>Ga0066709_100000074_pt1 | contig 34561 bp, 34 predicted proteins | sample GraSoiAngelo_158_FD_79665 | JGI IMG/M metagenome (GOLD analysis project Ga0066709, IMG submission 79665) | Grasslands soil microbial communities from the Angelo Coastal Reserve, California, USA - 14_1009_16_30cm | ecosystem: Environmental > Terrestrial > Soil > Grasslands | place: USA...
ATGCAAAGGATCCGCATGCACGAGGCGAACTTCGGTGGGAATTCCGCGCGACAAACCGGTCTCGAGCACGGCCTGCGCTTCGGGCAAGGTGTCGGCGCAAATCACTCCGGTGATATGGAGACTGATTTTTGAATGACGAAAATAATCGAGCTTCGGCAAAATCGTCTTGAAGGACTTCTTCGTAATCGAACTCGGTGTCATCCGATCAACACTGATCTGCATCACCTGCAGGCCGGCATCTTCCAGTTGCACGACGAGTTTACGCGTCAGGAGGAAACCGTTGGTGGTCAGACTCGTGGCAAAGCCGAGCTCGCGACAGTAGCGAACGAGTTCGACAATATTCGGATGCGTGAGCGGCTCACCGCCGACGAGAGCAATGCGCATAGTGCCAAGCTCGCGAATCTTCCGAACCCATTTTTTCAAATCGTCGAGGGTGGGATGCGGCCGGCTGTTGTCGTACTCCGTGCAATAGGCACAATCGAGATTGCAATGATCCGTGACATAAAGACTGCATTGCAGCGGTTTGCGATCGAGCAGACGCTTGCCCGATTCCAAAATATTGTAGCCGGAAAATTCACGGCGGACGTGTTTCAGAATCTTCATGCAGCTTTGATGAGATCCTCAGTGTAGCGGCAATCTTCTCCCGACGCAAAAATGGGCCCTCGCGACGCCTGTTTTGGTCGCGCACTATTCCGTCCGGGCTTGAGCCCTGTTTCATCGAAAATCCCGATTGGCAAAAGCAAAACGGCGTATCGGTCCTCGCAGCCGCTAAATCACATAACGTCGCCGTTTCTTTTGACGATGAGCGATCATTTGTTCGACGATGCGATTGTGGATCTTTTAATCGATTCATCGAATCCTGACATGCTCAACATCGCCGTGGATCGAAAACTCGAGTCAATTCGCGATTTGGATGATGCGATGAAGGTTCAAAGGCGCGGAAACAGGGTCGTCAGCATCGGCAAAGATCCGCGGATTTACGATGCGATCGATACCGGCTTGTTCATTTGCCCGCTGGATCTTTGAGTATCTCGAGCGAGCGAAATCCATCAGCGGCCAAAGCGATTGCAGCCTGGCTGATGCAATTCGATTGATGGCCCGCGATAGTAAAGTCCAGGCCATCGACATCGGCGAGAGCTGGTGGCAGGATCTGGATACGCCGCAGATGCTGCAACATGCGGAGAGCCAAATCGCCAGATCCCGAAGGCTCTTGCAACAGAGCGCGCTGACTTGAGATACAGAGTGAATCCTTGCAAAGCGCGCGCCTTACGATCGCGGCTCGCGCGTTACGACATCGCCATGACCCATGCCGGATCTGATCGTGGCGATCACGGTGACGATCAGGCTTGCAGCGGCAACAACCGTCCACAGATGAAGGATCCAGACAGCCAGGCCGAGTAACGCAAGCACGAGGAAAACGAGGATGGCCATGTCCCGCTTGGTCAGCTGGAAGATCCACCACACAAATCGTTCACCGAAATTCAGCAAACCGGAATGGCCAATCATTCCGTGGTGCCTCGCATAAAACGACTCATGCAGCTTTGCCGAAACCATCTGCATTTCGTCCTTGCCACCGCGCAGAAGCCATTCGTTAGCCGTGATCAAGCCGGCGCAGACGATTCCTTCGGCTAAATGATGAAGCCCCAGGCTAAGAGCGAGAACATAGATAAGGCTTGCCAGAAAATCGCAGAAGTAATCCAAACGTTCCCCGAACTTCGATTCCAAATTTTTGGCGCGCGCAATCTCGCCGTCGCATCCATCAAGAATACTGAACGCCTGAAAAACAGCCGCGCCAATGATGACGCTAACGTAATCACCGCGCGCCAAGAATACACTTGCGATCACCGGCAAAACAAAGATCGATATCGTCCACGCGTTGGGATGAAGCGGAAACTTGAGCAGAAAACTTGTTATCCGCCGCGAAATCGGCCGATTCAGAAATCGTGAAACGAAACCGTCTTGAGGTTTGCTCATCAGGTCATTGTCCTTTTGAAGATGCGATAGGTCTTATAGCGCTGGGCTCCGATGGCTTCGAGAAAGCGGTTGATCATGTAATTGTCTTCGAGCGTCATGCTTAGTTCGCCCGTGATCCCGCGCTTGATCATCGTTTCCTCCATGACCCGCAGCACAAGCATCTCCGCTATTCCGGCGCGGCGATATTTTTCAATAACGCCGAGAGCGATTAAACGTCCTTTTCGAATACGCTTTTTGTAGAAGAGCAGTCTAATAAGGCCGATTGGCAGGCCGAAGCGAGTGAGTCGGCCGTTCAGGTCGCGCAGCACAACGTTGATGTCCGGCAGGCATAATGTGAATCCAACGGGTTCATTTCCTATCTCGGCGATCCAGGCAAACTCCGGCACGATCAGCGGCTTCAGTTCCTCCGTCATGAACTCGATCTCGGCTTCGGTGAACGGCACAAAACCCCAGTTCTTTTTCCAAGCCTGATTAAAAATTTGACGAAGCCGCCTGCTCTCGCCGCGCAGGTCCTTGAGATTTGCCGGACGAATGGTGACAGGCCAACGCGTTTTCAAGCGCGTTGCGAGCCGTCGCAAATGCGTCGCGGCCTTCGACGGATCGGCAAACCACCACGCGTACCAATCTTTCGCTTTCGCGAAGCCGCAGCTCTCGATCAACTCGCGATAGTATGGCGGGTTGTGCGCGGTCAAAATCGTAGGCGGAAACTGGAACCCGTCGATCAATAGGCCGCACACGTAATTCGTTGAATAATCGATCGGCCCCATCATTTCGGTTCGGCCTTTGTTGCGAAGCCAACTGGCCGCAGCGTCAAAAAGCGCAGCGGCTACTTCTTGATCGTCGATGCACTCGAACAGGCCGAAACAGCCTACATTCGTTTCGTGCAGCGAATTGTAATTCGGATCGTCGCTGGCCATGATTCGACCGGCGATTTTGCCGTTCTTTCGCGCGAGGAATAGCGCGGCGTCGCCATGCTTGTAGAATGGATGCCGCTTGTGATCGAGAAACCTTTTGCGTTCGATGATCAGCGGCGGTACCCACACCGGATCATTCGCATAAATTTGCCACTGAAATTTGATGAACACATCGCGCTCACGACGCGATGTCACCTCTGAAACTTCGATATTCAATATCAATCGTGGAAAGCTTACGCAGAAGGTCGCGCCACCACGAGCCGCTCCAGCGATTCAGCCATTTTTTCCTGATGGGCGATCAGGTAAACGAACAGCAAATTCAGTGGGATGAGCTCGAACCAGAAGTAATAAACCGGCTGCCCCAGAAACAGCAGAAGAAATAGAATTAGCATGCGCGTATTGGTCATTAACAGGCGCCACCACTTGAGCATGTGGCCGGCAGCGTCTCGATAGCGCTGTTCCAGCCAGCCGGGGATTCGGCCGTGGAACATTGTGTTGGCCGTCTCGCGCAGCTTTTTGAGACGGGGCGCGAGCATTTCCTGTTGCAGAGTGAAATTCGAATAGAGCGCGAGAAGAAGCTTGTCCCACGGGTTCTGATCCCAGCGCAATTTCCGGTAATCCGAGCGCAATGCAGATGAGGAATTTACGTCGGTGCGTGCTCCGCCTGTGAAGTAGAGAAATACCGTGCGGTAATAATCAGCCGCTGCCCCTTGCAACGCGTGACTGATCGCCGCGCCGAGCGCTAAAACCCAGATCGCCGGCGACGCACCTGCAAACGCATAGCGAAGCGTCAGATGAATGTAAACGCTCGCGAATACCAAATGATCGGCAACGCTGTCAATGATTCGGCCTTTGCGGCTTTCCTGGTGAGTTAACCGCGCAAGCTGACCGTCCGCATTATCGAGCGCATTCGCGCAGACATGGAAAACCATGCCCGCGATGTTGATGACGAGATTACGGTAAAAATAAAGATGCCCAGCAATGACACCGCAGACACCCGCCAGCAGACTGACGCCCGCCGGCGTCACCTTGAGATGCGCGAAAAATTCGGCTAACCGAAATCCCAGCGGCCGGTAGAAATAAACGTCGAGAGCGCCTTCCACTTCACGCGCCTTGTAAGTGGCTGCGATGCGGGAATGATGTGTCTCGACCTGCTGAGACATCATCAGGCGCTTTGCTTTTGCAGCAACGCCGGAACGAGAGTGTCCTCGAGAATATTCAACGCCTCATCCAGATCCGCGCGGGTGTGTTTGGCTGTGACACACGCGCGGAAACAGATCCGATTTTGCGGGACAGCCGGGTAATCCACCGGCGCAACCCAAAGACCGCGGCGCCGCAGCTCGTGCCCGAGCCGGTACATCAGCTCGCGATCCCCAATCACAATCGGCATCACGTAAGTTGTCGATGCTCCCGTGTCGAATCCGAGCTTGTCGAGCTGAGCGTGGAAGTACTCGGCGTTTTCCCAAAGCTTCGCGCGCAATTCGGGCTGGCTCGTGCCGAGTTCCAGCGCCTTGAGAATTGCCGCGATGACGACCGGCGGTAGCGCGCACGAATACACGTACGGATGCGCATAGAAACGCAAATATTGCAGCGTTTCCTTGGAACCGGCGACGAAACCGCCCAATGCTCCGAACGCTTTTGAAAACGTGCCATACACCAGAGGAAAGCGGTCCTCGACGCCGAAGTGCTCCGCAGCTCCCCGGCCATGTTGGCCGCAGCTGAGCATCGAATGTGCTTCGTCGATGAAAACGCTCGCGCCATGCGCGTCCGCCACGTCAATCACCTCTTGTAGATTTCCAAAATCGCCGTCCATCGAATAAATGCCTTCGACCACCACGAGTTGACGCCGGCCTTTCTGCCGAGCCAATGCCACGTCGAGTGAGGCGGGGTCGTTATGCTCGAATTTCTCCGTGCGACATCGCGACAAAATCGCGCCGTCACGAAGGCTCAGATGCGATCGATTATCGAGAATGGCGACATCGCTTTTGCGCAACAGGCCGGAAATCGTTCCTAGCGCGCCGCCAAATCCACTGTTGAAAAGCATGGCGTCCTCGCGGTTGAGAAATTTCGCGACGCGGCGTTCGAGTTCGCGATGGAGATCGGTCATGCCTGAAAGCATCGGCGAACCGCATGCGCCCAGACCGTGAGTGCGCAGCGCCTCGTGCGCGGCAGCAAGCACGTCGGGGTGATTCGCAAGACCGAGATAATTGTACGAACAGAAGTTGATTACTGATTGTGGTTTCCCGGCGTAGTTGATCGTGGTCCGGGCATCTGCAGTCGAGAGAAGCTCGGGCTCGTACAATTCAACAGCCCAAGCGCCGAGCTGCATCCAGTTTGTAAAGCTCGGGGGCGGTTGCAGCGGGTCGTCGCTTTCGCCCCCCAGGAAATTACTCAAACTAAGTTTTGCCGGATCAACGTTCATCGAGCCTCAGACTCCGTTTCACTCGCAACCCTCTGCACAGACGGTATTTCCCAGCAAAACTGACAATTTTCTCGTTCACTAAGATTCCTTACGAGTTTCTCCACTGCTTCCACAAATCGTGGAGTTTCGTGTCGGGGCACCAATGTAAGGGCTTTCGGATTTCAGGACAAGGGTTTTAGGGCAGGCCAAGCCGCCTCCAGTTCGACCAGGATGTACGGGCGATACGAATGCGACGATTACCGGCGGGTCGTCCGAAAGATGTAGTCCCACAATGGCGAGCTGATGCCGTACCCAGCATAATCATCTTTGTAGTGATGCCGAAGATGGTACTGCTTCAGCCACAGCAATACGCCGCGTTTCATCGGAAAATGGTGCGTGGCATAATGGAGCATGTCGTAACAAACGTAGCCGAATACCAATCCGGCGAACACACTGGACGCAAAGCGCCCGAAGATTAGCAGGAACATGCCGTAAAAAAGAAATGCGAGCGGAACACTGATGCTCGGCGGCATAACAAGCCTTCTCCCGTCGTTTGGATAATCGTGATGCACGCCGTGAATGATGTAGTGAAGCCGTTTTCCCACACGCGTTTTCGGTTCGTAATGGAAAATGTATCGGTGAATCAGATATTCCAGCAGCGTCCAGAGCAGCATACCGAGCAGGAAAGATCCCGCGACAACTAATACCGGGAATCCTTGTCTCCAAAGTGCCACGTAAAGCATAAAGCCGACGACCGGCAGGTAGAGAATCAATGGAGTCGCCGGATGCACGCGTGAAAAGAATTCCATGAAATCGCTGTCGAACATCCGGACGGTTTCGTTTTTCGTCGAGACGTACAGGGGCGGCTTCGAGAGCGCTCTTTTCTGGTCTAGTTGATCCGCCATGGCTAAAAGCTAATGGGCCGCGCACTCAGATCAAGATTGCCCGCTTCGTGGCCGGTCATCTGCGATGTCGCGTTCGACCCGTCCTTTTGTCTCATTCGCTCCACTCGCGAATAGAGACTGTATCGCTTATCAAAGACAAACTGGAAAAGAAGGCGGCTCCACGAGGAGTGATACTTCAGATTATTGTAAAACTCCGGCGCCATAGCCCGTAGCTTCGGCAGATTGTTCCACGGGATCGAGGGTAAATCGTGATGCTCATTGTGATAACCCATGTTCAGCGCCAACCAATTGATTGGCCCATAGTAACTGAACGTCTCCTGGTCGAAGTCGTAAGTGTAATGCTCCTGAATCCAGCGTGCCCCCACCGGATGCAACCCAATGGAAAACAAAAACGCGAATACCAGATAAAGAAATCCAGCCCAACCGCAGAAATAAACGACGGCTACATCATACGCGACCGCGCATGCGAGATTCATCGAGAACCAGCGGTCCCACATCTTGATGGCTTTGAGTCGAGGCGGACGCGTGACCTGGAAAAATGGAAACAGCATCAGCCAGATCGCTTTCCGGTACCATGAGTTGCCTACCAGGCGGGCTTCCCAATGGTTCGCCAGGTCTGCGTCCCATTCGTAGTCGCCCTGATGGGAATGATGTTTTAAGTGAAAAACGCGAAAGCCCATCGCGCCCGGAGTGAGATTCGGCAGATCGGCAATGATGGCCACCATTTTGTTCCAGCTCGGGCTCCGGAAAATCAGGTTGTGCGTGGCGTCGTGAATGATGACGTAGTTCGCATGATTGCCGAACGCGCCAACGCAGACGGCGATCAGCAGACTTAGCCACCAGTAACCGAAACCCAACTGGCCCATGCCGAAGGCAATCGCCGTCTGCATTACCACAATCGAGAGTGCGATCAGCGCCGTCCACGGATTGCGCACCATCAACTCGCGAACCTCTGGATGCGCTCTGATGAGCGCCCGCGCCCGGCCCGGATGCGGCTGCTCAGATTCGGATTGGTAAAACGCGGCCTGCATCGCCCTTCAAAGTATTGCATCGCAGCCGTATCCTCAATCGCGCTTTTTACCTCGGCAGGCGACGGCGACCTGCGGCGCTGCACGAATGTCACTCTTGAAGCTGCGTCCCGGAACTCTGCGCGAAATTGGAACGCCGAGGCTCGTTGACTGTGCTTATGTTTCGGTCGTGTGCGCGAGATGACCGTCAATATGAACCCGCTGCAATTCCCAGATTCGCGCTCCAGATCGAAATTGCGCCTCCTTGTGATCGCCTGTCTTTTGGCCGTGGCCGTTCTCCCGTCACGAATCCATGCCTCGGAGCCGCTAGCTAAGGGTATCCAGGACAATTCATTCTTTATCGAAGAGGCTTACAATCAGGAGCCGGGCGTGGTGCAGCATATATTCAACCTGCCAATCGATTTCACGAACGGTTCGCGTGAGATCGCGCCAAGTTTCACTCAGGAATGGCCAGTCTTCAGTCAAACGCACCAGTTCTCGTACACGATTCCGTACATCTTCACCGAAGATGACAACGGGATGGAAGACATGCGGCTCAACTATCGTCTCCAAGCGTTAACAGAAGATGAATATACGCCAGCGTTCGCGCCACGTCTGTCGCTAGTCCTTGCGACCGGTGATCGCGATAAAGGCTTCGGCGCGGGCGTAGTGGGCTACGAGACCAACCTGCCTTTCAGCAAGATCGTTAGCGACCGTTGGACTCTGCATTTCAATGCCGGGATGTCGGTCTTCCCGAGCGTGCGCGACCATCACCTGACGAATTACAACTTGGGCGCGAGCGCGATTTACGCGGTCAGCCGCGATTTCAATCTGATGCTTGAAACGGTCGCCGGCTGGAATGACGACATTGCCGAAGGCGCGTTCGTATTCGAAGAGACTGTCGATCGCACCACGACCGCGATCGTTTCCCCCGGCGCGCGTTACGCCTTCAATTTCGCTAACGACGCGCAACTGGTCATTGGTGCGGCTCTTCCCATCGGTCTCACCTCGGATTCACCCGATTGGGGTGTGTTCTTCTACTGCTCATTCGAACACTGGTTCACACGAACCGATGCTCGCCGAACGAAATAACAAGACGCACTCCTGAGACGAAACCGCCGTTGCTGCGTTTTGGCGCTCGAAAAGTTAGAACGATGAAGGAAGAATGGAGCGACGGGGGGAAGCCACATAGAAGGTAAAGCGACGAGGGTAGGAGCGAGTGAGCGCGGGTAGCGAACGAGTTTCAATTAGGAAAGGGATGTTTGATTGTCAGAGATTTGATGTTTGATGTGAAACCATGAGCAAACGCATCCGCGGCGTACTCGTGCCGGTTGTAACGCCGTTCAAGGCCGATCTTGCGCCTGATCCAGAACGCTTCATCAGGCATTGCCAATGGTTGCTTTCCCAGAACTGCGGGCTCGCCGTGTTTGGTACGACCAGCGAGGCGAACTCGATGTCGACAGACGAGCGCATTTCCTTGCTCGATGCGCTGGTCGCGGCTGACATCGATCCGTCGCGAATGATGCCGGGTACCGGTTGCTGCTCGTTCACCGAGACGGTCGAGCTCACAACGCATGCGGCGAAACACGGTTGCGCCGGTGTGCTGATGTTGCCGCCGTTCTATTACAAGGACGTTAGCGAAGAAGGTCTCTACCGTTACTTCAGCGAAGTGGTGCAACGCGTCGGCGACCCGCGTCTACGAATTTATCTCTACCACATTCCGCCGGTGGCGATCGTCGGGATCACACCAAAACTGGTGGAGCGTCTCCTGAAAGCTTATCCAGACGCAATTGCCGGGATGAAAGACAGCTCGGGCGAATGGAACAATACCAAAACTTTTCTCGACGCGTTTGCAGAGACCGCCCGTCCGGCTCGGACTGGGTTCGACGTGTTTGTCGGCAGCGAATCGTTCCTGCTCGCAAACATGCGCAATGGCGGTGCGGGCACGATTTCCGCGACGGCCAACGTGAATCCGGCAGCGATTCACGAGTTGTACGCCGTAGCGTCCGCTGTCTCAGCGGATGTAGATCTCGAAGCCCAACAGGCGCGGTTAAATATCGTGCGCGAAGTTTTCAGTAGCAGGAAATTTCCGTCGATGATCGCGGCGTTGAAACAGGCGATTGCGATCTACGGCAACGATCCGGAATGGGCAAGGGTCCGCCCGCCGCTCGTCGAGCTAACGGCAGCGCAGGCGAACGTGCTCGCTGCGGACTTGAATCGAGTGAATGGGATGAGCGAGATAGAAGGTAAAGCGACGAGGGTAGGAGCGAGTGAGCGTCGGCAGTGAACGAGTTTCAAAGCAGTCGACTTTGCGATGTTGGCAGCCAAGGATTCCGTCGCATCTCTTGAAGGAGCAGCTTCATGGCAGCGATGCTCAGTTTCGACAAATGCTCGCTGTTCGTGAATAGGACTAAGGTCTGGTGCTGCAGGATGTGATCGTTACAGCTGTGTTACAAAATTGTCCTACCGCAATATAGGGCTTTCCCCGATGGAGCCCACAGTGGTATAAACTTCGGAGAAATTATTGACACGGAGGCTATGAGCTGGGTCACCGTCATCTGGTCCATTGGCAGCGGGGCATGCCTGACGCTTGCGTTCATCCAGTTTGTTGTTTGGTGGAAGAACCGGGCGGCGCGAGCGAACCTGGCTTTTTCAGTGCTGGCAATCGCCGTAGCGGCCCTTGCAGCGCTGGAGTTGGCGTTGATGCGGGCCGAAACGCCCGAACAATTCGGCACCTTGGCACGATGGGTCCACGTCCCCGCTTGGGTGATCGTCGTGTCGCTCGTTGCCTTTGTGCGTCTTTACTTCCGGGCAGGTCGACCCTGGCTCGCGTGGGTGGTAATCGGAGTGCGTACGCTCTTGCTAATCCTCAATTTCGTTTTCTCGCCGAATATCAATTATTGGCGGATCACTCCTCTTCGCCACGTCTCATTCCTCGGAGAATCCGTTTCGGTTCCGACGGGCATCCCGAATCCCTGGATGCTGGTCGCCCAGTCTAGCTTGCTGCTGCTGGTGATCTTCGTGATCGATGCCACAATCACCGTCTGGCGGCGCGGCGACGTGCCTGTGCCTCCCATCGTCAAAATCGGGACTAAGGTCTGATTGCATTGCGGTAGTCTGACACGCAAGATAGTCGCATGCGGAATGTTGCGCCTGACATCGGTTCGGTTCTGCTGCGTTATCGAACAGAACCGTTGAGAAATTCGGATGCGATTTTCAGTGTAATCAGGAAAAGTAAAGATGGTTGCGCTTAATAAAGAAAAGTCGGCTGTGTACTTGCTGGATGATGATACTTCGGTCCTGAAAGCCACGAGCCGCCTTCTCGATTCGGTCGGTTGGAAGGTCGAAGCCTTTACGGACCCGATTGCATTTTTGGAACAGGCTGCGAGGCACTGCCCCTGATGTTGCTGTGATCGACATGATTATGCCGGAGATGAATGGACTTGAAGTTCAAACACGACTGCGTCGCGTTTCGCCCTCGACCCGAGTCATTGTGCTGACTGCCAAAGATGATCCGTCAGTTCGTCGGATTGCGATGGACGCAGGCGCTTCTGCTTTCTTTGTCAAGGGCGTCGAGAGCGGCGAGTTTCTGGCCGGAGTCAAGGCTGCGGCAGGTTCCGGCAAATAGCTTCGCGCAGCATGTCTCAGGGCGAGGTCCAATATGCATTTGTCGAATCAGAAGTCGTAGTCGTTAACCTTGTCTGGTCCACCAATTGAAAATCTGCTTGCCGAAATACGATTCAGACACGCCGCGCTCCGGGCGACGGGACACGCTGGCTATAGTTTGGTACGTTGTAATCGGGACGTTTGCTGGCGCGAGTGGAACCTATTTCTTCGAACATGGTCGTCACTTATCCGTGGCCTGGGTTGCTCAGTATTGCTGCCATTCTGGCCGGCGTAGCAATCAGGGCGGTGCTTAAATACGGTAATCTGGATCGAGCACGGCGGCCACGCCCCCGCAACAATACGGGACAAATTCGGGCGTGGTGGGATTATCGGCCCAGACACGGAATTCAGCGTCACGCTGAAAGCCAGGGAGCAGAACCTGTCGATGCCCTGAGCGTAAGTGGTCCCGCGACACATATCGAAGATGCTGTCTGGTTCGATTTCATCCCGAGCGAATCGCCAGCTACTCACGAGCCGACGAATCCCCTACCCCAAAGGCCTACGGCTAAAGTCCCATAGACGGAATTTTGCACCTGCTGCACGATGATCACCTGTAGGAAAACACCTTACACTAAGGAATTATTTAATTTGACCTCACTACCGTTCTCCGTAAGGGGACGATCACAAGGAACAATGAAAGGGCTTAATATGAAAAAACTGCTAGTCTCCACTGTTGCGTTGACAGGACTTCTGGCCGCCTCTCTTCGGGCAGGGCCGGCTGTCGAATACAAACAGGTCGCGCCGCCACCGCCGCCACTTTACGGGACCGGCTTTTACGGCGCGATCGACCTGGGAGCAAATATCTATCAGAACCGCGGTGGGAACCAAACTTTTACGCAAGACAATCCGAATTTACCTGATTTCGGAGACACTCTCACCTTCGACCCGAAGAATGATGTCGGTTTCTTTGGCGGGGTTAAACTGGGGTATGTCTTCGGCAGGGGCGTAATTCGACCTACCCTTGAAGGCGACCTCTTTTACAACGGTTTCCGGGGTGGCGGTGACTTCACGTTGCAAGATTCGTTCGGCGACGTGTTGGCACAGCGCGACGTGACGACCTGGATTAACACGGGCCAGTTTCTGTTTAACTTCATTTTGCGGTTCGCGCCTGGAAATCAAAAATTCCAGCCGTATTTCGGTGCCGGGGTCGGCGTTTACTATGCTGAATCCGCAGGCACCGAGGTCGTCAACCCCGTAACCGGCACTGTGCCTATAAACACTGGCGGCGGACGGAATCACGCAGACCTGGCGTTCGATGTGGTTGCCGGCTCCGATTACTTTTTTACGCCTAATATAAGTGCGTTCATCGAGTATAAATTCCTCGATGATACGAGCACCCAAGTCGATACTCGCCAAGATCGCGATCTCAAACAGCACTTGTTAGGCGCCGGCGTCCGCTTCTTTTTCCACTAGAGAGCGAACGATCTCTCTAACAACTCAAGTGAATCGGCCTCCTTTAATCGGGAGGCCGATTTCTTTTGATCGTCTCAGGTCTCTAAGACCCTTGAAACATGGCCCTAAGGTCCCATAGACGCGTCGCGTTGGATAAAGCAAAATCGCGCGCAATTACTGCAATGTCAGCTTGCCAATCAGAACGGCGTTATTTAAGACTCGACACATGAAACTTCGGTTCTTCTTATTCGCCGGTGCAGCATCTGCGCTCATCGGCTCCCTCGGCGCGGGCACATTGGAACTGCAACCGAAGGAAAGCGCGCCACCAACAATTACCCAGAGCGAGCCATGGCAATTTACCATCGCAGCGCCTGGCTGGATGGCTGGCATGGATGGTACGATTGGGATCAATGGACACAACGCAGATATCGATGTCGGTTTGGATCAAATTCTGCAGCACCTGAACATGGTTTTCGCGATGCGGGCGGAGGCGCAAAAAGGTCCATTGGGAATATTCGCCGAATTTATTTACGTAGGTCTTTCCGACGGCTCACAGGTAAGCCGCATGATCGACAACATCGCCGCAGAAGTGGACACATGGTACGTTGACACTGGGTTAAGCTGGCGGGTCATCAACACTCCGCGCTGGTCGCTCGATTTCGCTGCGGGCTCGCACTATGCGAATTTATACGAACGGCTAATCTTAAATTCAAACCCTGTTGCGATTCAGCAGGCTGGAGCATCGGGTATTCGGGTAATATCCTGGCGGACTGGACTGCGCCGTCTGAGGATGTCTGGACGGTCCCGGTCGGGCTCGGCTTGGGCAAGGTGGTGAAGCTAGGGCGTTTGCCCGTCAAAATTCAGCTCGCAGTGCAGTACATGCCCGTGCACCCACGGATTTCCGGACAGGAGTGGAATGTGCAGGTCCAGATCACTCCTGTTATTCCGAAGCTGGTCAAAGGCGTCCTCTTCCAGTGAGACGGAACGCACGCGATCATATTGCCCTAAAGTCCTATAGGCAACGGCCCCGTCGTATGCCATGATCAGGTTTCTGGTCTTATGAAAATCTTTAACGCGTCTTTTCTTCAATGTCTTCTCGTAACGGCGGCGCTCTTCACTTCGCCATTTGAAATACGCGCGGCCAACTCAACGACGGGGCCCGGCCAATCCGGCACTTCAAGTTGGCCACGGGAACGTTATCAGGACGGGAACCGCCTCATCATTTATCAACCTCAGGTGGATGACTGGAAGAACTTCCAGGATTTGAGCTGGCGAATGGCGATTTCGCTTACGCCCAAGAGCGGCAAAACCGTCGTGGGCGTGGTGGAAATGAAGGGAACTACGAGCATCGACAACGTTGCAAAGCTTGTCGTGATCTCGAATCCGCAGATTACAGGCACGTACTTTCCTTCCCTCGATAAGGCCACTGCGGACAAGATGGAGCAAATCTTTAAGAGTTTCGTCCCAGCCACGCTCCAGATCTCCTTGTATAATTTAATCGCGTCCACGCCAAAGAAGGAGCCGCCGGCCGGTGTGCAATTGAACAACGATCCGCCAAAGATTTATGTCGGTTACCGGCCGTCGATTTTGTTGAGCGTAAATGGCGAGCCAGTCCTTTCTGCAGTTCCGAACACGAATTTGAAATTTGTGGCGAACACAGAGTGGCCGCTATTCGTCGACGAGGGTAGTTCCACCTATTACCTCGCAGTCGGTCAGCAATGGTTGACGGCTAATAAGCTCGAGGGTCAATGGTCGGCCACGAAGAAGTTGCCGCCGGAGATGTCTAAGGTGCCGCAAGATAAACAGTGGAGCGCGCTCAAAAAAACTTATCCCGCCACCAGCAAACGCAAAGGGTGTAACTCCGGACATTTTCTACAGTGACAAGCCGGCTGAAGTGATTCTGTTCGACGGCCAACCCGTTTACGCGCAGATCAGCGACACTCAGCTTGAGTACGCAACGAACACAAACAGCGTCATGTTCGTGTACAAACCGACGCAGCAGTTTTGCTATTTGACTGCCGGCCGATGGTTCAGCGCGCCTGACCTGCAAGGCCCGTGGACATATGCAACTCCGAATCTACCGGCCGATTTCGCCAAGATTCCGCTCAGCAGCCCGGCCTCAGCGATACTCGCTACCGTTCCAGGCACCGAGCAAGCGAAGGACGCGGTTTTGTTGGCTCAGGTCCCAACAACGATGACGGTGAAACCCACCGAGGCTGCAGCTAAGGTGAAAGTCGCGTATGCCGGTGATCCAAAGTTTGAGCCAATCAAGGGAACTTCAATGAACTACGCCACGAACACTGCTGACAAGGTGATCGAGCTCGAAGGTACGTATTACCTTTGCCTGCAAGGCGTGTGGTTCATGGCTCCTACTCCAACTGGACCGTGGTCGACGTGCATGTCGGTTCCGAAGGAAATCTACACGATTCCATCGAGCTCACCGGTTTATAACGTGACCTATGTCACCCAAACCTCCAATCCCGATGGCACTGTTACGTCCAACTACACAGCAGGATATTTAGGCACTTTCATCCTGGGTGCGGCTACGGGCGCGATTCTTGCCGATGGGAGTGGCTATTGGTGGCCGCCATACTCTGGTGGGGGCTACTACTATCCCTACCCCGCGACGTACTGTGGCGCTTACTGGGGCTATGGTTATCATCCTTACGCGACGCCTTACTATGACTACAACACGGGAGCTTACGGCTGGAAAGCCTCAGCGTACGGTCCGTACGGCTCGGCGACTGCCGGAGCTGCTTACAATCCATACACCGGGACGTACGCTCGAGGAGCATCAGTCTCGACACCTTACGGCAGCAGAACTGCCGCGCAGGCATACAATCCGTACACGGGCACCTATGCGCAGACCAGACAAGGTTCCAGTCCGAATGCTCAATGGGGCAGCTCCTACGTGTCACGAGGAAATCAAAGCGCTACCATGGGCCATTACTCGACGGCTAATGGAACCGTCGCAGGCGCCGCGACTTCTCAGGGAGGAAAAGTGGCCGCTTCCAGCACGAAGTCGGGAAACAGTGCGGTGGGTAAAACTGCAAGCGGCAATATGTACGCCGGGCATGACGGGAACGTCTACAAGAACACGGGGAACGGCTGGGAGAAGTACGACAACGGAAGCTGGAATTCCGTGAGCAAACCCCAGCCGAACTGGCAAGGGTCAGAAAGTAGCCAGCAACGGACAGGATCCGAGAGTTATCAACAACGGGAGTCGGCAGCGAGCAGTTCCAATCGGACCAGTGAAAGCAGCGCTAACCGATCAGATTTTGATTCGCAAAGGCAGGATTTGGACCGCGAGGCTCAGAATCGATCACGTGGTGATTTTTCAAGCCAGCGCTCCCAGGATTTTCAACGCGGCGGCTTTGATAGGTCTGGCGGCGGAGGCTTCGGGGGTGACCGTTTTGGCAGTGGAGAATTCGGCGGTGGCGGTGATCGCTCCGGCAATGGAGGATTCGGTGGCGGAGGCCGCTTTGGCGGGTTCGGCGGTGGCGGGTTCAGGGGCCGACGGTAACAATTAAGGTCTTGAATTCATTTCTAATTTTTCATACAACCAAAACTCAACCAACCCACTCAAAAGAAAACATATGAAAAAAGTATTAACAGTAACAAGTATCGTCAGTGCCGCGGCGGCATTGGCACTAATGACAGCATGTCAGACCACCGGCACTGGCCAATCGGTTGTCGCCCAGAAGGAATCCTTGCTCTCTCAGTCGGGCTTCAAGGTCGTAACGGTTACGACCCCTCAGCAGCAACAGGCGGTCAACGGGCTGACCCAAGGCAGGGTCTCGGCCGTGAAGTACAACGGGAAATTGTACTACGTGTTTCCGACTGGGACGAAAGATAGGATCTACGTGGGGAAACAAAAGCAATTCAACGCCTACAAACAGGCGCTCGCTGGACAACAGGCGAGCCATCCAGCTAGCATGGCTCAACAGGGTCAGCAGCAGATGGCGGGACAGTCTCTGATGCCTACATTAGAGACTGCGGGACCCAACAACGTCGAAGTCCAGCAGTTCGGTGGGTTTGGTCCGATGGGCGTGAACGCTCTGGGAGATTGGTAAAAGCAATTGACGGCCGGATGCAAGCCAGCACCTGATGGTGGTATCTGTCCCACCGTCCGTGTGAGACAGATCCGCACCGGTTTGTTCGACGAAACTTAGATGAGACACATGAAAGAGGTATTAACACTAACAAATATCGCTGGTTCCATGGCAGCATTGACGCTAATGGCGGCCTGCCAAACCGTGGCGACCAACAACGCCGAACTCGCCGCATCCAAGAAGGAATTCCTGCTTGCGCAGTCGGGCTTTAAGGTCATAACGGTTACCACGCCAAAGCAGCAACAGGCGATCAATGGGCTTGCCCAATACAGGGTCTCGGCCGTGAAGTATCAGGGAAAATTGTATTACGTTTTTCCCACTGCGACGAAGGACAAAATCTACGTCGGAAAACAAAAGCAATTCGATGCCTACAAGAAGGCGCTTGCGGCATAGCAGACTAGCCAGCCGGCAAGCCAGCAGGCGCAGCCAGGTCAACAACTGATGAACCCGCAGCCAACGATGACATACGAGACGGCCGGGCCGAATCACATCGAAGTTGACGAGTTCGATGGCTTTGGTCCGATGGGTACGGCCTCTTTGGGCGATTGGTAAGAGCAGTGACACATAACGCGAGGGCACCAGCCTGATGGCTGCTGCCCTCGTCGATAAACACCGAAAGATTAAGCAGACCATGTGAAGCGGCCTCAGATTGTATTCGTTAGGTCAAAATGATGACCACAGTCAGACACCCAGTGACTTAACGAAATTGTGGAGACTGAAACCAACAAGACCGCGCGGGAGGTAGAATTACGGAAACCGGCCGCCCAAGAATTGGGACGGCGTCGCTTCTCCGTTGCGCAGTTACTCATTGCTCTCGGCATCTTCTTCACCTGCGCACCTTTTCTGGAGGAAATCAAAGGTGGCGATCTTATCGTGTCGTTCTTGCTTTCCCTGGTGCTGCTTTCGGCTGTGCTCGCTGTCGCGGACAGACGGCGCACGCTAGTTGTAGCAATCTTGCTGGCGATTCCAACGCTCGCCGCGAGATGGGTGAGCCATTTTCGGCCCGACCTGGTCCCACCTGGAATCTTCCTCATTGGCGGACTCCTCTTGTTTATTTTTGTAGTCGCGCAGCTGCTGCGTTTCGTCCTCCGCGCGCCTTCGGTAACGGCCGACGTTCTCTGTGCCAGCATTGCGGCTTACCTGATGCTCGGTTTGATCTGGACGTTGGCCTACTGGCTCGTAGACCGATTGACGCCAGGGGGGCCTTCTCGTTCAACACGAACGCAGGGCCGCGATCCATCAATGGGTTCGATGGCTTTTACTTTAGCTTCATCACATTGAGCACTGTTGGCTACGGCGACATCACTCCCGTTTCCAGAATTGCGCGCTGGCTTGCAGCGATGGAAGCGATGATCGGTCTGCTATATGTGGCGGTCCTGATCGCCCGCCTGGTCTCACTTTATTCAACACCAAAGTCCCCTGATTCGTAAACACCCAGTCTTTGGGAACCAACTTGGTTATCTCGCGCTGACGCGTGTCGTGCCGGTCAGTGCAGTTTGTCCTGGTTCATTTTTAAGGTGTCTGGGGCCTTGGGGACGCGAACCGGTTGAGAAGGGGCAGGGTTGACCTTCGGCGTTCAAGGGGAAATGCATCCGGTAAAGAGCGGCGAACATCGCTACCGAATTATCACTCCACAATCCGCCATGACCCCAAATGATGTCCTTCGGTACGCGCACGATCCAACAGGGCACGCGAGCATTGCCGCTGTAGACAAACTCCCAACGGCGCCACTCCTCCTTTCCGGTGGGAGGACGCGTTTCATCGGGATTGTAATCTGGACCGCGGCAGAATGGTTTTTCATGACCATCGTTCCTCTCGCTGGTAAGAAAGGTGCGGCCACGCACGTTGTGCAGAAGATTGGCTTCGAACGCCCGGTTCTCATTCGTGTTTAGACCCTCCGGCGGAGTCGCTTCTCCCAGGGGGACAACCTTAAAATTTACCAGATACTTATCGTTGCCGGGTGTGTGGGTCTGGAACTCTCTCTCCGATACTTTTTTTCCACCGCCACCAGGCACCGGAACCCTGTCCCAGTGATAATGAAGATTTACAGTGTTTGCGAGACCCTGCCCAATCGGAAAAAATTTCCCTGTCGCCTGATCGTTCTCCGATTGCAAGACGATGAGGAAGGGACGGTCTTCCTTTATCACAGCACCTTCTTCGGCCCCTGGCGTCCTGCCCACATAAGCGCCGCGGGTCGAGTCGTACTTATAAAGATATTCTAATTCGGACATCAATTGCCGGGTGCCGATGGAATTGTCCGCCGCGTTGAACGCCACCGCCATGTCCCAGGGACTCGCGTTGCGCGCGCCGGTGCTGCTGGCATCCAGGATCGAGTGAGAAATAGTATTGCTTAGAACTAATCCGCCAAACGAGTGACCCATCAGTACGCAATGATGAACCTTCTTGCCCGGCTCCCGAGCGGCCAGCGCGAGTTCGTTAATAGTAGCCAGACAGCTGTTTTGCGCCGCTACGTCTCCGCCCGCCAGCTTGCGGTTCCAAAACGTCAGCAAATCCAAGCCCGGCACGGTAAGGTTCTTCCCGCGCCATGCGATATAAACACCGATCACGTTGATGTTTCCCTGAGTCACCTCGGGAAGACGGGAGATCATATCAATGAAGTGTTCAAATCGACAAACATCACCGGAGTTGGCGTCGTTCATCCAACCGTGGATATAGACGAAAAGGAGCGGTCGCTGCGCCTGGCGAATTACATTGATCGCAGCCGCCCGCTGTGATGTATCCAAAGCCGAGCCCTGGTCTCCGAATTCTATGAAAGCGAACTTGTAGCGTCCGTCGCTAGGGCCTCGCACTGAATTGAGTGGTTCACCGGATATGTTCCCATGATATGGCCCGTATTCGGCGCAGCCTCCGATGAGAATCGAAGATACCAATGCAAACAACCCCCTGCAGCAAATCAAATTGGAGCTTCGCATTTGACGGAAATTCTAGACAACTAACAGAAGCGGTATCAAGTCTCGAATCCTTTGTCTATTGGCCTTTAGTCCCATAGGCAGCTGGAACCGTGTCGAATCAAAGTTGGATAATGGCAGACTCACATCGCTTTGATCCTGAAATTACTCGCTTGAAACCGCAGTTTTTCTTTACGCCCGGCGTGGAGTTGTTCGCCGCGCCGACAATTGTTGCGGCAGTGCACGACGTCGAGCGAAGTAACCAGCGGGTTTCAAAGTAGCAACGCTAGCGCTAGTGTGAGGATCCTTTCAGCGGGATTGTTTATGGAGATTCATCAATTGCGTTATTTCGTTGCGGTGGCGGACGAGGGAAGCTTTTCGCGCGCGGCGGCGAAGGTGCGCGTGGCTCAGCCTTCACTTAGCCAGCAGATTCGAAAGCTGGAAGCGGAAATGGGCCAACCATTGTTTGATCGTTTGCCGAGGTCAGTCGTCCTGACGGAGGCGGGCCGATGTTTCATCGATTACGCCCGGCAAATTTTGGCTTCCATCGGCGACGCACGTCGTTGCGTTGATGAGCTCAAGGGCGAAGTCGCCGGTAAGGTGGCGGTGGGCGCAATTCCCACGATCGCGCCATATGTGCTTCCAGAATTGGTCGTGACGTTCCAGAAACATTATCCGGACGTGATGCTGGAGATCGTGGAGGACGTAACCGATGGAATCACTCGGCGAATAGAAGCCGGAGAACTCGATGTCGCATTAGCATCCACGTGCCGGGCGAGTCCAACTTTGCGGCGCGAATCCGTGGGCAGCGAACCGTTGCTTCTGCTGCTACCGGAAAGGCATCCTTTGGCAAAGAAAACTCTGGTAGAATTCGACGATCTCAAATCGCAGAGATTTCTACTGCTTCACGAGATGCATTGCCTCTCGCAACAGGTCCATCACCTGCTCGAGTCTCGCCGTCTTCGGCCGGAGATAGCTCTTGCCGGCAGTCAGCTCAGCACAATTGCAAACATGGTCGCGGCGGGAATCGGCGTCTCTATTGTGCCGCAAATGATGGTGAAACATCACGGCACCCCCGGGTGCGTCACTCTGCCGTTCGTTCCGCCGGTTCCGGAGCGGGAACTAAATCTTCTTTACAATCCGCTTCGATTTCAGAGCAAAGCTGCCGCAGCGTTCCGTCAAGAAGCTGCAGCTGCCTTGTCATCCCAGGATTCGTCGATCGATCCCACCGCCGGGCAGTAACTTTCTATCGCATCGTCTCCAGCGCCGTCGCGACCATCGATAACATAGGCCAGACGACGAGGATCAAGATCACTCCAAACATCGCGAGCTCAGGCAAATAATGAGGGCGCGTCCTATGGATATATCGTTCCTCGAGGAAGCGTGAAATGCGCTGTCCTATCGGTATTCTAGTTTCCATGTAATCAACAGGCCACAACCCGGGGGCGGATTGAAATACTTTATGCGTCTAGTTGGGATAGGAGGTTCCTATAAGGAGCAATTTCCAGGGAAGAAGTAAGAAGTAGGAAGGAAGAATTAGGAAGCGGTTTTCGGCTCCTCACAGCTCAAGCATTGTGCCGCGGCAATTTGAGGCGCCGCAGTGGCACGCGAATTTCTTTTTGGCTGCCTCCGTGATCGGTTCGTCGATTTCCATGCGATAATCATAAAGGAGTTCCTCGCCGGCTTGAATGTTACGCATGGCATAGATGAAGATTCGGTCATCTTCCTCGATAGCTTCACAGTTTGGATTGCATGAATGGTTAATCCAGCGCGCGTCGTTACCGCCAATCTCTGGATTGATTACATCGCCGTTTTCCAACCCGAAGTTGAAAGTGTGTGGATCGTTGGCTTTGTCAGGGGCGGCTTCCCATGAGACGCGTTCGCCGGTGTATTCAATGATTCGCATGCCTTTGGGAATGAACTGCGTGGTGTAAACGCCGCGACCGTGCACACCGGACTGGCGAACCTCGATCTGTACGGCTCGCTTTCGAGTTTTGAGCTTTATCGGCATATGCAGTGGGGAATCGATTCTTGCTCCTGGACTCCTACGTGCGTCCTGGCCGGCTTATTCTTCGATCGCACCGCTGATTTTTCGAAGGTGCTCCCGAAACGTATAGGTCGGATCGGCTGCCCGCTTCTCGAGATATTGCGCGAAGTCCAACTGTTCGCGCAGGGAACGCGCATTGTTGATCGCCTCGGCCTGACGCCGTTCCCGTTGCCAGATTTCGTGTGCAACCGAAAGGAGGTCGTCGGTGTGTTCTGCAAGGACAAACAAACAACCGTCGTCATCGGCGAACACCACGTCATTCGATTCGACGACGAAATTCCCGAAGCGCGCCGAGCGCAAGGCCAAGGAATCACGAGCATCGAGGCGCCGCGGGCCGCAGGGGCAGGTGCCGTAGCTGAAAATTGGCAGACGAATCTGCCGCAGCTCTGGTGTGTCGCGATGCGCGCCCCAGACAATGATTCCAGCCAAACCGCAGTGTTCAGCCTCGAGCGCGATTAAATCGCCGATACAGCCTTCGTCCAGGCGTCCGCCGTTGTCGATGATCAGAACGTCACCGGGTCGCGCGGATTGCATCGCCTCCAGGAAAACATCCACGCTTCCAAAATGTCGGACCGGCCGCGCAGCGCCGGCGAGGCGTTGATTCGGCGTCACCGATCGAATACCAGGCGGGCTGGACCGGAAGGGAATTTTTAAGCGCAAAGCGGCATCGGCAATTAGCGGAGTCGAAAGTTCGGCAAAAGCACTGGACAGCGGTTCCGCTTTCATGCTGCGACAATGCTTGCCTGGGATGGTTTTGCAAAAAAAGGAAGCTCAGAAAATTGCGATGCAGACACGACAGTCCGGTTTGCCGATTGCTGCAAAGTGGCGGATTGAAAAGGGTGAAGGTAACATTTGTCTTGATCCTCAGTGTCTTCGCAGCCGCGAACTCGGGCTGGGCTCGCCTAGGCGACAGCAGCGATAAGATTGAAGACTCGTACGGCGCAGTTATGCAGCGACGTCTGCGGAATGACGGAACGGTAACTGTCGTTTACAAGAAGGATCGATATCTCTACTTCGTGACGTTTGCTAATGATCGGAGTATTTTGGAAACCTATTCGCACGTGAAAGGCACCGACCTTTCCGAAAGGGAAATCGCGCGATTCCTGAAGGCAAACGCAGCGGGCGGCACATGGAGGGCGGACAACATCGGCACGGCGCGACGTTTCAAACGCAGTGATGGCCACGCAGAGGCAACCTACGCACCTGTGAATGGTCGGCCGACGCTCACGGTTCGTGAACTTCATTCCGATCACCGCGGTGATCAGTGATTAGCTTCAGCCCGTGGTGGCGCGCTTTCGCAGCACGAGGCTGGCAACAATTCCGACCACAAGGAAGCCGATAATTTCAGTGAGTCTATAGCTGGCTGTGTAAACACCAGGGAAGTTCCAGTAAGAAACGTCCGTTGCGATCGCGGCCAGGACCCCAGCTACAACGACGAAGCCGATTCGTCCGGCAAAGCTGCCAATTTTCGTCTGAGCCAAAAGGAACACTGCTAAAATCGCATTCGGCAAATCGCTCGCGATCCATGCGTACGAGAGTTCTACTTGCCGGTATTCTCGACGGAATCGTGATGTTTACTTGGACATCCCTCGTACACGCTATCAGCCGCGCTGCCCTGCCCCGAAACTATTGACGAAAGGAGTTTTCGTGCGATTGATTAGCCGCGGTAAATTTCTTCCTCGCTAGTGGTTCTCTTGCGAGGTGCAGTATTCGCAACCTTTCACGTCTAACACAACTCCGCATCCATGGCGGGACATAGTAAATGGTCGAAGGTCAAGCGCTTTAAAGGCGCGATCGACGCGAAACGCGGCAAGATCTTCAGCAAATTATCAAAGGAAATAACCATCGCCGCAAAAACCGGTGGCGGCGATCCTGGCGCCAATCCGCGTCTCCGTAGTGCGATTCAGGCGGCGCGAGCACAGAGCATGCCGAATGACAATATCGAGCGCGCTATCAAACGCGGCACGGGCGAGGGAAGAGATGGCGAACAGTTCGACGAGATCACTTACGAAGGGTACGCGCCCGGTGGTGTGGCCATTATCGTCGAAACTGCGACAGATAACAGAAACCGCACGGGAGCGGAGATCCGCAGAATTTTTACTCAAAATAACGGCAACCTCGCCTCGAGCGGCAGCGTCTCGTACATGTTCCACCGAAAGGGGCATATCACCGTCCCGCGTTCAACCATTGATGAGGACCGTCTGTTGGAGATCGCCTTGGAAGGTGGCGCGGAGGAGTTGACAACGGAGGAGGATCAATATGTTATTATCACTTCCCACGATCAGCTCTACGCCGTAGCTGAAGCGCTCAAGAAAGCAGGCGTCAGTACCGATGGGCAAAGGTTTACGTTTATTCCAGATACTACAGTCGCGGTCAGGGACGAGACCGTGGCGCGTCAGGTGCTACTCTTGTGCGATGCGCTCGAAGAGGACGATGACGTGCAAAACGTCTATTCAAATCTAGACATTCCCGACGAATTGCTGGCCAGGTTGCCGGCGTGAAAAAACTTACTGCTTACAGGAGACGTGTTAAGGGCGCTGCCCCCCAAACTGCAGCGAACAATTCTCAGCTTATGAACGAAGAAAATGAAAACCAGCCTGCGCCGCTGGAAACCGAATCCGCGTTGCCGGAGCAACGTCAGCATCGCCCGCGCCGGCGTTTCCCGAGACGGCGTTACCGAGGTGATCGATTCCGGCGCGATCGCGATAATTCCGAAGAATCGCCAAATTCATCGTCGACAAACGCCGATAACGCCGTTGCAGAGGTTGCCGTCGAGACTCTCGATCAACACGGCGCGCCGAGCGGCCGAGAAGCTGCTGAAGGCGCTATCGAAACCAGCGAACCGGTTCAAAGCGAACCGGAATTTGGCGAAGGCATCATTGAAATTTCCGGCAAAGGGTTTGGCTTCCTGCGCGATCCGAAACGAAATTTTGTCCAGACACCGCAGGACATCTTTGTCACTCCCGAGATCGTGCGCCGGTTCGCTTTGCGCGATGGCATGTGGATCAATGGCGAAATCCGGCGCGGCAGCCGTGGCCCTCAATTAACGAGGCTCGTTACAATCAACGGGGAAGAACCGGCGAAATACCAGGGCCTTCGTCCATTTGAAGAATTAACGACAATCAATCCGAATAAGCGAATCAAGCTTGAGACAGTGTCGGACCGTTACACGACGCGGATCATGGATTTGATGACGCCGCTGGGCATGGGCCAGCGCGGTTTGATTGTCGCGCCGCCGCGGACAGGCAAAACGACGCTGTTGCATCACATCGCCGATGCAGTCGCGAAGAATCACCCGGAGATGATCCTGATCATTCTGCTGGTAGATGAACGTCCGGAGGAAGTGACTGATTTTCGCCGGTCCCACCCGACAGCGCAGCTGATGGCCAGCTCCAATGATGCCGATATCAAGAGTCACACGCGGATTTCACAACTTGCCATTGAGCGCGCCAAGCGCCTGGTCGAAGCAGGCAAACACGTCTTTATTCTACTCGACTCGATTACGCGCACCGCTCGCGCATTCAACAACGCAATGGGCGGGGGAGGTCGCACCATGAGCGGTGGTATTGATGCGCGTGCGATGGAAATTCCACGAAAGATTTTCGCAGCCGCGCGGAACACGGAGGAAGCTGGTTCGCTCACGATCGTCGCCACAGCGCTGATCGAAACCGGCAGCCGCATGGACGAGCTGATCTTTCAGGAATTCAAAGGCACCGGAAACATGGAAATGGTGCTCGACCGGAAAATCAGCGACCAGCGAATCTACCCGGCGATCGATATCTTCCTCTCCGGAACGCGCCGCGAAGAACTGCTGTTACAACCGTGGGAATTGGAGAAAATCAATCTCATCCGGCGCGGTCTCGCCGGTCACAAACCGGAGGAAGCCATTCAGCGTCTCCTGATGTTTGTTAAAAAATTCCCGACGAACACTGAAATGCTCAAAGGCATTCCGGGCTAAACTTCAGCTCGCTCCTGTAGCCGCTTCGCTGCCTGCCACGCCGAAGCTACGCGAAGGCGGGGGCGATGCGCGCCTCGCAGAGGCGGCTTCGGATTTCCGCATTCGGCGGTTGTACAGCGCGTGAATCGCGTCACGAGCCTCGACATAATCTCGGCGGAATTCGTTGAATTCACGATAGCCAAGCCGAACGGCAAACTTGCGTTGTTCATTTGGATCGTTCGGAAGCGTTGAAACAGCCTTGTTCTCGTAACGTCGCAACACAGATTCGCACTGGCGCAGGAAATCGTAGGACTGTTTGAGTCTCCCAGCTTCAGCATCGTTGAATAGCTTGCGCCCACGCAATCGATCCGCTGCGCGCTCCCAATTCGGCTCCCAAATCTCTGCGCGCATTTGCAATGCTTGAACAAGAAATTCAGCCTCGATGATTCCGCCGGCTCCAGTTTTCAAATCGAGAAAATCTGAGCCGCTCCCGCGTTCGCGTCGAATGCGTTCAAGCATTTTGTCAATTCTTTCGATGAGATCGGCGGCTTTACTAGCTTGACGCCATGCGCGCTTTACGAGGGTCATAAATTCGTCCTGCAGCGGACCGCTGATAGGCCGCGCGCGAGTCAGTGCCTGCAGCTCCCATGGTTGCGCACGATTTGCGTAATACCATTCGTAAGTCTCAAGCGAACAAACGAGAGGCCCCTTTTCTCCTTCCGGCCGCAACCTCGCATCCACTGGCCAGATGTTCTTCTCGGCAGTTCGCTGCGCCATGGCACCGACGAGATTTTGCGCCGCCCGGCTATCGTCACCGACGAACAAAACATCCAGATCCGCGCCGTAGCTGAGCTCGCCTCCGCCAAACTTACCGAGGGCAATCACGGTCAATTGGTCGCTCGCAGGCAGCTTCTGAGTGAAAACGAGACATGCCTCAGCCAAGTCGGAAAGCTCGGCGAACGTTATTGACGGACTACCAAGTCCCAGTACGTCGCGCAAAGTGAGACGCAGCAATTGCCGTTGCCGGTATGCGCGCACGGGGTCGAGATTGTTCGCGTTGGCACCGAATGTGTCGAGCCGGCGCAGATTTTCCGCCATGCTTCGCGGTTCATCGAAGGTTGGATCGCGCGTGATGTCTTCGAGAAGTTGCGGCCGGCGAATTAGGAGGTCACCGGCGAACCGACTGGCATCGAACGTCTTGACCAGCAGCTCCAGCAACTTCGGATTAGTGACAAGCAACTCAAACAGCAGACTGCGCAGTCCGTAAGCTTCAACGAAGCGAACAAATTGATTCAGCGTTGAATCGGGATCCGCAGCTTTCGCGAGCCAATCCAGCAATGCTGGCCGTAGCTTGTGAAAGATTTGTCGGGTCCGCGGCGCAACATGGAAACTTGTGGGACCTCGTTCGAGGTCTCTCAGCGCCTTTTCGGCTCGTTGCGGATCGTTGAAAATTTCGAGATTAGGCTTGGCCGATTCCGCCGGCGTGTCGGAGATGATCCTCTGAAAAATTGGCCGGACTGTTTCCATCCGTGCGTGAAGCGTTGCCGTAAACTCGCCGGGTGAAGAGAAGCGAAGGCTCAGTGCGAGACGCCGCAGAGCTTCCGGTTCGTCTGGGACAGTGTGGGTCTGCTGTTCCCCTTCTATCTGCAGACGATGCTCGACGCGCCGGAGAAACCGATACGCATTATCCAGAGCCAAAACTTCATCGGGAGCGAGCAGATCCAGTTCGCGAAGCGCTCGCAACGCTTTAAGCATGCTCGGTTCCTGCAGGAACGGATGCCGCGTTCCGTGGATCAGCTGCAGCGTCTGCACGATGAATTCGATGTCGCGGATGCCGCCACGTCCAAGCTTCACGTCGCGACCCAGTTTCTCTCTTCCCACGATATCTCGCTCGATGCGATGTTTGATGTGCGCGATTTCGTCGAGTAAATCGGGCGTCGTGATTTTCGGATAGACGAATGGCTGATGTTGCCGCAGGAAATCGTAAGCCAGCTCGCGGCTGCCAGCGATACCGCGCGCTTTAATCAAAGCAAGGCGTTCCCACGTTTCGCCGAAACCGGAATAATAGTTTTCCATACTTTCGAGCGAGCGCGCCAGCGGACCTGGCGAGCCTTCCGGGCGCAGGCGCAGGTCAACTCGAAATAGAGAGCCGGCCGGATCCGGCGTCGAAAAGGTCTCGAGAATCTTGTTACCCAACCGATTAAAAAATTCGTGATACGAAATGTGCGGCGCAAGTTGACCTTCTTCGCTGTAGAGAAAAAGAAGGTCAACGTCCGAGCTGTGATTCAGTTCACCTCCGCCCAATTTCCCAAGTGCAAGAATGGCAAAATCCGCCTTGGGCGAGCCGTGTCGCTGGCGAAGTGCGGCATCCCAGTGTTCGAACACCCGGCGGATGCAGATCTCTGCGATGTGCGAAAGTTCGCCGGTGGTCTCTTCCAGCGGGGCGACTCCGGCAAGTTCGCGCAACGCCACGCGCGTCATCTCCCGGCCCTTCCAAAACCGCAGTCCCGCGAACTTCGTACTGTCCTCGGAAGCAGCCGCCAAAGCATGCAACTCGGCGCGCGTTTCCGCAGGACCGCGGGAGGCTAAGCATACTTCTGGCTGACAAAGCCACAGCAGCGTCTCAGGGTTTCGCGTCAAGCGTGTCGCGCAGATGCTCGAGACTGCCAGAAGATGTAGCAGGGCCGCTTTGCCAAGTGGAAATTGTTCGACCACCTCGAGCAGGGGCTGCGCGCTTGCCGGCCATTGCTCGCTGAGCTGGACCAAGCTGCTCTCGACCTGTGAAGGGTTCAACGATGTGGCAGATTCTTGTCGAATCCAGCGCGCACACGCATCCATTGCGCAGAACATCACGCGGTTTCAGCCGAAAGACTAGTTGCCGCAGTGTTCATTGGCACTCCGTGTCGATTCAGATTTCGCTCACATATGGGGGCTGAAACTGCAACGAATAGTAGCGTTATCCCGAGGCTGAAGGCGCTAGCACACGAAGCGCTTTTTCGTGCATTTGGAATTCCACCGGGCAGTTGCCGGCCAGTTCGCCGTCAAGCTCAAGGGGAACATCCTGCTCGCTACTGACGCGCAGGTAGCGAGTCTGGAAATATTCAATTTCCGGAACTCGAATGTCTGAGCTGAATACGACGTCATGGAGATATTTGATGATTTCGAGATAGCCGAGCCGCTTGAACACAACGACGTCAAGCAAGCCATCGTCGATGATGGCCTGCTTGAAAAACGGGAAAGGTCCGCCGTAAAGACGTCCGTTTCCGACGAGAACAAACGATCCTTCCCGCACAGACGCGTTCTCCGATTCGATGAAAAGCTTCGGCGGTTGCCGCGCCGCAATTTGTGCCGCAGAGATGAGATAGCTGAGCGGGCCAAGACTGCGCTTGAACGCAAGACTGGTTTCCTTCACAGCTTGTGCATCGAGCCCAATACCGCCGAGTTGAACGAAGTATTTTCGATTGGCGCTCGGTAGATCAACGAGACGCATGTTTCCGGCCTCGACGATTTCCCAGCAGAGCTCGAGATCGTTCGACGGCAGACCAATTTCCATGGCGAAAACGTTGACGGTACCCATCGGGAGAATGCCCAGCGCAGCGTTGCTGGCGACGATTCCGTTTGCCACATGGTTGACAGTTCCGTCGCCGCCTGCTGCAACGACGCGTCCAAAACCTTCCTCGACCGCGCGTCTAGCGAGCGCTTCGGCCTCGCCCGGATGCGACGTAATCCGGATCGGGCAACCGCCGGCGATTGATTCGACGCGTTCTTGCCAGTCCCGAACAGTTTCGAGATTTCCCGCGGTTGGATTGAGAATGACAGCTATGTCACTCACGCTACAAAGGAATCAGGGGCTTTGATGTTTGCTTCAAACTGGGGCTGCGTAACATCTCAGGGTGCGAAAACTGCGTCGGCTGGTACTGATTGCTCTGGGGACATTGATCGCGCTGGGCGCAGTTCTCCTGGTTGGCGTGAACCTGTATGTGCAATCACAAGGCGCACAAGCAAAGATTCAGCAGGAACTGACCCGCAGTCTCGGCGTGCCGCTCAAAATTCGCAGCATGAGCGTTACCCCGTGGGGCGGACTCGAACTCAGCGGCATCACGATTCCACAAACCTCCTCCGTCGGCCCCAAGGATTTCCTGCAGGCAAAAACATTCCGGCTGCGCGTTCATTTCCTCTCATTGTTTTCGCAGCGGTTGGTGATCAAGGAAGTTTCCCTCATCAACCCCAGAGTTGTCTGGCCGCAAGACGTACAAGGAAAATGGCGCTTGCCGAGTGCGCAAGCAGCGCAGTCACACGATGTCTCCATAACGCAGGCTTCGACAACATCGCAGGCGGCAGCAGAAACCGAATTTGTTCCAACGAATGCATCCTCTGCTGTTACTGCGACAGCCACTGTTGGGGCTTCGCCGCAGGTGACCGTTAAGGATCAACTACCGGGACGGGAGTCACGAGCGGCCGTTGCTCCGGAAGTTCGACGAGTCAGCGTTAAGAATGGCGATTTCACTTTTCTCGATCAAGCTGGAAGACTGGTCGCGAGCTTCACAGGAGTAGATTTTCGCACCAGCATCCGAAGCTCACTGGCGCTTCACGGAGATGCAAAGGTGGCCAGAATTTCATTGCGGGACCGCTTTTTTCTGGACCAATTGCATTCGCCGCTCCGGTATGAACCTGATGTGCTTGAGCTTTCCAAGATTTCCGCGCGTGTCGCAGATGGCGAGGTCAACGGTTATTTTGCTGTCCAGCCGGAGGCAGAAGATTCGCCATTTACGACCAGCGTAAACTTCCATGACGTACTCGCGGATCAGATCGTCGAAAATGCTGGCGGCCCGAAAGGAATGGTAAAGGGCAAGTTGGAAGGAAGTTTTCAAGCCTCCGGGAAAACCGGCGATCCGGACGCGCTTATTGGAAAAGGCGAAATCTTGCTGCGAGAAGGCCGAGTTCAACAATACAGACTGCTCGTGTTACTCGGTCAGATTCTCCAGATCGAGGAGCTCCAAGAGCTTCATTTGGAACAGGCAGAGGCAAAATATCACTTGAGCCCGGGGCTGGTCACTATTGATGAGCTGATTTTGCGTTCGCCAAACATTCGACTTACCGCGTCAGGCACAGTTGCGTTTGGGGGTGCGCTGCAGCTCAATTCACAGCTCGCGATCAACGACAGAATTCGTGGCCAGCTTTTCCGAGCAATTCGCGATAACTTTCATCCCATCGACCCTGGTTATTCTGCCATCGAGTTTCAGGTCGGCGGCACCATTGATCGGCCAAGCACAAACTTAATGGAGCGACTAGTTGGCCGTGATGTCAGCAGCATGCTCAACAGCTTCTTTGGTGGTAAAAAAGACCGGTCAAAAAAGAAAAAGAAGCCAGTTGAAGATGTGATGACTGCTGCGCCGTCACCCTCTATTCCGCCAGAGCAAGCCCCGTCTGAAGCTACTGCAAAGCCGACTCCAGTCGCGTCGCCATGAGGGTAATCGCCGGCAGCGCCGGCGGGGTTCGCCTCGCAGTTCCAAAGCGCGGTGTGCGCCCGACAATGGACCGCGTCAAAGGCGCAATTTTCTCAAGCCTGGGCGATACCATCATCGGCGCGCGAGTGCTCGATCTGTTCGCCGGAAGCGGCGCGCTTGGCATCGAAGCGCTCAGCCGCGGGGCGGCCTCGGCTGTTTTTGTTGAAGGTGACCGGCCAACGGCTGAGATAATCGACCAAAATCTCGCGAACACGAAATTGAACGGGCGTGTTCGAAACCAGGACGTTTTCGATTTTCTCCAGCACGGGCCTGGTGCGGGAACATTTCAAATCATTTTTGCGGACCCGCCGTATGAGAAGACGAAGCACGCCGAGCGCTACACTCAAAAGCTTGTGACGAACAAATGTTTGCCACGGCTGCTGGAGTCCCGTGGCATCTTCGTATTGGAAAAACGACCTGGTGAAACGCTTCCTAATATGAAGTTCTGGCGCGTGGCTCGGCAGAAAACATATGGCGCAACTGAAGTGCTATTTCTGAAGCCAATCCGCAATCAGGAGTACGCAATCGATGATCCGGCTGATCTATAATTTGTTTTGGCCGATTGGGCTTCTGTTCTTTTTGCCCGGCTATTTCAAAAAAATGATTCGACGCGGCGGCTACCGCGAGAAATTCGTACAACGGCTGGGAATTTACCACCGCGACGTGCACCACTGGCTCGCGAATCAACGCTCCACATGGCTGCACGCCGTGAGCGTAGGTGAAGTGAATATTGCGCTGAAATTGGCGAATGCGTTACGCGCACTCGAACCTGATTTGCACTGCGTTCTGACGACGACCACGACCACCGGATTCGCGCTGGCGCGCAAAAACGCGCCGCCTTCGATGGAAGTCATGTACACACCGCTCGATTACTGGCCAATTATGCGCCGCGCCTTTTCCGTGATTCGTCCGGCGCGGATAATTTTGGTCGAAGCCGAAGTGTGGCCCAATCTCGCCGCGGAAGCGCACGCACGGCGGATTCCGCTTGTGCTCGTGAATGCGCGATTGTCTCCGCGCTCCGAAAGACGGTATCAGCGATTTCGATTTTTCGTCGCGCCAACGTTCCGGCTTCTCGATTTGGTTTGCGTTCCAGAACGGCAAGACATCGAGCGATGGGCGGCGCTCGGCATTCCGCGAATCCGAATCCATGTGACGGGCAGCATCAAATTCGATCGCGATGTTCAGGCACAAAGCCAAGCCAAAACTACATCCGTCTCGGACGCTTCGCACGTCTTCAGTTCGGAGACTCCCGTCCTCTTTGGCGGTAGCACACATCGTGGCGAAGAAGAAATCCTGGCCAGAGTTTTTCTGGAGTTGCGCCAGCAATTTCCCGCCTTGCGGCTGTTTATTGCGCCGCGTCATGTCGAACGGCTCACAGAAATCCGTGCCCAATTGAGCGCTTTGCCGTTGCGCGTCGCACTCGCCAGCGTCGCGCTTACCGGCGGAGCCGCCGATGCCGATTGTCTGCTTCTGGATACGACCGGGGAACTTCAACAGTGGTACGACATCGCGACTGTCGTGTTCATCGGGAAAAGCCTCACGGCTCACGGCGGTCAAAATCCAGTGGAACCGATCCTTGCGGGCAAACCTGTCGTATTTGGTCCGCACATGGAGAACTTCGCAATGCTCGCTAAGACGCTGGTGTCGAACAACGGTGCAGTCCAGGTTAGCGATAGCGAGTCGCTCGAGCGCGCTGTTGCCGAACTGCTTCGCGACGGCGACGCCCGCAAGTGTCTCGTGCAAAACGCCCACTCCGCGTTGGGCGAGTATCAGGGCGCAACATCGCGCGCAGCCGGGCTGATCCACCAACTCGGATCGAGAAACTGAGAGCAACGTGTCAAATCTGACTGCCGTTTTGCCTTGCGCCGAATGACGGCAACCCGATATTTGCCGCGCTGCCGACCCTATCGTCTAGAGGCCCAGGACACCGCCCTTTCACGGCGGTAACACGGGTTCGAATCCCGTTAGGGTCGCTTGCCTCGTAAGCGCAGGCAACGGGGCTAAGGCATAAATGTTTTGCATAACGGATGGGCCGAAAGAATGCGCGCGCTACACGGCTTTTACTACTCAAAGTGCATTTTCACCTGATCTAGGGAGCGCTGTGACGTGCCCGGCATCTCGATTCAATCGTCCTCCGAACCTGCTTTCATTTTTGTGCCTAACGAAGGATGATTGCACTCGATTGCGTAATCAAAAATGCGTAACACGGCGCCCTATTTGTTGCCCTAGTGCACGATAGCTCTCCCACTGAATATCGTCGAAGATTTGGTCGGTCGCGGGGTCCTGCGGGAACTTCTCGTTTACCACCGAATAGTTTAAGATGTCTTCAGTTAGACCCGGGGAGAGGCTGGGCTTTACTAGAAGCAACCAGGTGATTTCTGGACCGTTGTCGAAAGTCACTCGTGCGAGCGCGGCGTGAAAATCGCCGTTGCGCTTGATCTCGCGCAGGGCGCCGAGCGCGTCCGGTTCAATCCAATCCTGGATCCAGACCGGTGGTTGCAGGGAAAATGCCGCCCAACCTGTCTTTCCTGACTGCCGGCTACAAACGGGATCAATCCAGGTAATCTGCGCACCGAAATCGATCCGGGACTGACGAGTCAACTGCGCGACATCGTCCCAAATGTAGTCGGCATCGTGGCCAGTGTCGGTGACGATGACGAATGGCAGACGTCGTCTCAGCAGTTCGTAAGCACCGGTAACTTCGAAATATCCGCCGTCGCTCAGATACCAAAATCGCCGCGAAGCCCCATAGAACCGTCCGCGCCACTCCGACAGCAACATGCCCTGCATTCGGAAAATCATGGCGGGGATTTCCTTCATGCGGCGCCAGAACGATGGCGGATATCGGCCTGGTCGTTCCGAGCCACGAATGCCGGTGTCCCACCAGTGCCCGAGGCGAAGATTGATGAAACCTAGTAAGAAAGCGAGTGGCAATGTAGTGACCCGACCGAGCCCGGTGTTGAATGCCGCTCCAGAGATAGCAATCCATCTTCCAAGCGTCAGACGCTCAACCGGCGCCGTCTTCGTTTTCCGACTGCCAAGGACATGAAAGCTGCTTGGATCTGGGCCGACTGAAATGGGTCTTAGGGCGCAAGCCGTTCGGACGTCAGTGCTCTCACTGCCGTCGAACCAGCTACGCCACCTTTGCCAGGCTGGCTGAGCCGTTGGTAACGTCCACTGCGCGAAATACCGCCGGCCAACTGCAACGCCCGTCGGGCCAAGCGAGAAGGAAAGGCCCTTACGCTCACGCACCTCGCGATTGGACGCTTGATCAACCGTCTCATTTATACAGACGTTGATCAAATGAAGCGGGCCACCCTCTCGCTCGGGGTGATATTGGTCGAATGGAAGGTCGTCATCTGGGTGAGCGACCTGAATATTGCGCTCAAGATCGGCGTCGCCGCCGTAAATCCGAGCATCATTCGATGCACCTTGGAAAGTGCGCGCTATGCGAGCCGAATACGTTGCACACAGCGAAGAAAGATTCAGAAAAGTATAGGCAGGGCCGACGGCTAGCGAAAACAAAGTCGCGATCACTACGACACCGAGTAACCACGGCCGATGATGATCACTGAGCTCGCGTGCTAGCAGGTTAAGCGCGAACAGGAGAAAAATCGCCAGGGGAATGCCTATGGCGTTTCCGAGGCCGACTAACGACACTTGCTGGCCACGCGAGCTAGCGACTTGGCGAGCCGCACTGGCGGCAAGTGACCGCAGAAACGGCAACAGCGGCGCAAGCGCAACAATCATCACCATTACCTTTTTCAAGCTGCTCGGACTGGCAGCCGCA
>Ga0066709_100000075_pt1 | contig 34436 bp, 31 predicted proteins | sample GraSoiAngelo_158_FD_79665 | JGI IMG/M metagenome (GOLD analysis project Ga0066709, IMG submission 79665) | Grasslands soil microbial communities from the Angelo Coastal Reserve, California, USA - 14_1009_16_30cm | ecosystem: Environmental > Terrestrial > Soil > Grasslands | place: USA...
ACAGCGCCCCTGGAAGCGCGTTCTTCAGAAGCACAAAGTCGTCTTCACCAAAAACGTTGAACCCTCTGCTCGCAGCGAGAAAGCAAGCCATGAACACCACTAGTAGCACTGGTATCCGGAGGAGAGGGACGAGACGGAACGGGCCCGACAGAATCATGTCGACTACGAGAAGAGGAAGTGCTGTGAGCAGGGTGAGAGCCAGACCCTTTGATAGGCCTTCTCCCACGGGAGCACGTAGCACTCGTCGAAGCGAAAACCATGCGAGCAGCATCATCGCGACGGCCAGCAGGGCTCTTCCCATGGCACCCGCTGTTGTTCCGAGGATGTTAGCCCCGAGGCCGACAGTAACAAGGTCAATTATTGTCGCGGTGACGCTTACTCCCAGAACTTGCAGGGTCCTGTTGACGGATTGGAGAGCTGTTATCAAGAGGAAGCTCTGCGCCGAGAAAATTAGGGTAGTGGCGATTATCGCGAAGGGAACTGCTTGATTCCCCAATGATGCTCCATAAACAGCCTCCAGCGCGGTCGGCGCGATGACTGCGAGGGCCATACCGGTCGGGAGGACTGTTAGGTTGACGAGTCTTGTTGCTACTGCGAGTCTGGCGGAGACTGCTGCTGTTCCCTCGTTCGCGTAGGTTGAGGATAAGGCTGGGTATAACGCTGCCGCGACTGGGGTCCAAAGGATGGAGAGAAAGCCGACGCTGGAAACGACGATGTAGTAGGCGCCTGTATTTCCGAATTGGCCTAGGATGCCCTGTAGGAGCGCAATATCTCCCCAGCTCTGCAGGAGCATGATGAGACCAGAGGCGAAGAGCGGGAAGCCGAAGACCAGCAGAGGACGAGCAGGATAGCTGCGCGAGTGCACTAGTTTACCTTTCCATTGATACAGGCAGAGTAAGAGCGTGGCGAGCGCACCTATGGCCCAGCCTAGTGGGATTCCGAGAACTCCGAGACCCTTGTAGGCGAGCGCTAGCCCAAGTCCTCGGCTCAGGGGAAAGAATAGGATATTCTGGTAGAATATTTCTGCATATCGTCCCAGTCCCAGAAAAAAGGCGCCGTAGAGCGTCATGAGATCAATGAGGAAAGAGGCAGCGAACGTGACTAGGAGAAGAATGCCAGAGTCAGGAGTTTTGAAGACCGTTGCTCCGATCCGGGGAGATGCGAAAATCGCTATTACTACCCCGGGTCCTGCGATAGTTAGTAGTAGTCTCAAGCTCGCGGCTGCTACGCTACTTGCACTCGCGGGGTCTTTGCTACCTATGTGTGAGGAGATGAACCGGGTCGCGGCTGCGGGAAGTGCCAGCTGGGTCAATGTTGTGAAAATCGAACTGGCCGCAGCGAGGAGTGATACTTCCCCAACTTGTGAGAGGTTGAGAACTCGGACTAGGAGGACATAGTAGAGGAAGGATGTCCCATAGAAGACTACCTGTTGGATTGTAATGTACGCGGTTCCTTGAGGAACGTTGAAAGTGGTTGCCGTCTCTATCAAGGATGATCAAAAACGTGGGCTGGATGGGCTATTGTAGATTGTGCTCCCGAGCGGCCAGGCGGTAGTAATCCGTTGGTGTCTTGGACTCACACCTTCACAGTCAAAGTGATCTGAGCCGAACCTATACTGGTCCTAGAGTGCGAGTTGTAACAACTGAGGAGCCGGCCGCCACGCAGAGGGCGTGGGAAAGAAGGAGGTAGCTAGCATCGTATAGAGCTATCCAATGGTAACCCATAGGAGAGAAACTCTTAAATGCCGAACCGAAGTAGTCGGCTCGTTTAAGATGAGCTCCAGCGCTCGACTACGCAGTCCAGGCAAACTCGCTATAGCCATTACGTTGATTGCGATCGCCGCCGTGGGCCTCGGAGTCGGCTACTACTTCGCGTCTGCAGCTACTCCTTCGTTCCAAGTGATGTGGAGCGTGAGGCCGCTCAACATCAAGTTCACAGTGACACAGGGCTCTGGAAGCGCTCAGGACTCCTTCACGTGCAATCCATCTGTTTCGCCCGTCACCCTGCAAGTCTCCTCAAGTCAGCCGGACAAAATCACCGTTACAGTGTCCCCGTCTTCCTTTCCTAGTTGCGGGTCTACGCCAGACAACGTGACAGTAACTGCATCTTGCACCCCCAGTGCTCTGGCGAACGGCACTTGTCCGGGAGACACGTACACAGCAACGGTCCAAGTGTGCGGACCTGCACCCTACACCTGCCTGAGGCAATTCTTGACTGTCAACATAGCAGTCCAAAACAAGTAGTAGGGCCGACGCGTCGAAAAGAGGCCAATTTGCTCAGTTAGTGCCGAATGGCCTGGCGTCGAGTTCATGATCGAGTTCAATCCTGTCTCTGATCAAGAGAAGCTTTGGCTCTCCGATCGCAGTAGGCATTTTCCCTAAAATGCCATACCTTTTTGTATGTTGCGCACTTTCCTTCCCCTCTCAAAGTCACGCCCGCAACGAGGCAACTAGAAGCCGACGCCGATCTTGCATCCACCCAGCACTCGCCTGCTTCCGGCTACTCAATGTGAGTTCGGATCATGAGTTCTCAGCTAGTTGAAAGTTTTGCGAAGCTTCTCCGGGAGCGCCTTTATTTCGAATGTAATCCGTCTTTATCGCCCGCCACTCTGCGGGCTTTTTCATGTCAGCCTGACAAATTTACTCTGAGAGTGCTTCCATCTTCGTCTCCTAACTGTTGGTCTAGGCCAGATAATGTGTTCGTCACATCGGCTTGCACTGGCCGCAGCCAGGCCAACGGCACTTATCGAGAGACCCCGACCTTGGACGGTTGACCCGTGAGGATCGTCGTCTGGGTCTGCCTTAAGCATGTCATGACGGCGGACGTAGCCGCCGTTGCCAACCTTCACCAATAAGATGGACACGTGCAAGGCCAATTTTTGAACGACCGCCATTAGACTATTTCCGGGCGGGGAGGAAGAGTGAGGACGTGAATGCCATCGAACGTTCAATCGCAATACTTGGGATTGCGGAGCATAACCGATGAAGGGAGTTTTGAATTGACCGCTGGGTTGGTCCTGTCGGCTAGGCAATTACCGGCATGGTATTCTGACACGATGAACGCTATCTTCGTATACCTAGCAGAATACATGGGTTGCTACAGTTCAATCTTGGTCCTTTCTCGAGAAAGCCTTAACTCTCCGGTCCGCCTCACACTTGCTTAGGATGGCATCTCCTCGCATGCTGCGGACGACGCTTCCGGTCGTAACTCTTGTCGTAATAGTGACTGCTCTCGCTCTAGGAGCCGGCTATTACCTGGCGTCCGCAGGGGCCATTCCGCCCTCTGTCACGTGGAGTGTGAATCCTCTGTTCATCAACTTCTCGTCGCAGATCGGCTCCGGGAGTTCTCCGGACTCTTTCACTTGTAGCCCACCAGTCGCACCCGTGACGCTAAAGTCCACCTCGAACCAGCCTAGCATTATCACTCTGACGGTCACTCCATCCTCCTTTTCGAGTTGCGGGTCCACGCCTGATAACATACTTGTCACAGCGACGTGCACCCCTGTCTCCCAGGCCAACAACACATGTTCAGGAGATTTTAGTGGAATGGTGGTCGTCTGTGGACCCACGCCCTACACTTGCCTAAAGAGAACCCTGATCGTTGTCATAACTGTCACTGACGGTGAGTAGAGCGGCCTTACCGATAAGGGTCATGGGCTAGCGAAGCACTCGAGCACGGGGGCATATCGATACCATCTTTCTTTGCGCCCAGCCCTGACGGACCGCCGTGGGCGCACATTGAAACGCAGACATCTAACGGCAGCCCAGACTGTCCGGGAAGCCGCGTACCAGCCTCAACCGGCTCTTGTCAAACTCCCGGCGGAATTCAAACCAACGACATGACCCTTACCAGCCTAGCCCTACCCAGAGCACAGACCGTATGTTCGTGCCCCTGATCGAACATGGCATCTATCCAGACTACGCCTGTTTCACTCCTGAAACCTTGATTACTATGTACAAAGGGCCGAAGGCAATTTCAAAAATTGACAAGACTGACAGAGTGCTTTCTCACGACGGGCGCTTTCACAAAGCTAAATTGCTGTCTCGTAATTACGATGGAACGATCTTCTCTGTGATGGTTCAAGGCACAAATCAACCAGTAAACATGACTCCAGAACATCCTGTTCTGATTCACAAAGGCACCAAAAAAATATGGGTTGACGCTAGGGACTTGACAGTTGGAGATGAAGTTGCTTATCCAGTAAGATCAGTGTCTAGATCGTCTCCAGAATTTGAACACGAGACTTATTTTGTAACATCAAACGGGCGAACATTTCTTCATCAAGTCGCAAGCCAGACATTTCAAATCGACTCTGATTGGGCAAGATTGTTCGGCTACTATGTGGCCGAAGGCTCGGCCAAACGTGGCGGCTCACTTGTCCAGTTCGCCTTTAACGCAAGGGAAACGAGCTTTGTTGAGGACATTCAGAAGATTTCGGGGATCTCAGGTAGCATTGCTGTTAAAAGTAACGCGATGCGCCTTCAACTTTCTGGCAAATGGTTAAATCAACTCTTGGACCAGTTCGGACACAGGTCGCACACAAAGAAAATCCCACGATGGTTAATGGTAGCGCCGGCAAAGCTTCAGTCAGAATTCGTGAAAGGCTACTTCAGAGGGGATGGAACTGTACATCCCGACTCGTTCAGAGCATCGACCGTCTCGCAACGACTTGCTTACCAAATGCGAGATATGCTATTGAGACTAGGCGTAATCTCACAGGTCTACAAACGACTCCCCCGTGGAATTGGAAAGCATGCCACGTATGAGATAAGAATCGCTGGACAGTCCCTCCTTGAAATGTCCAGAATTCTCCAGACGCAACATCCCTTCACGATAAGCAGAGTTGCCAGTTATCGACGGGCTCGTCTTTACCAAAATTGGCGGGGTGTGAAAAAACGACCTGGAGCACTAGCTAACTTCGCATGGTTTCCCATCACCGCAATCGTTACACGGCATTATTCCGGCTTGGTTTACAATCTATCTGTGCCTCGCATAGAAACATACGCTTTGACGCTAGGAATGACCGTTCACAACTGCACGGTCGACGGCAACCGCGAGAAGATCGTCAAATGGTACGAGAGTCCACACGTCCAGCCGGTTATTCTCAGCCACACAAGCGCACCGAACGTCGCCAAACTACTCATCGAGCGCAACATCCCGATCTACTGGTTCACGGCCATGCTTGACGACTTCCAGCTCGCGACAAACGTGACCCGGCTAATATTCTACATGACAGACGGGGTCAGCGTCAACTGTGAGGAAACTGTGGCACGGCAGGCTGGGCGATCGCAAACTATCTCGGAGCAACACAGGTCGGACTAATCGGACTCGACTTCGGATACCTCGAAGGCACACCGATAGAACAGACCGCATACTATCCCCAAATGGAGCCAATGCTGAAGGCAAACTCGGCAACAGTCAACGGCTTCTACTTCGACGACTACAACCCCGACTTCGGAGTAAAATGCTACAGTGATGTGATGATGAAACACTACAAAGCAGGCTTCCTAGAAATGCTGACGCTATCAAAAACACCCACGTACAACTGCTTTCTGCCTGGAACCGTAGTCTCAGGGCCTGTACCCATGCCCATTGAATCAGGACCAGAACTCGTCGGGGGATACCAAGGGGGACTTTTGCAGGCCAAACCGTTACAACGAAACTATGAGGGTCCAGTTCTTTCAATCAGACCACGTTGCGGCCTAGTTTTGAACGTGACCCCTCAACATCGGTTCTTAGCCATCAAACGCAAACACGATCTACGATCACGAGAAGGACGATACGAGTTACATCAGAAACGTGGCTTCAGACCGGAATGGCTGCGTGCAGATCAACTCGCACCCGGCGATATTCTCATGTCTACAGAAGTATCGACAGGGACGAATGGGAGTGCCCGATTAAGGCTCAAGAATCACAGGAGTCGATCTCGATTGGCTTATCGGTCTGTACACTGGGGACGGTAGCTTTTCGAGTCACGATGTTAATACGGCACACATAGCATTGCCCTCAACGGCGTCGACACTAATCGAAAGGACCCGAAGAACACTTCGAACTCTCTTCCAACTTGAGCCTAGCATTAAAGAGCACGACGGATGTTCAGACTTGCTTATCCACTCGGCAGATTTCGTCGACAATTTCCGAGACTGGTGTGGAACCGACTGCTATAACAAGCATCTCCCACCGTTTGCTTCCAAGTCAGACGCCGCACTTGCAGGTCTAATCGACAGCGACGGCTTTAGAGGCAAAAACGAAACGGTCTTGACGACCGTCTCCGGCTCCCTTGCACTACAAGTTTTCAACCTACATCTAACGGAGAAGAATTATCCGTCCATGAGAGTGCATCAGTCGGACTATGGGTTCCCGCATGGAGCAACGACCTACCAAATCGCAACGTCTTCCGGCGCTTGGCATTATACTCGATGGTGGCGGTACCAAGGAAGAGACTATTATCTGATGCCTATAGTCTCAATTAAGTCACGAGACTACAAGGGTAGCGTTTACAATCTCTCTGTGCAGGATCAGCACGCATATCTTGCTAACGGCATTATTTGTCACAACTGTACGGAAGGCGGGATTCTCTACGGCGCCGGGATTCATGGAGTCAGATTCAAGGAATGGCTCGAAAGCCTAGAAAACAACGGACATTCCGCGTGAAACAGATGATCTGGCAACGGGGGTCTGATGAGAAAAAAGCGGGAGAAGAAGAATTAACCGTGGCGGAGACCGTGGAGACAGGCCGCGGCCCAGAAAATTCCACCGTGGCCGGGCCGTCCGATATGGAAAAAACGGTCCACGGGGCCGACGGTAAGTTTGGTAAAGTGACCAAAGACATGATCGATCGGATGCGCGACTTGCGTAGAACGGGCGCGTCTATTGCCGAGATAAGTTGGCATTTGCTGGTGCCTGATAGCACAGTCAGGAGATATGTGAAGGATGTTATTGCTGTTGAAGCCCAAGTTGGCACTGGCTCGCCTGGATCTTCCAAGCTCGGTCAAGCACCTGTTGTTCCACTAAGCAACGATGGGAAAAGCTCGACTGTCGTTGTCACACAAGAAGTAACAGAGATCAGGACTATTGAGACTGGCCCGTCTTCCTCTCCCATTGGTCGGACACGGCACGAGGGTACCCCAAGAATCTCCCGGCAATCTTTCACAATACACAGCCTGACGAAGCTATAAGTCCGGCAGACTCGATCACAAAATCTTATAGGCAGACTGGACCGGACGAGTGAACCTGCACAAAAGTGGGTGTTAGGTTGTCGAAGAATGTTCTTCTCGTTGTACCGCTTCTCCTCATACTCTCCGTCTTCGCCCTGGTTGCAAACGCTCCAACGGCTCACGCCGCTCCATCAACCGTTGTCTGTATAGCTCCGTCGACCCTTACGTCGGGCAATACATGTCCCACAACCCCGCCCAAATTCACAGGTACTGCCGGACAGGCCGTGGATGTGAACGTCAACGTCGCGAACCTTCCCACCTCAGGCACGAACGCCTTCGATGTAAGTATAAACGTAACCCAGAGTGTTTTGAGTGCCCCGGGGACCGCGTCAGGAGTCACGGTCAGCTCCAGCTTTCCGATCGTAGCACAGATCTGCATCAACGGTCTCGTTGTGACCAGTGCCTGCTCGCCTAATGATGGTCCGGGAATAGTCCATGTCGTAGCCGGCTCCATCGGGCCCCAGTCCGCGAATCAGACACTTTTCACTATACACTATACCATCGGCTCTGGTGCGACCAGTACGCCTACCACGATAGGCTACGCGACCGGCTGTTCAAACACGAGCGCGCCTGACGGAACCACGTGTTTCACTGTCGTCAGTGCAAGTACAAGCACCTCAATACCCGCGATAGGGACGACTGGAACATTCAGCACCCCTCCCCCCTCCTTCGACTATTCGCTCTCGAACAATGGTCCCGTAACCATTACTCGGGGAAGCTCTGGCACCGTTACCATCACCGCGAAGCTGATCTCTGGAACCGCTCCGTCCGTAACGCTCTCCTGCGTCAGCTCCACCCTCCCCGTGGGTGTCTCGTGCACCTCGTTTAACCCCGCCTCTGTGACCCCTACCACTGCGGGAGCGGCCAGTACTCTTACCATCAGTGTCTCATCCACGGCCATAGCTGGCTCTTTCACCTTCCAGGTCACCGGGTCCCCCCTGGGCGCGACTACGGCGCCGACCAGTATCGGTCTGACCATCGCTGTTCCCTTTGACTATGTTCTGTCGAACAATGGTCCTGTGAGTATTACCGCGGGCAGTTCTGGTACTGTTACGATTACTGCGAAGCTGACTGGTGGTGCTGCTCAGTCTGTCGCATTGTCATGTGTTACTCCTCTGCCGTCCGGTATCACGTGCACTTCTTTCAGTCCAGCGTCTGTTACTCCGACGTCTGCAGGGGCGACTAGTATCTTGACGATCTCTGTCGCGTCTTCTGTTGCTGCGGGCTCGTATAGTGTCATGGTTACTGGTTCGCCGTTGGGTGCTACTACTACGGCCACGACTGTGGCTGTGACTGTCACCGCTGTTCCTCCGACGCTCCACTCGACAAATACAGTCGTGACCTGTTCTCCGGGATCTGTCCTGGTCAGTATTGCCAGTAGTTGTACTGCAAGGGTCGTCGACACCACGTCGAGTCCGACGACTCCGACTGGCACGGTAGCCTTCACGACCAACAGCTCTGGCACGTTTAGTCCTTCTACCACTTGCACTCTAGTTGCAAGTCCAGGTCCAAGCATGGCCAGGTGTTCTGTCTCCTACACTCCAACCGCTGCAGGGTTTCACATGATAACGGGCTCGTACAGCGGCGATCTCGGCCACGCTCCCAGCTCTGGTAGCTTCACGTTGAACGCTAGGTCTACCCCACGCGGCCAAACGTTGCTGACATTCCGAGGCTTCGACCTCGACGATTTCGACAACGGGCTTGGCCAACTCCAGGTTTTAGTCAACGGGCAGCTGGTTGTGGATATTCCCGCGGGCCTTAACAGCCTGACCGGCACTGGGGACTATACACCCTACACGGATACCTCGGTCAGATTTGGACCCTTCGACATCGCCGGGCTCGTGGTCCAGGGCCAGAACACAATCCTGTTCACGGACTCTAATCCGTCCGACCATTTTGGCATCGTTAGCAGGGTCAGGATCACACAAGGAACTACTGTACTCCTCTCCGCGCCACGCGCTAGAGGAATCGATCCGGAGAAGTCTGTCGTCTACACGTTCTCCATCCCACCCCTAAGTACCAGCGTCACGGTCTCGACGCAGACTCCCGCGGTTGATCAGAGCGTAACACTCACCGCGACCAGCCCTGGTGGGACTCCCCCCTTCACTTGCGTCTTCTCATTCGGCGACGGAGAAAACTCTCTAGTTGCCGAGTCCGGCGGAACTTGCTCTGCGACTCACGACTACGATTATGCTGGAACCTTCAATGTTACCGTCACGGTGAGGGGCGCGAGTACTTCAGACCTCCAGAGAGCAAGACTCACCATAACCGTCGCCTAAAGCCCTGATTTGTGTAGTGGAACGATAGATTCGAGAGACCATGACAACCAGCGGCGCTAAGAGCTGCAAGGGCTTCGCAGTGAACCGTCACCAAGCAATCCCGGAAACGGGCCAGATGAACTGAGTTTTGTAATAATGTCTCGTTTTATCAGCAGTGGAGCCCAGGCGGAGGGACTCCGGGCCATTCGGCCGCGATATTCGTGGAATACTTGGGGAGTCTTCTGCATCCTCGGGAATATTATGGCTATAAGGAGCGGGTCGTAGCCTGAGAAATCTTATATGGACAGACGCGGATAGCTCCGCGAGAAAGGTGCATTTAGTGCACAACAAAAAAATATTGAGATCGCTACCCGTACTCCTTCTCGCACTCTTTGCAAGCCCATTCATAGCCCCACAAGCCCACGCAGCCACCGGAGTCGTCTGCGTTGCGAAAGCAGGCGCAACAGCATGTCCATCTCTGCCACAGACCTTTGGCGGCGCTATGGGGTCCACGGTCAACGTTGCGATAATCGCCCAAGGCTCAGATCCATACAACACCTTCGACGTCCAAGTCCAGGCAGATGTTTCGACCATAAGCGGCAGTAGCGTAACTGTCGGCCCCAGCTTCGGTGTTACAGCTCAGGAATGCATCAATGGAACACCCGTCGTTGGCACATGCTCGCCGAATGACGGGCCAGGGACTGTCCACGTAGTAGCAGGAAGCTTCTCCCCGGTCAGCACAACTGCCACGCTCTTCACCATAACCTACAACATCGTCGGAACAACACAGGCTGCAGGAATAACTATAGGATATTTGGCCGGCTGTTCCAACACCAGCGTTCCGAACACGTGCGTCACACTCGTAAGCCCAAGTACCGGCAATCCTGTCCCCGAAACAGTCCAGACAGGGACTTTCGACAATGCAAAGTCTGACTTCTCACTGACCGCCGACCCCACAAGTGTGACCGTCATGCAAGGCTTCTCTGGATCGTCAATGATCACTGCTGACAGCCTTGGCGACTTTGCCGGTTCTGTGAGTCTGACCGCCACCATATCTCCATCCAGCGGTGCTCCAAGCCTCTCGCTCAACCCGACCAGTGTCACCCTAACCATAGGCAGCTCTGCTTCTTCAACCCTGACAATAGCCAGTACTACGAGCACAGGCCTCGGTAGCTACACCGCCACAGTGACCGGGTCAGGCACAAACTCCACAGGCCAGACGGTGACTCACAAAGCCACTGTTGCAATCACAATCAGCCCACTGGCAGTGCCCGTCTTCATCAAGGGCGATGTTCACTGGACCCACCATGTCAAACTGAGCAGCGGCGGCGTCGAGACATGGAATGGTCTAGTAAACAACAAAGCTGGCATCACGGAATACGTCCAAGTGGTCGTGAGCGGCTGCGCTGACACTGGAAGCCCCTGCTTTACTGCAATGTCCACTGTCACACCGATGAGTCCAGGCCAAACCCTGACTATACCCGCAAGCTTTACCTTCACCGTGCCCGGCAAATACCACTTCACCGCATATGTAACGTTCAACTCCGACGGCAGCACCAACCCCGATGGCAGCCTCGCCAATCCCACGACCAGTCCAGTAACACAGTCCGGCTCGCTCGCGGTAGCCTAGAAGGAACGGGAGGCGTAAGCCCCCTCTCCCTCTTTTTTTGGAAACTCATGACAAGGCTGTGGGCATACTCGAAGATTAGACACATTGTCCCCATTTTGGCAATCCTGCTTGCCTATCTACCGTTACAGGCCGGGCCTGTACATGCATACTCTTTCAGCGGCGCATCTCCCGTGGTAACCATGGGAGGCGTGCTAAATGATGTCCCCGCCGTTCTCCAAGAGGCGAATGGGACAATCTGGTTGCTCTGGCGGAACTTCAACGTCCGCAGCGACATCTATTATATCACAAACAGCGGTGGGGGCTGGTCGTCTCCCACCGCCCTAACCGGGCCCTCAACCTCCTCGTTCAACACCGCCCCTGCCGTAGTGCAGCTACAGAACGGGACCATCATCTTCGCTTGGGCCACCAACGTGACTGGCAGTCTCAACATATTCTACAAGACACTCACCGGTAAAACCTGGTCCAGTCCCAGGCAGCTCACTTCTGGAGCCTTCACCGACACTCCCGAGGCCATGACAGTCGGCTCTGACGGTAAGGTCTGGCTAATCTTTCAGAGACAGACCCAATCCTCGTCATGCCCCATCAGCGGCTTCTGCCGTCAGATCTACTACAAGACCCTTCTCGCCAACGTCTGGACTGCCGATACTCAGCTGACATCTGATGCAACTTGGAACATGTATCCCGGCGGCACTTATGTTAGAGGGTCAGGCGTCTGGGTAAGCTACGCGAAGTATAGTTCCAGCAACGCCGACTTTACAATCTACTATCAGGTCTACAACGGGTCCAGCTGGTCCACGGCTACACAGTTGACCTCTCCCTTCATGGTCTCCTCCGGCTCGGAGGGGGATACCCACCCGAATATGTTAGAGGATCGAAACGGTACTATCTGGCTCTTCTGGAGTCGCGAGATGCCTCTAGGGGGCGGGGCGTATGAGGACAACCTCTGGTACCAGTCTTCCGGGGACGCCGGCAACGCATGGGGCTCCGCTGCTCAGCTGACCTCTGGGGGAAACTCGACCAACCCATTGGACGACACGGAGCCGGCAGCAATCCAGGGATTGGACAAGAGCCTATGGATATTCTACTCGTCCGATACTTTCACCGGCGGATCAGCCTGGTACATCAACCTGATCAAGACCAGCCCTATCTACCCGGTCGCGGCCGTCGCTGTTACCAGCCTCAAAGTATCACCCTACAAAATGTACCCATGGGGCTACTGGGCAGGTCAAGCCTGGAAGCAGGTCAGCATCAACGTTACAGTCACCAACACGGGCGATTATCTTGAGAATATTCAGCTCACCGTTCAGGCTGTAAACAAGACGAGCTACATCGTGGGCACGGGCTCCGGCTTTCTCCCAGGCGGCTCCTCCATAACTTTCTACTTCACATGGAACGCGAGCGCCACGGCTGCACCCTCAGCTCGGTACAAGATAATAGCGTCACTGCCACTGGTCCAGTACGAGACATTGGGATCCTTCCTGACAAACACTATGACTTTCAAGACGCTCTACGTGCTCATTCCCGGAGACCTGAACCAGGTTTCCTCTACCGATTTCTGCGTCGACGTCAACGACCTGAGCGCGTTCCTGTCCGCCTACGCGTCGACGCCGTCTAGTCCCAAGTGGAACCCAAACGCGGATATCAACCGTGATGGCGTGGTCGACGTACACGATCTCTCCACCTTTCTGTCCAACTATGCTAAATGCATCTAACCCGGATTGGGCCAGGCTGGCTTGCAGAGATCGGCCTGAGCTGGCTTGTAAGACTTATGCGGATACTGGTGGCAGGACGAGCCGAGAAATGGTCTTGTAACATCAGATCGCTGTTTGAGAAAAATAGCGGACCGCATCGGCAGACCTTCGGATAAGCTTTTAAAACGGTTTCAGCTTTCTCGAAAAACAGCGCCGGGATGGACGACACACGATCCGAAGCTTTCGAAGCATCTTGTCAGATGCTGAGGTTCTCTTCGTTGTTCTTCTAGCTTTCAGTTCTATTCTCCTTCCCAATGCCCCGACGAGCCTTCCCACAGCTCCTCCCGTTTCTTCTACAATGAACTTGCCGGCAGAGGATCCGAAGAACTCCACCATTCTCGTCGATCCCTATGCCACAAACAAGACCAGCCTTACGATCGGCCAAACATTTTCAGTGAACGTCAACGTGATGAATCTGTCTCCTATCAATGCGTTTGTTATTTCTCTCGCTTATGATCCATCAGTCATCGACGCTTTGAGCATTAGCTACGCAGGAGGGCTCTTTGACAACTCGCCGATCACCGCATTGTATTGTATTGACGGGTCGGGTCAGGTTTCTGGTGGCACGGGCTGTCCGTCGACCGGCCAGGGTCCTGGTATTGCCAATTATGCGCTTGGTCTGCTCGCAAACGATACCCTACTGCCCAGTGTCAACGGGACGTTATTCAGCATGGGCTTCAAGGTAACCGGGACGGGTCTTTCACCCATACATTTTCTAAGTATAAGCATGGCCGTGAGTGGCGTCGGCATTTCTACTCCTCTCAGCGCGGATGGCTACTTCACCAACTCATACTGTTATGATACCAGGCTCTGCACGCCTTCCGTGGCCATGATCCATGTCATGTCGTCGATCTTGAAGATCGGAGTGCCGATCACTCTAAACGCGACGGGGAGTCACGGAACCAATGGGCCCAAGGACAACATAACCTCTTATTCGTGGGACTGGGGAGATGGACACGTCACGCCGCCAGGCCCTAACCCGGTTGATACTCACGCCTATTATTCACCGGCCAATTACATAGTGACGGTCAATATCGAGGACTCCTACAATGCCCGTGGACTCGCGTCGGTGACACTCAGCGTTGTGAGGTTCAGGATAGATCTTTCTGTAACTTTCCAGAGCCTATCCAGCCAGATCTTTTATCCAGGCGACCAGATTTCCCTACCGGCTGTTGTGCAGAATCTTGGAACGAACGTGTCGACCTCTACCTTCAGATTCGTTATCCAGAATAGAACTCTCTACGAGACTCAGCTCCCGCTTATGCCACCAGTCGGCCAGGTGACCGAGCATTCAACCTGGAACACTACGGGACTGACGCCGCAGTCTTACACGGTTGCGGCGGAGATTGACCCTGTGACTGCGGTCATAAGCGGTGAATCCGTCATCGTCGAGAATGACACATCCAACAACATCAATCATGTGTATATCATTCTCAGAGAGCCTATTCCTCCCGGCTATGGCTCCTTTCTTGGTCTAGGTCTTCCCGCGACCGGGGCTCTCGGCATCCTACTACTCGCTGGAGTTGTATGGTCATCAATCTTCCTAAGAAGGAGGAAGAAACCGGTGGAGGAAGCAATTTGAAGCGGGGCGTGTCATGCCCACTCTGTCTCGCGGCTGATTCTGGTATTCTAGGAATATCCCGATAATGCCCGGGATGTATCCCGAACCCTGACAGTCCGATAATCTTAAAAGGACTGTTCGCAGGGCAGTGTGCGAGAAAAAACTTGAAAGATATTTCACCAATAAAGCTACTGATCGTCTTTGCTGTCGTCTTCTCCTTCGTCAGCCTTCCCGGCATCTTATCGTCTTACATTCAATTCCCAACCATTCCGGCCGTCCGAGCGGCGCCCGCACCCCTTCCCGCAAGCTGTGGCGTGGTTAGCTGCGTACCATGGGCTCCCGCGGGACCAGCCTCAAACACGCTTCTAGCTGTCCAGTACAAGGATCCTGTTGAAGAGTACACAACCGGGCTTTCGGGCAACCAGATCGATCTGATGGACGAGTCCCTCACCGCGAGTGAGCTCAGCTCTCTCGGAGGAGCTGGCTGTCCCAATAATGGGACTGCTGGCTACCAGTTCTACTGCACCGCAGCCCTCAACGAGCATGGATACTTCGAGGTAGAGTTCAACCTAGCTAATACCGGCCAAGCAGGCAGCACGACTGTTCTGAACGCGTTCTGGGGCATTCCCATGCAGTTCGGCAACAGTGCCAAAGGCGTAGAGATCCGCCAAGCGTTAGCCCATCTCATCGACAAGAACTCTCAGGCTCTGAACAATCCGATACTGAAGGGACAGGCCTCCGCCATTGACAGTCCCCTGCCACCATGCGGTGAAGGGCCCGCTGGCAACTTTCCCTGCGTCAACAGTGGTGCGATCAATCCGAATCCGTGCAATTGGGATCCTGTCTTTCCACAGACCAGCGGGGCTCCCGACGATACTCCCCCTGCGGCTCCTCTCACCAACGACTGTCAAGTAGGCGCTCCCGGTGGCACCGCATACCACATCGGTCTCCCCGGCACAACACCGGCGTGTATCTCGCCAGTCAACGGCGCAACACACGACCTCTGGTCTCCATGTTTTGGGAGTCAAGACTTTTGCGCCGCGGCAGTCCACTTCTGGGACGTGGGCGTTGCCTCGGGTCCAAAGCCCTGCTCTGTTGCGGGCGACAATGGTATTCTCAACCAGGGGGGTAGAACTTTGAACGCTACGGCTCTGGCTAATACTCCCCAGCTTTTCATCCGCACTAGCCCATCGCGTTTCAACATGGGGACAGCTCTGGCCAATGAGATATGCGAGCTTTTCGGCTTCGGCTATACGAACCCCTGCACTGCTCTACAAACCACAGTCGGACCCTTCAGCGCCTTCGTCGGATTCACCACCTCCACTGATCCCAATCTGCCTAATCAGGCGTGGGGCATGTATACTGCCGCATTCATCGCTGTCTTCCCGTTCGACAGTACTCTCTACTTCGAGTACAATAGTAACTTCGCTACCAAGGCGAATGGGAGCCCGTGTGCCTCTCAGGTCTCGACTGCTGCTGCCGGCAATTACATGAACGTCTGCGTTCCAGCCTACGACTCGATTAGTACGCAAATGGAATTTGCTCCAGCCCTCAACACTGTATCTCCCACATGTCTCAGTCCCACCGGTACGGACCCACAGTTCGGCCAGACAACCCCGACCTTCGGGTTCTGCAACAACAAGACCGGCGTGAGTGTCCTCGACGCTGTCAGCGCTGCTTACCAGGCAGAGGACCTGTACGGCCAGAAGGTGTTGACGCTTCCCGTCTGGGACGCGATTGACACTTTCGCCTATAACAGGAACTTCCCGCCGCCGGGCACACAGTTCAGCGTCGGAGCCTCTGCAAATGCGGCGAACATTGAGAATGAGAATGGGGGATCCCTGACTGGTCTGAGTCTCGGATTTCCCAACTTTCTCAACGGCTGGTGTCTGAACGGTGTACCCTTCGCGTCTCTGACCAGTGCTACGCCGACATGCCAGCTCTCCCGAGGTGACGGTAATGCCATCTCTATCATACGCCAGGGCTTCGCTGAGCCGACCACAAGCATAAACCCGTACATCGCCGACAGCTTCTGGGACTTTGCAGTTCTCGGCCAAGTCTATGACAGTCTCGGCTTCACGAATCCGATACAGGCCAACCCGCCCCAGCTCTATGACTGGATGACGACCAACAGCAAGTTCGTCAGCGCCGCCAGCCTTGGCTATACTCCAAGCTGCGTGCATCTCTTCCCGACTCTTGGGACCCGCACGTCAGCCAATTGTCTCTCGACCAATGGTGCATACCGTATGTCTCTCAGGGCTGACAATGTCTGGCATGATGGCAACCCTGTGACGTCATGGGATGTAGCCTTCAGCTATCTGACACTCAACCAGACCGGTGCCTTCCAGGGCGCTGGTCTCAGCCCCCTCAATGATGTTCACGTGCTCAGCAAGTTCCAGTTCGACCTAGTCGTCAAGGCTGTAGGACCCTTCACACAAAGCTTCCTCATGGGACCAACCATCCTTCCAGGCAACTTCTGGTCTGCTTGCGGAATCAACGGCAGTAACACTTGGCTCTCCGATGTCGCAGCCGGCAGCGTACCCGACAATTGCATGGAACCATGCGGCTCCGGTCCTGTCCCATGCTCTGCCAACACAGGCTCCGTCTTCAATGCACACTTCGACCCTGATACCCAGGTCGGTAATGCCAACTCGGGCACGTACGTGGCTGGTACAACAGGCATCGTGGTAGGCTCCGGTCCGTGGACCTGCGAGTCCACCACCGGTGTTCTGGGCGGTGGATGCAGCTCGTCTGGTAACCAGAGTCCCCCCATAGGGGGAACATGGACCTTTACTCGGAACGGCTGCACCGCGAGCAGTACTGGCACGACCTGTCCTGCGCCTGGGCACTCTCCATACTTCCGCAGTAGCGGCACCTTCGCCCTCTGCATCTGGGCCCACGCGTCAGGGTCGCACTGTAATGGACCTGGCACCGCAGCACAATTGAGCGCCTTCCTGGCCTGTTTCGCGAAACCAGCACCCTGCGTCAATGCGGTTCAGAACTGGAACGAGGGTATAGGCAACCCGAGTCTTGCAGCCAGTGTTGTTACTTGCGACGCCAATGGGAATCCACTTGGCCCCTGTGCCCCTGAGCCTTCTACACACGAATGTCCCTGTGCCACTGGCAGTGTGCAGCTGAGCGAGTTCCTCCGCTTCTTCAGCATCAACTGGCTACCGATCGCAGGCAACAGTGGCAGCGGAGACTGGACCACATACACGGGCATTGCCGTCGCAAACCCAATACTGTACGAAGCCGGTCCATACGTGTCCAACCAGCCCCTCGGGAATCCAATCACTCCCAGCGCGAACTTCCCGCACGGGAACAACCGGTATAACACCGGCGGTGAACTCGACTCGGCACAAGTGCTAGCATCGATAGGCTTAGGCAACGCGGGCTGTAGCAGTCCGACTCTAGCAGCATACCCCGAAGGAGCAGGCTACGACTGCTGAGCCCGTGAGGGCAAGGCTAAAATAAACAACCCCCCCTTTTTTTCCATTTGGTTATCGCATGAGCCTGCGCTCTTATCTGCTGAAGAGATTCCTCTACACAATCCTTCTAGTCTTCTTCGTCATAGTTCTGAACTATGTAATCTTCGAGGCGATGCCCGGCCTCCAGGGGCAGTTCTACTCCATAATTGGCAACCCCAACAGAGGACTGACGACGGAGCAGTACAACAATCTCGTAAAGGTGTACGGGCTGGACCAACCCCCCTGGATCAGATTCATCGATTATGTAAAAGCCATGCTGACATTCAACTTCGGCTATTCATACGAGACCCACGTGCCGGTGACAACTGAGATGATCTCGACGGGGAGACTAACGAACACGCTTCTGCTAATCGGTGCTTCCACCGTCCTCTCCATTATTATCGGCGTTCTGATGGGGATAGTTGCTGCACACAGGCGAGGCTCGGCCTTCGACAGCCTCTCAGTTAGCGGCTCTCTAGTCACATTCTCTCTGCCCACATACTGGATGGGCTTCTTGTTCATCATCATATTCGCTCAGATTCTGGGATGGTTCCCATCCGCCGGTGTTATTCCACCAGAGTGGTCAGTTGGAGGGCAGGCGCCTGCCAGCCTCCTAGTCCAGCTCTGGGTGAGATTTCAGCATCTATTCCTCCCGGCGGCGGTCCTGACCCTCTTCTCCTATGGAGGATTCCTCCTGTTGACCAGGGCTACGATGATGGAGACGCTTAGCGAGGATTACATTGTCACAGCGAGGGCGAAGGGATTATCAGAACGGGTTGTGTTGATGCACCACGCCTTCAAGAACGCTTCCCTTCCCATCATAACCGCCTCCGCCTTGGCTTTTGGCAGTATACTGGGCGGCGCAATAATCACTGAGACTGTCTTCAACTGGGCCGGGCTTGGGGAGTGGTTGTATCGCGCCGTCCAGTTCAAGGATTTTCCCATCCTCCAGGCGATGTTCTTCATAATTGCCCTTTGCGTGATTATTGCGAATTTCATATCGGACATCATCTACGGGGTCGTCGATCCCAGGATAAAGTACGAATAAGATTTTCCGGACGGTGGTAAGACTCGACAGCCAGACCTCCCGGGCCCCGCTATCTGCGGCTCAGAAGGATCGGGAGTTTTTTCAGAACGCTCCTTGGCAACAGGAAGGCGGCTCTGGGGCTAATAATTCTCCTGGGTTCAACTTTCGTCGCAGTCGCCGCCCCTCTGATAACTCCGTATGATCCGAGGACTCAAGTCAGCGGAGCCCTCTCACCACCTGAGTGGCAGATATATTTTCCACAGGGCTTCTATCTCAGCAAGAACTTGGATGCCGTAAACGATCCAGGCTTCAACTCTCCAGCCGCCGTCCAGGCATGGAGCCTCTCACCTCCGTCTCAGTCAGGTCTTCTCCTATCTTATGCCCCAGGCGTGTTTGATCCTGCGACCCCGGGCTCAAGAGGCAGCATGCAACTGTCTCATCCATCAATGAACAATGTTTCCGCGACAATCAGCCGAACCTTCAGTTATCCGTATTGGGGCCCCCCCTACAAGTATCTGGCCAGCGTGTCGCTTCTAGCATCTGGAGCGACCCCTGCTAATCCAATAGATGTGGCATTGTCGGTCAAGAGAGGAAGCGAGATGTTCACGCTTGGCAGTATTAGCCTGAGCAGAAGCGACCAATGGTCTGGGCTGGTCGTAGATTCCAACGCGGAGAGCCCCCAGCTATCAGAGAAGCTTGTATTTTCTGCCCGGACAGATTATTCCTACCAGCTCCAAGTGACGTTTCATGGGTCTCAAACGCTAGACATCGACGACTTCCAACTGAAGCTCCAAGGGACCGCATGGGGTCTACTTGGTACCGACTATGCCGGCCAGGACGTTTTGTCCTGGGTTATCTATGGTGCCCGCATTTCTCTCTTCGTAGGTTTCCTTGCTGCCTTCATAGGCATCGCACTGGGGCTCCTAGTTGGCTTGCTCGCAGGTTTTCTCGGCACGCTAGTGGATGAGGTGCTGATGAGGTTCACCGACATGATGCTTGTGATTCCCCAGCTACCTCTTCTGCTTGTCCTAGTCGCGGTGCTGGGACCCCATCTTATCAACATCATCATAGTCATCGGTTTCCTTGGATGGATGGGCTTCGCCCGAGTCATAAGGTCCCAGGTTCTGACCCTTCGCGAGAGGACCTTCATCGAAGCGGCCAAGGCAGCCGGGTCAGGCCCGATGCGAACCATGGCGACCCATGTTTTTCCCAACCTTGTCTCCTTGACCTACGTCAATCTTGCGCTTGCAGTTCCGGCAGCCATTCTCACCGAGGCCGCTCTGGAATTTCTGGGCCTTGGAGACCCCACAGTGATCTCATGGGGCATCATGTTCTTCAACCTGGAAAACTCCGGTGCCATCAGTTCCTGGTGGTGGGTAGTCCCGCCAGGTATTGCAATAGCTGTCGTCTCCCTGTCCTTCGTCCTCATCGGCTACTCGTTAGACGAACTTTTCAATCCGAAGCTTCGGCGCAGGCGATAGAGTGGCCCCTCCAACCGGTGGCTTGATAGATCGATCCGATCGATTCCTCAGAGTGTGGCTCAGTGAGCACTTTTCAGCAATCACAGACCACGAATGCCCAGTGCGATCGTCCTGCCACGCCAACAGTGCGGCGGCTATTCGTGACCAGCTCGGCAAATTGGATACGACCGTTGGAACATATGCGGTGATCGGCTCTGCCTGAAGCCGAGGCCGAAGAGGTGCATAGGTTCTGGCAAGTCGACCTCGGTGTCTTCCATCGCACTGGGAAGCCTCGAAGAGTCAGTAGGGTGCTCGACCGGCTACGACAACTGGGCTCTTTTCTTCTCGTCGCTCTAGCTCTTTCATACCCGTTGACTCTAGTCTATCTGGGGATTGCGTACGGCGGCTTCGTATTCTGGGGATCTTTTTCGGGATCGCTGGTGATCATTTACGTCATAATCTCCCGGCTAGGCTTTGCAAGGAACTTTGAGGGCTGGGGCTCAGGCTTCTTGAAGCGGCTCGTCGTGCTCGTCATCGCCTTCGGGGCGGCGGCTGGCTTCTACCTTTCACTCTTCAGCCTGAGAATCCTAACCATCCCCCTTATCATATGCCTCCTCATCTCGGGGCTCGTGTACTTTCTTCGGAAGTAAGTTTTCTCCTCGTTCAACAGACTCATCGCTTCTTCCTCCTAGCCCTCGACTGCCAAGTCAACCTTCGATCAACAAAGTACGAACCGATTCCTATGACAACAGTTGCTCCGACGATCAGGGGCATGGCGAGGTCGGCTGTCGTAGCGATGTTGAAGTAGACATGACTTCCCTCTGCCCAGGCCCCGCCGGGAGCCACAAGAGCTAGCGAAGCCTGGTAGTAAGCCACGACTGGACGGTAAAGTTCCCCCTCGGGCGTGACTTGTGCAATGGTCAGGTTGTAGGGCGTCGCGCTATAGTCCCATCTCGATGTAGGATCGAAGGGCTGATATTGATTGTGCCAGTGGGATATCGCCGGAACCCATGAAAAGTCCAGAAGGTCGAAATCCTTAGTAGTGGATGCGGGAATCACAGAGTTTAGGAAGATCTTTCCGTTCAAATAGAATTGGTACTTGTTCGTTGTCGCGATCGGAAAGCTCTCCACTGACTGAAGCAAATAAGCGCTTCCGACGCTGTTCAGTTCCATGCCGTTCAACAACATGGGGCTCGAGTCAGTCATTGACAGGAACGCCAGGTCGACGTCGACTCGTCCCCCGGCTCCCCCCCTGCTTGTGATGGCACCATTTATCAGGATTGTATAATTCTCCTGAAGGATGCTCATCCGGCTTGACACGTTTCCTGTCCTAGCCTGAAGTGCGATATCCTGGATCCCAGCCGAGGGTACCAACTTCTGGATTGCCTCGTCTATGGGCTGTTCTATCTGGTGTATCAGGGTCGAGTTTGACGCGTCCACAAGAACGTGTCGCTGTGGCAGACCTGTAAAATTCTCTAAGAGCTCAAGGGTCATAGTCATGGAAACACGATTTGGGTCCACAATGATGCTGATAGAAGCGGCCCTGACGCCTTGGACCGATGCCGGCATTATGATTAGTGATAGAATCAGCAACATTCCCAGAGTTCGTCGAGCCATGTTCGATCTCCCAGATGATTTCGAATCATACCATTCCATAGGTACCTATAAACTCCGCCAGCAACTCCCGGGGCAAGCAAACCATTCGAAGGACCTAGCCGGCCCCAAACCTTAATTGAGGCAGACCGGCGAATGAACTTTCGCTGAGAACACGACCTACATATGCCATCAATCTTGGACGTTCAAGAACTGACCACCCATTACCAGACCCTTAGGGGCTGGGTCAGGGCTGCCGAGAAGGTCTCATTCCGGGTGGAGCAGGGCGAGGCCCTTGGCATCGCAGGTGAGTCTGGATGCGGAAAGACTACTGTCGCCCTCTCGCTACTCAAAATACTCCCCTCTGGCGGCAGAATTCGAGGCGGGAGGATCATCTTCGATGGCACAGATCTAGTTCCCTTGACCGACAACGAGATGCGGAAGATTCGTTGGAAGGGGATCTCCATCGTCTTTCAAGGTTCGATGAACGCGTTCAATCCTGTCTATAAGATCGGCGACCAGATTGTGGAGGCTATAACCCTGCACGAGTCCGTGGACAAGAGGTCGGCTATGGAGCGTGCAAGGAATCTTCTGGAAATGGTGGGTGTTGAGCCCGATCGTGTAAGCAACTATCCTCACGAGTTCAGCGGTGGGATGAGGCAGAGGGCACTCATTGCAATGTCGCTGGCGGCGAACCCGAAGCTTCTGGTCGCGGATGAGCCTGGAACTGCGCTTGACGTTATCGTTCAAGCACAGACGCTGAAGCTGATGCGAGAGCTCAAGGAAAAACTGGGCCTCTCTATGATAATGATAAGCCATGATCTCTCAATCATAGCAGAGACATGCGAGAAGGTCGCGGTAATGTACGCGGGCAGAATAGTCGAGTACGGTGACGCGGAAGCGATCTACGGAGAACCCTTGCACCCCTACACCCAGGGTCTCATCAAAGCCTTTCCCAGCATCAAGGCCAGCAGAACTCGGATGTCATCCATCCCCGGAACACCCCCAGACCTGCTCAATCCTCCAACTGGTTGTAGGTTTAATCCCAGGTGTCCCTACGTAATGGAAGTCTGTCCAAAGATCGTTCCACCCTTGCAAAAGGCAGGAAAAGGCGACCACCTAGTTGCCTGTCATCTCTACTAGGAGGATGCGATCTTGAGCGAAGAGTACGTATTGAGAGTCGAGAATCTGAAGAAGTATTTCCCTCTGAAGAGAGGCTTCTTCGAAACGATTCTATCTAGAGAAGAAGTCACAGTGAAGGCTGTGGATGGTATCAATCTATCCGTCAAGAAGGGCGAGGTTCTAGGACTCGCTGGGGAGAGTGGTAGCGGCAAGACAACAACAGCTAGGCTTCTAATCAGATTATTGGATCCGACGGACGGCTCCATCTATTTCCGGAGCACGCTAATCAAGCAGCTGGACCAGAAGGAGTCGCAGGAATTCGAATCCAAAGCGATCGTTAGAAGAGACGGTTTGGTGGAACTTACAAAGCTGAAAGAGAAGGACCTCCGCTGGTTTCGGAGAGAGATGCAGATCATCTTCCAGGACCCGTTCGAGTCACTAGATCCTCGTATGATGATCAAGGACATCGTCGCCGAACCATTGAGGGTTCAAAGGGTATGCAAGACTGAAGAAGAGGAAGTGGAACTGGTCAAGAAGAATCTGGCCGATGTTGAGCTCGTGCCTCCCGAGGAGTTTATGTATCGTTTTCCTCACGAGCTTAGCGGCGGGCAGCGTCAGCGCGTGGCTGTGGCGCGCGCCTTCGTTCTGAATCCTTCGTTTGTCGTGGCGGACGAGCCCGTCTCAATGCTTGATGTTTCCATCAGAGCGGAAATTCTGAACCTGATGTTGGATCTTGTCCAGAAGAGAGGATCATCGGTCGTCTTGATCACCCATGACTTGGCGGTCACGAAACACGTTTGCGACCGAGTCGCGATAATGTATCTAGGCAAGATAATGGAGACTGGGAGTTCAGCAGCGGTCATCGACACCCCTCTCCATCCCTATACCATGGCCCTCATCGCAGCGGTGCCAGTTCCAGACCCGGCGTATAAGCGAACAGCTATCATCAGTGGGGAGATTCCTAGTCCGGTAAACCCGCCCCAGGGATGCAGGTTCAATACTCGTTGCCCATATGCGCATGAGAGGTGCACGAGGGAAGAGCCAGCGCTCTTAGAGGTGGAGAAGGATCATTTCGTTGCATGTCATCTCTACACCTCTTAGTGACTGCGAGGAAGATTGGTCCGACATGGTGGGGCGGTCTTTCGTAACCACCGCCCATTCTCCATGATATGTCAGTTCGGGCTTGATCGCTAGGTTAGGGTAATGTTCTGCTGGACAGGAGGTAGTTGCGTTGGAATCCCGACGACCTTGTCGAGAAAGGTAGACATCTCAACCGTGAGACTGACAACGGCTGTAACATTCGAATTGTGCGCCTTGTAAAATTCGAGTAGGGGGGATGTGTCTCGGTCGCTGACCTGGATCGTAAGGCTCCATGATATCTCGCCATGGGGGGGAAGGGTCAGGTCAATCTCGCCAGAACCATACAGCGGCGCATTCTCAAACAGGGTGGCATTTGATGAGGCGAAATATGTTGAGGCCGCGACAAGGGTCACTTTTAGACCTGAATAGTCGACTGGATTCTCCCCGATTATCTGGATCAAAATACTACTTGAGTTCGAACTGCCCTGTTGGAAGCTCGCCGCGGTAATCGTGAACTGTACCTCGTCGAGAGCAGAATAGAACATGAAATAGGTCCGTGCTCCCAGGACGAAGTTGACTCCTGAAGCCGCTGTCAGCAGAAGGAAACTCCACGTCAACGCTCTAGCCCAATCCACACGAAGCTTCATGTTCAACTCCATGTCCCTTCACCTCAACGCTTTGTCCGGCATAAAAGTTAGAATATCGATCCCTTCCCGAGTGAAGGCCGGGATTGTCGTCCTAGCCTGGGGGGTCTTTCTCGCTAGTTCTGCTCTCACAGCGATCCTTCAAGGGGTCCTTGTTCCAGCTAGATTTTATGGCGGATACAATGCGCAGGCAGGCTTTCCTAGTGGAATCGTGTTCTTCTATGTTGCGATATTCGGAGTGTCAATCCTCGCCGGCATTGTGCTCGCAGATGTTGGAAGAGCACTCTTGGGAACCTTCGCGTCGTATGGCTTCGCGATCGTGCTAACCTTCACAGCACTCTCACTCCCGACACTCCAGAGTCCTTTTCCTCCGGCGCTTCTTACTGATGTGGCCGCTGTCTTCACCTTCACGGCGTTCTTCCCCCTTCCGATTATCGTCATTCTGGTAGGCGCGCTTCTGGGAGCCGGAATATCGGAGCGCTTATAGCCAGAGAAGAAACGCTTCGTAAAGATTTTCGTCCCATTGCTAGTGTTTACGAAGAACGACCGAGCAGAAAACTTTGGTTTTCCAGATGCATGCGTCTCCTCCATTCGCTTCGAGCCCGCGGACTTATCGGAGCGTTGACTCCAACTCTGAGAGTTGTTGTGTCTGTTCAAACTCTGCGCCTTCAATGCCGCCGACGTTGCGGTCCTTGGGAGGACCACTCGATTTAGTCCTCCAGTTTCGACCTCACAGGTTTGGTCCCAGCTTCCCTGCCGGTATTCCCTGGTGCACCAGTCGGTGGTTTTCGGGTGGTTGTCCGTCACTGGACACGACAGACACGATATAGCTCGTGCCACCAACCTGTCGGAATACCCTCACTCCCAGTCCGAAACTGTTTCCTTCTTCGCAACCGTATGGGCTGTCGTTGTAGCCGGAGCCAGCCCTTGCATAGGATAAACCGGTTGTTTCTGTCATTACAGACTAGGAGCAACGTCAGCGTCTGCTTCGCCAGTCTCGGACCTTGCGTTCCGCGATCTGAAGAATATCTCCGACAGTTGAGGTTGACATCAATCTAGAAGTTGGCATGAGCAAAATAATTCCATGCCATCTCGACGGCCAGAGCATCCAAGAATCGTCTGTCAGCTAACCTCCTTTCTGTCTTTGATCCTCGGAGTTCTTACTCTGGCCAGTCCGACGATTGCAGCGGCCATGCCGGCGGAGAGAACGTACCATTCCTCCTGCCACCATGGAGTGTTCTCTGAGGGAAACGAGCTTCGGGTATAGCTCGTTAGTCTGGCACCAAAGACCGGGTCCGGTCCCAAGGTTGTCATCACGTTTTGAACGGACCAATCCACTGTCCTGCCTTCTACCAGCAATTTCGCCAGGGATGTGAAAGCCAGGTCGGTGTGGGAGACGCTTACGACTTTGTCCCATCCTATGTAGGCACTAGACCCCTTTTCTAAGAATGCCTTGGCAAGAAGGGTGAGCCCCGCCCCCCCGCAGAACATGGCCAATACCACGGTCCCAGGGAAACGTCCACACATAACGTCTGAAACGAAACCGGACTCTAATCCGAAATAGCGGGTCCCGTTGACATCAACGGGTGCTACTCTATCCGTTAATTGATCAATTGTGTGTTGAGACTCGGTGTAATGGTCGGATGTAACAATTGCCGGAGCGTCTGTTGCGACCAAGCCCGTCCCATGAGTTCTCAAGATTATTATTGAGTAGTTGTGCCTTGGAAGGTTCACGAAGAAATCCAGCGTGGCAGTCTTGGCAGGATAGTAGTCGAAGCTAAACCCCGCACTCTCGGCGGTTTGGCTTATGTTATTGGCGAAGGCAGGGTTTGGATATTCCATGCCTAACTGATCGATAAGAGCGATGGTACGCCCAGGAGTTGACCCCGTGTTCGTCGAGATGCTTCCTCCACAGCTAGAACTTACTAGGAGCAAGGGTAGGAGATGTGAGCCTGATAAAATTGCAAGAAAACCAGCCAGAATCAGCATCAGCAAAACTACTCCTTTTCGCTGTTTGGGCGGTGGAAGCCGAACGGGTCGGATTCTTCCATAATGGCTACGGTGCTTTTGAAGTTCTTTTGATATGAACGAATCAAAGGCGTCTCCTCGAGTGCGGGTCTGCTGATCATCGGTGCTTCTCTCCGTATCAGCGGCGCTCATGTCGACTCAGCTTTGCGCCAGGTGGAACCACAGTTAGAGGCTGCTATCTGAGACTAATAAGGCAAGCGTCTTGGACCTGATGGCCTCTGCAACTAAAACGTACGGCGGACTTACGACCAGAGAAGGTAGAGAACGATTCTTCCTAAGACTGAGCCGATTGTGCAAGAGAAAGGGGGTGGTGAGAGGCTGTTTCATCTTGTGTCATGAGTGGGGAATTCAGCTGAATCGCCATCGACTTCGAGAGATTGCTTCGTTTCTTGAGGAGGAAGGATCTCCTACGAATATCTGGAGCGAGGTTGGTGCGGAGCTGACAACGCAGCACGGAATAGTGGTAGCCTAGAGGTTACTGATGGCAATCAGTGTCCCCGCATGCCAAATGTGGAGTGGGCCCTTGTCCAGACAGCCCAATACGGCTCGATATTCTGTGTGATAGAAGGTTCGAGCATCTATATTGACGTGTGGAGGCAAAGCTAGAGAGAGCAGTTGTTGAATCGGCCCTCAATTCCTTCTCCGCCTAGCCAGTAATGGAGTAGCCCCGACGCAGGACACGTTTATGAACAATAAAACTTGGATACGGGCTCGGAAAGGATGGAGATCGCTTTCCAGGGAGAAGCAGCGCGCAGTAGGAGGCTAGCCGTCGCGTTCACTCTTTTGCTGACCATGATCACGAGTGTTCTACCGGGCCAATTCTTTACTTCTTCTGTCTTCCAGCCCCTCTCCCCGCTCGCAGCTACGTTTGTCTATTCTCCCAGACTCATCCTGATAGGAGACGACGTAAACTTCACTGCGATAGCCTCGAACGGAACTGCCCCCTACATGATTCAATGGAACTTCGGAGACGGCCTGAACGGAACCGGAAGTCAGATCTTCCACAGGTACGCGTCTCCGGGCACATACATAGTCAACCTCACTGTAACAGATTCGATAGGCCAGACGACATCTACGACGTGCCCGCAGGACTCCACGACTTGCTCGGTCACTGTTTGGGACTGGCCGGTGCAACGCCTCGGCTGGGTGATACGCTGGAACATAACCAACTCAGATGGAATCAACATCTGGGATGTAACCTACAAAGGCATTCTCGTGATAAGGGATGTCAGGCTAGCCGGAGTACAAGTGCTGTACAGGAACGTTCAAGGATTTGGGGTCTGTCAGGATCCAACTGGAGCGAGTTGTATCTGTGGACCCTTCTATGACGAACCTGTTGCCCTCTATGGACCCGCTTTCAACGAGACACTTGCCAAGGTGTTGGGCCAGATATTTTATGAGAACTCACCCGACGCGAACAATCCGTACTTTCAGTTACGTGCCGTATATCGAGTGGGAGAATACTACTACCAAGAGATCTTCCGGTTCTACCCTGACGGAAGATGGGATACGGAGATGCTCATCGGTAGAGGCGGATGCAGCTTCGATCACGTCTACGAGCCTCATTGGCGCTTCGACTTGTTCACTGCCAACGACTCTTTCGATACCTTGAGCATGTACATGCCGAGCGGAACCTGGCAGGATCTACTCTGGGAGGGCAACTACACCCAAGATGGGTTCCGAGACCCTGCCCACAACGGATCTCAATGGCGGTTCGGAGAACAGGGAAGATACTACTTCATCAATTCCACAATCATCAGGGCAGACCTAGATCTGCCTTACATGCCCTCGAACCTGATACTGTTGCGAGGTAGACTAAACGAGATAGAGCTCTCCCACCCAGAAGTCGGAATAGAGAACCCTACAGAATTCGTCAATGGAGAACTAGCCTTCAGGCATGAGATCGTCTTCTGGTTCATCCCACGTATCTGGGACCACGGCCCAGTAAGCCTCGCCCCGCCGAAGGATATCATCCTGTCGTTTTATCCCTATGGGGCGTGGCCTTGAAGCTCAGGAGGATATCAGCATCGGCCCGCCTCAAACTCTTCACCGTGATCACGATAGCCATCGCCACCATCACGATTCCTGTTACCGCCTCCTACCACGAGACTTCCCAAGCCTCCTACTATCCGACTTCACAGGCGGTCAGCACTGCCACTGCCGCCGGTCCCTTGTCCATCGACTGGGGAGATCCCTACATGACACCTGAGACCGCTCAAGGCACAGGCTGGGAGACCCTGACCATCACGGGGAGAATCTCACAGCAGCCGAACCTGCCTGGATACTACAAATACAGCACAATCAGCCTCAACGGCGGACTCCACGCAGAATGGTTAGACCCCCTCAGCACCTACGCGCTTGACGTAAGCTTTTCGCGAACATCCTACGAGACGCTCTACCAAGAGGCGACCCTCAACCCGTCCGCAGACTCCTTTTACGTGTCCTCTATGGGCTATTCAGCGACACTCGTGGTAAATGGCCACCCTACGTTCTTCTCTGGACAAGCCGCCGTCAAGGCTGCTGTCCCAGGCTACTTCGAGCAACATGGACGATCCGGCGTTACGACCCTAATAATCTATGCCCCGTCACTCAGCGATTCCCAGTTCGTAGCACGCTGGTCGCAGACGAGTCAGACCGTTGATGGAGAACCAATTCCAGCCGCAACGCAGTTCAGCCAGACAATTACCACGACCAGCTAGAGTTGAAGTCGCTGGCCCGATGGAGAACAAAGAACAACAAACCGTGGAAACAATGATACATTCTAGGGCGCTCGCGCTCCCAGCAAGGATTCTCGGAATATACATCATAATCCTGCTACTATCAAGTGCTAACCCGACGACCATTGAACCTAGTCCTGCCAAGAGCAACGCGGGGCCGGCGGCGCCTTCCCCCGATCCACTGGGACACTTCGAAGGGTTCGGGATGCCAGCAGGCATATCTTGGACCGGAGACGGACAGAGAATCAGTAATCCATACTTTGCAACTGGGTCGCTCGGGCCATGGATCGAAACAGAGTACAATGCGATATCAGGGTCTGGGGCAACCATCTCGACACCGGGCTACGTAGGGGCTAACAGCGCCCAGCTCACGGTGCTCTCCGGGAATCTCTCGACAACCTCATACGTTTCCCTCCTGAACGATCTGAGCCAGAACCATGCCGGCTTCAGCTCGAGCGAGAGGTTCAGGGCAACAGTTCTCCTCAAGGATCTTACAGGGACAAGCGTCTATGACAGAGTCGAGATAGGTCTCATCCTTACCAGTTCCACCGGCGGCCAAGTAGCAGTCCACTATATTTTTGCACACGGGTCCAGCCTGCCATCCAACACTACAACCGACGCCTATTACAGTTCGGGCGTGACACCTGTGGGGCAATGGGTGACGATTGACCGAGACTTGGCTGAGGACGCCTCGGCCGCCTTCCCCACTATCTATCCCAGCCTGGATTCGGCCTCTCAAGTAACCCTCACAGTCGATGCGCAGACCCAGCCTGGAGCTCCCAACCAAGATCCCCATATCAAATACTGGGATGTTATCGGCAACGGAGTTTGGGATCCTGGAGAGCCTGTTGTCTACGATGTGAACAATACTGGATTTTACGCTACGGGGGATCCTGTCATTGGAGGGTGCTTCGAGCCTGGTCCAGAAACGCTTCTAGGCAACCCCATAGCCTGTTCTGCGCATCCATCTCCCGGACAGGAACTATCCTCTAGCCCTTTCATCAAGTTCGTGGATACTAGCGGCGCGGGTGCCTGGCAACAGGGGGAACCAGTGATCTACGATTGTGGCAACCCAGCTGTCTGCAACGAGAACATGTACGTCTACTACGACCCCGTCCTCGTTGGGCCAGTCCCACCTATAGGCACCCTACTGATGAAGATCGTCCAGAACCAGAGCAGTTCGCTCTTTGGCATGATAGAGCTATACTCCGCCTCAGGCGGCTCCGAGTGGATTAAGAATGGAGGTTTTGAGACTGGCCTAAACGGCTGGGGCCCCGGATTCAACTTCACAGTCTCCTGCGCCGCGTTCTTGACTGGAGGTCAGTGCGCAATTGGAACCGCGACTAACGGCACCAGTGAGATTGCCCAGAGCATTGATGCAAGACCCAGCATCGATAACAGTATGGTTTTCAATGCCGCCGTTAACATATCAACCCTGTCAGGCACATCTTCATCGGACATGGTGGATATCTGGCTCGGCCTCGTGGACGGCCAGTCCAATCCGCTCTCGCTATACTACGTCTTCAAAACTGGTGATGGAAGCATGCCTGCCAATCGGACAGACGCGATATACCGTAAGATAGCCGGGTTCGGAGTGCTCGATCCTTGGATAGCAATCAGGGAGGGTCTCGCCCAGGAGACAGCTGCCTTCAACGCCGCTCTACATCCACCACCCTTCAGAATCGAACTGGTGGTCCTTGAAGTCACAGCCCACGGCTCCACAAACACGACAACGGCATACTTCGACAACCTCTCACTCCGCTCCGCGTCCTATGCAGGCACAGCACTATCCAACTTCTACGCCTGGACTGGGCTCAACACGACGTATCTCTATACAGCGCCCGCCATTCCTCAGGGATCATTATACTTAGAGATACCGAGTGGACAGACGATTCTCAACATAACATCCCCGGAAGGCACAGCGCTAAAGACATATGAGTACAACACTACGACCATTCTCATGTGCACGGTCAACCCATGCACACCTGCCCCCAGAGCAGTCTACGTCCCTGAGAGTACCTTCTTCAGACACTCCCCAGTCGGAGACTGGCGAATCTTTGCAACATCAAAAGATCCCATTACCAGTGTTTACGCAGAAGACCCTGTAAGCCGTCGATCGGTTCAGAATGTCAACGTAGGATACACCGTCAATCTCGTTTCTCAGACCAAGGACCCATCTGGACAGCCCATGGTTGGTGTCCAGGTCAACCTGACACTCTGGAACACGAGGAACGGAGCAGAGGTCGGATCGTGGCCAGGCTCAACCGATTCTCTTGGCTGGTACAATGTCTCAGGAGTCACGCTCCCGCTCCCAGCCACTTCGCCAGGTATTTACGGACTCCAAGCCACGGTCAACTCGATCTACGCCGGTATACGGACCTTCCAGGTCCCCGTCCGCTACGAGGTTACAGTCACGATGAGCATCTCCTCAACCCATATCGCCGTGGGTCAAAGCGTAACAATATCCGGAGCAGTAACCGAGACTATCTCCTCTAGTCCCGTCCAAGGAGTCAATGTGACTATATGGTACAGGTTAGCGGGAGAAAACGAGTGGGCTGTCCTGGGAAACGCAACCACGGGCGAATCCGGGCAATACACATATGCTTGGAGTCCACCCCAAGGTGATTTCCAGATCAAGGCTCTAACCGGGGATAGCCAGACAGCCCGAGCAGAGAGTCTTCCGCTCCAGCTCACGGCCGGACCTCGCGGGTTCGTCCAGCAATACTGGCAGCTACTGGCAGGAATAGCTGGAGCCGCATCTGTCATAGCCCTAGTCACCGTTACCCGATGGCGAAGGCGAAGAACACCCCCGCCACGGGAAGAGTGGAAGATGCCCCTATCACGAGCCTCTAGCCGCCTGTCAAACACGCAGTGACACCGTTCCAATCGGCCGCGACATCGTATCATAACCTATCAAATCGCTCGAAATTAGATAGTCCGTAGAGCACGTATTCCACGGGCGCATGAATAGGGAAGGGACGGGCAGATTCGATGGGTCCTCATCGAAGCAGCACAGACCGCTTCGAGATGCGCCCAAAGCTTCTACCAGCGAGTAGCATCAAGATGGGATCATCAGAAAGCGGTCACGGTCGTCACCTTCAAAAGTCTCGTTCGAATCTACCACGTGCTCAAACGCTGCGAAGAATACTAAAGACAGAGAAACGATCTACTGGAAAGAAGATAAAGTGTCTAGAAAGAACAGTGGAGCCGAGCCTTCAAGCAGAGCGAGACAATCAGCACCTGGACTAGAGACAGGTCAAGACATTTTCAATGGTGCGGGGGGTGGGATTCGAACCCACGAAGGCCTTCGCCACAGGGTCCTAAGCCGTGAGCAGGCCCCGGATCCGCCTTCTGCCCATTAGACCTGGCTCTGGTACCCCCGCAGTTCTGCACTCTGCCCTAGAACCGACCCTAGCGGGGCAGAGACAAGTTAAGACTATTCGCGACACCCCAAGCAGTCTAAGAATCCCAATCGAGACGAATACTCCAGAATACCCTAGCAAATAATAGAAGCAATCCCACGGTGCAGCGCGGGGCAACCGCGCCGACTGTGCTTCAGACCGGCCGGTCAATATTTTTGAGCATAATCCCACGTCTACCCTAGCTCTGGCCGTTACCAATCACGGTTACCAAACCCGTTACCAGGCAAGAAATCTCAAAACAGTTGACCCTCGCGACACAGAACACTTCTTTTAGGAGAGTATAAGTCTGGAAAATCGCCCAGAATAAGCTTAGCTCACCAATCTGGGAGGGGGGTCCCACGCGGAGGGTTTCGCACGCTTGAAGGGCCGCCACGCGGCAACTATTGAAAACGGCTGATCAGCCCGTTCTGCACGACAAACCGATAATCTCGCCCAGAAATGGTTCAGACAGCGGGAGACCCCCCTCGAGATTTTAGAAATAAAAAAATTCCCGCGACACAGAAGCGCCCTTTTCGTGCCTGCAAACAACCCCGACATGCTCAGGACACTGGCTTTGAGCTCTCCCAGAGGTATTCGAAGTAGCTTTTCCCAAACCTCACCAGACCAATATGGTCCGAGGATATCGCTAGTGTCAGCCCCTTCTCCGGGTCTTCACCCAGCAAGATTATGATCTGATTGTCGTCCGAGATGATACCGCCCCCGAACATCTGCTCCCGAGTCCGAACCTGGACAAGCCCCTTCAGCTGCCGAACAGTCTCACGGCTTGCCGCAAGTGGTAGCATAACTGAGACGTGTACCCCCTTTTCTCTCATCAGCGCGAGCACCGGCAGAGCTACTGAAACTATCGTGTCTGGAACGACCGGCATGGCCACCATCAACTCCCGCCGGGTCCGTGACAGCGTCTCTTTGATCTTGTCCAGAATATTGTCTTGGCCCCTCACGATCCATATGTCCGGCTTCTCACGAACCCCCTTCTTCTCATAGAGCGGCTGAAGCTCTTCTAGCGCATCGGCCTCGCTCGATCTTATTATCGTCTCAAACCGGACCCTTGACGATTCTAGAGCCGTTGAAGGAGCCTTGGCGTAATACTTGGTCGGACGCCCTTGCTCAAGCTCGACCCATCCTTTCCGCTCGAGATTTCCGATAATCTCGTATATCTTGGAGTAGGGAATAGAAGCTATCCGGCTAAGCTCGCTAGCAACCAGAGCCCCAGACTCGACGAGCGAGACATACGCCTTGGCCTCATACTCTGTAAGCCCAAACTCCTTCAACGCCCTCCGCGTCTTCTCACTCACAACCAACAGTCAACCCACCACACATCCATCCATCGATAACGCGGTACAGAATGCCGCTTCGCTCCGGTAATAGGGTGTAAATACCTTCTCCGCCACCTTTCTCAATGGAACCTGTCCACTACGTTGATCGATAAGCAGAGCGTCATCGAGAGTCTACGCGGAGT
>Ga0066709_100000076_pt1 | contig 34400 bp, 26 predicted proteins | sample GraSoiAngelo_158_FD_79665 | JGI IMG/M metagenome (GOLD analysis project Ga0066709, IMG submission 79665) | Grasslands soil microbial communities from the Angelo Coastal Reserve, California, USA - 14_1009_16_30cm | ecosystem: Environmental > Terrestrial > Soil > Grasslands | place: USA...
CAATACCGCCGCGGAGCACAGAAGTTTTAGAACAAGAAGTTTTAGAACAAGAAGTTTTAGCACAGAAGTTTTAGAACAAACGAGAGTTGCGGTCGTGACGAAGGCCTTTTATGGTTTGCAGCTGTAGCCGCCGGTCGAAAGCGTTGTCTAGCTGTGACGTTGTTAGCCGAGATTCCCGGTAGTGCATTCCGCTGCAAAAAGACCTACTTTGCTGCCTTCATGCTCTGCTTGTCGTCTGCTACGACCTGCTCAGCGCAAATGTCATTTTCAAGACCAGGGGGCGAACTAACCCGACTCGGCCATAGAGTGACTATCGAACCACGTCAGGCATCGCCTAAATCTGTTTTCACGAGAGAGCCAGCTAGTCCTCGATTCGGTTCGAGCAAATCACACATCTGGCCCGCGAAGCGGGAAAAACTCTTCCAATCAGGAAATTCCCGGCATGTTTTGTTGCTCGGTTTCACGTGTTTGGCAGGCAGCGCGTCGCAATGTCCCAAGAGGAGAATCGGTGAATGATGAATAAAGTGATCGTAAAAGCATACATTCTGCTATTAGTTGTCGGACTGATCCTCGGAATGACCTCCACGGTTGCGGCGCAGGTGCAGCCCACGACGTTCGGAATGCACATGCACGGAGGAATCCTGTCCCGGCAACCATATCCCTCAGTGTCCTTCGGTAGCCAGCGTTTGTGGAATGCCGGTACGGGTTGGGCGCAGATCAATACCTCGCCCGGTATCTACAAATGGGGCGTGCTCGATCAGTGGATGGAGTTGGCTGCTGCTCATAATGTCAAGCTTTTATATACATTTGGACGTACGCCGAAATGGGCCTCCTCCGCTCCTAATAACACAAACTGCAGCTACGAAGCCGGTTCCTGTGCTCCACCAGAGGACCTCAATCGTGATGGTACGGGAACGAATCAGCACTGGAAGGATTTCGTCGGTGCCATAGCTACTCATACTGCCGGTCGTATTAAGTATTGGGAGATCTGGAACGAGCCTTCCAATGCCTGGGAGTGGACAGGCACGCAGGCGCAGATCGTGCGGATGGCTAAGGATGCACGCCAGATCATCTTAAGCATAGACCCCAACGCGCAAATCGTTTCGCCGTCAATCGGTATTTCGACTACGCTGTACCAGAACTGGATGGAAGCTTTTCTAAACGCGGGCGGCGGGCAGTACGTCGATATCATCGCGTTCCATGGTTACATCCATCATCCGCCAAATGAGCCGGTGGCAGAAGACTTTATCCCGAAATTCAAGCAGTTCAAGATGATGGTCGCAAATCATGGTCAGAGCGGAAAGCCGCTGTGGGATACAGAAGGGAGCTGGGGCAAGACGGCAAAAACGGGTTTCACGAATCCAGACAAGCAGGCTGGCTTTACTGCACGTTTCTGGCTGCTTAACGTGTCTAGCGGCGTGTCGCGCTTCTTCTGGTACGAGTGGAATAATAATGAAAGTGGCACTTTGTGGAAGCCCGATCCCAATAACCCAAGCGCTCCTGGGACCCTGTTGAAGCCTGGTATTGCATACAGGACCATGCGTAGCTGGATGATAAATAATAAGCTGACCAGCAAGTGCGCCGCCGGGAGTGACTCGATTTGGCGATGCGAATTCACTCGTCCGAACGCAACTGAGATTATGCCAGTTTGGTATCCGGGAGGCTCCAAAACGTTCATCGCTGCTGCGAAGTTCAGTAAGTACCAGGACGTATACGGCAACATCTATAACATCCCTTCGAATGGATCCGTCACGGCGGGTTACAAGCCCATACTGCTCATGCCCTAGGCAGCAACAGTTTGGGCGAAGGCTGGGGTGGATTCTTAAAGATTCACCCACTCTCTTTTTTGTGCGTTGCCATTGCAAATCAGGCAATCAATTGCCATTGAGCGAATAGCAGTAGAGGTTCCCGTCGTTCGCGCCGAAATAGATGCGACTGTTCGATATGGCGGGTCCGGAGTCTATTTCGGAGCCGATGGGGATAACTCGCAGAGCGGCAGTTCCGCCGTACGGGACCTTGTGAATGTGCAGGTTGCCATCCGCGGAGCCGAAGAGCATAACGTCTTTGATGACCGCCGGAGCCGAGAATATCGGGACTGTAGCCACCTTGACCTTCCCCTGCACGGCAATGTCGCCATTCTCGTCCTGAAGCAGATTGAACAACGCCCCATTTGATGCAGGTACGTAAATGTTGTTCTTACGGGTAATCAGCCTCAATCCGGCGGCGCAACTCGAGACGGCTGGCCTGGGGCGAACGGCGGGCGTGGCGATAGCTCCCGCGTTGTTGAGGAAGTTTGCCTGTTGAGCTCCGGTCAGACCTCCCGCATCACGCTTAAGCGTAAAGGCGTACCCGTTCTTGCTGACCGCCGTTACCCAATCCTCGTTGATCGTGGTGTTGGTACACTCATTATCGATCTGCGTTGAGTGCAGAACTGGGGATGAGCCAAAATCCTTGTCGTTCAGATCGTTGCCGATCGCTTTGAAGTAATTAAGGAGCACGCCGGTGTCTGCGTCCAATGCCAAAACGCTGTCCGGATATAAATCTGCGTTTGCGGTCGGCGGCTGACAGGTGGAACCGGGATTACCAGTGTCTGCGTACACGATGCCGTTATCAGAATCGATGGCAAGCGATGACCAGACAGAGCCGCCAACGCAACCTGGGCACGTGCTCTGGTCGATAGTTTTGAAGCTCCAGTCGAGATTGCCAGTGCTCGCAGTGTAAGCGTCAACACGGCCTACGATGCATGGGATATCACCGTGGCTGGAGATTCCCACGTACACTCGGCCGTTGTAAACGGCGGGCGAAGACCAGACCTCGTGTGAGGAGGGGTCCCCGACCTGTTGTTTCCACTTGAGAGCGCCGTTCGAAGCGTTTAAAGCGTACAGGTAAGCGTTGCGGGCGCCGAAATAGACTGTGTTCGTGCTCACGTCTACCGCTGCCGAGGAGCCAATTCGGCAGACGCCCGGGGTGCACTGTCCTACTGAGTCCAGCGTGAACGACCATCGCTTCGCTCCGTTCACAGCATTCAGGGCATAAAACACACCGTTCCATGCCCCGATGTACAAGGTTGAAATTCCGCCGACGGTTGCGACTGCGGGAGATGCCGTGACTCTTCCGCCGGTTGCGAAGTGCCACCTTTCCTGCAATGACGCGACGTTCGCGGAAGTGATGCCGGTTTCCGCACTCTTCCCGGTATTCGAAAGATCGCGCCGGTACTTGGGCCAGTCTTCCGCAGTGCAATGAAAGGCGTAAAAGGTGCAAAGCGCGACTACTACCCGACCAGCATTTCTTGCACGCTGCCAAATGTCTCTGCCCAATCTACGGTTCATACTGCCTCCACGAAGTTTGAAATAGCTCATTCGCAAAAAAGTACGTGTGCTCCATTCACAGGATTGCCTGATCGAAGTGATTTCATGTAATCGCCGCGGTTGGCCTTGGCCTTGACCGATCGAGCCGGGCTGGGACGATCGGCAGCGATTTTGATGGCGTAGTTTTAATCGCCACCCCTAATCGTCAAATGGCGCAATCAGGGCACTCGAGATTGCTACGAGTTCAGCGACGTTCCGTGCCGGAGCATGCGCGGGAAAAGCAGCTCTCAGGGCAGAGTTCCGTCGCACTCGCCGTTATGATACAGAAATGATCTTGGCGACCGATGGCACGCCGTCTTGGTTAACGATAAAAAGCATATAGTAGCCAGGCGGCGCGAGGTTCGGTTGGGCAGGCATCGTGACATTAAGAATTCCGGGTGCCTTGGTGAAACTCAGGACGTTTATCCGCTGATTCATGTTGATCGCATGAGTGTCTGCCCCAATCCCGAGGAGCGTTAGCCTAGCGATGGAAGCAGCGTCTGGCGTGACAATCTGGATGGTTTGCCCGTAGGAAGCTGATGCAGGCGAAGCTGAAATCGTCGGGCGCGCGCCTTTGAAGAAGTAGGGAGGAGAGAATATTTCGGCGTTGTTCGGGCTCTTTTCGCCTCCGGCCGAGAACACGCGTCCATCGGGCAGCAGCACGGCCGTGCCATGATAACCACGATAGACGGCCATGCTGGCCATGGTCTTCCAGGCACCTGAGGCGGGGTCCCAGATTTCAGCTGCGTAGACCGGTGCTGATTTGTTGTCGAATCCCGAACCGCTGCTGCCGCCGGTGACCAGCACCGTACCATCCGGAAGCAAAGTGGCGTTGTGCTGACGGCGAGCGTACGCCATTGGTGCGGTATACTGCCATGCTGGCAAAGTTGCTTCCACGTTAATGATCTCAGCCGTCGCAGTTGGCGGGTCGCCTCCACCCACGATGAGGATTTTGCCGGGGTTGTACATCACAGCCGAGCCATAGGTGCGCAGGCAACACTGCGACTTAGCTATGATCGAGCTCCACTTGCCGGTTCCCGCCGTGTCGAGATATCGGGTCGCCTGGTATGGACCGACGATATACACCTTGCCATTGGGAGCAAGAAACGCTCGCGGATATAAGGGCTGAACTCGTTGGGCGGTAGTCAGGTCTCTCCAGCTATTGGTCGAGATCTGCCACATTTGCGGTAGGGCATTCTGGCCCACGCTGGGATCGATGGTTCCAGCCATGACGAGAATATCGCCGTTCCCGAGTGTCGTCGCCGTGGGGTACCAACGTCCCGCATTCATGTTCGGCAGCTGCGTCCAGGAATTGCTGCGCCCGTCATAGATGGCTGCATTGGGTAAGCCATGGGGACAACTGTTGGAGTGACCGCCCGCCACGAACAAACGGCCGTCAGGAAGAAAGGCGTGTCCCGCGCAAAAGATATTCCAGCCCGACTGTGTTGCGGGACTGATTGCGCCGGTGGCGATGTCCCACAACTGTGGATTGTCGCCCTGCTCGAACGATGGCCAGAAGAGGAGCTTATCGCCGCTTGGCAGCAGCATAAGGTGGACAGCCTTATAGGGGAGATCGAATACTGGCGACCATTGTCCCACAAAGGAGGGATCTGCTGTAGATTGCCCCTTCGTCTTAGTTGTAACGCCCGACCCTACCAGCAACACGACAAGCAGGAGAAGTTTAGTTTTCGGCATCATGGTTGCAAATCCCCTTGATGGATGCACGAAGTTGGATATCGCATTTAGTGCCTGCACGAATGCGTAGCCGTGTACTCGGCCAAGAGCTTCTGACGCATACTCAGTCCCAGTCGCCCTTGAAATCGAGCAACCCTCGCACGAGTGTAATGGCTCCCGCACAAGACACACTGGCTCGAACGCGCCCTGTCCAAAAAAACACGGATACCGCGTCCTGCGACATCCCAGTCTGCCGATGGCGAACGTCACTGGAACGATGAGACATGTCCGTACGCATGGCCGATCATATCCTCTGTAATCTCGCTGACCTCGTGCAGGAATTATAGAGTTCGCCCCAGACAAGCTAATTCTGGAGGTGCCCAGTGTCGCTTCTGTCCCATCGCATAACGGTGCTCCTTCTCGTAATGATTTTGGTTACGCAATGGATGGCAGCACAGATCAAGATACCAACCCTGGAGTCTGTTTCACCAAGCACGAAGACGGCAGGAGCGACAAGCTTTAATCTTACAATCGACGGTCAGTATTTCGGCCAGGGGTGTAGCGTGTTGTGGAATGGTTCTCCGCGACCAACCACATGGGTGAGTAGAACAAGATTGGTGGCAGCCATCCCGGGTACCGATGTAGCATCGCCAGGTCAGGCATCGGTCAAGATTTATAAGCCTGCCAACAACTCGGTGTCGAACGCGGGGACATTTACTATCACTGCGCCAGTCACGGTGAGCGTCAGCGTTTTACCAAAAAATATGGAATTACCACCGGGTGAATCGCAGCAATTTACTGCAACAGTGACAGGTACAACGAACACGGGCGTCACCTGGCGCACCTCTGGTGGCTCAGTTTCGGCGAGGGGTTTATTTACAGCGCCGGTCGCTCCTGGCACATACGTGGTTACTGCAACCAGCGTTGATGATCTGAGCAGAACTGCGTCCGCATCCGTATTGGTGCCGGCAGAGGTTTCAACACAGACTGGAGATATGTTTGCCATGCACATGCATGGCGGCGTCCTGGCGCGACAGCCGTGGCCTTCGGTTCCATTCGGCAGTCAGCGTTTGTGGGATGCCGAAGTGAATTGGGCCGATCTCAATCCTTCAAAGGGAGTCTATCGGTGGGATCACCTCGATGATTGGCTAAACACCGATGCCGATCACGGACTCGAAGTGCTATATACATTTGGCCGCACGCCGAGTTGGGCGTCCTCGCAGCCAAACGACACGACATGCGCATCCGGCCCAGGAGAGTGTGACCCTTCCAATGACCTCAACCCCGACGGCACGGGTATAAACCAGCACTGGAAAGATTTCGTGACCGCCATCGCTACTCATACTGCAGGGCGGATCAAGTACTGGGAAGTCTGGAACGAGCCCTCGAATGCCTGGTCATGGACGGGAACCCATGCGCAAATGGTTCGCATGGCAAAGGACGCACGCCAGATCATCTTGAGCATCGATCCTGATGCAAAAATCGTCTCGCCGTCCGTCGGCATCTCCACTTTGGGGTATCAGGGGTGGATGGCTGACTTCCTCGCTGCGGGCGGCGGCCCTTACGTGGACATTATCGGATTCCATGGCTATATTCAGCACCCACCAAATGAACCGCAGGCGGAGGAGTTCGTCACCAGGATGGACTCATTCACTTCAATGCTAGCCCGCTACAATCAGGGTGGTAAGCCGTTATGGGACACAGAAGGAAGCTGGGGCAAGACTTACAAAACCGGGTTCACCAGTCAAGACAAGCAGGCCGGCTTCACGGCACGGTTCTTGTTACTGCATAAGTCGCGTGGGGTGGCTCGCTTCTTCTGGTACATGTGGAACAACGACGTGACTGGAACGCTTTGGCAGCCTGATCCCAATGATCCAAGCGCTCCTGGCACTCTGCTCAAACCTGGAATCGCGTACCGCGAAGTGCATGGCTGGCTAGCTGGGGCGGAGATGACGCAGGCTTGTGCCGGTGCGGCGAATGGCACCTGGACTTGCACTCTGCGCCGCGCAGATGGATCGCCAGCAATGGCAGTGTGGAACACGGTAGGGAACTACCAATTCACCGCACCCTCCCTATACCGGCACTCTCGCGACGTGTATGGGGCGGTTCAGGACGTTCCAACTAATGGCGTAGTCACAATCGGCTACAAACCGATTCTGTTGATTCCGTAACCGAATCGCAACGCGAAGCCGCAAAGCAGGCACATTTTGTGCCGCTTCTGCATTGATGCGTCAGATTCACGAATGAGAGAAAGCTCACCTGCGATGAGCCCTCTATTTTCCGAACTGAGTTTCACTGGAAAACTGTGGGGATTAGGCCGATCTGCGTCTTCTGCCCACCGCGAAGCGCCTGGCTGTTGTCTAACAAACGCGTCGCGGTCCTGACTGCCCACGACTGAGGTGGTGAAAACGATGCGTTCCCATCCGTGTTCCACACCAGCCACAACGACTTGTGGCCCCGCCGCAGCTCACACTCCCAAGTGGATCCGCTGTGATTCAACGACATCATACGAGTGCCCAACAACACGCTTTCGATGCGATCGTAAGCTACGGCCGCAGGCGTAAGCGTCGCGGCATCTTCCTTGGTCATGTGAACACCCATGCCCGCGTTGTCCCACGCGTACCAATAGTATCGCCGGACGCCAGCGGCCCAGTTCAAGATGTAGGAGCGGGCAATATAGCCGGGAGATTCTTCCGATTCATCAGCAATAGGTGGTCCACCCCAGGTCTGTCGTCCCGCCTCCGTGTTCCACAGCGGTTTATCTCCTACATCATAACGAGTCATGATCTGACGTACCTGGTGAGCGCGGTCGACCATGGCTTCGGGCGGTTGAGTACGCACATAAAGGTGGTACCCGATCACGTCGACATACCGGCCACCTCCGGCGGCAAGAAACTTCTCCAACCATGGCAGACCCGTCGGTCCAACTGCCGACGGAGAAACCACAATCGCGTTTGGGTCGATTGCCTTGATTGCGGAGTATGCTTCCTGAGCAAGAACCACCATGCTTTCAGGTGAACCGGTATAAAAGTTTGGAAGATTAGGCTCGTTCCAAATTTCGTACCCGCGGATTCGGCCTTTGTACCGGCTGGCTACAGTTCTGACATAATTGCGCCAATCGGCAATGTCTTTGGGTTCCGCGGCAGCGCCCTGTTTGCCTGCGCGATGTCCGGTTTTTTCGTTTGGCCGTGCTGATGCCCAGGCCGGGGTACGTCCGAACGTCAGTAGTACTTCCACGTCATGTTGCTGAGCAAGCCTAACCTCCTGGTCCAGGATGCTAAAGTCCCAGTCTCCTCGACCGGGCTCCAGCTTGGACCAGTGCACTGCCGCATCCCACAACCGCCACGATCCAAAACTGATCTGCGGCCAAGGGGTGGAAGTCGCGGCGCGGTGGATGTGCATACCGAAATAAGTGCGCGGTACCGGCTCCGGTGGAGGTTGATGATCGTCGGACGCGAATACAGACCGGCCGGCGGTGCAAAATCCGAGTACTACGCTGAGCAATAGAGTGGAGACTGAAGCATAAGACATTTTCCAGCCTAACCGAAAACTAGCTCGTCTATGCGGCCGCACTTCCGCCGAAGGTGTGTGCTGCAACGCCACTTTCCTGCAATCTGGCGTCGATCCACCTGTAAGTAGCCGATAATCCCTCATTCAACCTGATTCCAGGCTCCCAGCCCAGTATCTTGCGAAGCAGAGTGTTATCGCTATTACGGCCGCGCACTCCCTGAGGCCCGTTCAGATTGTGGACCTTTGTCAGCTTCTTGCCGGCTATGCCGCATACCATGTCCACGAGACCATCGATCGTGACAAGTTCATCGGTGCCTAAGTTCAGCGGCTGTGAGAACTCCGAACTCATAAGCCGAATGAGGCCTTCCACGCAGTCATCCACGTACATGAAAGACCTGGTTTGAAGGCCGTCTCCCCAAACCTCGATTTGCCCGCCGTCACTGGCCAAAGCTACCTTACGACATATCGCTGCCGGGGCTTTTTCTTTCCCACCCTCAAAGGTCCCGAGGGGGCCATACACGTTGTGAAATCGCACAATACGCATCGACAGCGCGTAGTCGTCCGAATAGTATTTGCACATTTGTTCCGCAAAAAGTTTCTCCCATCCATAGCCTGGTTCAGGGTCCGCGGGATGAGCGTCCTCCTCTCGAAGCGGAGTTACGTCAGCTTTCCGTTGATTGCCTTGGGCGTAAACGCAGGCTGAGGAGGAGAACAGAAACCGACCGACAAAGTTTTGGCGGCTTGCTTCAAGCATGTTGACGTTATTTAATATGTTATTCCGAGCAATATCCGCGTGGAAAGATGTTATGTACCCGATGCCTCCCATATCGGCTGCCAAATGGTATACCTCTTGGATGCCGCCACGGCTTGCGACCAGGGCATTATCAAACTGGCGCAGATCGAGAAGATCAAACTCATCAGCATCCGAGGCTTCGTACTCAGGCGACTTGAGATCAACGCCGCGGACCCAGTGACCATCAGCCTTCAATTGTTTCACCAGATGGTGGCCGATGAATCCGCCCGCTCCGGTGACCAGAATTCTCTTTTTCTTATCCATATGCTCTCCTAAGATATGATTATTGTTGGGAACCTCAGGTCAATCACGCAGTTTGCTGACTCTGTGGGGTGACGCAGATACCGTACATCTTGGACCCACAATGGCTTCAATTAGGGCTGGACTCTGAATGTACCGGTCCTCATCCTCATATCTGAGGCGGCGGTACGTACGCCAGCAACTCAGAGGCAGGAACGCAAACAGCCACCTCCGGAATTGATCCGCCGCGCACAATGCTCTGAAGGTCAGTCGATCGACGCACTCCTCCCATCGACCTGGCGTAAGAGGCGTCTGTTGCCCACACGCTAAGCGCCAGTTCGGGAAACGGGAATGCCACACACCGTGGTATCGTTCAATCTTCTGGTACAGACTATTGGAGGCGTCCTCGCCGGGGGGATTTGACTGACGGCGAGCCTCGTCGGAATTTTTAAGTATATTGTGATGATCACCATTGAAAACGGCGGAGAGGTCGGCGCCTTCGAGCGACGTCATCGCCGAGACGAAAGGAATGCCGAGAAACCTACAGATTTGATGCAATTCACGCTCGGGATGCTCAACTAGATCGCTGTAGTACAACTCGTGCACAGGCCTGCCAGAATCCTGCAACCTCTCGCATGCACGGCGGAGCATCTCGCATCCGAATAATACTCGTCGCAACATGCCTCTTCGACTAAACCAGAACGAGTTACGAGCTGCTCGTGTGACACTGGCACAAATCTCTTTTGGCTCTCTCCAGAGAAAGATATACCGAGCGTTAGGGAACTCCTGTGCAAGCCGGGGGACCATGTTGTAGTAGTTTGGAGACTTGCAACCCCAAATCCTGGCGCCCCTGCTCTCAGCGTACTGGCGAGCCATCGACTCGAACGCGGTACCCAGATCGACGCTGGCAGGGAGCATCTGGGGGTCAATACGATGGCGCCGCAAAGCTCCGTTCCAAAAATCGACTCGTTCAGCCCACGAGCTACGAGCGGGGCTCAAGAACAGCGGCCACAGCAGAGGGAGATCACTCTCATAAAGCAGTTTAATATCGGGATGTTGGTTCAGCATCGCATATAGCAGCGAAGTGCCTGAACGCCAGATCCCGAGCACAAATAACGGGTTCTTCTGCATTGAGGTTTAGAGAATGGACGTTGGGGTTGTGTTATCGCTTAGTGAGCACGAAAACACTAGTCGGACCAGCGTGCGCCTGGTGGTCGATTTCAGCCGTATGCGCAGCATCTGCGGCTTCCAGACCGAGCGTGACAATCTGGCCGTTGTCGTCGATAGCCAATGCTTCTAGCAAGACGATGTCGGTTTCGCTAATCTTCTCGTTGAGGTCTTGCATTCCTCGCTCGCGAGTCCAGAGAAACGCACGAGGACCAAGGTTGGTGTGAACGACCCCGACTACCTGTCCAGCGGCGTTGATGCCGACCGCCTGAGTAAATGGACTACCCGCCACATCGCCGAGTGGGCGCATAGTGCCATTGGCCCAAATGAATGCATGCGTCTCCGTAGGACTGGTGGAGGTACCAACAATTTCGCCAGCCTCGTTGATTGCCAACGCGATGCTCCCAGAGTCGCCAGGCAGAAATCCCAGATCTTGCATTCCGGTTTTTCCAGTCCAAAGAAACGCACGCTTTCGGGTACCGTCACCGGACACACCCACGACTTGACCCGAGTTGTTGATGGCGTGAGCCTGGCTAAAATTATCCCCTGTCAGACTTCCCAGAAGCTGTGTCCGCCCGGCCGAGGTCCACATTGCTGCACGAATGCCGTTGGCACCGCTCGAATAACCTACAACTTCGCGGCGGTCATTCAGGCCAAATGCTGCGCTTGCGCTGTCGCCAGGGAACGTCCCAAGATCTTGCATCCCCAAACGCGCGTGCCAAAGAAATGCGTGGACGTTAGTTGCCGTGTTGGCGATGCCGGCGACATAACCGTTGCGGTTGATTGCTTGGGCTGAACTGTAGTCGCCCCCTGCAAGGAAACCGAGCGGCGTAAGTTTCCCTGCGATCCAGATAAAGGCCTTGTTTTCATCTTGCGGCTCACCTGAGCTGCCAACAACTTGACCTGCCATAATGGCACGAGCCACGCTGCTGCCCCCAGGCAGCGCGCCGAGTTTCTGAATCGCAAAAGGACTTGCAGCTAGACCCGCTACAACACAGAGGCTCACAGCTACAAGGGAGCAACTGATCACGGGGGCAAGTCTGAAAAACTTAACTCTCATAATTTCATCTTTCTAACAATCGACAGCGTGGATTCTTCTGGCAATCGTACACGACAGATACATCAACATGGGATACGGTAGTACCATTGGGAAGTACATCAAGGGTTTTGAATCAGTTTTTAATCGGATAGACTTCTTTCTAAACCACATTCCCCAGAACTATCCGCCCGCCAGTCGAGCCTGTTTACCACAGGGATCCAGTCATACGACGGGGTTGCTGTTGAAACGTGGCCGGACTGCTCCCCGTTGGAGAATACAATGCTGACGAAAATTGCACAGAATCATGTACTTCGGCTCACTTTGTCCAGCGCGTTACCCATTTCGCATTTTAGGATTATGAATTTCGTGAAGGGATAGGGTCAGTTTCGAAGATGCCTACGGCAACACACACTCAATTCAGCATTTCCAGCTGTATCCATCAGTTACAGCCCGCTTTCTTGAGCCGAGAACGCTGACGTTTATTGATCTCCGCAGTTATCCTGGGACTTTTTTACTTCAATGCGAAATAAGTGCGTCGTGCTGCGCGGTACACGGTCGAATCAATATTAAAGGCATTGCGAATGACGTCACGCGCGTGGGTTTCAACCAAACCCTTCAGGAAACTGATAGGAGCACGTTGACGGTACTGTTCAAAGTACTCACACAATTCGTCGCGAGAACGAGCTCCACCATTATCTGCATATTTTGCTACATAAGGAGTGAAATCAGGATAAAGCCCCGTCTTATCGAACTTGCCATGCAATGTCGTACGCATGAAGTTTCCGATTAGCAGGTCATCAAAGATACGGTGGCAAATCGCCCTCATGAGTGAGTTCCGCGGCACCTCAAAAGTGATAGCACGATTGAACTTTCGACGGGAAAGCTCGACGATATTGTCACGTCCTCCAACACGGAAATTAAGGTAATCGAAATGATCGCTGAGGTGCTCGATACTTTTGAAATACTCCGCTATGTGGAAAGCATCGTCCTTTTCAAGAGGATCGGACCAGTTATCTCCGTAATGTTCGGGAGGCACGAGGCGGATTGGGCGCTCCGACGGAGATATCTGTTCGTATGTGTCGCGATTACAGTCCCACCTGAGAAAGGCTGGCAGTAGCTCTGAACGACTTGACTCAAAACCGAGAGCGTAGTCGCTCAGACGGGTACTGAATTGGTCCGCCCACCCGCTGTCGGTGCGCTGATAACGATGCATTGAGCTAAACGGGATAAAGTAGCGAGCTGGAAAATGGCGAAGCATCATCGCAATTTCCTGCCCTATTGGTCGCTTCTTAGCAGCCCTTGGAGTCAGTCTACCTCCACTCTCATGGAAGATATTAATCATGTCTGTATCGCCGAACCCGGCCAGTCGTAGGAGAAACGATGTCTTGTAGCGGCGTGTGATGCTATTGACCAGCCCGCCCCAACCGCGGTCAGAGGCATCGTTGATGTTGATGACAAGTCGACCATTAATATCGACTAGCAGAATGCCGTCCTGATTGTAATCGGCGATGCATAATACGCGAATGCGCGGTGAAAGCTGGTACCAAGTTCGGTCGCCCAGTACCTGCACGGAGAAACCCTGGTTCGAGAGATCATTAGCGATGCGCGATCCAACATGGTCTGGGAGCAGAACCTTCTTTGCCCGGAGTAGTCGAAGCGACTCCAGGCTAAGGTGGTCCGGGTGGCCGTGCGAAAGCCACACGAATTGGCATTGCCTTATTGCCGCCAGTTGCGCTTCGGGGATGTCATGGGAAAATGTCCAACTCCCGAAATAGGCAGTGCCGACGAGCCATGGGTCCGTCACTAGAATGGGAGCACTGTCGTAGCAAATTAGTGTGGCGTTGCCAATAGTATCGAAACCTACATCCATCATTTTTGAATGGCCCCAATTTCAGATATTTGCGCAATCGACCTTCAAATCGTGACCTTTTGGCGTTTCAAACTCCAAAAGATAGCCCGCACGGCGCAGGGCCTTGCCTGCGTAGCGTTCGATCAGTCGCTGCTGGGAATCCGTAAGGCGTCCGCGCCACCCACCGACCAATCCTCTGCGAACAAATCGGCCATCCTCTTCTGTGGAACGGCGAACAGGACGTTTCACGACTTTTGCTGTCGATGTGGCATTCAACCGATCTTCTTTTGAGCGCATCTCTTCCAGCGAGTTGTTCTGTATAGCCCGACGGAGCGTCGAGGCATCGCAACTTGTCCCGAGAAAGTCCATAATCTTGGTAAACGCGACCTCAGGATTGGCACGGATGTTTTCGTAGTACATGACCAACAGGTTCTCGCCTGAAAGCCTCGAGTCAAGCCATGAAAGAACGTGATCGTGCCAGGCGCCATGTCGCCGACGACCACTCAACAAATCAATCAGGTAATTGTCGAAAGTTGGTGGAGCAATGCCCTTCTCGCACTCCCGTGCGTACTGCGACAAAGCAACATCTCTAATATCCCGTACTAAGTAGATTGCACGTTGGTATGCTGGGCGATATTGTTCGTGCGTACCAATGAACCGGCCTTTTTGGGGTAGCATTTTCGGTGCCTCGAAGTGCTCACCAATAACGCGGAAGCTTTCATTCACTGCTGCGAACTCAGATGGCTTACCGGTCAGCGCTTCATAAATGGTGAAGCGTACCCAGGTGCTGCCAGACCGAGGGTAGCTAGCTAGAAAGACATCGGCTGGCCTAATTTCCCGGTGCCGAAGCCACAATATTGGCACGCGCAGTGGCGTTTGTGACAATCGTGCATGAAGGCTTCGTAGTGGTGCAGGCCGAATCCTCACCGCATCGGAGGTTTTCTTCTCGTCCTTAATCATCGCAGTGCTTTCTGTCGACGTGTGGCTCCCCCATTACAAACTTGCGTCGCCGTCGTAGGCGCAGGGATTCCAGACGTAAGGGTCGGCCAATTCCTCCGCTAAGCCGGGATCTGGCACATGGTAGTAGTAGAGCCAAGCAGGTAGGAACCGCGAGTGCGGAGCCGACGCTTCGATGTTATTGTTCCCGATGGACCGAAGACCAATAACCTCGAAGGTATGAATCTCTTCACGTCGGCACGTCTCCCGGATCCACGACAGGCTAGCACTCAGCACTGCATCTCTGCACTCGAGCGCCTGGAAATCCACCAGCCGGATACGCCTCAAGCCCAGCCTGTGGTTGTCGTAACGTAGAAAGATAGCGTAGGCATAGATTCGGTGGTCGCGGATGGCAACAATGACGAAGAGTTTTCTTTCCGCGAACGCATATTTGAAGTGCCACTGCAATGCTTCACGGCTGCGGACGGCCAAGAGCAATTTGTGATCGCGAGCTTTGAGTTCGTGCCAGAAGTTTTCAAAGCGGTCGTCGAATGTGTGACATACCTCGAATTGAATGGCGCGAGTTCTTGGGCTTGGCTTTTGTTTGATTTTGTCTCTAAGAAACAAAGCGGTCGCACCGCCATAACTCAATGCCTTTCGGAACGGCACCCGCCTCATCTTCAGCCACGCTTCTATCATTCCACGATATCCCGTGATCCAAAAAACAGCGCGGTCCCATTGGCCCACAGGAACGCGGCGTGCGCCGAATGTCGTGTACGCCGCGCTCGCAGCGGCATTTACTGTCGGGTGAACGAAGATATCAACATTCTTCTGGCTGAAGTGGCAATCCAACAGGAGGGGAGCAAATGCGCGAAATGCTTGGTCAACTACCCAAGTCCGGCTAGTTGCAGCCAACCAGTTGCGACCTCGCCATACGTATTCAAGCGGAATATTGCCGAGATGACCGACGATTCTGCCGTCGCCATCTTCCAGCACCCAACCGAGAGGCCAGCTCGTCGACACTCTTCTGTACGCAGGATTTGAAAACCAAAGGTGCCTCCATCGTTCCAGGGGTTCCGTTTGGATGCCATGGCGCCGTGTGAGCTGCGATACTTGCGCATGGTCTTCTGGGGTGAGCTCACGGAGCCGAACCCGCGCTCCATTCCGACGCATAGAAATCACGTTACTTGGAGCAACAGACACGACTACACTTATGTTAATATGTGCCGACAAATAGCTGATACGTGCTGCGTTGTCGCGTCCGATATCGCGCTGAGCGTGGCGGCGATGTTTCGGATGAACTGTGCGGTATCATCTGCCGTAAGTAAATCAGGATTGTATTGCAGCCGTCCTATAATTCCGTGCGGCCTATCATCGAACACGATATACATATCCCACCGCGCGCCGCCGCTCTGGAGGTCCATTGGCGTGAGGTCCCATCCTTTCATTTTTGCTAATGGCGGCTCGAGCGAGACGGCGCACGTAAACAAAGGATGTCGGCCAGGATCATTGTGGCCACTCGTGTGCTTAGCAATCGTCTCGAAAGGCACATCGTCGTTCGACATCGCTTCCGATAAACGCTTGCTTGAATGCTGCAACAACTCGCAAATCGAAGGGTCGCCGGTTAGATCCATGAGTAGACAGACTGGGTTAAGAAAGTAGCCAATCAGACCACACACTTCTGAGCGCTTACGACCGCTCGGAGAAACGGTGCCTAGAATCATCTGCTGTTGGCCAGTATAGGCATGGAGCACGGCACAAACGGCGGTCAGGAGAGCAGTGAATAATGTAACGTGGTGATCGGCGCTAATTGCTCGGATTCTGTCACTCACGTCACGCGTCAGCGCGAAAGGCTCTATGCAGCCACGAAAACTCTGCTTGGTGGGCTGCGACGTCGAGGGCCAGCACAAAACGGGGAGCTCGCCGGAAAGCTGGTTTCGCCAGAAATCGATCTGTCTACTCAATTCAGCCTGGAGCGTTAGCCTCTGCCAATAGGCATAGTCTGCATACTGCACATCTAACTCTGGAAGTGGTGAGGAAGTACCTTGGCCAAAGGCATCGTAAAGCGTGGACAGTTCGGTCAACAGAATTCGGAACAGCGATACACCATCACAAACAATCTGGTGCATGGTGACGAAGAGGCGATATTCCTGTTCGGCAAGTTTCACCAGCCGAAAGCGCACCAGCGGTCCCTGCCGAAGATCAAAACGGCGTTGAGAGTCTTGCTCGCCCAGGCGAATCGCCTCCGCGTTGCGCCCGGATAAAGGGAAATCGGACAAATCGTGTGATGGCAGGTGAACGTCCCAAGTCTGCTGGACGAGTTGGCGAGGTTCGCCGTCTACCAACTGAAAGTTGGTTCGCCAGATTTCGTGCCGCCGGACTATTTCCCTTAAGACCCGTACCAATAACGCGATGTTCAGTGGACCGGTGCGATGAATGGTAACCGACTCGTTATAGAGCAGTGGCAAGTCGGGTTGCTGTGACCGGAAGAAGATCGGCTCTTGTGAGAGCGATAGTGGTGCACAAGCACCGACCGGCCTACGCGTGATTGCATTTGATCGCTCGCGCGCCGTGCCCAACTCATTTTGCAAGTACGCGCGCAGAAGTTCGCGTCGAAATGCGAGGTCTACCGCATTCTGCCTCCCGTCCACTGCTATTCACCCCCCTCTTGATAGCGAAACTGGATGGGCAGGGCCGTGAGTCCTCGCAGCCCAAGGTTGAAACGCCAGGTGATCGGCTGCGGCTCCAGAACGACGTCTTGCAAACAATGCAAGATGGTAGCAAAAGCAATCTGTCCTTCAATTCGTGCCAGTGCAGCCCCGAAGCAGAAATGAGGACCCCATCCGAACGCAACGTGACGATTGTCCCGACGACCAATATCAACCCGATCAGGGTCCGGAAAACGCTCTGGGTCACGATTGGCGGCGGCAAGCACGGCGATGATTGCCTGTCGCTTGGAGATGTGCTTCCCTCCGATTTCAAGGTCCTGAGGTGCCAGTCTCGCAGTATGCTGGCTGGGGCTTTCATATCGCAGCATTTCTTCGATTGCTGACGGAATCAAAGTTCGATTGGTTCGCATTTCCTCCATGACACTCGGATTACGCAGCAGTGTCAGCATTCCATTGCCAATGAGATTGGTGGTTGTCTCCTGACCGCCGACCATGGTGACGATTATGTTGGCGACTACCTCCTCCTCGCTGAGGTAATCACCCGAGACATCCGCGGTCATGAGGTCGTGGATCAGTCCTTGGCGTGGATAGGCACGATACTCCCGAATATGCCTGAGAAAGTACTGGCTCATCTCTTCCACGGTCTTGACGACGCGTGGTACGAAGTCGGGATTGTGTTGAAAATTTCCGAGCATCATGGCAAAGGTCGCCGACCAGTCTTTGAGTTTCTTATGATCCTCAGTCGGCACGCCCAGCATTTCGGCGGTGATGATGGCAGGCAAGGGGGCTGCAAAATCTGCAATCAGATCCATGCGACCGGACTGTGCCACAGACGCGATCAGCCGGTCTGTGACCTCCTGGATATGGCTGCGCAACCGCTCCACTCGAGCGGGGGTGAAGGCTAACGAGCACAGCGCCCGCAAACGGGTATGCACGGGAGGGTCCATGAACAACATCTGCCGCAGCATCACCTTAGCCACAGGAGCCAGTGCCGACAAGCCGTATTGGCCCAACTGCGCCGGTGTAAATGTTCGATTCGCGGAAAGATCTGTGAGAACTCGAATAACGTCCGAATAACGCGTGACTACCCAAGCGTGCAGAAAAGGATCCCAGTGAACAGGGTCTTCAGTTCGCAGGCGTTTGAACAAGGGGTAAGGATCCGCCAACACGTCTGGCTCAAGTAAGCGACTCAGCGTCAAATCATTCGACACGCGAGGTATCGCGGATGTTATGGCACTCAAGATGGTTCCCTTTTTTTCGTTGCTGTGGACGCAAGCGAGGTAGAAAGTCGGGGATTACCGCCGCATTGTTAGAAGCGACGGTAAACAAAATTGATCGTCTTGCTGCTGCCAGCGGGCACATTGCCAACCTGAACGGCAACTCGGCCAGCGAAATCTCCGGCTGGAAGGTTCGTTGGACCCGTTACACCAGTTCCAGTGATGCACGTGTTATGGTTGGTGGCCCAATCGGCGGCTAGATTAATCTCAACCACTTTGGACAGCAAGAAATTGAGACCTGTCAGCATAATCCCGTGTCCCGCTGGAGCATCAATCCAGACACCGGGACTCTGTTGCACGCCCGAATGTGCAAGTACGGTGTCGCGCGATATCGAGAAGATGTCATCATCACTCGTGCCGTCCACATCAAAATCCGCGTAGCGTGTTAGATACACATTGTTCACAGTCGATGCTGACAAATTGGTGAGTTTCATCTGCATCGTCACTTCTCTTTCAGGCGATTGGCTAGCCTTGTTAGCGTTAATCGCGATGATTTGCACTAGCTGAAAGGTGCCATCTGTTGTAGTGCGAGTAACAGTGACCGGGAAGGTCTGCCCGTTGGCGGGCTGTTTTACCGTAGCGGGTCCCCAGCCGGCTTCGTCAAAACCAGCATCGTAGGCATAGACCTGAGTACCCGAGCAAAGCGCGTACCCCTCACCTATCGTGCCCACGGCTATGTGTTCCGCACCAGCAGGCGACTCGAAGGAAACGAGATTTCCGTCATGGGAAAAGCACAGGTTGAAAGCATTTTGACCGGAGCCGTATGCGTAACTGATGTCGCAACTATTTGAGGCAGAGGCAGAAGGTCCCAACAGGCTGATGCAAACGACCACGGCACAAAGATAACTGATGCTAACTTTCTGCAGCATAGTAAGTCCTTATGTACTTTAAAGTTGGAAGGTTTGATTAAACACTGAAACGCCGGTTATCCGCCCGAAGAGGGGCAACCACGGTCCGCTACGAGCTCAAGTTTTGCGAGCAGCAGTAGCTCAACCTCGCCGGCCAGTTCGGCAACAGTTGGACTTGCGAAAAGTTTGCGGAGAGACAAATCAATGTCGAACGCGTCCCTAATCCTTGCAATCAACTCAGCACCGAGCAAAGAGTGTCCTCCGAGCAGGAAGAAGTTATCGTTGGGTTGCACTTTCGAGACCCTGAGAATGTCGGCCACTAGAGCAGCCAACCGCTCCTCAATAATTGATTTTGGTTCCCGTGATGTCTGCCCGCCGTCACGAATAGTATTTGTATCGTCGGGTCGGGGCAATCCAAGCGCGTCCACCTTCTGGTTTTCCGTAAGCGGCAACTTATCGATACGGATAAACGCCGAAGGGATCATGAATGCAGGCAGTCTGCGCCCTAAGTGTTGGCGGAGGGAGGAATCGGACAGATTCAAATCGGGATCGGCAACAATGTACGCTAGCAGACGCTTTTCGCCACCTCCTTCTGTGCGTGTAATCACGGCGCTCTGGCACACGCCAGGATAACGGTTCAATTCGGTAACGATTTCGTTCGGCTCGATTCGGAAACCCCGGATCTTAATTTGTTCATCAATCCGGCCGAGAAACACCAGCTCTCCTTCACAGTCCTGCCGGACTAAGTCGCCGGAGCGATACAGCCGTGCTCCCGGCGTTGAGGTCGTGAAATCCGGAATGAACTTTGCCTTGGTTAGATCGACACGATTACAGTAACCGCGTCCAACATTCGCTCCACCAATGAGAAGTTCTCCACACTCTCCAGCCGGCACTGGATTCAGGTTTTCATCAACTACAATGGTGTGAGAATTCAGAATCGCGTTACCAATGCGGGGCGGTGCCGAGCTATCATCCGAAGGCGGTACTATTCCCGATGTTGCAACAACAGTGCACTCGGTGGGTCCATAGTTGTTGACGACAGTGTAAGGCAGGGTAGGAGGAGGATACCGATGCAGAGTGTCCCCGCCGGTGAGCATAATACGAAGTGAACCCGGTACCGGCCACTCCATTTCAATCAATTGCTCAGCCAAGGGTGTGGGTACGAAGGTGATGGTAATAGAGTTGGCGACGAGGAAGTCACGAAGTAATCGGCATGAATTCCGAGTTTCGTCTTCCAGAATATAAACTGCAGCGCCAGTGCAAAGGTTGGGCCACAATTCCCACACAGCAGCGTCGAAGCCAATACTAGCTAGCTGCGTAGCACGATCCTTTGATGTAAGCTTGAACGCGCTGCGATGCCATTCGACTAGGTTTGAAAGGTTGGCGTGGGTGATTGTTACGCCCTTGGGCATACCCGTTGATCCCGAGGAATAAATCAAATAGGCAGAGCTGTGAGGCGAAGGCAAAGGTATCGGACACTGGTCGGGAGATGAATCCATGCTGGCTTGGACAACGTGTAGGTCCAGGATTCGATTAGAGCGCATCAACAATGGCATTATATCTTGCTTAGTAAGCACGATGTGCGCGTTGCAATCGCGAATGCAGAAGTTAAGTCGTTCCGCGGGGTAGTCGGCATCGAGGGGAACATAGGCGCCGCCTGCCTTTAGAATTGCCAGAGCGGAAATGACGAAATCCACAGAACGTTTCAGGCATACGCACACCGTTACCTCAGGTCCGACTCCTAGGGATTGGAGATAGTTCGCCATTTGGTTGCTGCGGAGGTGCAATTCTTCGAATGTCAGCTGCCGCCGCCCTGCGCACACAGCAAGCGCCTTGGGTGTCTCAGCCGCGCGTGTTGCAAACAAATACGGTACTGAAACGGCAGGTGCCGGCCGACTGGGTACTTCGGCCCCCGGAGCGAGTCGGAGTGTGGGTTCCCCTTCATGACCGATGAACGAGGAAAGTTGGGTGGGCATAAAGTGTATCTCCAGTAAACGAACGAGTCGCGCAATTGGTTCAGGTTACTTGTGCAGCCATCGAAACAGATCGCCGTTGGTGACCCGCGTCAGATTTGGCCGCTCGGAAATCTCCTTGAAGAGAGACTCCAGCTTCAACCATTCGCCGTGGGCATCGATTTCCCAACTGTGTAGGAAAAGGTGTGCGACGCCACCGCGACGTTCGACACAGTCGAGTGAGAGCAAAAACTGCTGCATCCAATCGACAGTGAGGCGGTATACCGTGATGTAGTTCCACGCGCCCCGAAAATTGCGCTCGAGGACGGCGTGGCGGAACTGAATCGCCGTACTATGTTGGCAAGCATGCGTGCTTACGCCAAACAGGAACGGGTCACGGGGTAGTTCGTGCAGATTGAACATGCAAGTGCGTGCACCGAGGAAGCCCGCGTCCCTAACTAGTTGCACAGCAGTCGCATCAAACTTCCCTCCGGGGTAGCAGAAGGATGTGATCTCCAGACCAGTAAGATTTTGTAGCCAATCTTTGCCTTCACTGATCTCCTGAGATGCAACATTTTTCGGGAGCCCTTTGAGTCGAAGGTTATTGACCGTGTGAGCGCCGAGTTCGTGGCAAGTGCCTAGATCTTTGATCTCCCGCTCCGACATCAAACGGCGCTCATGATTCTGGCGAGGCAAGTAAAACGTAGCTTTGAGACCGTACTTCTCCAACAGATGGGCGGTTCTAAGGTCGGTCGGGTGGCCGTCATCGACGCTGATCGTTACAAACCGGCTGCTTGCACTCACCGCGGAAGGATCTGCCACCCACGATCGCAAGTTCACGCGGTATTGAACGTCTTTAGTCGTAGCATTTGAAGTGTTATGTTCCACAAAAACGTCGTGACGTTAACGAGGTAGCGCTTCCAGAGACGGGCAGGTTCTTGGAGCAGGCGATGAAACCATTGCAGACCCGCTGCCTTTACCCACTGGGGTGAATCCTTGAGGTGACCGGTATGAAGGTCGAACGCTGCGCCGACACCAACCATGATCTTTGTGTCGAGGCGGTGCAAGTACTCCGCCATGAAGCATTCCTGCCTAGGCGTACTGATTCCCACCCAGATTATGTCTGGTCGTGAATCCGACACCCTGTCAAGCAACTCTTGCTCCTCCACGTGCGACAACGGCCGAAATGGCGGAGTGTACGTGCCGACAACTCGTATTCCAGAGAATTTACGTTCAAGACATTGCTTAAGTTCCTCTGCAATACCAGGCTTGCCACCATACAAAAAGTGCGTATAGCCCAGTTGTACGGACGCCTTACAAACTGCCAGCATGAAGTCGGGTCCGGTTACTTGAGTCATTCGACGATGGCCGGTTAACTGTCCCACCCACATCATCGGCCTGCCATCGGGAATTGTGAGCAGGGAGTTATTGATGATTGATCTTATGCATGGATCACGTTGTGACTCCATCACGCCATGAACACTCGTGGCGCAAATCAACCCCTTGCTGTCGCACTGAATGGCTATCCTCAGCACCCGTAAGGCATCGTCCATATTGACCGCATGGACGCCCACTCCGAGCACATTGACGCGCTTGGGACGGAAGGACTCGTCCTGTGGAATCAGTGCTCCTGACCGAGGAGCGGATCTGGCCAGCGTGGACATAGCGAAGTTTTTCAGGCAGCGGCAACGCAAACTGCGCGTCTGCTCGCCTCTTGATAGATATCCATGAGGGCTTGGTAATTACAAGATGCGGTGTATTTGGCGCAGAATTCAGCTCTAGCGCTCTCGGCGAGCCTCTTCATCTGGATCGGATGATTCCATGCCCAAAATACTTTTTGCGCTAGATCAGTGGCGTCACCGGGGCGAAATAGCAGACCGGTGCGGCCATCCTGGACAATTTCCCGAACAGATGGCATGTCCGATGCGATCAGCGGTACCCCGCAAGCAAACGCCTGCAGGATCGTCATCGGGAAGTTCTCATATAACCGGCTTGGGAACACCACAAACCGAGCGCCTTTCATGACTTGGATCGTCTGGCCCTGTTCCAGGCGGCCCTCGAAGTCGATTGAGAGCCCACTCTCTTTGGCGGCTGACGCCATGGAATGCCTACAGGGTCCATCTCCGATGACGCGAAGCCTGATGTCTTTTGGGAGATGCCTCCATGCCGCCAGCAATGTCTCGGCTCCTTTCTCGGTCGACAGTCTGCCGACACATACAACCCAAGTCTCACAATCGGTGCGCAATCCGGGGTCCGGATCCAGGAAGTTAGGCTTCACTCGAATCTTTTCCGCGGGAATTCCCGCTTGTATGAATTTACCGCGTGCAAACTGGGTTAGCGCGATATAGCAATCCACTTCCTTTGCCCAGGTCCCACGCGTCCGATGAAATGTGAGCATGGAGGCGGCCACTGCGGTGGCTGTGCGGGAACTCCGGTAGCAGGCGTGGCGCACGCCGTGCCACACTCCTTGTCGTAAACATTCTTCGCAAATGTGTCCGCTCCGAAAACAGTTCGCAGCTGGGCAAAGCAGACGGTAATTGTGCAATGTCTGCACTACCGGAACGCCAGCCTGGTTGCACGCCGAATAGATCGAGGGCGAGATGACGAGAAATGTGTTATGCACGTGCACTAAGTCAGGACGAGTCTCATGCAACAGTTTTGCGATCTCGCCATGTGCCTGCCGCGACCATACTGCCCGAGCCGCCCAATGGAGACGGCCAATGATTGAATTGGTTTCAGTTTCCCAGTTGCTTCGGTGGTAGGCCACAACCTGGTGGCCCCTTGACTCCAACAAGCGATGTTCTTGTGCCACTACGACATCCTCTCCACCTCCCTCCTTGTACGCATTGTGGACTAGCAGGATTTTCATGCATTTGGTTCCAACACTGGCTGGGACGGGAAATCCGTCTGCGGCGATTCGACTTTGAGTGTAGGCCCAACCTCGGCACCCAACATCGCCATTGTCTTGTGACGAAGAAACTCAGCTATGACCGCTACCCCGAGCAGCGTCATATATGCTGCTTTTACACGTCCTCCGAATGTTGCATTGAACATTCCGTTAAGAAGCACGTTTGCTAGCAGCGCAATGGTTCCCGCCGCTATGATGCCAGCATCGCGACCTGGAGGCGATTTCAGAAATCGGGAGTAGCGCAGTGCTTTCCAGAGATTACGTCCAGCACCTATCTGCAAGGCGACCATCAACAAAAGTCCCAATAAGCCATTATTGAAGGTCACATCAAGGTAGCCGTTGTGCAGATGATCTACAACCATTTCACCTGGCACTTCGGTGGACACGAATTTAGATGCCACATACCCATGGCCTAACAGTAGGTATCTTAGTGACAACATCGCAGGAATAACCTTCTCCCATATGGCGATTCTTCCGGTCAGGGTTTCAGCACCCTTGTACTTATCGATGTAGTTCGCAAACCAGCCACCGGAAACAAAAAGAACAGCCGCGACAAGGAGCATTGCAGTGGTTACTGCGATTGCGGCTCCGAATCGTTTTCGGAGGGCATAGAAGAGCGCAACGCTCAGAATCCCCGATACGATGCCGGCCTTGCCCAGCGCTGCCACCATGACTACGGCGCCGAAAACGGCACCGATCAGTGAACTCTTCCGCTTGTTCAAAGAGTGCAAGATCAGGCCTAGCAGACAAAGGGCACCTGCGGTTGCGGAAAGCAATGATGGATTTGCATTCAAGCGACCACCTGCTCCCTGGAATAATGTGGAGGGGTCCATCAAGGCTCGGAACAACGGAACAGCAGTCAGAACTACATATCCCCAAAAAGTAACGTTGAAAAAGTGCCTGAGCTCATCGATTTCGGATAATTCCGTCAGATAGAAACGCAGTAACAGGATAACCAGGACAAGCTTGATCGACCACGCAAATGCATAAGAGGGATTTGGGGAGTACACCGCTGATACTACCGAGAAAATGGTCATCCAAATTGCCCAGCGATATTGGCCGCGAAATGCATCGCTTAGAAGGTACCTCGGTTTTGCTGTGGTTAGTACAGCGAGGGCCATCAACCCAAAGATCCAGATGATGGGTTCGCTATAGGAGCCGACATCGAAGCTGCCGCTACGTCTTACTTCGTCCGGATCGCTAAATGGGTGTAAAATCTCTTGGGAGATCAATACATAGAACCACGTCAACAAGGCGGCTAGTGATGCGCGATCGCTAGAGTCTGCAACCGCATACAACGTCAACAAAAAAGCTATTCCCACGGCCACAGCGCCCAGTGTAGAGGTCGAATAGAGCAAGCCAGGGATCACACTAAGCAACACAGCCGCGAAGCAAGCCACTCCGAGCCAAGCGAAAATCGAAAACACAAGGTTGGAAGTGTAGCGGTTGTTTCCTACGTAGCTATTAAGAAACATAACTGATTGACTGAAACAGCGCCACGTGGGACTAGCTTACCTGTGTCGCCGCAAGCCGGCTACGCAGAAGAACCTCTCCAATTAGTGAGGTGATCAGGCTGGCTAGAATCACACCCACGGTCGCGCCGTACAGGCCATAAGCGCATGTTGCGGGAATTCCGATGGCCATTGAAGCGACAGCTCCGCCAACTCGAGCCGCAAACACAGACTTAGGAAAATTTAACCCTCTGAGCATTACGATCGGACCATTTAGTGCGCTGTTTAGGATTGACATTAGAGCATAGAGAGGCACGAAAGCCGCCACCGTTGCATATGCTCCTTTATAAAGAAGCTTAAATACTTGTGATTGGAATGGAAGCACTATTGCCCAATAGGCAGCCCCCATTCCGACAAATATGAACGTCAGTTTTCGCGACAGCTGAGTTGCATGTTCCCGCCCCTTTCGTGCCGCATAGGGCAGAGCCAGCATAGAAACCGACGCCATAGTCTGGGACAGCGGTGCGGTGAGGTTAATGAGAGCTTTCATTTCACCGGCTTGTGCTAAGCCGACGAAACTACTAAGTAGTGGATAATAGATGTTTGTACCGCTCCAAGAACCAAGGGCGCTGCAGATTGCCCAACGACCATATTCCCAGTGGCGACGCAAGACCTCGCGGTTGGTAGGGCGTTCTCCGTTTGGCGGCAAGGAGCGATTGAGTTTTGACGCGAGCGCTACATCGGTTGCAGTGCTGGCGACACCCATCAGCGCGAAGGCGACGAAGGGTGAAACAAACCCATAGGATTTCGCAACATAAAGCCCCCCAATCGCGATAGCAACATAGAAGATTGCACCCCAAGCTGCGTTTCCTGGGGAAAAATCCAAGTAGAATACTCGACGAGTAAGCCAAAAATAAAACAGGGATGGAGTAGCAACCGCTAGGCCCAGAAGTCCACCGACGAGCCCGCCACCCGCCCGCAGTGAATAAGCCAGCACTCCCCCGAGGGCCAACAGACCGGCCACCGGTAGTGAAGCGTAGATGCAAAGCCATTTCACCGTCTGTACGTAACCTCGCCGACAATGCGAGTAGGTAGAACAGCCAAAGACTGACATAGGCTCCAGCACAATGGACTGGAATAAGAGCAAAAACAACACGTAGATGCTGAACCCTATTGCGTATCCGCCGTAAGATTCGGGCGACATCCATCGTGCCAACATCACAGCGGAGATGAAATTCGATCCGGAGATAAGGCCGTAGTCCATCACTGCGAGCCCACCCCGTGTAACCCACCTTAGCGCCTTGGCGTAAAAGCGCCGAGCCGGAACCTTGGGCAGTACGCCAGAAACGAAGTGGGACATTAGCCTTTCTCCTGTCGAGGAAACATGCACGGCCCACACTTCCCGCTACTGCTTGTCACAAAATCAACCATCTCGGGTTTCGATTGCCAATGTGGAATAGCAGTACAGTTAGGCAGCGCCGGAACCCCTCAGTACAACGGGAATTGTTCTCAGCAGAATTTTCAGATCTAGCCAGAGGGACCAGCCATACACATATTGTCGGTCGAGTTCCATCCATTGCTCGAAGGGAATCGAGTTCCTGCCGGTGACTTGCCATAGACAAGTGATTCCCGGCTTCATGCTAAATCGGCAGCGTTGCCAAGTTGCACAGTTCTTCGTCATTAGCTCGTAGTCACGCACATCCAGAGGCCGGGGGCCGACGAGACTCATGTCGCCTTTGAGCACGTTGAAGAGCTGTGGCAATTCGTCAATGCTGGTCTTGCGAAGAAACCTGCCAACGGAACTCACTCGAGGATCATTCTTGATTTTGAACACCGGACCGCTAACTTCGTTCAAGTGTTCAATCTCACGTAGCCGTTGTTCGGCATCGATACACATAGTCCGAAACTTGTACATGCGAAACCGGCGCTTATTCAAACCAAGTCGCTCCTGCACGAACAGAACGGGGCCCGGCGACGTTAACTTTATCGCCATCGCAGCGGCAATTAAGATAGGCGACAGCGCGAGAAGTAGCACGGCCGATAGCAGGAAGTCTATGATTCGCTTTTCAATTATCGGCCAACCGTCGTCGGTCACCCGAGATAGGGTGATAACCGCGCTGTCCTCGAATTGGTCGGCTCTAGTTCGGGCCACTCGCAGGTCGAACAGATCTGGCACAACGCGAATGAGGATGCCTTGCTCCTCGCAGGTCGCGGCAATTTGTGAACAATACTGATGGAAGGAGCCAACTGGGAGGGCAAGCACAACTTCGTCCACAACGTTGATCCGAAGGTACTCGGATAACGATGCAAGGTCGCAGAGTACTTTGTGTCCGCTTTCCTCAAACTGTTTTCTACCAGTCCACTCGTAGTCGCTGAAACCAACGATCCGGTATCCAAGCTGCGGATTGGATTCTATTTTCTTGGCGAATTCGAGCGCCCGCGTGTTAGTCCCAACAATTAGCATCTGTCGGCTGTTTTGCCCCCAACGCCGGAGCGTGGACAACACCGAGCGAACAATCAGTCTGGAAGATATGGTGCACATTGTTGCGCCAGTCCAGAACACTGATAGAAAGACCAGGTTAAAACTCCGTATGCGTAATAGGAATGGCAAAATGGCGAGAACGAAAGTAATTAGCGTTGTCGCTTGCAGCACATCGATGCACTCGGAACGACGCGACGAAAGTCGCTTGGATTCATAGAGATTGAGACCTGCAAAGATCATATGTGCCACAACAAGGAATCCAAGTAGTGGTGCTAGTTCACGAACCGACATCTGCAGCGCGAGGATACGTTCCAAGATGGCAACAGTCTTGCCGTTCTTTGAAAGCACCGATGCGAAGGCCAGACATACCGCGACCACTCCTAAGTCGAACAACTTGGATGCATTAAAGATAATTCTCCGCCGGGTGCTGTTCATTCGCCGATGCCTTTGTTAAGGCCAGTGAGTGGTTGCGGTCGGTGCAATACTTACGGGAAGGTGCGCTATTTACCTGAAATTCGCTAGAAAAGCTCTCAGCTATGACGGGCCAGTGCCCGGTAAACTGACCAAGCTCTCTCCAGCAACCGAGCAAATTGTGGGTTCTCTAACTCCGATCGTAGTCGCACTTTGGCAGTCAGACGAGCTGCCGAGGGGCGGGGTACTAAGCTCTCGTCGAGCATCGACGGGACCATTCTGCGGTCCATTTCCTGAAACACATTTCGTATTTCATTTAGGTTTGTTTGGCCCGCGAGATATTCGTCAATCACCTTCACTGCCGGACGCTTTTCACGCTGCTCGATCAGTTCGAACACTAACTTCGTCTTCTCTGGTGTATGGTCGAAGAGAGCGAAATTTGTTCCGAATCTTATGTTGATCTTCTGAATGATCGAGCCGAAATCAGTCGTTACGGTTTTAAACTCCCCGACCACAATGCGGTCGAGGTAGGGAGCGACAGTTTCATAGAAGAGGCAGTACGCGTTCAGTATCTGAGAAAGCTGGACCGGATATGAACGAATCGTTTCTGACAATGCGGTATCCACCGGTTCACGTATCAGGAGCACGGTGGGAATACCTAACCTGGCACCCCTAATCAGGTGTGCGGGTGCATGGAGATGATGGGCTATTTTGACCGGACGAGGTTGAGCGGCTTGGAATGCGATTGCCGCGAAGGTGTTCGCGCAACGGGGAAAACCATCGATCATGACAGCGGTCTCTGGGCAAACGACTTCGTATCGATGTCTGCCAGCGGTCGCAAATAAGATATACAGGCTGCGCGTCGCGAATTGACTGCGTAGCCTGTATCGCATAGCGGAAAGCAGCGTCCGACGATAGCTTGCGGCCGAAACTACAGCTGGATCCACGGAAGCCTCGCTTTAAAGGCGCGAGTAAATCATTGCCGGTATTGGGTACTTGCGATTGCTAAGTACGACACCGACTAGCCGCGCGCGTGCTAATTCGAAATCTTGTTTAGCTTTCAGAGCAACCTCTCGCCGTGTTCGGTCCGCCTCGACGATCAAAACTACACCGTCTGTGGACGTAGCCAGAGCGAAAATTGACATTGCCGCACTCGCCACCGGCGCATTAATCAACAAATAGTCGAACTCAGTAGTCAGATCGGAAAGCCGGTTTGCAAGGTGCTCAGCAGTCACTCCCATACTCGACTGCTCGTTGCCGCCGGCAGGCATCACCCACAGCATGCTGTCCCCTACTTGATGTGCGAGATTCTTGGGGTTGTCAATAGACTCGCAGAAGAATTCCACGAAGCCACGCGTGTTGGGTATGGAAAAGTCGCGGTGCAGGCTGGGTGCTCGTACGTTAGCGTCAACGAGACAAACGGTCCCCAACTCCTGTGCGGCCAAGGTCTCGGCGATATATGCCGTAATTCGCTCGCTGCCACTGCCGTTCCCGACAGCCGAGATCATCAGCGAACGTACCGGCTTGCCCGACCAGGGCATCATGAAGAGGCGCTGTACAAGGCGCAAGATCTCATGCCGCACATTCTCAGGCTGCAGTGAAGCCGCGGCACGCGGGGTACTCGCGCTATTCTTTTTCAGCAGCCCATAGGCCGACCCTGCTGTGGTCGTACCGCTCCGATCGCTGGGCGCAGAGCTAACTGCCTGGGGAGTGTTGTTAAGGTCAAGAATGTTCAAGGATTTGCTCAAGTCAGTTCTCCTTACACTTCAGTGTGCCGGATAGGCCTTGTCATCTTCAGTCAGCAATATGGCACTTGCCCGCTTAGTGTTGGGCGCTGGCACAGCGGCGAGCAATGGCAGTTGCATCCAGGCTTCCACCTGTGGAGGTGTGTGGAGCGAGCTGTCAAGGTAGTTTGCCGCAAAGCCCGAACCAACGCCGAATATGCAGGCGATCGCGACTGCTCCGAAGATGAGAAGCGGTACCGGCAGCACTGGAAAATACGGCAAAGTAGCCGGTTCGGCGACAGACACTTTGACCATTCGTCGGCGGTCGAGCGCATCGGCTATTCGCGCTTCCTCCCGTTTATTAATGTAAAGCAGGTAATTATCTTCCGCTAGCTTCGCTTCGCGTACAAAGTCATCTTGTGCCAGCCCCGTCACTAGTAGTCCTTGAGCTTGCTTCCTATAGACATCAACAATTTTGTTCGCTGCCGTTCGTTTCGCATATAAGGACGCCAACTCGGTCCGTGCCTTTGCTAAGTCCTCGTCCAAGAGTTGCGCAATGGGGTTGCGATCGGTGGTAACGGAGTGAACGGGAGAAGCTTCTGCCTCGGATATAGCTTGGTGTGTCAGTGCTATTTCCTTGTCGATTTGTTGCACGGGCGCGTAAGTAGGCTGAAACTTAGTCAGCATCTCGGTGCGCTTCGTTTGTAGGTTCACGAGCGAAATTTTCAGTTGCGCCAAGAAGGCACTGTCGTTCCTGTCAGTGGTAACCACCCTTTCTGAGGTCGTGGCTAACCGCCGTTCGAGCGAGGCAATTCGGTTCTGCGCCTCGCGTATCGCCGCTTCGGTCGTGTGTAGCTCGTATTCCATTTCGGTCGCCTTCTGCACGGCATTTTCGCGCTCAACCTTCGCGGAGACAGTATCTTCCTTCTCGGCGAAAATGGCGATTTGTTTTTGCGCTTCCCCTAATTCGCTCTTGTACCGTTCGGCCTCCTTGTCGAAGAAGTCGAAGGCGCCGTTGGGACGATGAACCGCGATGTGTTTTGCTAAGTAAAGCTCGGTGGCCGTCCGAATCACGTGAGCAGATAGTTGCGGATCTGAAGAACGGTAGGTGACACGAATCAGATTGGATCCGCTGATTGGTGCTACAACCAGTTTGTTGCTAAGCTTATCAACAGCCCGCGCCAAGCGGGCTGGGGGACTGGTGTCCCTGAAAAGGTCCAGAATCTTCCCTAATGGCGTAACCATTTGGTCGAGGTGGCAGGTGCGCACCACCTGCTCGAGCAGGTCATTGCTCGTGAGCAATTCGATTTCACTGTTTATGTCCTCCTCTGACGAGAGGAGGCTAGTTGCTTCGGACGAAATCGTTGCCTTGGGATCAGCGGAGATTGCGGGGTCTTGCCGCTGGTGACTGACCAAAAGTTTCGTCTCCGACTCGTACTGGCTGGGTATCAACAAAGCACAAAGTACCCCACCGGTGAGTACCACCAGGAATGTGGTTAGCATGAGTCGTCGTCGTCGGAAGAAGGCGGCAGCGAAATCGCGCGAGGTTGTGCTCAAGATTGGGGGTTTAGACGCGTCGACAAGTTGAACTTGTTCCATTTGAAAGACTCCCTCGAAACTGTCCCTCCGATTAGGGCAACCTGTAGAGCACACCGGTGTCGACTTTCGGGATGAACCGGGCGATTTTCGATATGGTATTTTTGGGGATGTAGATTAAGTCACCAGGCTGCAGTTTCAGGTCTTCTGAAAGATCCTTCTGATTCAACATCGCCTTCAAATTGAGCGTGGCGACTTGCGTCCACCCGTTCGGCACTTGTCGGAACACCACCATTTCTGAGTGCTTGGCGTCAGCACTGAAACCCCCCGCAATAGCCACAGCCTGCGTGGCGGTGGTCTGCGACGCCAAGTCATACTTGCCCGGCTTCCGCACCTCGCCTGTGGCAATGAAGAACGGCTTTTCGTACTCTTTCAGGAGTACGGAAACAATGGGGTTGTTCAGGATTTCGGCATAGGCCTTCTTAATTATCTCAACCGCCTGCGGTACCGTCTTTCCTTCCACATGAACCGGTGGAATTCCTCGTAAGGAGATGTAGCCGTCGGGTGCAATTCGAACGCTTTGGTTGAACTCAGGACTAAGGTCGAAGTTCACTTCGAGTAGGTCATTGATATGCAGTTGATATTGTGGATAACGTTGCGAGAAAGTCCCTGTTTGGTCCGTGTCGGTTTGAGGTTCAGCACCTAAGGTTTGTAGGGTTGTGCTCAGCAGCGCAAGCCCACACAACAGAATGCGCAAAATCGAATAATCCATCTTCTCTTCTCCTGTGCGCCGGCTAGTGAAGATGCACACCACGCCCCACTGCGGTTATTCAGATCAGTGTGCCCTACAAACCCGACTACGACCTTAGCACTTACTTCTTGCGTCCCATTACTTAACTTATGCGGCCGTTGTGGTAACCTGCTCTGCCATGGGGTGGTTTGCAGCATCAGCAGACAGATATGCATCCTCACGTGCCACATATCCCTTGTCCTGCAAATAGGCCATGATCCGGATCGCAGCTCCGTCCGGTGTCGAGCCGATCGTGTCAATTCGAACTTCAGCGTCCGCCGGAGTTTCGTATGGATCAGAGATGCCCGTGAACTGCTTCACGATTCCGGCGCGGGCTTTAGCATAAAGGCCTTTACGGTCTCGTTTTTCGCATATGTCAAGTGGTGTAGTAACGTGGACTAGGACGAAGCCGCCGTAGGGTTCGACCATTCTCCGGACTTCCTTCCGAATTGCATCATATGGCGCGATTGGAGCGCAGATTGCAATGCCACCATGTTTTGTAATCTCGGAAGCAACGAAACCGATCCGGCGGATATTCAGGTCTCGATGTTCTTTCGAGAAGCCCAACTCTGAGGACAGGTGCCGTCGAACAAGGTCACCGTCGAGTGATGTGATGCTGCGCCCCCCGATTTGCATGAGTTTCATGAGCAATGCATTGGCAATCGTGGATTTTCCGGCGCCGGACAATCCGGTGAGGAAGATCGTTATGCCTTGCTTACTACGTGCGGGGTGTGTGCGCCGAAGTTCGTGAACGATCTCCGGGAATGTGAACCATTCGGGGATTTCTCGCCCTTGCGCCAATCGTTGACGTAGCTGGGTGCCGGATATGTTCAGCACTTTCGCATTTCCTGGTACTTGGCTCTCTGGGGCGTAGTTATGCAATTCCTCCACGTACACCAGCATGTCGAATGGCAACATGGTGATGCCAATTTCACCCTGCACCGAAGCGAGTAGTTTTTGTGCATCGTAGGGTCTATAGAAAGGACGGCCATTTGAGTCTGGCCCTGGTCCGGCATGATCCCGTCCCACGATTAAGTGAGAACACCCAAAGTTCTTGCGGATTATTGCGTGCCACACCGCTTCGCGTGGCCCTCCCATACGCATTGCAAGCGGCAGTAAGGAAAGCCTAGCGGAATCGCTTGGCGCGTGCTGAAGGATCGATTGATAACATCGCACTCGCGTGAAATGGTCTATATCGCCCGGTTTCGTCATTCCCACCACCGGATGGATCAGCAGCTTCGCATCGATGCTCTTTGCCGCCCGACGGGTTAGTTCCCAGTGTGCCCGGTGCATTGGGTTGCGAGTCTGGAAGGCTACAACACGATGCCACCCTGTCGCCGCGAATTCGGCACGCAACTCCGCTGGCGTCAAGCGCAGCGTCGTAAAATCGTAATGGGTTGGAAGTTGAACCCCTTCGACAGTTCCCGAGATATAGTAAGGTCCGCTCGAACGCATCAGGTATGCCACACCCGGGTGAGATTCGTCCTGGGTTCCGAAAACCATTGCGGCCTCGGCCGCACGGTCAGGCTGCCAGACTTCTTCAACCGTCAAAGCCGCCAGCAGGGTGCCTTCTTCGTCGCGGAGAGCTACAGGAGTGCGCGTGTTTAATTGGCGGGCAAAGACGTCGCCGACATCGAGCAAGATTGGAATCGGCCACAACGTCCCATCTGCCAGTCTCATTTCCGAGCAAACGAGTGCATACTCAGAGTAGTTTAGGAATCCCGTAAGCGGAGAGAACCCGCCGTGCAGCATGAATTCGAAGACGCAGATTAGGCTATCAGTCAAGTCCCAGGACGG
>Ga0066709_100000077_pt1 | contig 34217 bp, 43 predicted proteins | sample GraSoiAngelo_158_FD_79665 | JGI IMG/M metagenome (GOLD analysis project Ga0066709, IMG submission 79665) | Grasslands soil microbial communities from the Angelo Coastal Reserve, California, USA - 14_1009_16_30cm | ecosystem: Environmental > Terrestrial > Soil > Grasslands | place: USA...
CTCGGCGTCGAGGCGACGATCGAGCCCGGCAGCACCGGCGAGTTCACGGTGCTGTCGGACGGCGACGTCCTCTTCTCGAAGCACGAGGAGCAGCGCTTCCCCGAGGAAGCCGAGATCCTCGACAGGCTGCGCGCTAGGTGAGCCCGACGTTCAGGCTCGGATAGCGGTCGGTCAGCAGGAACAGGTACGCCTGCGCCTGTGCGTGGTAGCGCAGGGTGAACGCCTGCAGGTTGCGCATCCCCTCGGGCATCCGCCCGAGCGCGAGACAGACGAACCACGCGAAGACCGCGAGCAGCTCGGAGAGGTAATTGAGGACGTATCCGAGAAGTCCGGCCGGGATCCAGAGGATCGCTCGGAAGAACACCGTCCACCGGTTCTGCTCCGCAGGCGGCGGAACCCGGAGATCGACCGGGTACGAGCCCTCCTGGCCGAGGAACGGCGGGTATGGATCCGCGACGAAGGTCAGGTACGCGTAGACGTGCACCTGGTAGCGCGTGAAGCGCTCGAGGAAGCGGTGGAGTCCCGTGGGTGGGCGGCCGGTGATGAGCGTCGCAACCCAGTTGACGATGCCTACGACGATCGCCGCGACGTTCCAGAGGGTCAGCCAGATCAGATGGGGAATCGCGAGCAGCAGCCGGAAGAAGACCGTGAGGCGGTTGCGCTCGAGGTCGTCCTCGACGACGAGTTGGACGGGATGATCCATCGGGGCGGAGTGTAAAAGGGTTCCGTGCGCGTTGCGACGGTGACGATTACGACCTTCGCGGTGGTCTCCCTGCTCGCGGCCTGCGGAAGCTCGCGCCTGTCGCACGGCGAGTACGTGAAGCGCGCGAATACGATCTGCGCGGGCTACGACGCGAAGGTCAAGAAGCTCGCGAAGCCCCAAAGCGTGACCGAGATCGAGACGTACGCGCGGCGCGTGCTCGCCCAGTACCGGGAGGCGCTCGCGAAGCTCGAGGCGCTGAAGCCGCCGAAAGACAACGAGGTCACCGTCGACCAGTGGCTCGCGACCGACCGGCGGATCGCGAAGGACGTCGAGGCGATCGCGTCGGCGGCAAAGGCGCGTCGGATCCCTGCCGTGCAGACGGCGACGCAGCGCGCGTCGCTGGACAACACAGCCAGCGACCGGCTGGCGAAGGAGCTCGGTCTCAGCAGCTGCGTGAGCTCGTAGCTAGGAGCCGGTGAAGCGCGGCGGCCGCTTCTCGCGGAACGCGGCGACGCCTTCCCCGAAGTCGGCGGTCTGCGTCGCGACCTCCTGCAGCTGCGCCTCGAGCTCGAGCTGCTCCTCGAGCGTGGCGTTGTCGGCGTGGTCGAACAGCCGCTTCGTCATCCCGATCGCGCGCGTCGGCGCGGCGGCATAGGCACCGGCGAGCTCGGCGGCGCGTGCGGCCAGCACGTCGGCCTCGACGACCTCGGAGACGAGCCCCCACGCATACGCCTCGGCCGCGGTCAGCTTGCGGTTCGAGGTCATCCACTCGAACGCGCGCGGCGCGCCGAGCAGGCGGTGGATGAAGTACGTGCCCCCCGAGTCGGGGACGAGGCCGATGCCGACGAAGCCCGGCACGAAGGCGGCGGTGTCGGCGGCGATGCGGATGTCGCACGCCGCCGCGAGCGACAGGCCGGCGCCGGCGCACGCGCCGTTGACCGATGCGATCACGGGCTTCTCGAGCGCACGGATCGCGAGGACGTTCGGGTGATAGGTCGCGCGGAGCGTCGCGCCGATGTCGGGCGCGCCCGCGAACTCGGAGAGATCCTGGCCTGCGCAGAAGCCGCGGCCGGCGCCCGTGATGACGACCGCGCGGACCTCGGCGTCCCGCGCGTCCTTCAAAGCGGCGGCCAGCGCGTCGTGCAGCGCGCGGTTGAAGGCGTTCAGCACCTCCGGCCGGTTCAGTGTGATCATCAGGACTGCGCCGTCGCGCGTGGTCTCGACCTCGGCCACGCGCGGGAGCCTATCGACCTCTGGAGGGATCGTCACACTTTCGGCACGCCCGGACAGTGGTCGCAGGTCCCGGATCGCGTTACGCTCGGCGTGAGCAGGGGGGAGGGTCGGGACCCGAGTTAACTCGCGCCTACCTTTAACGCCTTTGCGCAGGCTGCGGCACCGGCGCTAGCGTGATCCTCGATGGCGACGATCAGGCTTGTCTCTGAGGAGGAGGAACCGCTCGACGCGTACTCGCGCGCCGTGATCGCGGTCGCCGAGCGCCTGTCGCCGTCGGTCGCGAATCTGCGGGTCTCGCGCCGGGTCCGCGGCGGGCGGATCCTCGACGGCGGCGGCAGCGGCGTCGTGATCAGCGGCGACGGCTTCCTGCTCACTTCGGCCCACGTCGTGGCGCGCACCGACGGGCGGGGGCTCGCCTCGTTCCCCGACGGCCGCGAGCTCGAGTTCGAGATAGTCGGCTCCGACCCGCTCTCCGACCTCGCGGTGCTTCGCGCAGCCTCGGGCGAGCTCGTTCCGGCGGAGCTCGGAGACGCGGACACCCTGCGAGTCGGCCAGCTGGTCGTCGCGATCGGGAACCCCCACGGCTTCGGCAGCTCGGTGACCGCAGGTGTCGTCTCGGCACTCGGCCGCTCGCTTCCGACCCGCTCCGGCTCGCAGGGACGGATCGTAGACAACGTGATCCAAACGGACGCGGCGCTGAACCCCGGCAACTCCGGCGGAGCGCTCGGCGACAGCCGCGGGCGTGTGGTCGGCATCAACACCGCGGTCGCGGGCGTCGGGCTCGGCCTCGCCGTACCGGTGAATGCCGCGACACGGAAGATCGTCGCCGCGCTGATGACCGAGGGCCGGTTCCGGCGCGCCTATCTGGGGGTCGGGGGCGGCGCGCGGCCCCTGCCCCCGCGGCTCGCACGGCAGCTCGGCCGGCGCGAGTGTGTCGAAGTCGTCCAGGTTGTCGAGGACGCGCCCGCGGGACTCGCCGGTCTCCGCCCGGGCGACCTGATCGTCGCGCTCGCCGAAAGTCCCGTCGAGAGCGTCGACGACCTCCAGCGCCTGATGGTGACCGAGCTGATCGGCCGGACGGTGAAGCTGACCGTCGCCCGCGACGAGGACGTCGTCGACCTCGAGCTCGTCCCCGCCGAGCTCGAAGCGTAGGCCTAGCTGCCCTTGTAGTCCGGGGCGCGTTTCTCGACGAACGCGCGCAGGCCCTCATCGGCGTCCTCGGACGCTCGCGCGAGCGCGAAGTTTCGCCGCTCGTAGGCGAGCCCGACCGAGAGCGGCGCCTCGAAGGCCTGGTCGATCGCATCGGCGGCCAGGCGCGCGCCGATCGGACTCTTCGCCGCGATCTCGCCGGCGACGCGTTTCGCCTCGACGAGCCACGCCTCCCGGGCGACGACGCGGGCGACGAGTCCGTGCTGCAGGGCCTCCCGTGCGGACAGCAGCCGGCCAGTCAGGATCATGTCCATCGCGATCGCCTTGCCGACCGCGCGCGTGAGCCGCTGCGTCCCGCCCGCGCCGGGGAGGATCCCGAGGTTGATCTCCGGCTGGCCGAACCGCGCCGTCTCGGAGGCGACGATCAGGTCGCACGTCATCGCGAGCTCGCAGCCGCCGCCGAGGCAGTAGCCGGAGACGGCCGCGACGAGCGGCGTGCGCAGATTGCGGATCGCGTCCCAACGCTCGATGTGCCGGCTTTCGGAGAGCGCGATCGGCGTCGAGGCAGCGAGCTCCTGGATGTCGGCGCCGGCCGCGAACGCACGCTCGCCGCCGCCGAGCACGATCGAGCGGATCTCGCTGTCGGCGTCCAGCTCCTCGAGCGCGGTGACGACTGCGGCCGTCAGCTCGTCCGAGAGCGCGTTCAGCTGCTTCGGCCGGTTCATCAACACGACCCCGACCCGGCCGTCGCGCTCGACGAGGACGAGTTGCTCCTCGGTCACGCCGCAGATCCTCTCACGACGTGCGAACCGTCCCAGCGCCAGTGCTGGCCGGTGCGGAGGTGCGCGCCGCCGAGCCAGCGGTCGATCCCGAGCAGCTCGACGCGGTCCGCCTCGCCGGCGAGGACTTCGCGCCCGGTGTCGGTGACGACGAGCTCGTTGCCGGGCCGAACAACCAGCGCTCCGAGCCCCGCGACGCACCGGTAGAACCAGGCGTCGCCGGCGAACGGCGCCTCTTCGCGATCCTGGCTGGCGAGGAAGAGCTGCAGCGGCGACCGCGGCTGGTCGACGAGCAGCTCGAGCACCTGGCGCTCGCTGCGCGAGAGCCCGCTCCGCACGTTGGGCAGCTCTTCGAGGTGCCGCCGCAGCGCGGCCGCGAGGAAGGGGAGAGCGGAGGTGTCGCTCTCGAGAAGCTCCTCGACCGCTGCCGGCGTCGGCGACCGGACGACGTCCCACGCCGCGCGGGCGAGCCGGACGACCTCCTCCGTCACCGGCCGGCGCGCCGGCCAGAGCGACTCGAGCTCGCCCGCGCTCAGCTCGCCGAGACCCCGGAAGTCCGGCCTTCCGTCGAACGACGCGATGTTGATCAGCTCCACCCGCGCCGGATCCGTCACGCGGTCGAGGATCTGGAGCAGTTGCAGCTGGTCGTAGAGGTCGTGCTCGAACCACAGCACGACGTGGTCGCCCGCGAGCGCTTCGTCGAACAGGCGGTCGCGCTGCCCCAGGTCGTCGAGGATCTCGCGCGCGCTCCCCCACCCGGCCTGGCTGAAGAAGCGCGCGCGGACCTCGCGTAGCTCATCGGCCGGCAGCGCCGGCACAGGACCCTCGTGCAAGACGTCGTTCCAGGCGAGCACCGAGCCGCCGAGGCCGGTCCGGCGAAGCGTGCCGGCGGCGCTCTCGCCATTTGTCACGTGGAGGCTCAACGCTCGAGAAACGCGCGGATGGCGTCCTTCGCCTCGTCGTTCAGCATCGAGAGCGAGAGCCAGTCGCGCGCGTGGCCGATGGTCTCGTGCCACGAGATGTCACGCCACCAGTTCAGCTGCTGCTTCGTGTAGCGCATCGTCTGCGGCAGCTTCGTCGCCAGCTTCTCGACGACCTCGTCGACCTTCGCGTCGAGCTCCGCGCGCGACACCGACCAGTTGACGAGCCCCCACTCCGCCGCCTGCCGGGCCGGAATCTGCTCGCAGAGCATCAGGATCTCGCGCGCGCGACGGTCGCCGACCATGATCGGCAGCCACTGCGTCGCGCCGCCGGCCGGCACCGACCCGTGCTCCGGGCCGACGTGTTGGATGAATGCGTCGTCGGCCATCACGGCGAGGTCGCAGGCCATCTGGAGCTCGTTGCCGCCACCGACGGCGATACCCTGGACCCGGGCGAGCGTCGGCTTGCCGATCTCCCGCAGCCGGTCGTGCATCTCCTTGAACGCGCCGAACCACTTCCAGTACTCACGCGGATTGTCGAGCAGCTCCGCGCCCCAGCTCCGCAGGTCGGCGCCGACGCAAAACGCGCGCCCCTCGCCGGTCACGACGACGACGCGGATCTCGTCGTCCCACGAGGCGTCCTCGCACGCGCGGGCGAGCTCTCGAAGCATCCGGAAGTCGAACGCGTTCAGCACCTCCGGACGGTTGAGCGTGATCGTCGCGCGCGGCGGCGCCTTCTCGTACCGAATCCGTTCGAAGCCGAGCTCGTCGGGCGACAGCGGTCGCGGTGCGTCAGGCTCGGTCACTCGATCTCGGTGACGTAGATCCGCTGCGGCACGCCCATATCCCGGGCATCCGCCGCCGTCGCGGCGAACTCCTCGCTCCGCGAGGCCGACCGGAAGGCGTCCTCGTCCGCGAACTCGAACTCGGCGTAGTAGGCAAGCGGCTCACCCAGGAGGGTGCGCGTGATGCGGCCGTGGCGGAAGACCGCACCGGCGACCTTGCGGCAGAGATCCACATGCTGCTGGTAACGGTCCGGATTCGGCTCTTGCTCATAGACGACGAACACGCGGATCATCCAAACTCCCTCTGTGGCAGGCTCGCGTGAGCCTAAGCGAAAGGAGATGCGGATGGCGGGGAAGATCGTGCACATCGAGATCCAGGCCTCGGACCCCGACCGGGCGACGGCGTTCTACCGCGAAGTCTTCGGGTGGCAGTTCGGCGACAGCGGCATGCCGGGGATCGACTACCGGATGGCGCGGCTCGACGAACAGTCGGGCGCCGCGATCTATCCGGGCGACGGCGCGGGCAGCGGCCCGCTCGTGTACGTCGACACCGACGACATCGACGCGTCGATCGAGAAGGTGCGGCAGAACGGCGGCGAAGCCGAGGACAAGGAACCGATTCCGTCGGTGGGCTGGTTCTCGCGCTCGAAGGACACCGAGGGCAATCCGTTCGGCCTCTTCCAGAGCGACGAGTCGGTAGCGCCACCAAGTTAGGGCGTTCGCAGTCAATTCGAGCAGGTCGACGGGTCGTTTCAGACGGACGCGCGGGCACAGCCCGCGCGTCCTGGTGGCGGCGCCGCAAGCGGCGCCTTAGGCTCGTCCGCGTGAGCGGACTGGCAGCCGTCATGGCGATCTTCGCCGGTCTCGCCGGCTCGGTGCAGATCGCGGTGATGGCGCGGCTCGGCGAACGCATCGGGATTTTCGGCGCGCTCGCCTTCGCGAGCCTTCTGCAGGCGGTGCTCGCCGGCCTGCTCCTCCTCGCCGTTCGCCAGAACCTCGGCGGATACGCGGCGGTCGCGCGTCAGCCCGCGTGGCTCTGGCTCGGCGGTGTGATGGGCCTGTTCATCGTCCTGACGGTCACGTTCGCGGGCTCGCGGATCGGAACCGCAGCGACCGTCGGAATCCTGATCGCGGGGCAGCTCGGAATGGGAGCGGCGATCGACCGGTTCGGGTGGTTCGGCTCGGAGCGGATCCCGCTCAGCTGGGCGCGCGTGCTCGGCATCGGGCTGCTCTTCGTCGGCGCCGCGCTCTCGCTCCGCAAGTAGTGCCGCGCCGCGTTCCCGCGCCGGCGCTCGTCCTGAGCGCCGCGGTCTCGGTGCAGGGTGGCGCCGCCGTGGCGAAGTCGATGTTCGGGGAGATCGGGCCGCCGGGAGTCGTCTTCCTGCGCCTGTTGTTCGGCGGGGCCGCGCTCTGGCTGTTGCAGCGGCCGAGCGTTCGCCGGCGCGCGCCCGGCTCCCTCCGCCTCGCCGTGCTGCTCGGAGTCGTGCTCGTCTGCATGAACCTGTCGTTCTGGGAGTCGCTCGACCGGGTTCCGCTCGGCGTGGCGGTGACGGTTGAGTTCCTCGGTCCGCTCGGCCTCGCGGTCGCAACGTCGCGGCGGCGGCTCGACCTCGTGTGGATCGTCCTCGCGGGTGCCGGCGTCGCGTTGCTCGCGCGCGGCGGCGGCTCGGTCGAGCCTCTCGGGATCGGTCTCGCTGCCGTCGCCGGCTTCTTCTGGGCCGTCTACATCGTGCTCGGCACGAAGGTGGGCCGCGTCTGGCCCGGTGCGAGCGGCCTCGCGATCGCGATGCCCGTCGCCTGCGCCGTCTCCCTTCCCTGGGGCGCCGTCTCCGGCGGCTCCAACTTCTTCGACCCGGCGCTGCTCGCGGAGGGCGCAGCCGTCGGCATCCTCTCGTCCGCGCTCCCGTGGTCGCTCGAGATCGAAGCGATGCGACGGCTGCCGACGCACGTGTTCGGCGTCTTGATGAGCCTCGAGCCGGGCGTCGCGGCACTTGCGGGGCTCGTCTTCCTCGGCGAGCACCTGCGTGGCCGCCAGATCGCCGCAATCGCGCTCGTCGTCGTCGCGAGCGCGGGCGCGGCGCGTCGCGCGCCCGAGCCCGAAGTGCCGCCGGACGCTTAGTGTTCACCGCGTGAGCGACCTCGTCGTCGGCCGGATCGTCGCCGTGGACGACCATCCCGGCGCGCGGGCGCCGTCCTACCTCCTTCGTGTCACCCTCGGAACGCGCGGCGAGCGCGAGACGTCGATCGAGCGCGGCTCCTACGAGCGCGACGAGCTCGTCGGCCTGCAGGTCGTCGTCGCGGTGCACGGCGACGAGGCGAACGTCGTCGCCGCGCGCTCCCACGGCGCCGGCCTCGTCTTGCTCCGCCCCGACCGCGAGGTCGAGGACGGAACCGTCGTCGCATAACCGTCGCCGCGGAGCGCGCGAGCTGCAACTGCAGATCCCCTGTCCCGCCGAGCCATGCCCCGGGACCTCCCCCGGTCCAGGTCCCGGGTCTGGTCCCGGTCGGACATGGCTTGGCGCTGCGAGGCGTGCCGGGCTGCGGTTTCGCGCCGTCGGATACGGCCTCAGCGGCCCACGCCCTGGGACCTGGTCCGGGGGAGGACCCGGGTCGTGTCCGCTTCGGACCTGCGGCTTCTGATCAGAGGCCGACGACGTCGTCGGGCCGGACCGGGACCCGGTTCAGCTCGAGACCCGTGGCGTCGCGCAGCGCGGAGAGGATCGCGGCCGTCGAGACGACCGTCGGCGGCTCGCCGACGCCCTTCGCGCCGTAGGCGGCGTCGGGCTCCGGATCCTCGATCAGCACCGACTCGACCGGCGGCATGTCGAGCGCCGTCGGGATCAGGTAGTCGGTGAAGCTCGCGTTCGTGATCAGGCCGTCGCGGGTCTGGATCTCCTCCATCAGTGCGAGGCCGAGACCCTGCGCAGTGCCGCCCTCGATCTGGCCTTCGACGGCCTGCGGGTTGAGTGCCTTGCCGACGTCCTGCGCCGCGCCGATCCAGACGACGCGCGTCAGCCCGAGCTCGAGATCCACCTCTGCCACGACGCGCATCGCGCAGGCGGCGAACGCGACGTGCGCGCGCTCGCCCGTGATCTGACCGGTCTGCGGGTCGAGCGGGCTCGTGCGCGGGTGCCGGTAGATCCGCTCGATGTCGACCTCTCCGCCGCGCAGCTCGCGCTCTTCGAGCGCGGCGCGACACGCGTCGCGCACCGCGCCCGACGCCATCATCGTCATCCGGGACGCGGACGCGGATCCGGCGGAGTCGACCGTCGCCGTCGTGTGCGGCGCGAGCCGCACGTCGTCGATGCCGAGTTCGGTGCGCGCGACCTGCAGGATCACGCCGGCGACGCCCTGGCCGACTTCGGCGGCCGCGCAGTGCACCTCCGCGGAACCGTCCTCGAGGAGCTTGACGCGCGCGGCGCAGTAGTCGTCGAAGCCTTCCGAGTAGCAGAGGTTCTTGAACCCGACGGCGAAGCCCACACCGCGGCGGATCCCCTCGCCGCGCGTCGTGTTCCCTGCACCGCCGGGGAGCCGGAGCGGATCGCGTGGGAGCTCCTCCGCCGGGGGAGGCTCGAGCTCTGCCGCGCGCCGGATCACGTCGGCGACGGGTAGCGAGCCCTCGATCCGCTGGCCGGTCGGCAGGACGTGTCCGGGCGCAAGCGCATTCCGCAGCCGCAACTCCACGGGATCGATCCCGAGCTCCGCGGCGAGCTTGTCCATCTGCGCCTCGGCGGCGAAGCACGTCTGCACGGCGCCGAATCCGCGCATCGCGCCGCAGGGCGGATTGTTCGTGTAGACGCATGTCGACTCGATCAGCGCGTTCGGCACGTCATACGGTCCGCACGCGAACGACGCCGCGTTCGACGTGACCGCCGTCGAGCTCGACGCGTACGCGCCGCCGTCGAGCAGGATCCGCATGCGGACGGCGACGAGCTTGCCCTCGCGTGTCGCCCGGTGCTCCGCCCAGATCCGCGCGGGATGGCGGTGCACGTGGCCTATGAAGGATTCCTCGCGGTTGTAGACCATCTTCACCGGCCGGCTGGCGTGCAGCGCGAGCAGCGCGCCGTGGATCTGCATCGAGAGGTCCTCGCGACCGCCGAACGCGCCGCCGACTCCTGCGAGGTGGATGCGCACCTGCTCGAGCGGCAGGCCGAGACACGGGGCGACTTGCGAGCGGTCGACGTGCAGCCACTGCGTCGCGACGTAGATGTCGACGCCGCCCTCGCCGTCGGGCACCGCAAGCCCCGACTCCGGGCCGAGGAACGCCTGGTCTTGCGTGCCGATCTCGTAGAAGCCGGTGACCGCGACGTCGCCCTGGGCGTCCGGGTCGCCGTGGCGGATCACCATGTGGCGGACGACGTTCGGCCGCGGGTCCTCGAAGTAGCCGTGGCCGGCGGCGGGCGAGTCGTCGTGCAGCGGCTCCATCTCGGTCGCGCGCTCGGGATCGACGATCGGCTCGAGCGGCTCGTACTCGACAACGATCTTCTCCGCCGCCCGCCGCGCCTGCTCCGGATGCTCCGCGGCCACGAGGGCGACGGCCTCGCCGAAGTAGCGCACGCGGTCCACCGCGAGCACCGGCTGGTCGGGGAACTCGAGGCCGTAGAGCTTCTCGCCCGGGACGTCGTCGTGCGTCAGTACTGCGTGCACGCCGGGCATGCGAAGGGCCTCGCCGATGTCGACCGAAAGCACGCGTGCATGTGCGTACGGACTCCGCACCGTGTGCCCCCAGAGCATTCCGGCCGCCTGCAGATCGCTCGCGTACGCGAACTCCCCGGTTGTCTTCGGGATCCCGTCGGGCCGGCGGACGATCTCGCCGATCCGCCCGAGCTCGAGCTGCCGCGCGGGTGCGCTCATGCCCGGGTCGCGGCGATCCGCACGGCGTCGAAGATCTTCGCGTAGCCCGTGCACCGGCAGAGATTGCCCGACAGCGCCTCGCGGATCGCGTCGTCGGAGGGAGTCGGATCGCGTCGGAGCAGATCCGCGACAGCAACGACGAGACCGGGCGTGCAGAAGCCGCACTGCACGGCGCCCGCCTCGACGAACGCTTCCTGCACGGGATGGAGGGAGCCGTTCTCGCCGAGCCCCTCGACGGTGACGAGGTCGTGACCCTCGGCCTGCGCGGCGAGGACGAGGCACGCACAGACGAGCGTCCCGTCCATCAGGATCGAGCACGACCCGCACTCGCCCTGCTCGCACGCATTCTTCGAGCCGGGCAGGCCCAACCGCTCGCGCAGCGCGAACAGAAGGCTCTCGCCGGGCCAGACATCGGCCTCGCGCGGCACGCCGTTGATCGTCATCGCGATCTTCACGCGAGGCACCGGTCGAGCGCGCGCGTCGTCAGGACGCGAAGGGCGTGACGGCGGTACGCGGAGGTGCCGCGGACGTCGTCGATCGGGCTGGCGGCCGCCGCGACCTGCTCGGGAAAGCCGGCGCGCTCGGAGAGCGGCGCCCGCACGAGCCCGGTGACGGGCCCCGCCGATCCGTACGACGCGAGCAGCTCGTCGCCGTCGACGCGGAGCGCGAGCGACACGACCGCGATCACCATCGCGTTCCGCGGACCGACCTTCATGAACGTCTCCGAACCCGGACCGGCGGGCACCCGCACGGCGGTCACGAGCTCGTCCGGCTCGAGCGCGTTGCGCTTCGGGCCGACGAGGAACTCCGTCAGCAGCAGCGTGCGCGCCCCGCGCACCGACGCGAGCTCGACCTCGGCGCCCCGAACGAGCAGCGGCGGCAGCGCGTCCCCCGCCGGCGAGGCCGTGCCGAGGTTGCCGCCGATCGTGCCGCGGTTCCGGATCTGGGGCGAGCCGACGGTCCGCGACGCCTCCGCGAGCGCGGGAAAAGCCTCCGCGAGCGGCCCGGCCATCGCCTCGGTATACGTCAGCCCGGAGCCGAGCCGGAGCGTCCCGTTCTCGCGCGACCAGCCGCGCAGCTCCCGCACCTCGTTCAGGTTCAGCAGCGCCGGCGGCCGCGCGCGGTCGAAGTTCAGCTCGACCATCACGTCGGTCCCGCCCTGGATCGGGCGCGCCGCGGGCACCTCCGCCTTGAGCCGGAGCGCCTCGTCGAGCGTGCTGGGCGTTAGGACGTCCACGGCCGGAACTGTACGGTTCTCCGTCAATGGAATCACCCCTTGCACGCCGCATTGCCGTGGCGCGCGGGGACGAGCCCGCCGACCTCGTCCTCCGCGGCGGCCGCGTGCTCTCGGTGTTCACGCGCGAGTGGCTGGAAACCGACGTCGCTGTCGCAGACGGGTGGATCGCCGGCCTGGGGGAGTACGACGGCCGCGAGGTGGTGAACGCCTCCGGCCGGTGGATCGTCCCCGGCTTCATCGACGCGCACATGCACCTCGAGAGCACGAAGCTGCTTCCCGACGAGTTCGCGCGGCTCGTCCTGCCGCTCGGGACGACGGCCGTCGTCTTCGATCCGCACGAGCTCGCGAACGTGCTCGGCACCGACGGCGTCCACTGGCTGCTCGACGCGTGTGAAGGCCTGCAGCTCGACTTCTACTTCATGGCCTCGTCGTGCATTCCGGCCTCGCACTTCGAGTCGCCGTACCGGCCGCTGACCCGCGGCGACCTCGAGAGTCTCCTCCGGCGGCGGCGCGTGCTCGGCGTCGCCGAGATGATGAACTTCCCCGGCGTCGTCGCCGGCGACCCCGCCGAGCTGGAGAAGATCGCGCTCGCAGGCTCGAAGCACGTCGACGGCCACGCCCCCGGGTTGCTCGGCAAGGAGCTGAACGCGTACGTTGCGTCGGGGATCCGCTCCGACCACGAGGCGCTCACCGTCGAGGAGGGCCGCGAGCGGCTCCGGGCCGGGATGTGGCTGCTGATGCGCGAGGCGTCGATGGCGCGGAACCTGCGCGCGCTGCTGCCGCTCGTGCACGAGTTCGGGACGAGCCGCATCGCCTTCTGCACCGACGACCGCGACCCCGAGGACATCGCGGACAACGGCCACATCAACGAGATGGTCCGCGTCGCGGTCGCCGAGGGCGTCGCGCCCGAGGACGCCGTCGTGCTCGCCTCGTACAACCCGGCGCAGTGGCACCGGCTCTGGCATCTCGGCGCGATCGCGCCCGGGTACCAGGCCGACATCCTCGTGCTCCCCGATCTCGAGCGGTTCGAGCCGGAGCTCGTGCTCAAGGCGGGCCGACGGCTCGGCGAGATCCCGCGACCCGTGGTGCCGGAGTGGGTCAAGCACTCCGTGCGCATCCGCAACGTCGGCGCCGACGACTTCCGCATCCCGTGGAACGGCGGCGACGCAGCGCGCGCGATCGGCCTCGTCGAGGACCAGGTGGTGACGGAGAACCTAACGGTCGAGCCGAAGCTCGCCGACGGCGAGGTCGTCGCGGATCCGGCCCGCGACCTCGTGAAGATCGCCGTCGTCGAGCGGCACCTCGGCACCGGCCGGATCGGCCGTGGGCTCGTCCGTGGCAGCGGCCTGAAGCGCGGCGCGCTCGCGTCGTCGGTCGCTCACGACGCCCACAACATCGTCGTCGTCGGCGTCGACGACGCGGACATGGCACAGGCCGTCGAGCGGCTCGCGGAGATCGGCGGCGGGATCGTCGCCGTCGACGGCGGCACCGTCACGGCCGAGCTGCCGCTCGTCGTCGCCGGGCTGCTCGCGGACATGCCGCTCGCGGAGGTGATCGAGCGGAGCCTTGCGTGCAACGACGCGGCGCGCGCGCTCGGCTGGTCGGGCGCGACGCCGTTCCTGACGCTCGCGTTCCTCGCGCTCTCGGTGATCCCGAGCCTGAAGCTGACCGACAAGGGTCTCGTCGACGTCGACCGCTTCGAGCTCGTGCCGCTGGAAGCCGGATGATCCTCTCCAACGCCTGGATCGTCACGATGGACGACGCAGGCACCGAGCAGGAGTCGGGCTGGTTGCGGATCGAGGACGGGCGGATCGCGGAGATCGGCGGCAGCGTCCCGCCCGAGCGCGGCGAGGATCTCGGCGGTGCGGTCGTCACGCCCGGCCTCGTCAATACGCACCATCACCTCTACCAGACGCTCACGCGCGGCCGTGCCGCCGACAAGATCCTCTTCGAGTGGCTCAAGGAGCTGTATCCGGTCTGGGCCGGGATCGACGCCGAGATGGAGCACGCGGCCGCGCGCACCGGGTTAGCCGAGCTCGCGCTCTCCGGCTGTTCCACGGTGTTCGATCACCACTACGTCTTTCCGCGGGGAGTCCCGGAGCTCGTCGAGGCGGAGGTCGCGGCGGCGCGCGAGCTCGGCGTGCGGATCGTCGCGTCGCGCGGGTCGATGGACCTCGGCGAGTCGGACGGCGGGCTGCCGCCGGACTCCCTCGTCGAGGACGTCGACGCGGTACTCGTGGACACCGAGCGCCTGGCCGCGCTGCAGGACGAGGACGGGTGGGTTCAGATCGCCGTCGCGCCGTGCTCGCCGTTCACCGTCACGAAGCGGCTGATGGAAGAGTCGGCCGCGCTCGCGCGGCGCCTGGGCCTGAGGCTGCACACGCACCTCGCCGAGACGGTCGAGGAGGAGGTCTACTGCGGCGACCTCTACGGCTGCACGCCCGCCGAGTACCTCGAGCAGCTCGGCTGGCTCGACCGTGACGTGTGGTGCGCACACTGCGTCCACCTCACCGACGGCGACATCGCGAAGTTCAGGGCGACGGGAACAGGCGTCGCGCACTGTCCGACCTCGAACGGCCGGCTCGGCGCCGGGATTGCGCGCGTCCCGGAGCTCAAGGCCGCCGGCGTCGACGTCGGGCTCGGCGTCGACGGCTCCGCGTCGAACGAGCGCAGCGACATGTTCTTCGAGGTCAAGCAGGCGCTGCTCTTCGCCCGCGCCCGGTGCGGCCCCGAGGCGATGACCGTGCGCGACGCGCTGCGGCACGGCACGCGCGGCGGCGCCGCGGTGCTCGGCCGCGACGACATCGGCTCGCTCGAGCCGGGCAAGCGCGCCGACCTCGCGATCTGGCGCACCGAGGGCGTGCTGGAACTCGCGGGCGCCGAGGCCGATCCGGTTGCGGGGCTCGTCCTCTCGGCGCCGCACCGCGTCGACCGGCTGATCGTCGGCGGCAAGAACGTCGTGCGCGACGGACTCCTCGTCAACGCCGACGAGCAGGAGATCGGCCGCGAGCAGCGCAAACAGGCTGCGAGGCTGACGCAATGACCGCGCAGGAGGCGTTCACGATGATGGTCAAGGACGAGATCGCACCGGCGCTGCGCGAGCTCGGCTTCAAGGGCTCCGGGCAGCGCTTCACGCTGCCCAGCGAGACGCACTGGGCGCTGCTGGGCCTCCAGAAGTTCACCTGGAGCGACCGCGACCGCGTCGACTTCACCGCCAACGTCACAGTCGTCGGACGCGACGTCTGGGAGGCACAGCGCGCCGAGAGGCCGCATCTGCCGGCGCGGCCGAGCGCGAACACGTACTACGGAACGTATGCGTGGCAGACGCGCATCGGAGCCCTGGCCGGCCGGGGCGAGGATGCGATCTGGCGCGTCTCCCCCGATCGTCCGACGGATCGTGTCGCGGCCGAGTTCGTGACCGCGGTGCGCGATCACGTGCTGCCCGCGATGCGAACGCGGATCACCGTCGCGGAGCCGCGCCTATGACCATCTCCACGCACGTACTCGACACGGAACGGGGCCGCCCGGCGGCGGGCGTCCGCGTCGAGCTCTACCGAGGCGACGAGCTCGTCGGCTCGGGCGAGACCGACGGCGACGGCAGGATCAGGGAGCTCGCCGACGGCGCGCCCGGCACATACCGAATCGTCTTCCATCCTCCGTCGCCGTTCTTCCGGCGGGTCGAGCTCGAGGTCGAACTCGGCGACGGTCACTACCACGTCCCGCTGCTCGTCTCGTCCTACGCGTGCGCGACCTACCGCGGCAGCTGACGGCCGACGAGCTGGCCGAGCTGTTCGAGGGCCGCACGCGCTTCGTCGAGCGGCTCGCGCAGGTGGAGGATCCGCTCGGCAGGGCGCACGAGCTCGCGCTGACGCTGACGGACGAGGAGAAGAAGGAGGTGCTCGACGCGCACCCGGCGATCGGCGCGTCGAAGCTGTCCGCCCGCTCGGCGACGGAGCAGGGTGCGGACGACGATCCGGACGTGCTCGCTGAGCTCGCCGAGCTGAACCGCGCCTACGAGGAGAAGTTCGGCTTCCGCTTCGTCGTCTTCGTCAACCGCCGGCCGAAGTCCGAGATCCTGCCGATCCTGCGCGAACGGATCGAGCGCGGTCGCGAGGAGGAGCTCGAGACGGCGCTGCAGGAGCTCGTCTCGATCGCGCAAGACCGCTGGCGGCGCGCGCCGTGAACTACGTCTGGGACTGGGGCAACCTCCTCTTCCGCTGGCTGCACGTCGTCGCGGCGATCGCGTGGATCGGCGCGTCGTTCTACTTCATCGCGCTCGACAACCACCTGCGCCCGCCGGCCGAGGAGCGCGACCGCGACCGCGGCGTCGGCGGCGAGTCGTGGGAGGTCCACGGCGGCGGCTTCTACCGGGTCGAGAAGTTTCTTGTCGCGCCGGAGAAGCTCCCGTCGCCGCTGCACTGGTTCAAGTGGGAGGCGTACACGACATGGCTCTCCGGCGTCGCGCTGTTCATCGTCGTCTACTACGTGCACGCGTCGACGTATCTCGTCGATCCGTCCGTGCGCAACCTCTCCACGTGGGCGGCAGTCGCGATCAGCGTCGGCGGGCTCGTGGTCGCTTGGGTCGTCTACGACGGACTCTGCCGGGTCATCCGAGAAGAGCGTCTCCTCGCCGCGGCCGTCTTCGGCTTCATCGTGCTGTCGGCGTGGGTGATGTCCGAGCTGCTCGCGCCGCGCGCGGCGTACGTCGAGGTCGGAGCGATGATCGGGACGATGATGGTCGGCAACGTCTTCTTCGTGATCATCCCCGCGCACTGGGAGCTCGTCCGCGCGAAGCAGCGGGGCGAGGAGCCGGATCCGAAGCACAACCTCCGCGGCAAGACGCGGTCGGTGCACAACAACTACCTGACGCTGCCCGTCGTCTTCGCGATGCTCTCGAACCACTCCCCGTTCACGTACGGGCACTCGTACAGCTGGCTGATCCTCGTCGCGATCATGGCGCTCGGCGCCTGGGTGCGGCACTACTTCAACCTGCGACACGTCGGCCGCAATGCGTGGTGGATCCTGGCTTCCGCTGCCGTCGGCTTCGTGGTCGTCGCAGTCGCAATCCGACCTAGTGGCTCTAAGCCACAAACTACGGGTGCGGCGGTTTCGTTTGCACAGGTGCAGCGCGTGATCGAGCAGCGCTGCGTCCCGTGCCACTCGCAGCACCCGACCGAGCCGGGCTTCTCGTCGGCGCCGGCCGGGGTCCGCTTCGACACGCGCGCCGAGATCGAGCAGCAGGCTGAGCGGATCAAGGAGCAGGCCGTCGACAGCCACGCGATGCCGCTCGGGAACGCGACGCACATGACGCAGGGCGAGCGGGATCTCCTCGCGCGCTGGCTCGCGTCGCGGTAGGGTCACGCGCCATGCTCGAGATCGTCGCAGCCGGCTTCCGCTTCGTCGCGCGCTTCGAAGAGGATGCGGCGCCGCAGACGGTTGCGGCGTTCCGCGCAATCCTGCCGTTCGAGGACAAGATCATCCACTGCCGCTGGAGCGGCGAGTCGAACTGGATCCCGTGGGGCGACCGCGACCTCGGCATCGGCCCGGAGAATGCGACGAGCTATCCGCATCCCGGCGAGCTCGCGCTCTATCCGGGCGGCGTCAGCGAGACGGAGCTGCTCTTTCCGTACGGCTACTGCAACTTCGCGAGCAAGGCGGGCCAGCTGGCCGCGAACCACTTCGCGACGATCGTCGAGGGCGCCGAACAGCTGCCGAGGCTCGGGAAGCTCACTCTCTGGGAAGGCGCGCAGCCGATCTCGTTTCGCGAGACGTAGGCACGTCTTTGTCCTCAATCACGCCGGTTTCGCCACACGTGTCATGGCCAACCCAGTCCTGTCCGGTGCCATGCACCGGACGTGGCTGATGAGACGTCAGCGTTCTTCGCGGACGTAGGGCAGGCCGAGCGCGGCCGGCGCGCCGAGCCGCCGCTTCGCGCCCGCCGACGAGACGAGCACGAGCGCGAGCACCGTCATCACGTACGGCAGCGACTGCAGGAGCTCGGGCGCGATCGTGACGCCGTGCGCCTGCAGCGTGTACGGCAACGCCGAGAACGCGCCGAAGAAGTAGGCGCCGATGAGCACCAAACCCGGGCGCCAGAACGCGAAGATGACGAGCGCGATCGCGATCCAGCCCGCACCCGACGTCAGCCCGTCGACCCATTGCGGCGTGATCGAGAGGCTGAAGCAGGCGCCGCCGATGCCGGCGAGCGCGCCGCCGACGACCGTGTGGACGTAACGGTAGACCGTGACGTTGATCCCCATCGCGTCCGCGGCCGCGGGCGACTCGCCGACGGCACGGACGTTCAGTCCGGGGCGCGTCCGCCGGAGGTAGAGCACGACGACGATCACCACGACCCACGACCCGTAGACGAGCAGCGACTGGTTGAAGAGGATCGGGCCGATCACGGGCAGGTCGCGCAGCGACTTCGGCAACACGGAGTGGAAGATCCGCTTGGCCGGCTGGTCGGCGAGGTTGAGGTCGTTGCCGAGGTACGACGAGAGGCCCGCCGCGCCGGCGAAGATCGTCAACGCCAGGCCCGACACGATCTGGTTCGCGCGCAACGTGACGACCAGGAACGCGTGGATCAGCGCCATCGCACCGCCTGCAATCGCGGCGACGACCAGCGCGAGCGCAAGCGAGCTCGTTCGCTGCACCGCCCAGAAGCCCATCACGGCGCCGACGAGCATCATCCCCTCGACGCCGAGGTTCAGGACGCCGGAGCGCTCCGCGAGCAGCTCGCCGAGCGCGGCGAAGAGCAGCGGCGTCCCGTAGAGCACGGCCGAGGCGAGCACGACGACGAGGATCGAGTTGTTCACGTCGCCGCCTCCGGCACCGGCCGCCGCGCCCGCGACGCGAGGCGGATCCGGTAGCGCACGAGGAGCTCGCAGCCGAGCGCGGAGAAGAGGATCAGCCCCTGCATGACGCCGACGAGGCCTGACGGGAAGTCGGCGCCCTGCAGCGTGAAGCCCGCGTTCTGCACGCCGCCGAGCAGGAACGCGATGAGCACGACGGCGAACGGGTTGTACCGGGCCAGGGCCGCGATCACGATCCCCGCGTAGCCGTAACTGGCCTGCTGCAGCCCGCGGGGGTCGAGCAGGTGGCGGAAGTCGCCGTCCTGGCTCGCGCCGCCGACGCCGGCGACGGCGCCGGAGAGCGCCATCACCGCCAGGATCTTCCGGCGCGTCCGCATCCCTGCGTACGTCGCGGCGCGCGGCGAGTCGCCGATCACCTTCACCTCGAAGCCGAAGCGCGTGCGCGAGAAGAGGAACCACAGGGTCGCGGCGAGGCCGATCGCGAGCAGGAAGCCGAGCGGCAGCCCGAGCCCGTGCAGCGTCCACGACGGCCACGCCGCGGAGTCGGGCAGCATCTTGCCCTGCGGGAAGACCTTCGCCTCGGCCGTCGTCGTGTCGCGCCAGTACGACTGGCTGTCGAAGATCAGGTAGTTGAGGATCAGGGCCGCGGCGTAGTTGAGCATCAGCGACGTGATGATCTCGTTCGTCTTCAGGAATGCCCGCAGGAAGCCTGGGACGAGCGCGTAGAGCCCCCCGCCCGCGGCGCCGGCGAGCACCATCGCCGCGATCACGATCGCCATCGGCAGGCTGTGTAGGAGCAGCGCGGCCGCGGCGGCGGCGATCGCGCCCATGTAGAGCTGCCCCTCGCCGCCGATGTTGAACAGCTGCATCCGGAACGCGACTGCGGCGCAGAGACCGGTGAACGCGAGCGGCGTCGCGGAGACCACGGTCTCGGTCAGCTGCGCCTGCCCGCCGAACGCGGCGTGGATCAGCCGGCGGAACGTCTGCAGCGGGTCGTGTCCGGTGGCGACGAGCACGAGCGCGGAGAGCCCGAACGCAAGAACGAGCGACCCGACCGGAACGGCGACGTTGAGCCAGCCCGGCTGCTCGAGCCGCCGCTCGATCCGGATCAAGGCGTCCGTTCCCGGACGCCGGCCATGAGCAGGCCGATCTCCTCGACCGTCGCCGTCTCGGCGTCGACCTCGCCGACGATCTCGCCGTCGAACATCACCGCGACGCGGTCGGCGAGCGCGAGGATCTCGTCGAGATCCTCGCTGATCAGCAGCACGGCGACTCCGGCGGCAGCCGCATCGCGCAGGTAGGCGTGCACGGTCTCGATCGCCGCGACGTCGAGGCCGCGCGTCGGCGCCGCGACCACGAGCACGCGGGGGTTGCCGGAGAACTCGCGCGCGAGCACCACTTTCTGCAGGTTGCCGCCCGAGAGTTGCCGGGCCGGCGCATTCGGCCCGGACGTGCGCACGTCGTAGCGCTTGATCAGATCCGCCGCGTGATCGCGGATCGCGCGCAGCCGCAGTAGCGGACCGCGGGCAATCGGATAGCGGCGGTACGACTTGAGCACGACGTTCGAGCCGATGCTCAGGCTCGGTGCGACGCCGGTCCCGAGCCGGTCCTCGGGCACATGCGCGATCCCGGCGCCGATCGCCTCGCGCGCGTCGCCGCCGCGCAGTGGACGCCCGTGCACGCGCACCTCGCCGCCGGTCATCGGACGCATCCCGGTCACCGTCTCCGCGAGCTCGCGCTGCCCGTTCCCCGCGACGCCTGCGACGGCGACGATCTCGCCGGTGCGGACCGACAGCGCGACGCCCTTCAGCGCCTCGCCGCCGCGATCGCCGACCGCGCGCAGCTCGTCGAGCTCCAGCGCAGCGGCCCCGATCTCGCCGCCGTGCTCGCGCCGCCGGGTGATGTCGACCTCGCGCCCGACCATCAGTGCGGCGAGCGACCGCGGCGTCGCATCGGCCATCGTCGTCGTCGCGATCGCCTTGCCGCCGCGCAACACCGTCACCCGGTCGGCGACGGCCTTGACCTCGTGCAGCTTGTGGGAGATGAAGATCACCGTTCGCCCCTCGGCCGCCATCGACCGCAGCGTCGCGAACAGCACCTCCGACTCCTGCGGCGTCAGCACCGCGGTCGGCTCGTCGAGGATGAGGATCTTCGCCTCGTGGTAGAGCGCCTTCAGGATCTCGACGCGCTGCTGCTCCCCGAGCGAGAGCTGCCAGATCCGCGCCCGCGGATCGACGTGCATCCCGTAGCGCTTCGACAGCTCGCCGACGCGCCGCTCGATCGCACGCTGGTGGACGAGGAACGAGCTCCCCTCGCGCCGGTGGTCGCCGAGCACGACGTTCTCCGCGACCGTGAACGGAACGACGAGCCGGAAGTGCTGGTGCACCATCGCGACGCCCGCGTCGATCGCGTCGCGGGGCGAGTGGAAGTCGACCGGCTCGCCGTACAGCCAGATCTCGCCCTCGTCCGGGCGGTAGAGCCCCGTGAGGATGTTCGAGAGCGTGGACTTCCCGGCGCCGTTCTCGCCCAGCAGCGCGTGCACCTCGCCGGGCGCCGCCTCGAAGTCGACGGCGTCGTTCGCGAGGACCGCCGGGAACCGCTTCGTGATACCCCGCAGCGAGACGGCCGGAGGGGCGCCGCCGGCGCCCCTCCGTTCACTCAAGTCGACCGCCTGGGTCTGCTGCCCCAAGCGCTAGCCCTTCGGGCTGCCGACGACTCCCTTGACGAGCCAGTTCATCGCGTAGAGATCCTTGATCGTCAGCCGCTTCCCCTTCGGCACCTTCAGCTTGCCGGACTGGTCGTAGAGCGGACCCTGGAACGGATCGAACTTGCCGCTGATCATCGCCGCCTTCTTCGCCGCGATCATCGACTTCGTCTTCGCGCTGACCTTCGGACCGTACGGCGCGAGTTGCATGAACCCGTCCTTCAGCGTGCCGTAGTAGAAGCCGGTCTTCCAGGTCCCGTCCATCGCGGCCTTCGTGCGCTTGAGGTAGTACGGGCCCCAGTTGTAGATCGCCGCTGTCAGCCATTGCTTCGGCGCGAACTTCTTCCCGTTCGAGTCGTAGCCGACCCAGGGCACGCCGACCGACTCCGCGTACTGGCCGGTAGCCGGGCTGTCGACGTTCTGCCCGAGCACGTCGGACCCCGCGGTGTGGAGGCTCTCGGCTGCCTTCTTCTCCTTCGCCGGGTCGAACCAGGCGTTCATCCACACGAGCTTCACCTTCGCGCCTGGGTGCGCCGCCTGCGCACCGAGCGCGAACGCGTTGGTGTGCCGGATCACCTCGGGGATCGCGAACGGGACGACGTAGCCGATGTTGCCGCTCGTCGACGCTGCGCCCGCGGCCATCCCGGCGAGATAGATCGCCTGTTCGCCGGCGCCGAAGTACTCCGCCATGTTCGGCAGCTGGATCGTCCCCGTGGCCATCTCGAACTTGACGTCCGGATGCTTCTTCGCCGCCGCGGCCATCGCCGACTGGAAGCCGAACGATGTCGCGAAGATGATCTTGTTCCCGTCGCGGATGAGGCTCTCGATCACCTGGGCCACCTGCGGACCCTCGGGAACGTTCTCCTTGAACGTTGTCTGGACCTTGCTGCCGAGCGCCTTCTGCACCATCAGGCGCCCCTCGTCGTGGGCCTGGGACCAGCCCCCGTCGTTGTGGGGGCCGACGTAGATCCACGCGGCCTTGAAGACCGCGCGGTGTCCGGCGCTCCGCGCCAAACCGCTCCCAGCGCCGATTCCGAAGGCCACGGCGACCGCGGCCAGCGTCAGGAGCGGCGCGGCGAGCGCAAGCTTCCTCTTGGTCATGATCTCCTCTCCAGGGGGCTCACCGGGATGAGGCCCGACTATAGGACAGCGCGCGGCCGGGTTCTACAGGGTCGCGCCGACCGGCTCCCGGACGCTCCACGGGAAGTCGATCCAGAGATCCGTGTGCCTCCATACGTACTCACAGGAGACGCTCGAGCGGCGTTTTTGATAGAGCACCGCCGCCCGAGTCTCGGCCACCTTGCCCACGCAGAAGTCCTTCACGAGGGCGAGCGTCGAGCCCGTATCGGCGACGTCGTCGACGATCAGCATCCGGGCCTCGCCGAGGTCGACGAGATCGGGGACGGGCGGCAGGATCATCGGCACGTCGAGCCGCTCGTCGATGCCGGTGTAGAACTCGACGTTCATCGTGTACGTGTTCTTGACGTCGAGCGCGTAGGACAGCGCGCCCGCAACGAGCAGGCCGCCCCGGGCGATTCCGAGCATCAGGTCGGGGCGCCAGCCGTCAGCGTGGATCGCCTCGGCGAGGTAGCGCGCGCCGGCCCCGAGCTCACCCCACGTCATGACCTCGCGCTCGTCAGCCACCCCGCGATCGTAACCGGCGGGTCAGAGGTCGAAGCGCGTAGCGTCGCCCGGGAAGCCGGTTTCCGTCCACGCGTGCGCGTAGCTCGGGCGCAGGGAGTGCCAGCCGTCGGTCGGAACGACGTTCGTCGCGTACTTCTGCTCGTACTCCTCGCCCACGCGGGCGAACAAATCCTCGGCGAGCGGCTCGACGCGTCCGTGCAGCATCACGACCTCGTCGCCGCTCTCGAGATGCACGACGACGCGCGGGTCGCGCGCGAGGTTCCGCCCCTTCGCCGAGTGCGGATTCGTGCCGAAGACGAACGCGCCGTCGACCCACAGGCCCCAGATCGGCGCCGCCTGCGGCGGGCCGTCGCCCGAGCTCGTCACGAGCCAGTAGTTGCGTGCCGACGCGAGGCGCTCCTCCACCCACTCCCAGGGCAGCAGACCGTCCCCGCCCTGTGCGATCCCGTAGCCGGAATGGAACTTCGGACGGCCGATCTTCATTCGCCGACGATAACCGGCGCAGACGCGGGAACCGCGGCGGCAAGCGGCGAGCGCGCGAGCAGCCAGAAGGCGGCTTCGATGATCGGGCCGACGCCGAGTGCGAACACGATCGTGCCGACGCCGAACGTCCCGCCGAGCACGATCCCCACCGCGAGCGCGCAGAGCTCGAGGGCCGCTCGCACGAGACCGACGCGCTTCCGCGTCCGCCGGGCGCCGACGAGCATCAGCGTGTCGCGTGGCCCCGCGCCGAGATCGGCGCCGATGTAGAACGCGCTCGCCGGCCCGATCAACGCGACTCCGGCGACGAGCAGCGCGATCCGCACGCCGACCGGCTGGTCCGCGAGGTCGGTGATCGCAGAGATCGAGAGGAGGCCCTGGATGGTCGCACCGACGAGCACCGCGTTCGCGAGCGTCCCCCACCCCGGCGGCCCGCCGAGCGACCACGCGAGCAGCAGTACGGTCAGCCCGACGGCGATGTTCGCCACGCCGAACGAGAGCGGCGAGTGCTTCGCGATCCCCTGGTTGAGGACGTCCCAGGGGGAGAGCCCGAGCTTCGACTCGAGGATCAGCACGATCGCGAGCCCGAAGATCGCGAGCCCGAACAGCAGGCTGGCGACGCGGGCGGCGATGCCGCCGCGGACTCTGGGGTGGGCGTGCTGCGCTACGGCTCGAGGCGACGGCCGATTGGATCCAAGACCCGCAGGAACGTTTGCTTCCGGGGCCGAATCGGGTATTCTCGGATCCGATGTCCACGGAGGAGGCGGCGGCGATGGCGAGCAAGGTCCAGGTCGAGGCGGCACGGATTCCGGACCGCGATCGGCTGATGGAGGAGCTCGTCGAGCACGGCCTCGATCCGCGCCCTCGCGGGGAGGTCGGCATCGACGTGCCCTACGCCGACGACGCGACGGGCCATGCCGACGAGCTCTACCACTACGTCGAGGACGTGGTGATGAAGATCGGCTCGCCGTTCGTGCCCGTCAAGCACGAGGGCGTGATCTACCTGCGCCCCCCGACCGATTAGGACGTAGCCGGCCACTCGAGGTTCTTGTCGGGGATCGGATCCCCGTGGGGATCGTGCGTGGGGTATCCGAGTGCCCGGTCGATCCGCTCCTCGAGCTCCTCCGAGATCGCGTGCTCGAGCCGGTCCGCCTCCTCGTGGACGGCCTCGACGTCGAGGCCGAGCGTCTCCGCGAGGTAGAGCTCGAGCAGCCGGTGGTGCCGGATCACCTCGAGCGCGACCTGCTCGCCGGCGGGGGTGAGCGAGATGCCCCTGTACGGCGCATGCTCCGCCAGGTCGAGCGCGGCCAGCTTCTTGACCATCGCGCTGGCGGATGCGGGCGACACGCTCTGCGCCTTCGCGAGTGCAGTCACCGAAACGCGGTCCTGCTCCTGTCCGAGGTTGTAGATCGCCCGTAGGTAATGCTGGATCGCCTCGCTGAGAGGTTCCTTCGCCACGGGAACAGCATAGGGCTGTACCCTGCGCCGCTTGTTGATCCATCTGGGACATAGCGCCGACCCGGACGACGCGTTCATGTGGTGGGGCCTGGCCTCCGGGATCGTCGACACGCGCGGCTTCGAGTTCGAGCCGGCGATCGAAGACATCCAGACGCTCAACGAGTTGGCGCTCGAGGGACGGCTCGAGGTGACGGCGATCTCGCTCGCGACGTACCCGCTCGTGCAGGACCGCTACATGCTGCTGCCGCACGGCGCGAGCATGGGCTCCGGTTACGGGCCGGTCGTCGTGGGGGCGCGGCCGTTCACGCGCGATGAGCTGCGCGAGCGCGAGATCGTCATCCCCGGACGCAACACGACCGCGTTCCTCGTGCTGAAGATGTATCTCGGCGGCGAGTTCGACTGCCGGCCGCTTCCCTTCGACCAGATCGCCGACGAGGTGACGTCGGGCCGCGCCGAGGCCGGGCTGCTGATCCACGAGGGACAGCTGACGTACGAGGCGAGCGGGCTGAAGAAGTCGGTCGATCTCGGCGAGTGGTGGCTGCTCGAGACGGGTCTGCCGCTGCCGCTCGGCGTCAACGTCGCGCGGCGCGATCTCGGCGCGGACACGCTCGCCTCGCTCTCGGAGGTGCTGCGCGCGTCGATCGAGGCGGGCCTGGAGCACCGGCGCGAGGCGATGGAGTACGCGATGCGCTTCGGCCACGACGTCGACGCAGAGCTCGCCGACCGGTTCGTCGCGATGTACGTCAACGAGCTGACGTGCGACTACGGCGACGAGGGACGGCAAGCGGTGCGGGAGCTGCTCAGCCGCGCGGAGCGGGTCGGCGCGTACGACGAGCCCGTCCGCGTCGAGTTCGTGCAGTAGCTCACGGCCGCCAGCGCGACGGCTCTCAGCGGTTGAAGAACCACCGTTCGAGCGGCTTCAACAGTTCCTCGCGTGTAAACGGCCTGATCCGCTGCGACCGGCCGTCCCGCTCCGAGACCTCGAGATCGTCCTCGAGGCACTCGTTCGCCGCCTGCAGCGCGTCCTCGAGCTCGTAGCCCTCGAAGATGTAGTCGTCCTTCCTCGGCTCGTCTGTCGGCCGGTGCTGCGGGTTGACGGCGCGGCCCACGGCCCAGACGGCGCCCGACTTCCGCTCGATCCAGACGACGACGCGCTCCGAGGCGCCGGCGTCGTCGAATCCCTGCAACTCCCGCTCGGCGAAGCGGCCTGCGCTGGCTCGTGCCCGCACCGGACAAGGATACAATCGCCCCGGTGCCGCGCCTCAAGGGGTTCCTCAGCAACCCGTTTTCCTTCCTGTTCGCCCGCTCGTCGGCGGAGGAGCGCGTGCTCGCGTACCTGATCCGCGAGCACCAGCGCGGGCGGCCGCTCGGCGAGATCATGCGCGACCGCTACGTCCAGAACCGCCTCACGCCGCAGCAGCAGAGCCGCCTGCTCGACCGGCCGGAGCTGATCCAGGCCGTCGGCGACGACACGGTCGAGGCGGCTCGACTCAGCCTGCCGCTGTCCTCCCGCTAGAGGTCCGTGCCGCGGCCGGCGGCGCGCGCCCGCTCGAGCACGGCGGCGCCTGCGGCGACGTCCCACGCGGCGAGGCCGTTCGACTTGAAGACGACGATGTCGTCGTCGGACTCCCGGCCCGGCACCTCGCCGGCGACGACGTCCTGCAGTTCGTAGACCTCGAGCCAGTCGAGCACGCCGGCCTCCACGGGCTCGATCAGATCGGCCGACTCGAGCTTCGCGTCCTCGACCGAGTCGCAGCAGACGAACGTCGCGCGCTCGAGGACGACGTTGTCGAGCTCGCGCCGCTTGCCGTCGTTCGCGCCAATCGCGCAGACGAGCGCGCCCGGGTTCAGCCACTCGCCGCGAAGCACCGGGTCCGGCGACGTCGTCGCGGTGACGACGATCTCCTGCGCGGCCGGGTCGCGATGGCTCTCACCGGCCTCGGCGCCGGTGCGCGCGCAGAATTCGTGCAGGCTCTCGGGCGTGCGGCAGAACGCGACGACCTGGGCGATCGTCGGCACGGCCGCGCGGATGCACTCGACCTGCGAGTCCGCCTGCCGTCCGCAGCCGATGATGCCGAGCGTCGTCGCTCCCGAGCGCGCGAGATACTTCGCCGCCACACCGCTCGCCGCACCGGTGCGCAGCCGGCCGAGCGTGTCGGCGTCGATCACTGCAGCGAGCTCCGGCCGGTCGGCGCGGAACAGCAGCACCGCGTAGCGGACGCCGCTGCGGAACGCCGCGTACGCCGTCGATCCCGCGAAGCCGAGCTCGAGATCCGCGGCGGCAATCACCGCGAGCGTTCCCTCCTCGAGGCCGAGCCGGTAGCGCGGGCGGTTCTCGACCGTGCCGTGCGCCATCCGCTCGAAGCAGGCCTCGATCGCCGCGACTGCGTCCGCCGGCGAGAAGAGCGCGCCGACGTCCTCCTCGCTCAGATGGAGCGTCATCAGCGCGTCTTCGGGATGAAGCTGATCTTGCCGTTCGACTCCAGCACCGCCCACGCGACGTCGTCGAACGACGCGAGCTGCTGGCCGCGCATCTCCTCCGCGAGATCCTCGAGGCTGATTCGCTCGCGCCGCAGGTTCGCCTCGAGAACCTTCCCGTCCTGCATCACGACGATCGGCTCGCCGTCGACGAGCTTGCGAAACGGGCCGAAGCGAAACGCGGCCCACGAGGTCGTCGCCTGAAGGACCCCAAACGTGCCGACGGCGAGTACGAGGCCCGTCACGGAGTAGTCGCTCTGCGTCACACCCTGCTGGATCAGGTCGCCCATGACGACGAGGAGGATCAGGTCGATCGGCTCGAGCGAGCTGAGCTCCTTCCGGCCGGCGATGCGCGTCAGGAAGACGATGAACGCAAAGGCGAACGTTGCGCGGAGGACGATGTCCATGGGCTAGGGGAAGACGGTCAGCTTGCGGTGGATGCGGAAGATCGTCTTGCCGTTGTCCGCGAGCTCGGCGACCTGGCTGCGGCGGCCGACCGTGGTCGGGTTCACCTGGTACTGGATGTAGAGCGAGTAGACGTCGCCGGCAGGGATGTGCCCGAGCTCGAGGACGAGGCTGCCGTTGCGGCTCCCCTCGCCGAGCGGCGACGGCTCGATCGTGTTGATCGTCAGCCCCTGCAGCCATCCCTTGTCGAGCACAAGCGTCGCCTTCTTCAGCTCGCGGTTCGCGTGGACGTCGAAACGGCACTGGTACATGAGCCCGCCGCGAATGCTCGCCGGCGCGACGATCTTCAGCGTCGCGGCGTCCGCCTCCGCCTTGTCCGTCGTCGGGCTCTGCCCGAAGACGTCCGCGAGCCCGAGCGCGAGCACCGCGCCGACGAGGGCGAGCAGCCCGCGCCGGACCCAGATCTCGTGGCGGCGACCGACGAGGTCGCGGTGCCGCCTGACGACGATCGTGTCGGGGATGTCGGGCACGCTCCGGGGTTCGCCCGGCCCAGCCTTATCCCTTTTCGTGCTTGAGGGCGGATTCCTTGCGCTGCGCCGCGTCGAGCGACATCCGTCCGGAGCAGACCGCGTCGTTGAGCTCGTTCTCGATCGCGTCGACGTCGGCGGCCCGTGGATACGGCTCAGGCCAGAGGTTGCGCGGGTCGGTCGGATGGCCGCCGAGCTCGAGGCTGATCAGGTGGTCCTCCTGGAAGTCGCGCGGGCTGCCGCCGAGCCCGTACGCGCGCATCTGCTCGAGCTTGAGGTGCGAGGTGTAGTCGCTCGGCGGGCGAACCGTCCGGGTCCAGCCGCGGACGCAGATCGTCGAGCGGATCGTGGCCTGCGTGACATCGGGGTTGAGGACGCCCGGCGTCAGCGTCCAGCTCGCGCGGACCAGCGGCTCCGCCGGGCGTCGCGCGCAGCGCGGCAGCGCAACGAGCAGGACGAGGACGAACGCCGCGGCGCCGAGGAGCAGCGGGAGTGAACGCACAGCATGACGCTACGGGGCCGGCGCGCACGGAATTGCGACGAAACCGTGCCGATCCAGCATCACTGCTTGTTCCAGAGCGCGACCTCACTGCGTCTTCGCTCGACCAGAACGGGAAGTTTCCTTCCACCTGCCTGTACCCACTTCATCATTTCGGCGGGAACCTCGCCGTACTTGCCGGCGTTGAGCTTTTTCAGCAGGTTGCTCCCCTGAAGACCTGCCGAGCCCACGTTGTAGACGAACGAAGTCAGGGCAGCCTTCTGATTCATGGTGAGCTTCACCGTCACGAGCTTGTCGATCTTCTTCCGTACCGGATCGAGGTCTTGTTGCAGCAGCTCGTCCGCTTGTTGCCGAGTTATCCCCGATCGGAAGTCCACACTCCTCCCGCCGATGACCACCTTGCCCGACCGAAGCTCGTTTTGCGTAAGGACGTGCTCGGCGCCGATGACCGTCACACCGAAGGGGTCCTTGTACGGCGTCAGGCTTATCCCTTCGAACCTCGAGACGAGCTTTGCCGCGGCGAAGGCAGATGGCAGTGCCGGACCACTACCGGGTTTTCGCCTGTCGAGAAAGGCGGTCAGGTCCCGGCGGATGCCCGCATCACGGATGAGTCCGGCGTCCACCAGGAACCGCAAGTTCTCGGCCGCCTTGTCCGGACTGCCCGTCTTGATCATCTCGAGGATGCGCGCCTGTTCGGATTTCTGTCGTTCGAGCTTCGTTTGCGATGCACCGTTGAGGTACGCAACGAGTGCGTTGCCCATCGCTGCAACTGCCGCCGCGAGGATGGCGACCACGAGCGGATTCTTCCAGCGAGATGCGGCGCGCTCCTTCTGGGCAAGCGCCAGGTCGGCCTCCTGCTTCTCCTGTTCCCGTTCCTTGATCGCGATCTCGCGCTCGCGGAACGCGCGCTCGGCTTCCCACTTCTCTCGCTCGAGCGAATCGGAGGCCCGTGTCGGTCGTGTGTCGGCGGCGGTCATCGTCCTTGACGGCGGCGCGTGTCGCGCTCGTCTGGAGAGCTAGACGATTTTCCGCGTGCTTCTCTTCCCGGCTACGAGCCCCAGCGCTCCCAGCGAACGAGCTCGTCGAGCGGCCGGCGCGGGCGCGGGCGCCGGCCCGCGAGCGCGCTCCAGCCGGAATCGTCGGCCTGGACACCGATCGTGATCCCGGCGAGCACCGCGACGTCCGACGGAATGCCCAGGAGCTCGCGCACCTGCTCCTGGTCCTCGACACCGAATCGGTAGACACCGGCTGCGAGGCCTTCGCCTGTCGCCGCGAGGAGGATCAGCATGAGCGCGGCGCCGTCGTCGACATGCTTGGGCGCATTGTTCCGCACCATCCGGCGGCGGCTGAGAACGTGGCGGAACTCCACGGGCCGAGCCCACTAGCGCCGGCTCACACTGGTATGCGCCCGGCATGATTCGAACATGCGACCTCTGCCTCCGCAGGGCAGCGCTCTATCCCCTGAGCTACGGGCGCGCAGGGGAGACAGTGTAGCCGCGGGCAGATCCGGCCGGTTCGACTGAAAGGATCGCCTCTTCGGGGACTTCGACGCGCACGTACGCGAGTCCGACGAGCGCGCCGTCGGGGCGCCGCGCGACGCTCGTGACGCGGCCGACCGGCTTGCCCTTCCACGTCAGCTCGGCGTCGTACGGCGGCGGCTCGGGGGCTTCGACCTCGAGCACGCGCAGCGTCCGGTTCGCCTTGCCGCGATGGTGCAGCCGCGCGACCGGCTCCTGTCCGGGATAGCAGCCCTTCGTGAAGCTGACGTGCGTCGCTGTCAGCCCGGCCTCGGCCGGCAGCACTCGCTCGTCGATCTCCTTGCCCCACGCAGGCGTTCCCGCCTCGATGCGGAGGCGTTCGAGCTCGGCCGCGTCGAGCGTCGGCTCCAGGTCGGCGTCGATCAGCTCCACCGCGGGGTCGCCGAACTCATGCGTCGGAATCCCGCCCTCGCCGCCGAAGACGAGCGCCGACGTATGCTTCTCCGGCTCGATCTCGCAGCGCGCGCGCATCCGCATGCGGGCGAGGTGCGCGCGCAGCGGCTCGCCGAGATCCGGCTCGGTCAGGAGCAGGAAGTCCTCCGGCCCGCGCCGCAGCACCACGACGGGGGCGATCACGCGTGCCTTCGGCGTCAGCAGCAGCGCCGCACAGGACTCTCCCTCCGCCAGCGCCTCGACGTCGTTCGAGACCATGCGTTGCAGGTAGTCCTCGGCGTCGGGCCCTGCCACCCGCACGTACGCCCGCTCTCGCGTCGCGATCTCCACGCTCATTAGTCTAGAAATCGATGCCACTCTTCCGTTCGAAGGCCGAGCAGAAGGTGATCGACGCCGGCTACGACCCCGCGCGCCTGCCGCCCGGTCAGTACCTGACCGAGAAGTGGCCCGTCCTGCACGCAGGGGAGGTGCCTGACGTCGACCTCGCGACCTGGGACTTCAAGGTCGAGGGCGAGGTCGAGGAGCCGCTGCGGCTGACGCTGGACGAGCTGAAGCAGTTGCCGCAGACGGAGGTCACGATCGACATCCACTGCGTGACGCGCTGGAGCCGCTTCGACACGAGCTTCACCGGCGTCCACTGGCGAGACCTCGCCGAGCTCGTGAAGCCGAAGCCGGGCGCGCGCTATGTGCTCGCGCATGCGGAGCAAGGCTTCACGTCGAACGTCCCGCTCGCGGCGCTCGACGACGAGAACGCGCTCGTCGCGTGGGCGGCCGGCGGAGAGGAGTTGACGCCCGAACACGGCTGGCCGCTGCGGCTCGTCGTCCCGAGCAAGTACTTCTGGAAGAGCGCCAAGTGGCTGCGCGCGCTCGAGCTGCGGACGACGGATCAGCCGGGCTTCTGGGAGCGCTACGGCTACCACAACGACGCGGATTACCGGAAGGAAGAGCGTTACGGCTTCTGACCCGGCTTGACTTTTACCCTCCGGGAACCGTAAAACGCCCCAGCCAGTTCCACACGGGAAGGGGAGGAGCGAGATGAGGAAGTCCGTGGCGGCGTTCGTCGTAGGCGCCGCGCTGCTCGTCGTCGGCTTTGCAGGAGCCGCGCCGGGCACCAACGTGCGGCTCTCGAACGACTGCGCCGGAACGTGCGGCGGCGCAGGCTACGTGAGCGTTTACACCATGAACACCGGCGTCCCGTATACCGACGCGACGCTGACCGAGTGCACGCGGTCATTCGGCCGCCAGAACGAGCCGGCCGTGGAGATCGACCCGCGCAACACGCAAGTGATCCTCGGCAGCTCGAACGACTATTGCGGTACCTATAACAACGGCGTCGATGCGAACGGCGCGCCGATTCCCGCCGGGCCGATCTGGCTCGGCTACTACCGCTCGCAGGACGCGGGCCAGAGCTTCGTCAGCTCGCTGGTGCCGGGCTATCCGGGCGACAAGTCCCCGTACGCGGCGCTCTCGCAGGCGCGGACAGCGAGCTCGGGCGACCCGGTCATCGCGTGGGACGCCCACGGCCGCGCGTTCTTCGGCTCCGAGACCTCCGACGATCCGGCCGGCACAAAGAAGACGATTGGCGACGTGTTCGTGGCCCGCTTCCGCAATTCGGGAGGCGAAGCCGGCCCGACCATCAACGACGGGAAGGAGTACTACGGAACGACAGTGATCGCGCGCGGCTCTTCAGCGCCGAACCTGCTCGGCAAGTTCAACGACAAGACTGCGATCGAGGCCGACCGGACGCTCGGCCGCTGCGACGGCAACGTCTATTTCTCGTGGTCGCGCTTCACCGGAAGCGGAACCAACAACATCTACTTCAGCCGGTCGACCGACCACGGCGTCACCTTCTCGAATCCGCTCAACCTCACACCGAGCGTCAAGGACGTGCAGTTCCCGGACATCAGTGTGACCGGCAACGGCAACGTCTACGTGACCTACCGCCAGTACGCATCGACGCAGGGGCACGCGGACAACGCGGTGCAGTACGTGAAGTCGACCGACTGCGGCAAGTCGTTCACGCGGCCGCAGTCGATCCTCGGCTTCATCCAGTACGACGCACAGGACATCGCCGGGCCGCAGCCGACGCCTGCGCAGACCGGACGCGACGATCCGCCCTCGCCGGAGGACGAAGCGGCCAAACCCGGCTCGACCGTGGACGATTGCGGCGACTTCGACAGTGCCTGCAAGTCCGGCTACACGTTCTTCCGCAAGGACACGCAGCCGCGCTCTACTGCCGATCAGTCGGACAAGGCCCACGAGTGGATCTACATCGTCTATGACCCGACGAAGCCGGGGACGGAGGTCCCGACGGGAACCACGTACGGCTCCATCGAGCCGGGCACCGGAAGCCAGTCGGCGATCTACTTCACGCGCTTCGACGGCGCGTCGGGGACGCACACGACGCCGATCGTGCTCGACAACCAGCCGGCGGGGCTCCAGCTCTTCCCGGACATCTCCGCCAGCGGGGGCAAGCTGCACGCGCTGTGGTGGGACACGCGTCTCGACTCGTGCTACAGCCCGATGCGTCCGGTCGGCAACTGCGCCGACGGCTCGACGGTGGCCGCGCTCGACATCTTCGCGACGAGCTCTCAGAACGCGGGAGCGACGTGGAGCACCGCCGTACGCGTCACGGACGTGACGTCGAACGGCAACTACGAGCAATTCGCCGTCCGGACGATCCCGTTCGCCGGCGACTACCTCTGGATCAGCTCGGTCGGCGACTTCTCGTACGGCGTCTGGACGGACTGGCGCGACACGAAGGCCGGCGACGACCAGCGCGAAACGGAGACCGGGAGCAACGACGCCGCGGACGTCTTCCAGTGCCGCACGATGACGGCCAGCAGCGCCTGGACGAGCGACACGTGCCCGAGGGACGGCGGCCTCGACCAGAACATCTACGGAGGCCAGACCCCGTAACGAAAACTGGGGCTAAAGGTGGGTCGCAATTTCGCCGATAGAGGGAGCGACCCACCTCCCCACCCCCTCGAAACGGCGCCTCCCCCAGGTGCCGTTTCTTTTTGCCGGGGGAACCGAGGTTCCCCCGGGACCCCCTCCTGCGCCTGGCGGGTTGTTGCGCGTGGCTCCGGCGCGAGCGCGGTCGCGCCTCCGCCGGCTGAGGGTTGCGCGTGCCTGTTGCCGAGGGTCGCGCCGAAGCGTGGCGCGCCCGCGGGTGCAAGAAACGTGCATCCGCAGGCGCGTGAGTTCGCGCCCAAAACCACCATGCCTTTGGGCGACGGCTAAAAGCGCTCTCTGCTCTTAGACGGCGCCCCGAACACACGCGGGGCGGGATGCACGCCTTTCGCACCCCGACCCGCGCAGCAGGGCCAGCCGCCGAGCACCCCTCCATGAACAGCGAAGGGGCCGGCTTGGCCGGCCCCTTCGCTGCGTACCTAGACCCCGACCGAAAGCGGCAGCTTTCGTTCGGAGCCGACTACATCATCCCGCCCATGTCCGGCATGCCGCCGCCGACACCGGCGCCGGCCTTCTCGGGCGCCTCGGCGACGATCGCCTCGGTGGTGAGGATGTTCTTCGCGATCGAGGCGGCGTTCTGCAGCGCCGAGCGGGTGACCATGGTCGGGTCGATGATCCCGGCCTTGACCAGGTCCTCGACCTCGCC
>Ga0066709_100000078_pt1 | contig 34153 bp, 29 predicted proteins | sample GraSoiAngelo_158_FD_79665 | JGI IMG/M metagenome (GOLD analysis project Ga0066709, IMG submission 79665) | Grasslands soil microbial communities from the Angelo Coastal Reserve, California, USA - 14_1009_16_30cm | ecosystem: Environmental > Terrestrial > Soil > Grasslands | place: USA...
GCGTCGAGGTCCGGGTGTGGTAGTCGTTCAGCCGCCACGCGAGGTCGATGACGGCCAGCGCGGTGACGGTGAGCATGATCCACGCGTGCGTGTTGATCGTGCGTCGGGCCTGGGTGCCCGGCTCCGACGACCTCCACCAGTCCCAGAAGCCGGTCAGGGCCGCCAGCACGGACACCACGACACCCCCGACGAACGCGAACGTGCCCGCGTGCCAGAGCTCGCGGGCCCAGTCATGGCTGTCACCGCCGACGGCAGAGATGACATCGAAGCCGGCGGCCAGGAGGTACGCGCCGACAGGTATGTCGGTGAGCGGCGGGTGCAGCGGTTTGCCCGCCCAACCCCGTAGGCCCTTGAACGTCCGCCCCCGAAAGGTGATCGCGGGCCGTACCGAGAATCTCCTCATCCCGACTCCTTCCTCGTCCTCACGTTCCTCACGACCTTCATTAGCTCACCACCCTCGTCAATGCTCGAGGACCACGGGCCGACCGGCGGCAGTCTGCAGGACCGCGGCGATCGTGGACCAGCCCGGCCGCGCCGCCGCCGCGGCCGGGGACAGACCGGGCGCGCCGCGTGGGATGCGCACTCGAAGCGCCCCCGGCAGGATGTGGAACTCGAGCGGCGGGTCGAGCGTGAACGCTTCCCCGTCGAGCCCGATCTCGATCGGCGCTGCCGATCTCACGTCGAACCGGGTGTCGGTCCAGTTGATCCAACCTCGGAAGCGTCCCGCCTGACCCACAGCCTGCAACTGGATGAACCGGGCGAGATCGGCGGAAGAGCTGAACTCCGCCGTCACGATCCCCAACGTCCCTCCGTCCAACCGACGTCTGGAGCCGAAGGCCTGCGGGCCGGTCAGCTCATAGCGACCGTTGGACACCAGGATGACGTGGGCAGACAGATGCTCGTTCCCGTCGGGCCCCGTGAAACGCAGGTCGAACGGCGCGGCACCGGGTCCGAGCATCGCCGGCAGCAGCTCGAGCACGGTTTCGACCTTGTGATCGCGATATTCGGGCGTCTGCACGATCTTCGCGTAGAGACCCATCGTCACGTTGTTCACGAACACCCGGTCCCCCACACGAGCCAGATCGATGCGACGCTCCACCGCCTCGGCAAACGCGTCGAGCGCACCGACGACGTCGTCCCGGTCGAGGCCGAGGTCCCTCGCCAGATGGTTCCGCGTGCCGGCCGGGACACACACGAAGGCGACGCCGTGCTGCTGGGCCACACCGGCCACGAGCGCCTGCGATCCGTCTCCGCCGGCCATGCCGATGGCGTCCGCGCCATGCGCCACCGCATCCACGGCCAGCCGGACGAGATCGTCGCCCGGCTCGAGCACGACCGACTCGATGCCCCGGCGGCGCGCCTCCTCCGCCAGGGCGTGGCGCTCGACCTTCCCGTTGCCCGAGCGCGGGTTGAGGATGAGGACCGGGTGCGCGGCGGCGGCGACCGCCATGCCCGGGGTGGGGCTCGCCTTCAGCGCCGCCATGTCGCGTCCCAGCGCGTATCGGGTGGACGCCCCGACGATGGCGAGGAGCGCGAGCACGAGCAGCACCGTCAGTAGGCTGTCGTTGACCACCACGAGCAGGACGAGCGCGACGACGGCCACGAACGCGGCGGTGGCCCCGACGATCCTCCGTGCTCCTGCTCGCGTGAGCGCGTACGAAGCCGCGGCGATACCCACCGCGAGACATGCGGCCGCCGCGAAGGGAAGTATCAGTCGCTCGGTCAGCGTCGCCACCGTGGCGACCAGCAGCGCCACCGCGGCGACGCATGCTACGACCGCGCTGGCCCTACGCAACGGACGCGCCTAACCCGGGCAAGCCTCGTCGCGGCCGCAGAAGACGAGGCCCGTGTCCCGGTGCACATGCCGCACGATCCTCGTCCGCGCCGTGTAGGCAATCGCGCGCTCGACGTCGGAGAGCAATTCAGGAGGAGCCCCGTCGGAGAACTTGATGTCGTACGTCGCGCACCCGCCAGGGAACCGGTCGAAGCGGAGGAGCGAGATCCCGGAGCCGTGGTTCCTCGACTCCTCGAAGCGGATCGTGCTGGGTCCTCTGCGGCCGACCGCGCGTGCGTGCGTCACGTCGCAGGCGTGCGAGAGGGTGACGACCACGGCGTGATGCCCCGCCTGGTCCGAGTTCAGCGAGAACCGTCCACGGCCGTTGTGCACCACCGCATGACCGAACGTCCAGCCCGCCGGGAGTGCGTCGATGCAGGGGATGGCGCCGGCGGACGGCACCGCCTGCGCCATCAGGATGACCGTGCTGCTCGTGCCGCACTCGGGGGATCTGGCGATCGGCAGGTCCTGCACCGGCGACAGAAGATTCGTGGCCTGGACGACGATGAAGAGCGACGCCGCCAGCACCGCGAGCGCGAGCGCGACGCGCCGCACGCTCCACCGCTGGATGGCGACGGGCCGTCGCTCCGGCGCCAGGGCGCGAAAGCTCGCGAGGAGGTCGCGCCCGTCCTGCTTCATGGCGGCCCGGAGCTGGGTGGGGCTCGCCACGCCCCGCGTAGCGGCGAACGCCTCCGCGATCTCGTCCGGCGTGAAGAACTTCACCGCGTGCTCGTACACCCGGTCCGGATCGGAGCGCACCGCGAGGACCAGCATCATGTTCGCCAGGTCGACGGCTTGGCGCCAGGGAGACGGGCGCACCTGCACGAAGAACGGGTCGATCAGGTACACCCGACTGTCACGGACCAACAGGTTCGCGGGCTTGATGTCACGGTGAGCGAGGCCGGCATCCCAGAGCTTGCGGATCACGCCGAGGCCTTCGTCGATCACGCGGTCGTCGACGATCACGTCGGCCTCGCCGATCTCGGCGGCCCCATCGACGAACTCGGTGATCAGCATGTACTCGCGCTCGGGGGTGATCTCGACGATGCCGTACGCCGCCGCCGTCGGGATGTCGGCGTCGCGCAGCACACGCAGGGCGTAGTCCTCGTACTCGACCAGGCGACGAACGGTGTGGAACGGCGCCTCGTCCTCCAGCGCGCCATAGAGGATCGTCCGGCCGAGCTTGTACCAGCGGTCGGCCGTCACGTGGCTCTTGGCGTACAGCTTGGCGAAGAGGTAGGGGGCGGTGCCGCCCTCCACCTGCAGGCGCAACGGCGTCGATCCCCCCGAGCCCGCCAGCCCGACGGGCTTCACCTCGAGGATGGTCAGGCCCAACTGTTCCTCGATCGCGCGTTGAATGGCGACACCTCGCTCGCCGGTGACGTCGAGGTGCGCCTTCTTCGCTCGCCGGTAGCTCACGGGGAACGCTTCGTTCGGCGTGAACCAGCGGAACGCGATGAGGGGGATGGCGACACCGAGGACGACGCCGTAGACGATGTCGGACGGGTGGTCGACGGCCAGGTACAGCCGGGCGAACGCGAACAGGAGGATGACTCCCCCGACGCCCCCCTTCGCCAATTGGCGCGGGCGCCCGGGCACCACCAGCCCGTACGCGATGGCCATGAGGATCAGGGAGAAGACGGCGACCGGAGGCGAGGGCATCGAGAACCCGCCCCAACGCCCGATGATCTCGACGCCGTAGGGACGAGGCCTCGCCACGCGGTCGATGAGGGTGGTGCCGACCATGGCGAGGACCGCGAAGCTCCCGAGGAAGGTGAAGAGGTGGCGCCAGCGCCGGAAGGCGACGAGCGCGACGACGACGGCCCAGGCGACGGAGGTCGTCCCCCAGCGCGAGCCGACGGTGTTGATCCCCCGCATCACGTTGGTCAGCCACCCCGTGCGGAGGTGCGCGAACTGTCGGAGCACCGAGGTCTCGAAACGGGCGGCCGGCGCAGGTTGCCCGACGGTCGGGAGCAGGATGAGCGCCACGGCGGCCACGGCCGCCAACACGAGCCACAGCTTGCCGGTCGCCCCGATCTTGCGGGGCAGCGGCGGCGGCGCGCCCGACGGACGCCGCTGCCGCACGCCCCGACGGGGGATGGGGGGCGGGGCGTGGGGCGGGGTCGGGGCCACCTCTCGGGTCACCATCGGCTCACACGTACTCCCGCCGCTGCAGGACGTGCCACGCCAGCCATCCCGGTAGCACGGGCAACCAGTACGTCACGAGCCGGTAGGTGAGCACCGCGGTCACCGCGGGCCCCGACGCCATTCCGACGCCGGTCAGACCCGCGACCAACGCGGCCTCGAGCGCGCCCAGGCCCCCAGGGGTGGGTGCCGCGGCCGCGACGGCCGACGCCCCCAGGAACACCGCGCCGATCTTGGGCACGCTCAGGTGCCCGCTGACCGCCATCACCGCGCCCGCGAACGCGCAGACGTAGGCGAGCGTCGTCATCAGCGAGCCGCCCAGCAGCAACGTCAGCTTGGCCGGGCTCTTGGCCACCCCTCGCAGGTTGACGGCCGAGGAACGGACGGCCCCGACAACCGGGGCCAGCACCTTGCGCCGTCCCCAGCGGGTCAACAGCATCGCCCCTGCCAGCGCGAGCACGAGCGCGACGACAACGAGCACCTTGCTCCCGGAGGGCACCTTGAACGCGCGCCCCAACGCACTCCCGGACCAGACGAAGAAGACGATGAGGAGCAGCGCGTGCACGATGCCGCCCGCAACGCTGTTGAGGCCGACGCCGGCCACCGCGGTCGCCGGGTCCACCCCCGACTTCGCGAGGAAGCGCGTGTTGAGCACCATGCCCCCGATGCTCGCCGGGGTAACGCGGTTGACGAACGAGGACGCGGTCTGTGCGAGCACAGCCGGCACAAGCGCCACGCGTTGGGGAACCGAGCCGATGATCCCGAGCGCGGCACCGAGGTAGGTCAGCGCCGACATCACGATCATGAACGGCACCCACGCGAAGTTCGCCGACTTGAAGGCTTTCCACGCGCCGCTCACCTGAGCAACCTGCGGCAACAGGAAGTAGAAGGCGCCGGTGAGGACGGCGATCATCAACAAGGTGCGCGGCCGGACCCGTTGCACGCGGGCCAGGTCGTCGAGTGGCTGACCGCTCGACGCCGCCGCCACTGCACGCGTCCGACCGAGGAGGTCTTCGTGACCCTTGACGGCTCGGCGCGTCGCGACGGACAGGGCGAGGGGTTGTAGGAGCGGCACCGCCGGGGCGACGCTCTCCGGCCCGATCACCGCACTGGCACGCTCGACCGCCCGCTCCGGCCCGACCAACGCCGCAAGCGACGCCAACAGCTCGGCCACGTCGACCGCAACCTGCCGGTCGGTCGCGGCCAGCTCCGAGAAGCTGAAGTCCACGATCCACGGGACACCGTTGTCGCCCAACACCACGTTGGCGGTCCGCAGTGAGCGGTGAGCGATCCCGGCCCGATGCAGACGTTCGACATCGGTCCACAAGCGGTCGAGCACGTCGTCGGTGACCTCGTCGCCCGGGACCTGCTCGAGCGAGCGGCCGTCGACCTGGCTCATGGCGAGCAACGCGGAGCCATCGGCCGCCTCCGCGACCCGGTCGACATGAGGCGCGTGCGCGCCGGCCTGCTCGGCCATGAGGCCCACGAGCGCCTGGTGCTCGACCGCCTGTCTGAGCGATGCGGCCGGCCGGGCATCACCCAGCCGTCGCAGCCGAACGAACCGGTAGGCCCGGTAGAGAAGGTCCGCGTCGCGCTCGTCCTGGCCCAGCACCTTCACGAACAGCCGGTGGCCGTCGGCGGTCGAAGCCAGGAACGGCCGCGCCCCTCTCCCGACGACGATCGCGGGGACGACGGAGGTGACCGGCATGCCGCTGGCCGCCAGCGCGCTCGCGACCTCCGCGGGCCCGATCCGGCGATCGGGGGCGCCGAACGCGACCAGCAGGACGCCGGCGACGACGGCGCCGATGGCGAAGGCCAGCACCAGCTCCATCGGCAGGATGGTCCCGGTGATCACGCGCACCAGCGCCGCGGAGCCGAGCACGATCCACGCCGCTCGTCGCCAGGAGCGCGCCAGCCAGGGCGCGACCGTGACCGTGACCGCGACCGCGCCCGCAAGAACGAGAGGGTTGGGAAACCCGGCGTTCGTAACCAACGCGTCGCGCGCGAGGTTGGTCGCGAGGTCGGGTGGCACTGAGTACCCGAGAAGACGCTCGAGCGCCGCCAACACCACACCGGCGAAGACGGCGCCGCCCACCAGCGTCGTGAGGAGACGGAAGCGTCGACGCCGCAACAGCACGGCGACGACCGCGGCGATCGCGGCGACGGCGACGACCTGGAGCAGGCCGGTCAGGAGCTCGCCGGGCACGGTGTCGGGCTCCAGCCCCGACACCGTGGCGGCGCGAGAGCGGAGCAGGCGCTCGGGGATCACCGCGCTGACCACCAGTGCCGCCACCAGGATCACGCCGCTCATGATCAGGCGGATCACGTCTCCGGGATGGCGGTAGCGCGGTGGATGGAGGGGCCCGCTCACGCCCTGCGCGCCACGCTCCGTCGACGGACGCGGGGGCGGGTCGGCGACGAGCTGGACACGCACGTCGCCCGTGGAGGGCCGACCCTCCACGTCAGTCAGAGCGCTCACCCATGTCGGCACCCTACCCTCGCGGGCTCGCGCCACCCCGGGAGCTAACCCACCGCGACTCGCAGCTCCTTCAGGCCGCGCAAGATGAAGTGGTCGCGATGCTGCGGATGTCGGGTCACCAGCTCGAGCCCCGGGAAGCGCCCGACCAGCGAGCCGACGACCACCTGGCCCTCGAGGCGGGCGAGCGCGGCACCGAGGCAGTAGTGGATCCCGCCCGAGAACGTCAGGTGGTGCAGGTCGTCGCGGGCGACGTCGAAACGGGCAGGTTCGGGAAAGCGATCCGGATCGCGGTTGGCTGCGGCGAGCAGGGTGGACACCTGCCCGCCACGGGGAACACGCAGCCCTCCCACGTCGAGGTCCTCTCGCGCGATGCGCCCCGTGAGATGAACGGGCCCGTCGTACCGCAGCATCTCCTCGACGGCGTTGGGAACGAGCGAAGGGTCAGCCTCGAGTCGCCGCTGTTGGTCGGGGTGCGCGAGCAGCGCCCACATGCCGTTGCCGATGAGGTTCATCGTGGTCTCGTGACCGGCTACGAACAGCAGGAGCACGATGCTGCGCAGCTCGGCCTCGCTCAGGCGGTCGCCCTCGTCTTCCGCGGCGAGCAACGCGCTCACGAGGTCGTCGCGCGGCGCCTTGCGCCGCTCCTCGAACAGGCCATCGAAGTAGCTGATGAAGTTCATGGCGGCGACGATGCCCCGCTCGAGCACATCGCCCTCGATCTCGCCATCGAGCAGACGTGAGGCATCACTCGACCAGGCCGCGAAGCGATGACGGTCGTCGAGCGGCACACCCAGCAGCTCGCAGATGACCGTGACCGGCAAGGGATAGGCGATGCTCGCCATGAGGTCGACCTCGCCCGCGTCGCGGAGCTCGTCGAGCACGGTGCCGACGAGGATGGAGTCGACGAGATCCTGCACGTGGGGACGGAGCCGTTCGATGCTGCGAGGGGTGAACGCCTTGCTCACGAGGCGGCGCAGACGCGTGTGGTCCGGTGGGTCGAGGAAGAGCAGGACCCCGGCCTTGAGGTCGCCCATCGCGAGCCTCACGTCGTCCGCGTCGCGGCGGCTCGGATCGAGGTTCTCGGCGTCGGTGCTCCAGCGCGGGTCGCGCAGCACCGACTCGCAGTCTGCGTGGCGCGTGAGGACGAACTCGTCGAAGCGCGGGTGGTACCAGATCGGTGCCTCGGCGCGCAGGCGCTCGTACAACGGGTAGGGATCCGCGCGGTGCTCGGGCGCGAACGGATCGACGTCGCGCAACTCGAGGACCTGCGGCTCGGTCGTCATCGTGACCCCTTCCACATGCATCACACCACACGAGCGCGGACGGGGCCATGTGACGTCGACCACAGCCTCGTCGTGTGAGCATCCGCCCCGCGCGTTGCGACTGATGCGGCGAGACTGGGGTGGTGCTCACCAGCGAATCCAGGATCCTGACGACCCACGCCGGGAGCCTGCCCCGTCCGCGCGCGCTGGCCGAGCTGCACGGCCGGCGCAGCCGGGGTGAGGCGGTCGACCCCGAAGCCCTGCGGCTCGCGGTCGAGGAGGCGACCGCGGCGAGCATCGCCGCCCAGCTCGAGGCGGGTATCGACGTCGGCAACGACGGCGAGCAGGCTCGCGAGAGCTTCTTCACCTACGTCCAACACCGGATGACGGGGTTCGGCGACACCAGCCAGCGCCCCTTCATGCGGGACCTGCTCGATCATCCCGACTTCATCGAGCTCTCCGTTCCGCGGTTCAATCGCATCAAGGTCAACTTGATGGCGGCTCCCGCCGCGATCTCCGACGTCGCATACCGCGACACGACGGAGTTGACAGCGGAGTGCGATCTCGTCGCCGGCGCGCCGTTCGGCCAGACGTTCATGACCGCGGCATCGCCGGGCATCGTCGCGTCCGCCATGGACAACCGGCACTACGCCACACGCGAGGAGTACGTGCGAGCCGTCGCAACCGCGCTCGGCACTGAATACCGCTTCATCGCCGAGCGGGAACTGCTGCTGCAGATCGACGCGCCCGACCTCGCCATGGAGCGCCACACCCTCTTTGCCGATCGTCCGCTCCCCGAGTTCCTCGCCTGGGTGGAGCTCGTGATCGACGCGATCAACGGTGCCCTCGCAGGTATCGACCCGGCTGATGTGCGACTACACGTCTGCTGGGGCAACTACGAAGGGCCACACACGCTCGACGTGCCGTTGGACGAGATCCTGCCGCTCCTCTACCAGGCCCATGTCGGCGCGCTCGTGGTGTCGATGGCCAACGCCCGCCATGCGCACGAGCACGCGTGCTTCGAACGACGTCCGCTGCCCGAGCCGATGGTCCTCGTCGCAGGGGTCATCGACACGACCAGCAACTACGTCGAGCACCCCGAGGTCGTCGCCGACCGGCTGGTCCGCGTCGCTCGAGCCGTCGGCGACCCCCGCCGCGTCATCGCCGGGACCGACTGTGGGTTCGACACCTCGGCCGGCCTCGGCGACGTGGCGCCGTCGCTGGTGTGGGAGAAGCTCCGCGCCCTGCGAGCGGGCGCCGACCTGGCCACCGCGCGACTCTTCTGACGGCGGGCCCCGCCTCCGCTTCGCTTCGGCACCCGCCGCGTCCGGCGGGGACCCCAACCCCGGCGGTTCTCTGCGGATCGCAGCACCGATCCGGCCCGGCCCTGTTCTGACCGCGGGCCCGGCCTCCGCTTCGCTTCGGCACCCGCCGCGTCCGGACCCCAACCCCGCCGGTTCTCTGCAGATCGCAGCACCGATCGGCCCGGCCTCTCTCCGCACCCGAGGTCTATCGTGACCGGCGTGCCGCGATTCCGGCTCGAGTTCGCCGATGACGGGAGCGCGATCGAGCTCGACGCCGACGACTTCGACGATGACGGCGTGGAGGTGAGCCTCTACTGCTACGTGCCGCCGGGCGCTGATCCGCTGGCGGCGACGACGCAGAAGGAGGTCATCGCGTCGTTCGAGCGGACGTCGCTCGTGGGCCCGCCGCAGCAGGTGCAGTAGGCGCGCTCAGCCCGCCTTCGACCAGAACTCCTCCAGCACCGCGGCACCCCTCTCCGGGTCCTGCAGCATCCACCAATGGCCGAGGCCCGCGAGATCGGCCACCGCGGCCCCGGCCCGGCCCGCGCCCAACCGGGCCCCCTCGTCCGAGAGGAACGGGTCCTCGAACGGAATCAACACTAGCCCCGGCTTCCCGACGTCGTGAAAGTCGGGGGACCATTCCTTCCCCACGTCGACCGCCGACCGGTAGAGGGCGAGGATGCAGTCGGCCATCGTGCGGTCGACCGCGCCGGCGATGGCGACCGCGCCGTCGTGGGGGACGCCGAACATCTCGAACACGCCGGCCCGTTCCTCGACGCTTTGGGCGAGCTGCTGGTCGAAGAACTCCTCCCCCGCGCCGGGCGTCTGCCAGATCTTGGCGAACTCGTGCCACTCGAAGTCGGGATCGCCCAGGCCGGCGGCATCGGAGACCCACGAGCGCACGAGGTCGGCGCGCGTGCTGACCAACCGCACCACGAAGCCCCCTCCCCAGTCGTGGCCCACGAAGGTCGATCGGGCCCCCCGCCCGCAGCCCGCTCAGCTCCCCCACGAGCCACGTGACGTACTCCTCCTTGGTGGCGCCGAAGCCGTCGGGTCGGGCGCAACCGAAGCCAGGGAGCTGAAGGGCCACCACGTCGTCACGATGCAGACGCGACCGCACGCCATCCCACACTGCCGGTGTCTCCGGGACACCGTGAACGAACACGGCCGGCATCGCGACAACCTCCTGCTCGATGACTGACGCATGGAGCCTCGCACACGCGGTTACTGCTGGTAGCCCTCGACCGTGCCCTCGCTCCTGGTCGCCGCGTCCGAGGGGTCGAGGCCGGCGTTGCGGAGCGCCCGACGCTGCCGCAGCAGGTCCCAGCAGAGGTCGAGGCCCACCTCCACCTCGCGCAGGCGGGCGCGCTCCTCGTCGCTGAGACCACCGCCGACGTGCGCCTCGTGCAGCCGGTGCTCCTCGGCCGCCAATCGGTTGATGCGCTCGAGCAGATCCTCGTCTTCCACCGGCTGTCCTCCTTGCGATTCGTCGTCGAGCCCGATCGAGGCCCACCGCCGCGTCCGACCCCGCCCAGCCAATCGCGCCCGGCCCTGTTCCTCCAAGTCGTGCCCGGCGCCGACAATCGTTTCCCTACACCAGGACCCAGGCTCGGCGCGGTGCGTCGTCGAGGCCGTCGTGCCAAGGTGGGTCCATGTTGGGTCGGCGGCCGAAGAAGGATCAGCCAGGCGCTTGGGGCAACATCCGAGACGCCTTCCTGCGCACGCAGGAGCGCGTCATGGGCGGGCCACGGCCGATCGTGCGCAGGCGACGTTGGTGGGGTCGGAAGCCGCGATGAGGCCTCGCGCGCGACTACGGCTACGGCAGCCCCGTCACGCGCGCGTCATGAACGACCGGGCCGCGTGCGGCACGGGCGCAGCCACGACCTGATCGCCGGCGCCTGAGGCCGTACCGCCCGCGACGGCGACCCCGCCCGCGACCGTGTACATGGCCTCGTCGAGGGTGCTGTTGCTCGGTGGGTTCGCGACGGCGACCACCGGGAACGCCTTCCCCCCCGAGAACGACGTGGAGACGTAGTCACCGACCATCGGGCCCTGGTTGGTGCTCGCGAGCGAGCTGAGCGACATCGGGCCCGCGAGCTGCTGCGCCGAGCTCCATGTCGTCCCGCCGTTGGTCGAGCTGACGAACCCCACGGCGAGCTGACAGTTGGAGCTCGTGCAGCTCGCGTTCGGGTAGTAGTAGTACGCGAGCGCGAGATGGGCGGAGCTCCCCGATGTCGCCTTGTCGACGCCGAGACCGGGGATGAAGTGATCGACCGTGCTCGTCGTCGCGTCGATCGGGACACGCGTCACCGGCGACCATGAAGTGCCGTTGAGCGACGTGCTCATGACGATGTCGTTGGCCGCGCAGCCGCTGCGGAAGCGGCAGTCCGCCCATGCGACGTACACCCGGCCCGCGGCGTCGATCTCCGCGGTCGGCAGCGGATCGCTGCGCAGATTGCCGGCGACCGGATGTCGGGCAACGGTCGCGACCGTGACCGGTCCTGCGTAGCTCGCGCCACCGTTGATCGAGCGGATCGCGGCGACGGCATTTCCGGTAGTGAGGTAGGGGACGATCACCGCGCCGCCCGGCTTGACCACGGGTTGACCACCGAGACCGCTCACCGCGGGCACGGTCGCCTGCGCCCACGTCAGCCCGCCGTCGACCGACGTCGCCATGTGCAACCGATCGCCCGCGGTGACCTCGTCGTACTCCGCGTAGCAGTGCCCGTAGAACGCACTCGTCGGGGAGTTGTCGCAGACCGTCCAGCCCTTGTCGACGAACGTGCCCGTCGCGACGGTCGTCGGGGTGCTCCCCCAGTTGAGACCGTCGGTCGAGCGGCTGACCACGACCGCCCGGCCCGCAGGCGGATTGACCGAGTCCACGAGCGTGAGGGCGGCGATGAGCCACACGCCGTGGCGCGCGTCGTAGGCGACCGACGGGTCACTGGCGCGGTCGTACGGACCCGCGCCCTGGTACTTGGTGATCCCGTCGAGGAAGCCCGTCGTCCAGTGGCTTCCGCCGTCGGTCGAGGTCGCCCACCCGATGTCGGACGCGCCGCCGTCGAAGAACCGACCGGACTGGAAGGTCGCCACGACGGTCGACCCGAACGAGAACGTGTCCGGCTCGACCTGGGTGCGGTGCTGGCTCGTCGTGTTGGTGAACGGGTCGGTGCTGATCCGGAGCATGCAGCCGGAGACGAGCAGCCCGGTCGCGACGATCACTACCAGTCGACGCATGACCCGCGCCGTCGAGGATCACGCGGTCGCAAAGATCCGGTCCTTCGTCGCGTCCGAGAAGAGCTCCGCCGGCGTCACCTCGGGGCCGACGAAGACGCCGGCGCGGACCATGAACAGCTCCGGGTCGGTCATGAGCCGCTCGTCGGCCCGGCGCCGGCGCTCGAGCGCGCCCGGGACGACGTCCACGCTCAACGTCGTGACGACGTCGGCGAAGAAGCGCAGCCGGCGCATCCGCTCGTCGCGCTCCTCCACGTAACCGGCGAAGGGTGCGGGCGACCAGTCGTCTCCATCGAGCAGGGTCTCGCCGACCTGACGCACGTCGCGCATCGCGACCGAAAGCCCCTCGCCGATGAGCGGGTCGCTGTGACCGGCGGCGTCGCCGACGAGCACCACGCCGTCGATCGCGGGCTGCTCCACCCAGGTGTCGTTCATCGGGAACGCGCCGCACGGTCCCGCTGGCGTTCCCGAGGCGAAGATCTCTCCACCCGGGAACGACTTCAGTCGGAAGGCCTCGAGAAACGCTCTCTGCTTCTCCGGGCCCGCGAGCCGGTGCCGGTCGCGGACGTCGTAGAAGAGATAGAGGCGGACGCGCCCACCGCCCTGGGGGAAGGCCAGGAAGTTGCGGCCGCCTTCGCTCCCGATCACCATGTCGGACTCCGGCCACTCGTCGGCGCCATCGACCAGCATCCCCGCGCCCATCGTCCGGGGCTCGGTGGCATGGAGCTCGAAGTTGAGCCGGCGCCGCACGGTGGACTCTCGCCCGTCGGCTCCGACGACGAGCCGCGGCATCACCGACGTCGTCTGTCCGTCGAGGGCATAGGTGACGACCGGCTCTCGGCCGGGTTTCACCGTGACGTCGCTCACGCCCCGGACGAGCTCGGCGCCGGACGCGACGGCGGCGGCGTCGAACGCGTTGCAGGCCCCCGGGTGGCTGACGCCGAGCGGTCCGTCGACGCCCGGCAGCAGCGCGAGACCGACGGCACCGGCCTCCGCCTCCTCGGGCGAACGGCACTCGTCGTACGGGATGAGCCGGGCGAGGACGTTCGCCCCCGCGTCGATCAGCGTGTCGTAGAGGCCGAGGCGGTGCACCTCGGCCACGCCCCACGGGTGCATGTACTCGCCCCTCACCCGGTCCTCGTGCTCGAGCGTGCGCTCGAGCACGAGCACGCGCTTGCCGGACCGGGCGAGAACCGCGGCAAGGGCCCCTCCGGCGATGCCCGCTCCGATCACGACGACTTCGGGCTGGTCCATCACGCTCCTCGTGCGCTCAGCGACGCGAAGACGTTCGTCCGTGGCCGGCAGGCCGGATCACCGGTCGAGACCGAGCCGGGCCCGCACTGCCGGGCGCCGCAGCGGCGGCAGGCTGGCAGGCGGCTGCCGGCGCGGCGGCAGCTGCGCCAGAAGGGTGGCAGTTGTGGCTGCGATGTCGCGCACGGCGGCGTCGACTGCGGCGGCGGTGGCTTCCGACGGCTGCTGCACCCCGCTGACCTTCCGGACGTACTGTCGCGCCGCGGCCTCGACCTCCTCGGTGGTGGCGGGTGGATCGAGGCCCCGAAGCGTCGTGATGTTGCGGCACATGGGCGGAAGGTTAGGCGCAGACCGTCGCAACCCTGCGAGTCAGTGGATGCGTACGAGACGCAGTGTGTCGGTCGCAGGCTCGGGCTCGGTCGGTGAGCCGGCGAGCACGACGACGACGTCGCCCGGAGCGGCGTGACCCGCCCGCACCGCGGCCTGGACCGCGAACCACACGATGTCGTCGGTGCTCCTCGACTCGTCCACGGTGAGGGCTTCGACGCCCCAGCTCAGCGTCAGCTGCCTTGCCGTCCTCGTCGAGGGAGTGGCCGCGACGAGGGGCATGGCGGGACGGAACCGCGAGATGGCGCGGGCAGTCGCACCGGAGCGGGTGCACGCGATGATGAGCGCAGCCTCCTCCTCGATCGCTGCGCGCCAACCGGCCGCGGTTGTCGCGGCGGTGATCCCGGCAGGTGACGCTCGACCACCTGCGACCTGCTGGGTGCCAAGGTTGGCACCCCACCCCAGGTAGTCGAAATCCTGCTCCGCCCGCGCCGCGATGCGAGCCATCGTGGCGACGACGCCGACCGGGTCCGCACCGACGGCAGTCTCCGCGGAGAGCATGACGGCGCTCGTGCCGTCGAGCACCGCGTTCGCGACGTCGGTCACCTCCGCCCGCGTGGGAGTGGACGCGGTCACCATCGACTCGAGCATCTGAGTGGCGGTGATGACCGGACGTCCGTAGCGCACTCCCGTGCGGATGATGCGTTTTTGGATGTGCGGGACATCCTCGAGCGGCATCCGGACCCCGAGGTCGCCGCGTGCCACCATCACCGCGTCGGCCGCCGCCACGATGTCATCGAGGTCGGCGACCGCTTCCGGCGTCTCGATCTTGGCGACCAGCATGATCGGTGCCTTGCCCGCGGCACCCCTGACCTCGTCGATGTCGTCTGCCGACCGAACGAACGACACCGCAACCGCGTCGACGTCGTGTTGCACGAGCACCTCGAGCCGCTCCAGGTCGTCGGCCGTGGGGCTGACGACGGGGATCCGCTTGCCCGGCACCGAGATGCCCGGACGACCCTGGAGCCGGCCGCCGCTCACCACCTCGGCCGAGACGACCTCGCCAGAGCGGTCCCGCACGACGAGCGACACGCCGCCGTCACCGACCGCGACCCGGTCACCCAGCTCGAGTCTCGACAGCAACACTGCATCGGGTACGCCGATCCGACCGGCCGCGCTCACGCCGTCGCCATCGCCCGGCACGAGGCTGAGGACCGCGCCGGTCAGCACGCCGACCCCACCGTCGGGGAACGGCGAGGTGCGGATCTTCGGGCCCGGCAGGTCGGCGAGGATCCCGAGATCGGGAACCGTCGCTCGAATCCGCTGGATGCGCTCGACGGCGTCGGCCGTCGAGCCGTGCGCGAGCGGCACTCTCGCGGCATCCATCCCTGCCGCGGCCATCGCCCGCATCGTGGCGGGGGCGTCCGACGCAGGCCCGATCGTCGCCACGATCTTCGTGCGACGTCTGAGGCCGGGTTGCCCGCGGCGCGAGATCGCTCCCTGGGTCACGGTCACAGCATGCCGCCTTCGCCTCATTGACCCGCGCACTCCGTTTCCCACCAATGAGCAACGCGGCCCATGGCCCCGAGCCCGCGCGTCACCCACACTCATGACGGGGGGGCACATCGACGAGGTCCGGCGCACGCGAGCCGGGCCTTCGTCGCGTGGAGCTCGGGCCTCGGCTGCCCGCGCCTCCTACCAACGGTGGGCGACGTCGACCACGAGACGGGACTGCGAGCCCGGACCGCGCAGGACGAACACACGGAAGGGAAGCCGGGCGCGCACGCCGAGGCCCACCGTCGTGTAGCCCTCGAACGAGCCTCCGTCGGCGACCTGGCGAAACGTGCGGAAGCGGCTCACCGACACGAGGTCGGCGGGATCGCGCGGGCTGAAGGTCGGGCGGCCGTCGAGGTCGTTGGTCGGCGCGTAGAGGACGATCTGCAGGAAGGCGCCGCCCCGCAGGGGCACGGGGTCGCCGACGGCCTCGGTCGTCACCCGCGACACGTACCGGACCGCGCCTCCCGCGATCACGCCGTCGTGGTCGAACACGAGGCGATCGAAGCAGGCGTGGCGGCCGGCGCGAACGCCCACGAGCGGGCTCGGGGGAAAGCCCGGACCGCGACCGATCTGCTTCTGCAGCGATCCCCAACGCAGACCGCAGTACGGGCGGGTGGCGGCGTCGGCCGGCAGCGCCACCACGCCCAGCGCCAGCGCGATCGAAGCGATCGCACCCACCATCGTCCACAGCTGTCGCTCCATCGTCGCCTCTCCCTTGCCCCTGGTCGGGGCTCCGTCCTGTGTCGGCGATCAGATAGACGCCCGAGTCGGGCGCCCGGTTGACGCCCGCCGTCGCCGCGCTCCTCGACCCGGGGTCGAGGGAACGACTCCCGGGCTAAATAGGGTATTTTTACTTTTTACGCACTTCGGGCGGCTAGCACCTTCTGCGCCGTCCCCCTCGAGCGCTTGGGAGCCACGATGAACACGATCTCGTACCGGACCGCACGGAGAAGGGCCGCCGTCGGTGCCGCGCTGGCATGTTCGGCGGCGTGGCTGGTGGGTGCCGCTCCGGCGAGCGCGGCGACCGGCCCGGTTGCGCTCTGGCACATGGACGAGACCTCGGGCACCGTCATGCGCGACTCCGTCGGGAGCCATAGCGGCAGCCTGCACTCCGTGCAGCTCGGGCTGGCCGGCTACCTGGGCAAGGCCTACGGGTTCACCGGCTCGAGCTACGTCTCGGTGCCGTCGGCGAGCGACCTGAACCCCGGCAGCAGGAACCTCACGGTCACGATCCACCTCAAGGCGACGAGCGTTCCCGCGAAGCCGGACTGGGACCTGATCCGCAAGGGCAAGTACGACACCCCCGGCGGCGAGTGGAAGATGGAGTACCAGCCCACCGGACAGGCGTCGTGCGGCTTCAAGGGCACGACGAGCAGCTCGCTGACCAGGGGGCCCGCGTTGAACGACGGCAAGTGGCACACGGTCCAGTGCGTCAAGACCTCGTCGACGATCAAGCTGATCGTCGACGGCCAGACGTACTCGAAGACCGTGAGCGTCGGCGCGATCAGCAACACCGCCCCGGTCGTGATCGGCGCCCATCCCGGATCCGAGTTCTTCAAGGGCGCGTTGGACGAGGCGAGCATCCAGATCGACTAGGGGCGCGTTCCCACGCGTCGCGGCCGCCCCGGACGGTCGCGCCCGTGGGACCGAGGCTATGTGAATGCGGTCACATTTGTGCAACTAGAGCTAGCAGAGCCCCCGCGACCGGGTAACGTGGGTGGCACCTCACGAATGGGAGCGTGCGATATGCGCACCGAGCCTCTCGACCCGGATGTAGCCGGCGCTCGGCGAACACGCACCGGCCGTAGAGGGCCGGTGAGCGCTCCGGGCTCCGAGCTCTGGGGTGCCCAGCCGAGCCCGACCACCCGGGTGTCCCGGAGCTTCGCGTTCGTCGACCTGTGCGGGTTCACCGACTTCGTCGACCTCTACGGCGACGACGCCGCGGTCGCCGAGCTCCGGGTCCTGCGTGCCGGCGTGCGGGAGGCCGCGGGCGCCGCCGGCGTGCGCGTGGACAAGTGGCTCGGCGACGGCGTGATGCTCGTGGGCGTGGAGCCCGAGCCCCTGGTGACGGCCGTCATCGAGCTCCAGCTCCACCATGAGACGCGAGGCCGGCTGCCCCTTCGCGGCGGCATCGCCACGGGCGCGGTGATCCTCCTCGACGGCGACGATTACGTGGGCCGGGCCGTGAACCTGGCGGCCCGCCTCTGCGAACGCGCTCAGTCCGACCAGATCCTGGCCGCGGCCGACGACGGGTTCGCGCTCCCTCCTGGTGTCCACGCCACGTCGGCCACGTCGTTCCACGTCAAGGGCTTCGTCCGCCCGGTGGCCGTGGTCGCGCTGGTTCCGTTGCGCCCGGCATCCGCGCCCGTCGCCGCGACCGAATAGCCCCGACCAGACGCTCGATCGGGAGGGATTTCGATGTCGGCAGCAGACGAAGCAGTCGTCAGTCGCTTCTACGAGCAGATGTGCAACGAGCGGAAGAACGACATCGCGCCCGAGGTGTTCGCCGCCGGGCACAAGATGCATGATCCCCAGGTGCCGGCGGGCGACGGCCCCCGGGCGATGATCGATGTCGTCTCCGCCTACCAGCAGGGCGTCGACGGCCATTGGCAGATCGAGGAGATCTTCTCGACCGGCGATCGGGTGGTGGCGCGCTGGACGGGGAGCGGCACCCACGTCGGGGACATGAACGGCATCGCGCCCACCGGAAAAAAGGTGGAGGTCGACGCCATCAGCATCCACCGCGTCCAGGACGGCAAGATCGCCGAGACCTGGCAGGTCTGGGACACGCTCGGCTTCCTCCAGCAGCTCGGTGTCGTCCCGAAGCCCTGAGCGCCTGCATCGGCTGAGCAGCTAGCTCGTTAGCCCTCCGGCGGCAGGACCAGCGCGAGGATCCGCGCCGGGAGCTCGTCCGTGAGCGCCAGACCGTACAGCGCGTGGTGCCAAACGATGGCGGGTCCCGTCTCGGCGACCAGCTCGACGTCGGTGTCCGGCGGTAGCTCGCCCCGATGGACCGCGGCGGCGATGAGGCGGCGGGTGTGGGCGCGCTTCTCGCCGATCACCGAGCGGTCGAACTCGGCGGCGAGCTCGGGATGGAGCAGTCGCTCCGCGGCGAAGGTGACGAGCACAGCGCCGTCGGCACTGCGCAGATGTTGGACCATGGCCCGCAACATGCTCGCGAGATCGGACCGCAGGTCGCCGGTGTCGGGCAGGTGGTCGTTGAGGCAGGCGCCCACGCGCACCGCCTCGACGACGAGCTGCGCCTTGCTGGCATAACGGCGGTAGATGGTCGCCTTCCCGACTCCGGCACGCGCCGCGACGCCTTCGATGCTCACGCCGGCGTAGCCCTCTTCGGCAAACGTCGCGAGGGTCGCGGCGAGGATGGCCTCGTCGCGCGACGGGTCGCGGCGCCGTCCGGCCCGCGGACGCCCGTCGGCACAGCCGATTTCCGGGTTGTCGATGTCGGCGCCGTTGATGTCGGAGGTACCGCCGGTGAGCGCCATCACGCCCCACCCACGCCCACCGGAACCCGGTCGGCGTCGGCAGTGACGGGCTCGCCGTCACGCGCACGCGCCGGCAGGAACAGCGCCACGCCGACCGCGGCGAGCAGGGTGACGCAGGCCGCGGTCACGCCGACGATGTGCAGACCGCTCACGAAGCTGGCGTTGGCGGCGCGAACGATCTGGGCCGCGAAGGGCCGGATGGGCCCGCCCTGGTGCGCGGCGCCGATGGCCTGGCCCACGTTGTCCTTCACCTGCGCGAACACCTCGGGCGGCACGCTCCCCGCGAGCTTGCGGGTGATCGCGCTCGTGAAGTGGCTGGCCATGATCGATCCGAAGACGGCCACGCCGACGGCTCCGCCCATCTGGCGGGTCGTGTCGTTCACCGCAGACCCCACACCGGCCTTGGCGCGCGGCAGTGAGCCCATGATGGAGTCGGTGCACGGCGCCATGACGTTCGCCATGCCCATGCCCATGAGCATGGTGATCAGGATCACGTGCAGCACACTGCTGTTCGGTTCGAAGGTCGTGAACAGCACGAGCGACGTCGTCACGAGCAACAGCCCGGCCGCCACCACGATCTTGTTGCCGAGCCTCTGCACCCACACGTTGGACAGTGGTGCGCAGATCATGATCACCGCCGCCTGCGGCAACAGCACCGCGCCCGCCCTCACCGTCGAGTAGCCGAGCACCGACTGCAAGAACTGGGTCATGAGGAACAGCGTGCCGAAGAGGGACAGGAACACGAGCGTGATCGCGCCGCTCGCGGCACTGAAGCGCGGGTTCTCGAAGAAGGCCATGTCGAGCATCGGGTGCTCGGAGTGGAGCTCCCAGGCGAAGAACGCGCCGAGCAGCACGGCACCGATCGCGAACCCGGCGAGGATCGGAGCCGAGCTCCAACCCTTCGATGGCGCTTCGATCACCGCCCACAGGAGCGAGCCGAGCGACACGACGGACAGCAGCGCGCCGACGGGGTCGAGGCGGCCGTGTGATGGGTCGCTCGACTCGGGGACGAGCAGGTAGCCGAGCACCAACCCGGTGATCACGATCGGGACGTTGACGATGAAGACCGAGCCCCACCAGAAGTGCTCGAGGAGGAACCCACCGCTGATCGGGCCCAGCCCGAGGCCGAGCGCGGACACGCCGGCCCAGATGCCGATGGCCTTGCCGCGCTCCGCGGGGTCGGTGAACACGTTCGTGATGATCGAGAGCGTCGACGGCATGATGAACGCGCCACCGATGCCCATGGTCGCCCGGGTGAGGATGAGGAAGTCGGCCGACGGAGCGAACGCCGACAGCGTCGAGCCGACACCGAACACCGCGAGGCCGATGGTGAGGCACCGGTACCGGCCGAAGCGGTCTCCGAGGCTCCCGGCCGTGAGGAGCAGGCCCGCGAACACGAGCGTGTAGGCGTCGACGATCCACTGCAGCTGGCTGGCCGTGGCGCCCAGGCCGCCCTGCGCCGTCGGGTGCGCCAGCGTGGGGATGGCGACGTTGAGGATCGTGTTGTCGAGGATGATCACGATCAGGCTGATGCAGAGCACCAGCAGGGTCAGCCACCGGCGTCGGTGGGCCACGGCCGGGTCTCGCAGCGCCTCTCGCATGGGGACGCTTGCTATCCGGTCTCGGATCGAAACGCAACCGTCTCGTATCTCAGCGGCCCCCGTCGCGGCCCTCCGGCCGGGTTCAGACCGAGATCGGGAGCCAGGTGCCGTGAAAGCCGAACGGCACCCGCTGCGGGAGCGCGACGCTGGTGTTCGCCGCGCTGGGCACGGGCGACACCTCTGGCGGTTGGTCTTGGCGGGGCTGTTCGCCGAGGCGAGGTGCAGCCTGGTCGGTGCGCCACCCAACGGTTGCGATAGGAGAGAGCCCGCCCGTCGCGCGGAGTTAGCCTCGTAACAGGGAGGTCGCGGTGGTCGATCGCATCACGGTGGGGACGCTCGACGAGTTGCAGCAGGCGGGATGCCTCACCGGGAAGGCCGGTGCGCAGCCGATCTGTGTCTTCTGGAGCGAGGGCGCGGCCTTCGCGCTCGACGATCGGTGTCCGCACATGGGCTTTCCGCTCCACCGTGGCACCGTCGAAAGCGGTCTGCTGACGTGCCACTGGCACAACGCCCGCTTCGACCTGAGCTCGGGGGGAACGCTCGACCCGTGGGCCGACGACGTCCGCGCCTATCCGGTCGAGGTCGACGACGGCAGGGTCACGGTCGTGGTCGAGCCCGATCGCGACCGCACCGGTCACCTCCTGCATCGGCTCGAGGAAGGACTCGAGCAGGGCATCACCCTCGTCATCGCCAAAGCCGTGCTCGGGCTGCTCGACGCGGGCGTGCCCGCGCGCGACATCGTGCGGTCCGGCGTCGACTTCGGCACCCGCTACCGCGCCGCGGGGTGGGGCGCGGGCCTCACCGTGCTCACCGCGATGGCCAACGTGCTCCCCCACCTGGAGCCGGCCGACCAGGGCCTCGCGCTGGTGCAGGGGCTCGCGTTCGTCTCGCGCGACACTCGCGGCCGACCGCCCCGGTTCCCGTTGCTGCCGCTCGGCGGCGCGCTTCCCGCCGACCGGCTGGACGCGTGGTACCGACGCTTCGTCGAGACCCGGTCGGGCGACGCGGCCGAGCGCACCCTGGCTTCGGCCATCCTCGGCGTCGACGCCCTCGTCGTTGCGAACGTCATGTTCTCAGCAGTCACCGACCACGTCTTCATCGACGGTGGCCACACCCTCGACTTCACCAACAAGGCCTTCGAGGTGCTCGATCATCTCGGTTGGGACATGGCCCCGGACGTGCTGCCGACGCTGGTCGCGCAAACCGCCGCGGCGACCCGTAGCGAGGAGCAGGGCGCGTGGCGGTACCCGCACGATCTCGCCGCCATGATCAGGCGGGCGACCGCCGCGCTGGACGACCGATCGGCCGCGGGGGCTCGGAACGTCACCTTCGACCACGACCGCGGCGTCGCCGAGCTGGCCTGGGCGATCCTGGCCGAGGACCCGGCCGAGATCGTCGCCGCCATCGACGACGCGGTCTCGGCCGGCGCCGAACCGGAGGAGCTCGGCCGCGCGGTCGCGTACGCCGCCGCGTTGAGGATCACGCGCTTCCACACGCAGAACGACCACGGCGACTGGGACGAGGTGCACCACGCCTTCACGGCCGCGAACGCGCTGCACCAGGCGATCGTGCGCGCGCCGACGGCGGGGCTGCTGCGCGCCGTCTACCACGGCGCCCTTCGCATCTACGTCGACCGCTTCCTGAACGTCCCCGCCGCCCGGCTGCCCGCTGACTCCCCGGGGGAAGCCGACAGCCCCACCGACGACCCCACGGACAACCTTGCCGCCCTCCAGCCCTGTTGGGACCGGGAAGGGAGGGTCGACGAAGCGGGCACGATCGTCTACCGCCACCTCGCACGCGGTGGCGACCCTGCCGCGGCCATCGCCGCGCTGGGGCGCGCGCTGCTGACGGAGGACGCCGAGTTCCACTGGTTCCAGACCTACGAGGCTGCGGTGCGCCAGTTCCACGCGTGGCCGCCCGGGTCGCAGGAGGGCTCGCTGATCCTCGCCGGGATGGCGCGGTTCCTTGCCGCGCACACGCCGACCCGGCGGGAGCTGTCCCAGGTGGTGCGCATCGCCACCCGCCTGCGGCGGGGAGAGGCTCTCTTCGAGGAGGCGTAGCGGGCGTGCCTCGTGAGACGGGCTTTCCGCGCTCCGATGTCGAGAACGACTTCCTGCGCGTCCGCCGACGTCAGGTGCTGGCGCGGCTGGCGCAGCGGCTGCGACGCGGGCCCGACGACGTCACCTCATCCTTCCGTTCAGCGACGTGGTTGGCGCGCTCGGCGTCGAGGGCGAACGCGCCCTGGGCCTCAAGACCATCAGGCTGAGCACGGTCGTCGGCACGGTCGACTCCCGCCGCGACTTTGACCGCCGGTTCCGGCCGACGTCAGCTCGCGTCCGCGAACGGTGGGAGCGGCTCGCGCTCGCGCAACGGCGGGGCGCGCCGATCCCTCCCATCGACGTCTACCGGGTGGGTGAGCTGCACTTCGTGCGCGATGGTCACCACCGCGTGTCGATCGCGCTGGCGACCGGCCAGACCACGATCGACGCCTACGTCACGGAGGTGCGCACGACGCTGCCCGCCAAAGGCATACGCGGGCGCGGCGACCTCCTGTTCAAGAGCTACGAGCGGATGTTCCTGTCGCGCGTCCCGCTGTCCGCGCAGGCGCAGGCCAAGATCACGGTCTCCGACCCCTGGTCGTACGCGGAGCTGGGCGAGGCGGTCGAGGCCTGGGGGTTCCGGTGCATGCAGCACGAGCAGCGCTTCTTCGATCGCGCCGAGATCGCACGACGTTGGTATGCCGAGGAGTACACGCCGGTGGTCCGCATGTTGCGCGAAGCCGAGCTGCTGGGCGCGAGCAGCGAGGCGGAGGCGTACCTACGGGTCACCCGGGAGCGGTACCGGCTCATCCGCACGCACGACTGGAGTGACGACGTCATCCGCAGGCTGCGCGAGCAGAGCCGTTGAGATGCAGGGCAATTGAGAAGCAGAGCTGTTCCTAGATCGGCGACGTCGCGGCGGTCGTGGTCCCGCGTTCGGGTCGCCGGGTGAGGTTCTCACCGGTGCTCGGGTCGAAGACGTGGATCGCACGCGTGTCCGCCCACATCTTGGCGTTCTCGCCCTCGCGGATCCTCGTCTCGGCGTCGAGGCGGGCAACAATCTGGTCGGTGTCGGAGCCGGTGTCGGCCCGACCCGAGTCGCGGGCCAGCTCCTCGAGCTCCGCGCTCTGCGCGGGCCCACCCTCGAGGGTGAAGTACGCGAAGACGTCGGACCCCATCGACTCGAGCACGTCGACGGACACCGAGAAGGTGACGCCGTGCACCTGGACGTCGGCGGGCACGAGCGCGGCGTCCTCGAAGCTCTCCGGGCGCACGCCGAGGATCACGTCGCGGTCCCCCGCGCGCTGCTCGAGCGCCCGCCGCATCTCGTCGCCCAGCTCGATGTCGCCGAGCTTGGTGCGCAGCTTGCCCTGCTCGAGCCTCGCGGGCATGAAGTTCATGGCCGGAGAGCCGATGAAGCCGGCGACGAAGAGGTTGGCGGGATCGTTGTACAGCTCCTGCGGCGGCCCCACCTGCTGGAGGATCCCGCTGCGCATGACCGCCACCCGATCGCCGAGGGTCATGGCCTCCGTCTGGTCGTGGGTGACGTAGACGGTCGTGGTGGCCAGCCGCTTCTGCAGGCGTGACACCTCGGTCCGCATCTGCACGCGCAGCTTGGCGTCGAGGTTCGACAGCGGCTCGTCCATGAGGAACGCCTGCGGGTCGCGCACGATGGCCCGGCCCATCGCCACGCGCTGACGCTGACCACCGGAGAGGTTGGCCGGCTTGCGGTCGAGGTGCTGGGTGAGGTCGAGGACGCGAGCGGCCTCGTCGACCTTCTGGTCGATGACGGCCTGTGGCGTCTTGGCCAGCTTGAGCGCGAACGCCATGTTCTCCCGCACCGTCATGTGCGGGTAGAGGGCGTAGCTCTGGAAGACCATGGCGATGTCGCGGTCCTTCGGCGCGATGTTGTTGACGAGCTTCCCACCGATGCGGAGCTCTCCCTCGGAGATGTCCTCCAGGCCGGCGATCATGTTCAGCGTCGTGGACTTCCCGCAGCCGGACGGCCCGACGAGGATGACGAACTCCCCGTCCGCGATCTCGAGGTCGACCTTGTCGACCGCGAGCGCCCCATCGGGATAACGCTTGGTCACCTTCTCCAAGACGATGTCGGCCACAGCAGCGCCCCTTCTTTCTTTGTTTGAGAGTCCGGCTAACCCTTCACCGCACCCGACGTGAGCCCGGCGACGATGCGTCGTTGGAAGAACAGCACGAAGACGATGATCGGGATGGTGATGACCACGGCGGCCGCCGCGATCGACCCGGTCGGCGCGGTGAACTGCGAGCTGCCGCTGAAGAAACCGATGGCGGCCGGCACGGTGCGGGCCCGCGTGGTCGAGGTCAGCGAGATGGCGAAGAGGAAGTCGTTCCAGCAGAGGATGAACACCAGGATGGCAGTGGTGAACATGCCGGGCGCGGCCAGCGGCGCGATCACCTTGGTGAAGGCCTGGAACGGCGTGGCGCCGTCCATCTTCGCGGCCTTTTCCAGCTCCCAGGGGATCTCACGGAAGAACGCCGACAACGTGTAGATGGCGAGCGGCAACCCGAAGGTGATGTAGGGGATGATGAGACCGGGCCAGGTGTTGAACAGCCGCAGCGTCCGCTCGATGTTGAACAACGGCGTGACGAGCGAGATCGCCGGGAACATCGCGATGAGCAGCGACATGCCGATGAGCGCGCTCTTGCCGGGAAAGTCCAGCCTGGCGACCGCGTATGCGGCCATCGAGGCGAACACGACCGCGATGAACGTCGAGATGAGCGCGATGCCGATCGAGTTGACGAGCGCCCGGGTGAACTCGGATGTGCGGAAGATGCCCCGGTAGTTCTCGAACGTCCACCGCTTGGGCCAGAACGTCGCGCTGGTGATCGTCGCCGGGTCCTTGAACGACAGCGAGACGATCCACAGGAGCGGAATGAGCGCCAACACGATGATGAGGGCGTTCGCCGACCCCCAACCCACTCGCTGCTTGGCCGTGGCTGCCATCGGCCCTCAGCTCCTCCCCGGCGCCGCGGCGCCGAATCCCTTGATGAACAGGAAAGCGATGATCGCGACGGAGATGAAGATGAGCACCGAGATCGCCGACCCGATGCCGAGGTTGAGGGCGGAGAAGAGGTTGTCGTAGCCGAGGATCGACACCGAGCCGGTGTTGTGGCCGCCGCTCGTCAGCACGAAGATGTTGTCGAAGATCCGGAAGGCGTCGAGGGTCCTGAAGAGCAGCGCGACGAGGATCGCCGGCTTCATGAGGGGGAGGGTGACGCGAACAAACCGCTGCCAGGCGGTCGCGCCGTCGACCTTCGCCGCCTTCTGCAGGTCCTCCGGCACGAGCGCGAGGCCGGCCATGAGCAGCAGCGCCATGAACGGCGTCGTCTTCCACACCTCGGCCAGGATGATGACGGCGATGGCCTGTAGCTGATGGGTGAGCGGCGCGCTCTCGCTGAACAGGGCGGACAGGTAGCCGGTGCTCGGCGTCCACGCGTACTGCCAGCTGAACGCGGCGACGACTGTGACGATCCCGTAGGGGATGAGGATCGAGGTGCGGACGGTGCCCCGACCGAAGATCGTGCGGTGCATCACGACCGCGAGGGCCATCCCGAGGACGAGCTCGATGGCGACCGAGATCAGGGTGATGACCAACGTGACGACGAACGCGTCCCACCAGTACGGCGAGGACAGCACGGCCGCGTAATTCGACAGCCCGATGAACTTGGCCTGCGACGGAAAGCGCAGGTCGTAGCGCTGCAATGACAGGTAGATCGCGTAGACGATCGGATAGCCGGTGACGGCGACCATGATCGTGAACGCCGGCGCACACAGGAGCCACCCCAGGCGCCGCTCGGCTCGGGCTCCCTCTGAGAGCTGGGTGTGGGCGCCGACACTCACGGGATGAGCCCCTTCGACACGAGCGCGTCCTTCAGCTGGCTGGCCATCTTCTTCTCCGTGCTCTGCGGTTTGATGCTGGCGGGCGGCGACACCGCGTGCGAGATGACGATCGAGAGGTTCTGGTACGCGGGCGTCAGCGGTCGCACCGCGGCAGTGGCGAGCGAAGCCTGGATGTCCTTGCGGAACGGGTAGTCCGCCTGCAGCGAGGGGTCGTCGTACAGGTCGGAGATCGACGGCGGGACACCGCCCTTGACCGCGCCGACCTTCTGATTCGCGCGGTTCCGGAGGCAGAGCGCCGCCTGAAAGGCTTCGTCCGGGTGGCTCGAGTACTTGCTGACCGCCAGGTTGATGCCGCCGATGGTGACGTGAGCGGGTTGTCCGGCGATGACCGCCGGATACGGCGCCCACCTGAAGTTCTTGAACAGGCGCGGCTGGTTCGATTTCATCGACGGGTACACGAACGGGTAGTTGAGCTCGAAGGCGGCCGTCCCGCTCTCCATTGCCAACCGGTTGTCGTTCTCCATTTGGACGGACAACGACGGGTCCGCGGCCTGCGAGGTGGCCAGGCGCTGCATGACCGTCAGCGCCTTGACGGCCGGCGGGCCGAGCGAGGCGCGCTTGCCGTCCGCGGTGAGCACGCTCCCGCCCGCGCTCGCGAGCAGCGTGTTGAACCACACGGTGATGCCTTCGTACTGGTTGCCCTGTATCTCGATGTAGTGCGGCTTGCCCTGCTTGGCGAGGGCGATCGACATGTCGATCATCTCGTCCCATGTCGCCGGTGGCGTCGGCACCAGGTCGGAGCGGTACCACAGCAGCTGCGTGTTGCTGTTGTACGGGGCGCCGTAGAGCTTGCCCTTGTAGCTCGCCGTCTCGAGGGGGCCCTTGAGCGTGCCCTCCATCGCCTGCGCCTTGTTGGCGCCCGTCCATTCCCGGATCCAGCCCGCCCCGGCGAACTCGGGCGCCCACGTCACGTCGAGGCCGAGCACGTCCATCGCGCTATCCCGCGCCGCCAGCCGCCGAACCATCTGCTGGCGCTGACCGTCGGCGCCGGTGGGGAGCTTCTGGTACTTGATGACGTAGCGGCCGCCGCTGCTCTTGGTGCAGGTGTCCACCGCCTGCTGCACCGCCCCGGAGTTGTCGGGATAGATGTAGAAGTTGATGGTCGGCCGCGTGCCTGCGCCGGCCCCGCCTCCGCACGCAGCGAGCAGTTGCCCCCCCAGCAGCAGCGCGGCCAACAGGGCGGCACCGCGAGCGCCGGGCTGCTCGTCCCGTCCGGTGGGCATCGCAGCCGTGCGCATGAGCCCTCCTCCCCGAGAGCCAAGAGCGTTGCCTTCTTCCCCCCACAAGGGCCGGAACCAATCATCGGGGGCGGAACGGGGATCATCAAGAGTCAATCAGACCGATCGCGAGTCCGGCACAGCCGGTTCTCAGCGCCCGTTCAAGTTACGGCTGCGAGACTGTCCCGCGTGTTCGACACCGACGGCAGACGCGCCCTCCTTGCGGCGGCGACGGTCGCCGCGCTCTGCTCGGGGGCGCTCGCGGCGTGCAGCGGCGACAAGGCCGCGAAGAAGCCGGCATCCGCCCCCGCGTCCGGGCTCGACTCACGGTCCACGTCCGTACCGACCACATCCGCTCCGACGACCGCGGTCGATCCCGGGCGCGGGTCGGGGGTGAAGAGCACGAACAAGTGGTTCCCGCTCACACCCGGGCACCAGTTGGTCAGCCAGGGATTCGTGAACCGCGGCCACCGGCGGCTTCCGCATCGCCGCGTCTACACCGTCACCGACGTCGTCAAGGAGATCGACGGGACACGCGCGGTGCTCGTCCTCGACCAGGACTTCGACGGCGGGGAGGTCGCGGAGCAGGCCATCGACTACGTGGCCGAGGACGCGCGGGGGAACGTGCTGTATCTCGGCTCGTACACCGAGAGCTACGAAGGCGGCCAGTTCGTGAACGCCACCGACGCCTGGCTGACCGGCGTGAACGGGGGCGCGAAGGGGATCCTGATGCCGGCGAACCCGACGACGGGGACGCCGAGCTTCACCGAGGCGAAGGTGCCGGGGGAGGGCACCGCCACCGCCGAGGTCGTGAAGACCGGTCAGCGGACGTGCGTTCCCTTCACGTGCTACACCGACGTGCTCGTCATCCGGGAGGGCTCGGAGAACAAGTACTTCGCGCCGGGCGTCGGTGGTATCAAGACCGAGCCCCGCTCGGGCGATGAGCAGGAGACCGAGGAGCTGATCAACGTGACGGAGCTCAGTCCGCAGGGCCTGGCCGAGATCAGCGCCGAGGCCCTGAGGATCGACCGGCACGCGGGAACCGAGGCGAAGGACGTTTTCGGCGGCTCCGCGGCCGCGACGCGGTCGACCTGAGCGTTCGAGCCCCGACGGTGGTGGCCCTGGTGCGGGTGGACGAGGTCTCGAAGACCTATCGAGAGGGCCCGGCCGTCACGCGTGTGCTCCACGGCGCGAGCCTGGAGCTCGCGCGGGGCGAGACGACGAGCCTCGTCGGCGCGTCGGGCAGCGGGAAGTCGACGCTGCTCGGCCTGATCGCGGGCCTGATGGTCCCCGAATCGGGTCGCGTCGTCTTCGACGGGCAGGACATCACCGAGCTCGACGACACCGATCGCGCCCGGCTCCGCGCCGGGCGCATCGGGATCATGCTCCAGAGCGACAACCTGATCCCCTTCCTCACCGCGGCGGAGAACGTGGAGCTCGCGGTCGAGCTCGGAGGCGGCGGGCGGGCCGGGGCCCGGGCGAGGGACGTCCTGTCGGAGCTCGGCCTCGCCGACCGGCTCCACCATCTGCCGCGCCGCCTGTCGGGCGGCGAGGCGCAGCGCGTCTCCGTGGCGGTGGCCCTCGCGAACGATCCGGACCTGCTTCTCGCGGACGAGGTGACCGGCGAGCTCGACTCTGCGAACGCGGAGCAGGTCATGGAGGTCATCTCTCACGCGTCGCGGGATCGGGGCCTGACCGTGTTGTTCGTGACCCACAGCCGCGACCTGGCCGCCCGCGCCGCCCACCGGTTGCGTCTCGAGAACGGCTGTGTCTCTTGAGCGGCTGTGTCTCTTGAACGGCTGTGGCTCTTGAACGGCTGTGTCTCTTGACGAGTCACGTCGGGCCCGTGTGACGCGCGCCCTAGGACTCACCCTCGATGCGGTCGTCAAGCACTACACGACGCCCGCCGGTGTCGTCCGCGCGGTCGACGGGATCTGGCTCGACGTGGAGGCCGGCACCAGCCTCGCCATCACCGGTCCGAGTGGTTGCGGGAAGTCGACCCTGCTCGGCCTGATCGGTGGCCTCGAGCCTCCGACCGCCGGCCGCGTGCTGATCGGCGGACAGGAGGTCTCGCGCATGCCGGGTGACCAGCGGGCCCGCCTGCGCCGGGCCGAGCTCGGGCTCGTCTTCCAATCCGACAACCTGCTGCCCTTCCTCACCGCGGTCGAGAACGTCGGCCTACAGCTCGCCCTGCACGGCTCCGATCCCGAGGGGTACGCGCGCGGCCTCGAGCTGCTCGCCGAGCTGGGCCTCGGGGACGAGCGCGACAAGCTCCCCGACCAGCTCTCCGGCGGACAGCGTCAGCGGGTCGCGGTCGCGCGTGCCCTCGTCCACCGGCCGCGCCTGATCCTCGCGGACGAGCCCACGGGTGAGCTGGACGAGGTCAACTCCGGGGCCGTTCTCGATCTTCTGCTGGGCGCACAGCGTGGAACCGGGACGACGTTGGTCGTCGTCACCCACGACGCCGCGGTGGCCCGGCGGCTCGACCGGACCCTCGTCCTTCGTGACGGCCGGTTCGTCGAGTAGATGCTCCGCTACGTCTGGCGCGACCTGGTTCGCAACCCGCGGCGCACGCTTGCGTCGCTGGTGGGCGTCGCGCTCGGCGTCGGGCTCTTCTCCGGCGTCCTCTTCTTCGTCGACGGCTCGAGCGCGACGATGACCGCGCGGGCGATCTCCCCCCTCGCCCTCGACATGCAGGTGGTGCTCACCTCCCCGCTCGGTCGGGGCCTCCGGTTCGAGGAGCGCGTGTCCGCGCCGGGCGCGCTCCGTCCGGGGCAGGACGTCACGTTCACGCTCACCGTCGTCAACGATGGCGCCGAACCTGCGAACGACGTCGTCGTGAACGACGAGCCGCCGCCGCCTCTCTCCTACGTGCACGACACGACGACGTCGAACGACGCGGCGCTTCCCGACCGGTCCGGGCAGATCCCCCTGGCCCAGGGTCTGGCACGCTCCGGTCTGAACGTCGGAACGCTCCTCCCCCAGCAGCGGATCACGCTCACCTACGTCGCCCGAGCGACGCGGAGCGTGAGCCGGGTCGGCGCGCTCGCCCTGCGAGGCAGGGTCTCGAGCCGCGAGAACGTGGTGCCCATCCCGCCCAACGCCCCCGCGCAACTGACGCTGGAGCAACTCCGCGCCCGCGTTGCCCGGATCCCGGGCGTCGCCGCGGCCGACGCGCTGTCGTTCGTCGACCTCCCGCCCGGCTCGCTTCGTGCCGGCGGCGCAACTGCCGGCGATGCCGTGCGGGTCTTCGGCTTCGACGCGCGTTACCAGGCCCACCATCCCTCGATCCGGGTAGCCGTCGGGTCCTTCGCGCCGGGAGCCGCGCTGTTGAGCGCGGAGGCCTCCCGCGCGCTCGCCGCCCCGCCCGGCGCGACAGTCGGGTTGAGCGTCCCCGGCGATCCCGACCCGCTCGCGCTGCCCGTCAGCGGTGTCGTCGACCTGGCCCGGGCGAACCCGCTCTTCTCCAGCCGCAAGTCGAGCAAGCTCGAGGACTTCCTCTACGTCCCCGACGCGATCATCGTCAGCCCTTCGACGTTCCGGAGCCGGGTCGTCCCCGCCTTCCGGGCCGCGAGCGCGGCGCGCGGGAGCCTGGTGAGGAACGTCCCGGTGTCGGAGGTCGACGTGCTCGTCGACCGGTCGCGCCTCCACGCCGACCCCGCGCGTGCCTTGGCACAGACCAAGTCGATCGCCCGGTCCGTCGGTCGCCTCGCCCCGGGGCAGCAGTACCTCATCGACAACATCTCGAACACGCTGGAGGTGGCACGGGACGACGCAGTGGTGGGCAAGCGGATGTTCGTCTTCCTGGGGCTGCCCGGCGTCGTCCTCGCCGCGTTCCTCGCCGCGTACGCCGGCAGCATCCTCGCGAGCACCCAGCGGCGCGAGCAGGCGAACCTGCGCGTCCGTGGCGCGCACCGTGGTCACCTGCTGCGCATGCTCGCCTATCGGACGGTTGCGTTCGCCAGCGTCGGGTCGGTCATCGGGGCGGGGCTCGGCTTCGTGTCGGTGATGGCGATCCTCGGCCGGGGCCCGTTGACCGAAGCATCCGGCACCGACCTCGCGGCGTCCGGGCTCGTCGCCGTCGCCACCGGGATGATCACCACCGCGATCGCGTTGTACGTCCCCGGTCGTCGATCGCTTCGGCGCGACGTCATCACACAGCGCCGGGAGATTACGGCCGATCCCGCGCCGGCCTGGCGGCGTTGGCGGCTCGACCTCCTCCTCTTGGCGGCGGCCGGCATCGCGGAAGGCATCGCGCTGCGCTCCGGAGCCTTCGACGCTCCCACCTCGTCGGTCTCAGCGGGCGAGCCCGCGTCACTGCCGTCGCGTCTCCTGCTCGCGCCGATCGTCGCCTGGCTGGGGGGGACGCTGCTCTCGGTTCGCGTGGTCCAGGCGATCGCGTCGCGGCTCCCGGTGCCCGCACCTCCCCGCTTCGGTCCGTTGATCCGCGGGATCCTGACGCGCGGCCTGCGCAGGCGGACCTGGACGCTAACCACCGGCGTCGTCGGGGTGAGTCTGGTCGTCGCCTTCGGCATGAGCATCGCGATGTTCGCCGCCGGCTACGACGACGCGAAGGTCGCCGACTCCAGGTTCGTCGTCGGCTCCGATCTTCGCGTCACGCCGAGCGTCCTCAGCCCTCGGGATCACCCGGCGAGCTTCGCGTCCGAGCTGCGGGTCGCGGGCGTGTCCGCGGTGACGCCGCTGGTGTTCAAGCTCGAGAACTCGGTGCTGTTCGGCCGTTTCAACCAGGATCGCAAGGACATGGCGGCGATTGACCCCGCGAGCTTCGGGCGGGTTGCCGCGCTCTCCGACTCGTTCTTCGTCGACCAGTCGGCCACGGCCGCGATGGCCGCGCTCCGGGCAGATCGCGAGGGTCTGCTCGTCGACTCGCAGACGGCCGACGAGCTGTCGGTCGCGCCAGGAGACCGCGTCGAGGTGCTTCTCGCCCGGGGGACGAAGAACCAGACGCTGCGGAAGTTCCATGTCGTCGGGCGCTTCGACCGCTTCCCCGGGTTCCCACAGGGCACGAACCTCGTCGCCAACCTCGCGTACTACCGGGCGGCGACGACCTCGACCCGCGCCGACTTCTTCCTCGCCCGTACCGCGGATCACAGCCACGCGGGCCTGGCGCGGGCGGTCGCGGCGCTGCAGTCGGGCCCGGGCAAGGGCGACCCCATCACCGTCGAGTCCACCGCGACTGCGCTGGACAAGGACCAGTCGAGCCTGACGGCCCTCAACGTGCACGGCCTGGTCGACCTCGATTCGCTCTACACGCTGCTCATGAGCGCGGCGTGCATGACGACGTTCGTGTTCGGGCTGATGCTGCAGCGCCGCCGGGAGTACGTCACCCTGCTCGCGCAGGGCATGGAAGCCCGGCAGCTGCGGGCGCTCGTGCTCGGAGAGGCGGCGCTCGTCGCGCTCTGCGGGCTGGCGACGGGCGTGCTCGTCGGCACCGTCATGGCCCACCTGCTCGTGCACGTCCTGCGGCCGCTCTTCTTCCTCGACCCGCACGTGACGTTCGCGACCCTCACGACCGCGCGAGTCGCGCGGCTGGTCGTCCTGCCGCCGGCGGCGGCGCTGGCGGCCGCGCTCGCCGCCACCGGCATGCTGAACCGGATGCGACCGACGGAGTTGTTGCGCGAGCTGTAGCCGTTGCGCGCCCACGCCTCGGGCCCTACGCGCGGTAAGGCGGAGCCACACCCCATCCCCACCGCGGCACGGGCGCATGTTCGACCACGTCGGCATCCGGCCCGGAGTTGTGCAGGGCGAGCCGTGTGCCCCACTCGACGTAGGCGACGAACGCGGACCGAAACTCGGGGTCGTCCGGCAACCCCGCGTCATCGGCGGCCAGGCTCATCAGCGAGGCGAAGCGGAACCGCTGCTCGCCGGTGATGCGCAGCCCGCGGTGCCTACCGAGCATCCGCTCGTAGCCGCCCAGCTCCTCGGTGTAGGTGGGCGGCCCGCCGAAGACCTCGCACCACCACGCCGTGACGTTGCTGCGGTGCTCCTCCCCCACCCCTCCCGGAAACAACGCCGAGAGCAGCTCGTCGGCCTCGACGCGGTCGTAGAACGCGTCGATCAAGCGCCGGAACGCGTCCCTCCCACTGGCCCACTCGTACAACGTCGGCGGCGACCCTCGGGCGTCTGACATGGGAAGTCCGAAGCTACCGGAACCCTCGACTCGGTTCTCGCGATCGATCAACGTCGGCCCGCACGTCGTGTGCATCACCCGACGAACCTCTCGATGCGCGCGATCGCGGCGTCACAGATGCGCGCCTGTCGTTCCGCGACCTGCCCGTGCCGTCGTCGGGTCGCGGGGGCCGCCCCGGTCGCGGTGGCGGTGGTCGCGGGTCGACGTCGCTGCCGTCGGGCTTCAGCCAGCGCCAGTGCCCAGGGCCGCCCTCCAGCCGGTAGCCCTCGTGCGTCTTCTGGGCGTGGTGGAACCGGCACAGCCGGGCCA
>Ga0066709_100000079_pt1 | contig 34010 bp, 24 predicted proteins | sample GraSoiAngelo_158_FD_79665 | JGI IMG/M metagenome (GOLD analysis project Ga0066709, IMG submission 79665) | Grasslands soil microbial communities from the Angelo Coastal Reserve, California, USA - 14_1009_16_30cm | ecosystem: Environmental > Terrestrial > Soil > Grasslands | place: USA...
CCCCGAGGCGCAGGCCCGCCCGCTGTTCACGCCGGCCTCCTACGTGTTCGATGCCGGAGCCAAGCCCCAATCCGTCGCGGTGGGGGATCTCGATCGAGACGGTCGCCCCGACCTCGTCGTGGCCGATGCGGGTTCGAACTCGGTGTCGGTGCTGCTCGGGAACGGTGACGGCACGTTCCGGTCGAACTCAGATTTTGGTATGGGGTTCGATCCCGTGTCCGTTGCAATCGGGGACCTCGACGGTGATGGGCGACTCGACCTCGCGGTGGCCAATCAGGCGTCGAACACGGTATCCGTGTTGCTCGGCCACGGGGACGGAACGTTCGGCACGAGGTCGGATTTCGCGACTGGCGACTCTCCGCGGTCGGTGGCGATCGCGGACCTCGATGGCGATGGACGTCTCGACTTGGCGGTCGCCAACTTCGGCTCGGCAAGCGTTTCAGCGCTGCTTGGCAATGGTTCAGGGGGCTTCGCACCCAGGCGGGATTTTCCCACCAACTGGGGCAGCATCTCCGTCACCGTGGCCGACTTCAATGAAGATGGCCGGCCCGACCTCGCGGTGGCGAACCAGCACGGATTCTCCGCGTCCGTGCTGCTGGGCAACGGTGACGGCACGTTCGGAGCAAAGACCGAGGTTGGCGCCGATGACTCGCCTGCCTCCGTTGTCGCCGGAGACTTCAACGGGGACGGCCATCTCGATCTGGCGGTGGCCAACTTCAACTCCATGACCGTGACGATCACGCTCGGCAACGGCGACGGCACGTTCGGAGCGAAGCTGGATCGACCCGTGAATGGTCGTGCCCTGACCGTCGCGACGGGCGAATTCGACAACGACGGGCACCTTGATTTGGCCGTCCTCACGCTGGACACCTCCGTGGAGGCCAGCAGGGTGTCGGTGCTGCCCGGAAATGGGGACGGCTCGTTCTCGACCGACGCGACCGTGTTCGTCGGAACTCGTCCATACTATCCAATCGGCGGGCCGCAGATCGCCGTCGGAGACCTGGATGGAAACGGCCGCCTCGACATCGCCGCAGCGAATTACGACTCGAGCACCATATCCGTGGTGCTGAGTGACGGGATGGGCAGGTTTGGGGCGAATTCGACCTTCGCCGCGGGAGCTCGCCCCAGTTCGGTCGCGATCGGGGACCTCGACGGCGACGGCCGCCCCGACCTGGCGGTCGCGGATTATTCCATGAATGGGGTTTCGGTGTTGATCGGGAGCGGCGCCGGCACGTTTGGACATCCGATGGGTTTCCCTGCGGGCATTGACCCCTACGGGTGGCGATTGGCAATCTCAACGCCGATGGGCATCCCGATCTCGCGGTCGCGAACCTTGGCTCGAACACGGTCTCGGTGCTGCTCGGAGATGGAACGGGAAGGTTCGCAGCTGGATCTGCACTCCCCACCGGGAGCAATCCCGTGTCCGTGGCAATCGGCGATCTGAACGGTGATGGCAAGTCCGACTTGGCGACGGCAAACCTGGGTAACATGTCGGGCCTCAGCACGGTCTCGGTGCTGCTCGGCAACAGCGACGGGAGTTTTGGGGTGACGACCGACTACGGGACGGGGGACTTTCCCCTCTGCGTGGCGATCGGCGACCTGAACCGGGACGGCAAGCCCGACTTGGTGACGGCGAACTCCGGCACGTACCCCGACTATGCCGGAACCGTTTCGGTGCTGCTCGGCCACGGTGACGGTAGCTTCGGGGCGAAGACCGACTACAGCACGGGGAGCTCTCCCAGTTCAGTGGCGATCGGCGACCTGAACGGCGACGGACGGCTCGACCTGGCGGTTGCGAACAACGAATCGAATACAGTCTCGGTGCTGCTGGGTAACGGCGCCGGAGGATTCGGCCCGAAAACGGATATCCCCGCCGGAGGCAGCCCCTATTCCGTGGCGATCGGCGACTTGAATGGCGACGGCCTGGCCGACCTGGCGGTGGGACACGACGGGCGTGAGCCGATAGTGTCCGTGCTGCTCGGCAATGGAGACGGGACGTTCGGCCCGAGATTCGACTACGGAACGGAGCCATATACCGTGTCGGTGGCCATCGGGGATCTCAACGGGGATGGCCGACCGGATCTCGTTGCGGCAAACTTCTACACGAACGACGTACAGGTCTTTCGGAACACGGGCGGCCTTCCGGCGGCCGTTGACTCCGTAGCGAACAAGCCGCAGAGCTTCCGGCTCTTCCCTCCCAGCCCGAACCCATTCCGCGGCAGGGTCAGGCTCGACTTCGCGCTGCCCCAAGCGAGCCGCGTCGAAGTCGCGGTGTTTGACGCGACGGGGCGGCTCGTCGAGCGCCTCGTGAATGGCCGCACGTTCTCCGCCGGCCGGCATTCGCTCCTATGGGATGCGCAACGACGCTCCAGTGCCAGGCTCCCGAGCGGCGTCTATTTCGTCCGAATCACGGCGGGGCCGCGGGCGCTGACTGGGAAAGTAGTGCTGATATCCCGCTGATGGGGAGTAGTGTCCGGGGACCGTACGCTCTCCTTTCGATCAGCTCCTGATTCTCTGCAACCACCGCCCGCGCCCCTACCGCACAACGACGAGTCGTCTCGCCAGCGAGCGAGCCACGTCTAGAGCGCGAGCAAGGCTCGCCAGCGCCGGGTCGAGGTCATGAGGCGCTCCCACGTATGGCGTCCGACGGAGGGCGGAATGCGTCCCATAGGCCCCGACACAGATTAGTACGGACGGTCCCCCGTCAACTACCGAACCGCGGCGGCGGTTTTGCCGCATCACCACCCGCGCCCCCGGTCAGCGGATCTCGTAGTTCGGGGCTTCCTTCGTGATCGTGACGTCGTGCGGGTGGCTCTCGCGCAGGCCGGCGGAGCTGATCTGCACGAACCGGGCGCGGGTGCGCAGTTCCTCGATGTCGCGGACGCCGCAGTAGCCCATGCCGGCGCGCAGCCCGCCCACCATTTGCAGCACCGACTGCGTCAGCGGGCCCTTGAACGGCACGCGGCCCTCGATCCCCTCCGGCACGAGCTTCGATAGCTCGCCGCCGTCGCCGCCATTCTCCTGGAAATAGCGCTCGCGGCTGCCGCGCGCGGCCGCCATCGCCGACAGGGACCCCATGCCGCGGTACACCTTGAACGACCGGCCCTCGAGCAGCACGACTTCGCCCGGGCTCTCCTCGGTGCCGGCAAACAGGCTGCCGATCATCACCGAGTGCGCGCCGGCGGCGATCGCCTTCACCACGTCGCCGCTGTACTTGATGCCGCCGTCCGCGATCACGGGAATGCCCGAGCCCTCCAGCGCCTCCGCCGCCTCGAGTACCGCGCTGATCTGCGCCGCGCCGACCCCGGTCACCACGCGCGTCGTGCAGATCGCCCCGGGGCCCATGCCGACCTTGACCGCATCCGCGCCCGCGGCGGCGACGGCCCGGGCCCCCTCGGCGGTGCCGACGTTGCCCACCACCAGGTCCACGTTGGGAAACCGCGCGCGCACGGTTTCGGCGGCGGCCAGCACGCCGCGCGAGTGGGCGTGCGCGCTGTCGACCACGAGCGCGTCGACGCCGGCCTTCACGAGCTCCGCCGCGCGCTCGAGGTAGTCGCCCGCGGCTCCCACCGCCGCCGCCACGCGCAGCCGGCCCAGCGCGTCCTTGCAGGCGTCGGGGTGCCGGATGCGCTTCTCGATGTCCTTGACGGTGATGAGTCCCTGCAAGCGCCCAGCGTCGTCCACCACCGGCAGCTTCTCGATGCGATGCCGGGCCAGGATGTCGCGCGCCTGCTCGAGCGTTGTGCCGACCGGGGTGGTGATCAGGTCGTCCTTCGTCATCACTTCGGACACGCGCCGCGCCGGGTCGTCTTCGAAGCGCAGATCGCGGTTCGTGAGGATTCCCACCAGGCGGCCGTTCTCGGTGATCGGCACCCCCGAGATGTGGAACCGCGCGCACACGGCGTGCGCCTCGGCCACCGTGGCGCTGGGCGGCAGCGTCACCGGATCCACGATCATCCCGCTCTCGGACCGCTTCACGCGGTCGACCTGCGCGGCCTGCTCGGCGATCGCCAGGTTCTTGTGGATCACCCCGATCCCGCCGTCGCGCGCGAGCGCAATGGCGAGCGCGGCCTCGGTGACGGTATCCATCGCGGCACTGACAATCGGGACGTTGATCGCGATGTTGCGCGTGAAGCGCGAGCGGATGTCGACGTCACGCGGATGGACCTCGGCGAAGCCCGGCACGAGCAGCACGTCGTCGAACGTGAGCGCCTCGCGCGCGATCTTGTCGGCCCACTGCACCCGATCTTTCACGAGCTCAGGCCTCCGTGCGCCTCCGGCCGCATCGGCAGTGGCGGTCGAGCCGGCGGGATCACCCCGGCGCCCGGCCCATCACGATGCTTCATGATCCGCCCTCGGCGAGCAAGCCCGACTTCATCATGGGAGCGCCGGAACGCCCGATGCCTTCTTTTTCGGGGCATTCGGGACGAAGTAGTAGTTGCCGCCGATGCGGACGCCGACGTCCAGCAGCTTCGAGTTCCACCCCGACGGGAACTGGTCGTCGCGCCGGGCGAAGGCATAGTGCGAGTCGATCGACACCTCGATGCTCGTCGAGGGCAGCGCCTTGAGGAAGCGCTCGAATCCCACTTGCACGGTGGCTCCGGGATACACGCCCCGGTGCAGCTTGAGGCTCACCGGGTCCCGCAGCACCTTGCGTCGGTTCTCCACCCACACGCGGTAAGCTCCCGGCCCCGCGCCCGCGTAGTAGAGCCAGGGGCCGCGGCTGGCGGTGAACTGGAGCTGGACCGAGACCGGCGCCAGCAGCGTGAGGTAGTTGGTCTTGGTGCTGTCGAGCGGGAAGTTGATGTCGCGGAACGGAGCCCGGTCCTGGTTGGGGTAGGAGGACCAGGTGAACCCGGGGCTGATCTGCCAGCGCAGCCAGGGCGTGATCGCGTATCGCCAGTGCCCGGAAAACGAGAACCGGGCCGCCGCACCGGTCGAATATTCGTTTTCGGCGACGACCGACGCGCCTCCGATCTGGCCGCCGATTCCGCCCCGGCCGGCGCGGTAACCGCCACTGTCCGCGGGGCATGCCGAGGCGATCGTGAGCATCGCGACGACGGCAATGCTCACGCGGCGCAAGCGAGCAATCATGCGAAGGGAAGCTCCTCTCCCGGGACGGAGACCAACGGGAACGCCCGGCGCGGTTGAGCGCGGCACTATAGACAGGGGCCGATTGGGTGTCAACCTACGCTGTGGCTGTGAACTAGCTCGATCGAGAGGAGGTGCTGGCCGTGGGACCAGGAGCCGGTGACCCGACCGACATGGCACGGGTCTTCGTCGAGCTCGGGATCGCGATCGTCGCTCTCGCGCTCCTCGCACGGCTGGCCAATCGGTGGAGGCTCTCGGCGATCCCGCTCTATCTGCTGCTGGGCCTCGCATTCGGAAACGGCGGCCTGCTGCCCTTGCCGTTCAGCCACGACTTCGTCCACGTCGGCGCCGAGCTCGGCGTTGCGCTGCTTCTCTTCTATGCTCGGCCTGGAATGCACGGGCGAAGAACTGCTGGCCAGCCTGCGCACCGGGCTCGCCGCGGGCGTGCTCGACCTGGCGCTCAACTTCCTTCCCGGCGTGGCCGTGGGCCTGCTCCTGGGATGGGGGTGGCTCGCGGCGGTGATTCTCGGCGGCGTCACCTACATCTCCTCTTCCGGGATCGCCTCCAAGGTCCTCGGCGATCTGGGACAGCTCCGCAATCCGGAGACGCCCGTCGTGCTCTCGATCCTGATGCTGGAGGATCTGGCGATGGCCGTCTTCATGCCGCTCGTGGCGGTGCTGGCCGTCGGCCACGGAGCGGCTCGAGCCGCCGTCTCGACCGCCGCCGCGCTCGCCACCACCGCCATCGTCCTCGTGCTCGCGGTCCGCCAGGGAAGGAACTTGAGTCGTCTCGTGTCGCACGAGTCGGACGAGATCATCCTGCTCACCGTGTTCGGGGCCATCCTCCTCGTGGCCGGAATTGCCCAGCTCCTCCACGTGTCCGCCGCGATCGGCGCATTCCTGGTCGGCATCGCGCTCTCGGGTCCGGTCGTGGCACGTGCACACCGAGTCATCGGCCCGCTCCGCGATCTGTTCGCGGCCGTGTTCTTTTTCTTCTTCGGTCTCCAGATCGACCCTGGGACACTCCCGCCGGTTCTGGTCGTGGCCATCGGGCTCGGGGTGATCACCGCGCTCACCAAGCTCCTGACCGGATGGCTGGCGACCGGAAGCGGACAGGTCGTCGCCCTGGGCCGATGGCGAGCGAGGGCGGCACTCGTGGCGCGCGGAGAGTTCTCCATCGTGATCGCGGGCCTGGGAGTCGAGGGTGGTCTCGCCCCGGGACTTCGCCCGCTCGCGACGGCATACGTGTTGTTCATGGCCGTGCTGGGGCCGATCCTGGTGCGCGCCACCGAGGCGATCGCGAAGGAAGGGATGAGGCGCAGCCCGGATTAGCGAGAGTCGCGGCGCGCTCCCTCGCGGTGGTGCTGGGTGCCTGCACCAGCAGTAGCCTCCGCCACAGTGCGTGGACCACGCTCGAACGTCCGGGCGATCGGAGCGGTTTCGACAGTAAAGGAGGTTCATCATGTTACGAACATCCTGGCTGCGCCTCGGGCGTATTGGCGTCACGGCTTCGCTTCTGCTCCTCAGCGCCCAGGCCAGTCCAAGCGCACCGGAAAAGAAGAGCGGCTCGACCGCGGAGGAAGCGGTGCGCGCGCTGGAGGCGGCGCGCGCGCAGGCGTTGCTGCAGGCAGACACCACGGCGCTCTCGCGCTTGGTCGCTGACGAGTTCATCGAGATATCGCGACTCGGGCAGCTCCGGACGAAGGCGGACAACATCCACGATATCGCGAGCGGTGAGCTGAAACTCACGTCGGTGAAGTACGACAGCCTGACGGTGCGGATCTACGGCAATGTCGCCGTTCTCATGGGCATCGCGGACAACACGGGCACGTTTCGCGGCTTCCCGTTCAGCGGAAAGATCCGCTACTCGCGCGTCTTCGTCCGACGCGGCGGCCGGTGGCAGGCCGTGGCCATGCAACAGACCCCGATCCAGTGACTTTGGACTTCTGGCGCCGAGCGTCGCGGCGCCTCCGCCCTCGCCGGTGCATCCTCAAACTCCGCCGCCGGCAACCGTCACTGGCGGCGTCGCATCGTGGTCGACGGTGACGATCGATCGACGCCGCCGGGGACACGGTTAGCCCAGAACCCGCAGGATGCACCGATTCCGGACTTGGAACGGCAGTTGCCCAGACGCGAGGCGCTGTCCAAAACCGGGATCCCGCCAATCGTTCCCTCCAGAAACCCTCACCCCGCCCACCTCTCCAAGACTTGTGTTCCTATCGGGGCCGGCCGCCAACCGGCCCCTGTCCCGGTTTCCACGCATCGCGCCGCAGCCCGCGGGTCTCGGCGCCGCGGGTGCGCCCCGCGCCCGTGCGAGCCGGGGTGAATGAGCGCCCCTGTCGGCGGTCCGCCGCGCGACCCATCCCTCCCTTCCACCGACTCCTTCGTCAATTCGTTGACACCCCTCCGCGCGGCCCGTAAACTGCCCGCCGCTTCTTGCCTCCCAACATCTTAGGCGTGCTCCGCTTTCTGCGGTCCGCGTCGCGCCTCATTCGTCTTCACCGCTTGAACGCGCGCTAGGAGATCCGATGACCCGCGATCAGTGGAAGCTGCTCGGCGTGCTGCTGGTGACGGCGGCCTCGCTGTGGGTGCTGTATCCCTCCTACCGCTTCTACTCGATGACGCCCGCCCAGCGCGCCGCGCTCCCCGCGCAGGAGCTGGCGGAGCTGCGGCGCAAGGCCGTCCACCTCGGCCTCGATCTGCAGGGCGGCATGCACCTCGTGCTCGAGGTCGAGCACCAGAAGCTCACGCCCGCCCAGGTCCGCGACGCCACCGATCGCGCCATGGAGATCATCCGCAACCGCGTCGACCAGTTCGGCGTGGCGGAGCCGCTGATCCAGCGCGAAGGCGAGGACCGCATCACCGTGCAGCTGCCCGGGCTCACCGACCGCCAGCGCGCGATCGAGCTGATCGGCAAGACGGCGCTGCTCGAATTCAAGCTGGTGCGCACGCCCGAGGAGACGCAGAACGTGTTCCAGCGGCTCGACGCCTACCTCGCCTCGCGCGGCGTCACGGAAGGGCTCGCGGACACGGCGCTCAAGCGCATGCCGCTCACCGGGCATTTCCTCGGCACCGAGGGCACCGCCGCGTTCGTTCGCGATCAGGATTCGCCGATCGTGACGAAGCTGCTCGCGACTCCGGGCGTCGACTCGATCATCCCGTCGGACTCGCAGCTCCTGTGGAGCGGCCCGGAAACCTCCGCCGGGGCCACCGGCCGCTACCTCTACGTCGTGAAGCGCGAGTCGGAGATGAGCGGCGGCTCGGTGGCGGCGGCGGAGGCGCGCGTGGGCCTGGAGCAGACCAACCCCGGCGCGTGGGGCGTGAGCATGAAGCTGACGCCCAAGGGCCGGGCCGACTTCGCGCGCATCACCGGCAACAACGTGGGCCGCCAGCTCGCGATCGTGCTGGACGGCGTCGTGAGCTCGGCGCCCAACATCCGCGAGCGCATCCCGTCAGGAGACGCCTCGATCACCGGCAACTTCGACATCGCCTCGTCCAAGGACCTCGCCATCGTGCTGCGCGCCGGCGCGCTCCCGGCGCCGGTGCGCATCATCGAGGAACGCTCGGTGGGCCCGTCGCTGGGATCCGACTCCATCCAGGAAGGCGTGACAGCCGGCTGGATCGGCACGGTGCTCGTCGTGCTGTTCATGGCGGTCTACTATCAGCTCTCCGGCCTGATCGCGATCGTCGCCATGGTGCTGAACATCTTCTACCTGGTGGCGTGCATGGCGGGATTCGGCGCCACCATGACGCTGCCTGGGATCGCCGGCATCGTGCTCACGATCGGCATGTCGGTGGACGCCAACGTGCTGATCTTCGAACGCATCCGCGAGGAGCTGCGCAACGGCAAGAGCGTGCGGCAGGCGGTCGACGTCGGCTACAGCCGCGCCTTCCGCACGATTCTCGACGCGCACGTCACCACGCTCATCAGCGCGTTGTTCCTGATCCAGTTCGGGACGGGGCCGATCAAGGGATTCGCGGTGACGCTCATCATCGGCCTGATCGCCAACATGTTCACGGCGGTGCTGTTCACGCGCATGATCTTCGATTACTGGCTGAGCCGCGGGAAAGCCCAGCGGCTGAGCATCTAGTCTTTTCGCGAGGCGAGTCCATGGCCATCCTGCAGTTGCTGATCGGAACCAACATTCCGTTCATGAAGTTCCGCACGGTCACGTACATGTTCTCGGGCGCGCTCATCCTCGCGACCGCGGTATGGCTGATCGTGCACGGCGGCCCCAAGTACTCCGTCGACTTCACCGGCGGCACCCTGATCCAGCTGCGGCTGTCGCGGACGCTGTCGGCAGATGGGGTGCGCAAGGCCATCGACGCCTCCGGCCTGCGCGGCGTCGAGCTGCAGCAGATGACCGGCGAGAACCGCAACGAATTCCTGATCCGGCTCCAGGCCACCGAGGGGCACCAGAACCCGTTCCCGCTGATCCAGCAGGCGATCGCCGCGCGGTTCCCGGGGGTGCAGGTGGAGTTGCGCCGCACCGAGCAGGTGGGGCCCAAGGTCGGCAGCGAGCTGCGGCAGAAGGCGATCTGGGCGGTGCTCGGGAGCCTGGTCGGAATTCTCCTTTACGTGGGCATCCGCTACGAGTTCAAGTTCGCGTTCGGCGCCGTGGTCGCGCTGTTCCACGACGTGTTCGTGACGCTCGGCATGCTGTGCTTCACCGGGCGCGAGGTCTCGCTGACCGTGGTGGCGGCGCTGCTGACCATTGCGGGATACTCGATCAACGACACCATCGTCGTCTTCGACCGCATCCGGGAGCGGTCCAAGGCGCTGCGCAAGGAGAAGCACTCGCGCGCCATGGACATCGCCGTCAACGAGACGTTGTCGCGCACCGTCATCACCTCGCTCACCGTGTTCCTCACCGCGCTCGCGCTGTTCATCTGGGGAGGCGAGGTGCTGCGGGACTTCTCGTTCGCGATGCTGGTGGGCGTGGGATTCGGCACCTACTCGTCGGTGTACGTGGCGAGCGCGCTCGCGCTCGACATCTGGATCCGCCTCGATCGCCGCAAGGGCATCTCGGCCGAGTAGGGACGGGGGTATGGCGCGACGCACCGGATTTCTCCTCCTGGGCCTGGCGGCGATCACCGCCGGCGCCCTGCTCGCGCCTGCGTGCAGCAAGAAACCCCTGATCGTGAGCCCGGGCTTCACGGTCCCCGAAGGCATGCCGTCGAACGGCGTCCAGCTCGTGATCTGGCCCGAGCGCCCGAACATCCTCGCGGTCTTCAGGGACCTGCCGCCGGTGGGCGAGGGCGACGAAGACGAGTTCCTCGGCTTCGAGCGATCGGACACCTCCGGGATCGGAGGGAACCCGGTGGGAAGCGTGAACGGCATGGTGCTGGACAACACCGTGGCCGACGGCTACCAGGTGTTCCGGCGGGCGCCGAACGGCGGACTCCGGTCGCTGTTCGACTTCCCGCTCCAGCCGGTGGCGCGATGGCTGGACGGCCACTGGGAGCTGTACCGCTTCGTCGACACGGCCCCCACGAGCGCTCCGAGCTACATCGCGCGCGGGCTGTTTGGAGGCGGCCCGGCCCTGACGTCTCCCCTGAGCAACACGGCAGCGATCGTCTCCGATACGCTCTACAACATCACGCTCACGTTCCCGAACGACACGCAGGATCTGAACTCGCCGTTCACTTGCCCCGACCCGCACAACCGGCCCTGTGCGGGGAACGATTCCACGGTCACGTGGCAGTCGGTTCCGGGGGCGACGAGCTATCTGGTCCAGATCTACCAGCTCAACGCCGGGTCCGGGAACCAGATCATCCTGAGCGGGCGCCCCGCGCTGCTCGATGCCGACAAGCTGCACTACTTCGTGGTGGGCGGCACCCAGAACCCGGTGAGCTTCGGGATCAACCAGGCATTCCCGGGGAGCGTGCTCACGGGGCTGCCGACCCCCCATCTCGGCCAGTACCTGGTGCGGGTGTCCGCGCTCGGTTCCCACGGCGACCTGCGCGGCGTGTCCTACGTTCAATGCGAGAGCTTCGGCACGGCCGTCAACGCCGACGACCCTTCCATCTACGCCAAGTTCCCGCTGGCGGCGGTCACGCTGCCGCACTTTTCACTGAACGATCAGGACAAGAAATCGTGCACGAATCGGAATGCGGCGCTCACCCGAGCGTATGCTCAGCTCTTGGGAGGATCGCCCAGCGCTTCCCTGTTCCGGAGCCAGGCGTTCACGTTGAGATCCAACCCGCAGCTTGCGGGCCACCACTGGATCTTCAAGGGCCAGTAGCCGGCGACGAGCGTCCAGGCGAGCCGCGACGGCGAGAGGCAGACCCGCCAGCGGCCACGAGCAGACCCACCAGCGGTGGGACCGGCGCCCCGCGCCCCCGGCGCGGGCATCCGGTGTACAATTGAGGGAGCGCCACGGGCGCGGAGCGAATCCGCGCCCGGACGCATCTCAGGAGTGACCATGACCCGGATCCGCCTCCTCGCCGCTCTGCTCCTCGCCACGGCCTTCTCGGGCGGCGCCACATCCGCCGAGGTGGTGGTGCCGCCCGGGGCCCGGGAGTTCGGCATCGCGCGCCTCAAGTACGGGGGCGGCGGCGACTGGTACGAAGATCGCACCTCGCTCGCGAACCTGCTGCGGGCGGCCAAGGAGCGGCTCGGGGTCACGATCGCGGGCGACAAGGAGGCCATAGTCGAGCCGAGCTCGGCCACGCTGTACCAGTACCCGCTCGTGTTCGCCTGCGGCCACGGGAACGTCAAGTTCACCCCCGACGAGGTCGTGAACCTGAGGCGTTATCTGGACACGGGCGGCTTCCTGTGGGTGGACGACGACTTCGGCATCGACGCCTCGATCCGGCGCGAGCTGCAGCGCGTGTTCCCCGACTCGAAGCTGGTCGAGCTGCCGTTTTCCCATCCCATTTTTCACGCCCATTACGACTTTCCCCGCGGATTACCGAAAATACACGAGCACGACGGGGGCCCGGCCAAGGCGTTCGGGATCTTCCATGACGGGCGGCTCGTGGTGCTGTATTCGTACGACACCGATCTCGGCGATGGGCTCGAGGACGAGGAGGTTCACCACGATCCGCCCGAGAAGCGCGAATCCGCCATGCGGATGGGCCTCAACATCGTCCAGTATGTCCTCACGCACTGACCCATGACCTCGCGTATTGCAGAAGGGTCGATCCGCTCCTCGCTCGCCCGGCGCCACGCGGCGCTCAAGCGGGCGCTGGCGCTCAGGCTGGGGCTGCGCGCCGCGGCGGCGTGCGCCGCGGTGGTCACGGTCGCCGTCTTGATCGGAGCCTGGGCCCCGTTCGGCGTCGGCGGAGCCTGGACGCGGCTAGTACTGCTGGCCGCGGCCTGCGCGGCGCTCGTGGCGCTCGCGGTGCGCGGCTTCCTCGCCGGGAGCCCCGGCTTCCACGCCTACCTCGAGCGGGCCGGGCTGCGCTTCCCCGAGTTCCGCTCGTGGCTGCGCAACGCGGTCGACTTCGCAGCGCCGCGCGGCGCGGAAACACCCGCCACGACCGGCACGTCGGCGGCGCTGGCGGAAGCGGTGCTCCAAGAGACCGCACGCAAGCTCGACCGCCTTCCGCTCGAAACCCTGGCTCCCCGCATCGAGCCCGTTCGCCCGGTCCTGGCGCTGGCCGGTGGGTTCGCTGCGATCCTGGCCGCGGCGCTGCTCGCCCCCCAGGCGGTCCAGCGGTCGTGGCGGACGCTGTTCGATCCCGCCGCCGCCTCGCCTCCCATCGTGCTCACGGTGGAGCCGGGTTCGGTCAAGGTCTCGCCCGGTGCATCGCTCACGGTCTACGCCCACGTCTCCGGCACCGAGCGCGCGCCGCGGCTCATGCGCGCCGGCCAGAAGCCGCTCCTGGGCGTCCCCGACGGCCGGGTCGAGCGCGCCCGGCTATGGCGATTCGATCTGGCCCAGCTCACGAAGGAGCAGGACTACCGCGTGCGCGTCGCCGCGGTCGAGAGCCCCCGCTACCACATCGCGCTCGCGGGCGAGCCGGTTCCGGTGAGCTTCGAGGTCGAGTATCGCGCCCCCGACTACGCCCGGCTTCCGGTGCAGCGAGGCTCGGCGTTGCGCGGCGACCTGTCCGCGCTGCGCGGCACGCGGGCGCACATCGAGGTCACGTTCGATCGCGACCTGACGCGGCTCGAGGCCGCCGTTCCCGGCGCCGCCGCGGCCTCGTGGAAGCCGCTCACCGCGCGCCGCTGGCAGGGCGAGATCCTGGTCAACCGCGAAGGCGACTACGAGCTGCACGCGGTCGCGAGCGCCGGCGAAGGGCGGTTCCGCTACCGCATCCAACCGCTCGCCGATGCCCCGCCCGTGATCGCGGTGCGCACCCCCGCCGGCGACCTCGACCTGCCGGCGGGCCAGCAGGTGCCGGTCGAGGTGCTGGGGCAGGACGATCTGGGATTGAGCGAGCTCGAGCTCGAGTACCGCAAGGACCCGGCGGCGCCGTGGGCCGTCGTCCCGCTCGCCCGCTTCCCCGGTCGCCCGCGCGAAGCCCAGGTGCAGGCGCGCTGGGATGCCGGGTCGCTCGCGCTCCTGCCGGGAGAAACGGCGGCGTTCCGGTTCGTGCTGTTCGACGACAACGCCGTGGACGGCCGCGGCCGCGCCGAGAGCCCGGTGTTCGAGCTGCGGTTCCCGTCGCTCGCCGATCTGTATCAGCAGATCGACCAGACGCAGGGCAACGTGCAGCAGACCCTGGAAAAGGTGTCGGAGCAGGCGAAGGAGCTGCAGAAGTCGCTCGACAAGCTGTCGCGCCAGCAGCCGCGTCCCTCGCCGCAGAGCACGCCCGCGTTCGAGCGCAGCGAGGAGCTCAAGAGCAGCCTGGAGCGCCAGCAGGACCTGGCGAAGCAACTCGACCAGGCCGCCCAGCAGATGCAGGAGAGCCTGTCCAAGGCGGAGGAGCGCCAGGCGTTCAACGACGAGCTGGCGCGCAAGCTCCGCGAGATGTCGGAGATCATGCAGCAGATCCAGTCGAAGGAGTTCAAGGACGCGCTGCAGCGGATGGAGCAGGCGCTCGAGAACCTGGACAAGCGCGCGCTCGAGAATCAGCTCCCGCAGTGGAAGCAGGACAACCGCGAGATGCTCCAGAACCTGGAACGGACGCTCGAGCTGCTGAAGAAGCTGCGTGACGAGGAGAAGCTGGAGTCGCTGGCGAAGCGCGCCGAAGAGCTCAAGTCGCACCAAGACGAGCTGAACCAGCAGCACGAGGCCGCCGAGCAGAACCAGGGCGCGAAGGACTCGAAGTCGGCGGAGCAGCTCGCCGCCGACGCCAAGAAACTCGCCGAGGAGCAGGAGCAGGCGGCGCAGGAGAGCGAGCAGCTGTCGCAGGACGTGCAGCAGCTTTCGCGCTCGCTCGAGTCCCAGAGCGACCAGCAGAACCTGGCCAAGACCGCCGAGGGGCTGGAGCAGGAGGCGGCGCAGCCGCAGCACGAGGCGGCGCGCTCGGCGCAGCAGCGGCAGGGCGGCAGCGCCAAGCGCAGCGGCCAGCGCGCGAGCCAGGGCTTGCAGCAGGCCGCCGACCGGCTGCAGCAGATGGCGCAGCAGAATCAGCAGCAGCAGGACGGCGCCGACCTCGCCGCCCTGCGCCGCTCCGCCCAGGACCTGGTGTCGTTGCAGCGCCAGAGCGAGTCCAGCCTCGAGCCGGGCCGCGCGCCCGACGAGCGCGCGAACCAGCAGACCGACTTGTCGGAGGGCGTGGCGCGCGTGGCGGACTCGCTGGGGGTGCTGGCGCAGCGCACGCCGTTCCTGAGCCCCAAGCTCACCGAATCGCTGGGGCGCGCGATGAACAACCTGTCGCAGTCGGGCAAGGACCTCGCCTCCGGCAATCGCTCGCACGGCGAGCAGGTGGGGCGTGAGGGCAGCACCGCGCTCAACGAGGCGATCCTCGAGCTACGGCTCTCGGAGTCGTCGATGTGCAAGCAGCCCGGACAGGGCCAGGGCCAGCAGCCCGGCATGAGCGAGCGCATGGCGGGGCTCGGCCAGCAGCAGTCGCAGCTCAATCAGCGCTCGCGGAACCTGGCGCAGCGCCTGAGCCAGCAGATGCGGCTATCGGCGGGCGATCACGACGAGCTGGAGCGCATGGCGAAGGAGCAGGCGCGCATTCGCGAGCAGCTCGAGCAGATCCAGAAGGACGACGAGGCGCGCCGCAAGCTCCTGGGACGGCTGGATCAAGCCAAGCGCGACATGCAGGACGTGGAGGAGGAGCTGCGCCAGGGGCGCACCGGCGATGAGCTGGAGGACAAGCAGACCCGCATCCTGTCGCGGCTGCTCGACGCCCAGCGCTCGATCAATCGCCGCGACTTCGATCCCGAGCGCGAATCGCGTCCGGGCGAAGCGCTGGCGCAGCGCTCGGCGCCCCAGATTCCGGCCGAGCTGCTGCGCGAGACCGACCGGCTGCGGCTCGACCTGCTCAAGGCCGACGCCGATCGCTACCCGGCCCAGTACCGCGCGTTCATCGAGGCGTACCTCAAGTCCCTGAACGGCCTGAGGCGGTGAGGGTGCGCCGGCTCGCGCTCGCTCTGGCGCTGACCGCGGTGTGCGCCGCCGCGGCCGCGGGGCAGATGGGGCCCCCGCCCCGCCCGGCGGACCTGCGCCCGCTCATCATCGACAAGCGGATTCCGGCCGCGCCGGTGCGGCGCGACCTCAAGCCGCTGACGCCCGAGCAGGTCGCCCGGCTCGAGGAGGCGCGGAGCGCGCGGGCGAGCGGCATGCTGGCGCGCGCGAAGCAGATCCTGCTCCCGCTCAACCAGCAGGCCCCGCATCATCCGCTCGTCGTCACCGAGCTCGCCGAGGTGTACCTCGCCGAGAACGGCTTCGCGGCGGTCGAGAAGCTGGCGCGCGCGGAGCGTGCGGCGCTCAAGGACTCGCTGCTGCTCGGACGCGAGCTGTCGCTGGCGCTGGAGCGGCTCGGGCGCCCGCGCGAGGCGGCGGAAGCGGCGCTGGAGGTGTGGGTCGCGGCGCCGGCGGAGGCGGAATGGGCTTCGAGCACGATCCTGCGGCTCGCTCCCACCGACGCGCGCGGTGTGCGCGCGGCGGTGCGGAAGGCGGTCGAACGCCTGGTGAACAGACCCGATCTGGAGCTCGGCCTGGCCCGGCTCGAATGGCAAGGCGGCGACCTCGACGCGGCGCTGCGCGCGCTGGCGGTGGCCGACCGCGCCCCGCAGCAGCCGTCGTCGCGCTCGCGGTTCGCAGACGAGCTGCTCCTGACCGGCGCTTCCCGGGACACGCTCGCGGCGATCCGATCGCTGGTGGCGCTGGCGGGCGATACGGCTCGCCCCAGCGCCGAGCGCGTCCAGAGCTCGCGCCGCGCCTGGGTCCTGATCGCGCGGCACGGCGATGACGGCACGCTGGCCGCGCAGCTCGGGCAGGCGTTGAAGGACGTGGGCCAGTGGGATGCCGATGTGCTGGTGGGCGTGGCGAGGGAGCTGCGCGCCTCCGGCCGCACCGCCGATGCGCGTGCTGTCTTGTCGGCGCGTGGCGGCGATGCCGCGCTGTCGCACACGGTGACGCTCGAGCGCGCGCTGGCCGACCTGCGCGACGGCCCGCCGGAGAAGGCGCTCCCGGCGCTGGAGGCCGCCTCGCACGTGTCGCTCGAAGCGCTGGCCCGGTTCGCGGACGCGCTGTTCTTCGCCGGGCTCGCCGATTCCGCGCTCGGCCGCTACCAGGAGGTGGCGAAGCAGCCGCAGAGCCCGTTCGCCGGCGCCGCACTCGAGCGCATCTACCTGATCGAGGACGCGGAGCCTCGCGACGCGCTGCCGACGTTCGGGCGCATGGCTTACGAGGAGTGGCGCGGCGAGACCCGCGTGGCGACCGCGATCGCCGAATCGCTGTACCGCGTGCTGCCGCACGGGCCGCTGTGGGCGCAGGCCGCGATCGCGCTGAGCGCCAAGCGCGAAGCGGCCGGCGACGCCCGGGCCGCGCTCGAACCGGTGCTCGCGGTCGCCGATTCGCTCCCCGGCGACCGGCTCGCACCCGTCGCGCGGCAGCGGGCCGGGGATCTGTACCTGACGAAGCTCAAGGACGAACCGAGCGCGCTCGCCCAGTACGAGGAGTGCCTGGCCCGCTATCCGCGCGCCTGGAACTCCGCCGAGGTCCGGCGCCGCGTCGAGATGCTGCGGCGCGAGCGGCGATTCTGAAAGCCGGCCGATCTGAGATAATGGAGCCATGAACGAATCCGAGCTATTCCGGCGATCGCGGCCGCGCTTCCGCCCCGGCCTGGTAGGGCCGTTCGGGCCCCGCTGGCAGCCGCGGCGACCGTTCCGGCCCGAGCCGCCTGCCCCGCGGCGGCTGAACCCGTTCGCCGGCTTCACCGCGGTCGCGGCGCTCGTGGCGCTGGCCATCGCGGTGATCGCCACGCTGGGGCTCGCGCTCCTGTTCTCGCGCGGCCGCGTGCGGATGTGGCGCGGCTCGCTGCGTGGCGGCGCGCCGCGCAGCGTGGATGGCAAGCGTCGCGATCACGCAGCGGAGGGGCCGGGGGCATCGGCGGAGGCGCAGGACGGAAAGACGCGCGGCGGCTCGTATGCGGAAGTGGTCGAGATGCTCCCCGTGGCGCTGGGGGCCGCGCTGCTGCTCGGCGCGACCGCGCTCGCGCCGGTACCCGCCCACGCCAGTCTGCTCGTGCCGATGGACGACAAGCAGACCGACCATCTCAAGGCGTACGGGCTCACCTACTGGGTCCTGGCTCGCGGCGCCAAGTGCGACTGGCTGCTGAACTATCGGGGCGGCTCGTTCCTCTTGCCCGACGACCCCGAGACCGAGCGCGAGGCGAACATCCGCGGCGTCGCGCTGGAGCATGTGGGCACGGCCGACGTGTCGGCGATCCGGGCAGAGATCGCGGACAACAACATGGAGACGGTGGCGCTGGAGAAGGCGCCCAAGGTCGCCGTGTACATCCCGCCCAACACGCCGCCGTGGGACGACGCCGTCACGCTCGCGCTCAAGTACGCGGACATCCCCTACGCCACGGTGTGGGACGAAGAGGTGATCCGCGGCGACCTGCCCAAGTACGACTGGCTGCACTTGCATCACGAGGACTTCACCGCCCAGCACGGCAAGTTCTACGGCGCCTACCACAACTTCCCCTGGTACCAGGAGGAGGAACGCGTGCAGCAGGCGATGGCGAAGAAGCTGGACTTCGCCAAGGTCACCCAGCTCAAGGCCGCGGTGGCGCTCGCGATCAAGGACTACGTGTCGAAGGGCGGGTTCATGTTCGGGATGTGCTCGGCGACCGACACGTACGACATCGCCCTGGCGGCGGCAGGCGTGGACATCGCGGACGTGGTCTATGACGGCGACCCGCCGGATCGCGATGCCAATCGCAAGCTCGACTATTCCCGCACGCTGGCGTTCAAGGACTTCCGGCTGGAGCTGGACCCGTTCATCTACAAGTTCTCCGACATCGACGTGACGCAGGAGGCCTCGCTGCGCGGTCCCAACACGTTCTTCACGCTGTTCGATTTCTCGGCGAAGAACGATCCCGTGCCCACCATGCTGGTGCAGGACCACGTGAACGCCGTGCCCGAGTTCCTGGGCCAGAGCACCGGCTTCCACAAGTCCAAGATCAAGAGCGGGGTGCTCGTGCTCGGCGAGGTCGAAGGCACGGACGAGGCGAAGTACCTGCACGGGCAGTACGGCCGCGGCACATTCACGTTCCTCGGCGGCCACGACCCCGAGGACTACCAGCACATGGTCGGCGATCCTCCCACCGAGCTGTCGCGCTACAAGCACTCGCCGGGCTACCGGCTGATCCTGAACAACGTGCTGTTCCCCGCCGCGGAGAAGAAGAAGCAGCGCACGTAGCCGGGGGTCGGGATGGACCGGGAGCGCGATTCATGCTGCGTGATTCATCGCGGGCCCCGCGGCACGGAACCAAACGGCCACCACATCACGCAGGTCCGGCCCTTGCCGTCGTGCTGCTCCTCGCCACGCTCGGGTGCGCGCGTCACTTCAAGGTTGATTCGACGTGGAGTCGCGGCCAACGGCGTTGGTCGCCCGTGTTCGTTCAAGGCTTCGAACACATCCCGGATCACCGGGATACCGAGAATGACGTCGCGTTTGACGTGCTCGGCCTGCCTTCTCCCGACGGACGCTACATCCTGGACGTGGATTCCTACCAGGTGGTCGAGCCGGAAGGAGACAGCCTCGAATGGGGTGGGGAGCCGGAATCGCGGCCGGTGCTGATCGATCGCCGAGAGAAGATCGCCGCGATCCTCGCGGTATGCGGGACGCCGTGCTGGTTCGACTGGGGCACATGGCTGTCCCCGACGAGCTTCGCGCTCGCAGGCGCACTGGATGCCGATGAATTCGGGGAGTGGCGGCAGGGGCGCGTCACCATCTACTCCATCTCCGACTCGACCGCGGCCACGTACGTGACTCGAATAGTCCCGGCCGACACGTACGCGCGCTACGTCAAGGCGTGGAAGAGCTGGCTGATGAAGCGCTTTCGAGCCCTCAAGGCCTCCGGGCCCACTACCTGAAGCGCTACAAGCCCGAGCGTCCCGTCGAGCATTTCAGCCCCACAGCTTCGTGGCCGTGTCCTTCGATCGATACCCGCCATGCCCCTGGCCTGCAGCCCGCGCTCAACCATCCCCTCGCACCCGCCGATAACCTCCCCGACATCAGCGGTATTGCACCCAACGGAGGCCAGGGATGGCAGTCGCCGTATCCGATACGAAGACGCGTGTTCCCGCACCCAAGCAGGCGAGCCGCTGGCGGCGCGTGTTCCACACGCTGATCGCGGCCGCGGGCTGGGCGGTGTTCGCTTACTGGTGGACAATCGTCGTCGGCCGGGTGAGCCCGCATGAAGTGCGGTTCACGGTCCTGTTCGTCCTGGGCTCGTTCGTGCTGTGCATTCTCGTCACCGGCGCCTGGGTGCTGCACAACCTGTCGATCTTCCGCCGCCGCGGGCCTCGCACCAAGCTGCGTGAAGTCAAGCTCGACTACTCCCGGGATCCGCTGGGCCGCACCGTGAGGTTCGAGGCTCCGCCCGCGGCGCTGCTCGAGACCCCCGTGGTGCGCATTCTCGTCGATCGGGACAACAAGTCCTATCGCCCCATGCGCCCCGACGCGCCGACCGGTCCGGGCTCGTCGCGAGCCTAGGCAGCGAAAGGATTCCATCGATGCGCGAGTTCGTTCAGACCGTTTCCACGTGGCAGGTCTACTGGTGGGTGCTGGTGTTCTTCGCCTTCTATCCGGTGATGAGCGCGATCGCGTGGGTGTCGACGGCGTTCCTGTTCTTCTTCCTGCGTCGTGAGCGCGAATCGCAGCGGTCGATGCCCCCAAAGCTCAAGCACTACCCGATGGTGTCGGTGTTGATCCCCGCCTATTGCGAGGAGAAGGTGATCGGCGAAACCCTGCAATCCGCCACCGCCATCGATTACCCGAACTACGAGGTGGTGGTGGTCGACGACGCCTCCACCGACGGGACGCGGGCGGCGGTGCGGCCGTTCATCGAGGCCGGCAAGGTACGGTTGATCGCCAAGCAGCAGAACGAGGGCAAGGCCATGGCGATGAACGACGCGATGCCGTGCCTCAAGGGCGAGATCGTGTTGATCATGGACGCCGACGCCTCGCCCGACCCCGACATCCTGCGCTGGATCGTGCCGCACTTCGAGTCGGCCCGCGTGGCCGGCGTCACCGGCAACCCGCGCGTCGTGAACCGCGAGACGTTCCTCGCCCAGCTCCAGCTCGTCGAGTTCACCTCGATCGTAAGCCTGCTGCGGCGCGCCCAGCGCATCTGGGGCCGCATCCTCACCATGTCGGGCGTGGTCGGGGCGTTCCGCAAGTCGGCCATAGTGGACGTGGGCCTGTTCAGCCCCGAGATGGCGACCGAGGACATCGACATGACGTGGAAGCTGCAGCGCGCCGCCTACGACGTGCGCTACGAGCCGCGCGCGCTGGTGTGGATGAAGGTGCCGCCAACGCTGCGCACCCTGGTCACGCAGCGCCGGCGCTGGGCGCTGGGCCTGGCGCAGGTGCTGCGTCGCTATCGCGGCGTGCTGGTGAGCTGGCGGGCGCGCCGGCTGTGGCCGGTGTTCTACGAGTCGCTGATGTCGATCGTGTGGGCGTACTGCTTCGTCGGATTGACGGCGTTCTGGATCCTGTCGTACGCGCTCCGCATTCCACCGCTCGGCGTGTCGCCGATCCCGAACTGGTGGGGCATGTCGATCGGAACCCTGTGCCTGATCCAGCTCCTGACCGGCGTGTTCCTCGACTCGCGCTACGACCGCACCGTGGTGCGCTACTTCCCGGTAGCAGTCGCCTACCCGATCATCTACTGGATGCTGATGTCGCTGATCACGTTCTTCGCGACGCCCGCCGGCCTGCTCCGGCGCCGGCGCCCCGGGTCGGTGACACAGTGGAGGACCGTGCGATGAAGCGCTCCGCGACACTGCTGGCTCTCGCGGCATTGCTCGCGTGGGCTGGGTCGGCGGCGGCCGCCACGCACCATCCGCGGCACCCGTCGCCCGGGAGATCGCGAGCTCATGGCGCGCCCGGCACGGCCGCGAAAGCTCCGGCCGACTCGGTCCAGCAGATCTGGATGACCGCCCGCGACCTCGCGACCGGCGGCCAGCACGACAGCGCGCTCGTCGTGCTCGGCGAAGGACTGCGCCAGCATCCCGGCAGCACCGACCTCTTGTGGCTGGAGGCGGCGGTGTACGGGTGGTCGGGCAACCATCGCGAGGCGGTGGCGCGTTACGAGCGCCTGCTCGCTGATCACCCCGAGCTCGCCCGCGACGTGCGCATGGACCTGGCCACGGAGCGGCTGTGGGCCGACGATCCGCTGGGCGCGATCCGCGATCTCGACCTGCGCATCGCCGAGGAGCCGACCGATCGCGACGCGAGGAGCATGAGGGCGCTGGCGCTGTCGCATGCCGGCCGGCTCAAGGAATCGCTCGCCGCCTACAGTCAGCTCGTGAGCGAGGACCCGTCGGATCTCGACGCGGCGCTCGAGCGCGCGCGGGTGCTGGGCTGGATGGGGCGGCACCGCGAGGCGGTGGCGGCCTATCGCGACGTGCTGGCGCGCGATCCCAGCCGGGACGCGGCGCGGTTCGGAATCGCCCAGAACGAGAACTGGGCGGGTCACCACCGGGCGGCGGTGGCGATCTACGACTCGCTGCGCGCGGTTCCGCAAGCCGATCCCGAAGCCGAGAAGGGCCTGGCGTTCGCCCATTACTGGAGCGGGCACCCCGCGCGCGCCCAGCAGGCGCTCGATCGCTATCTCGCGCTCAAGCCGACCGACCTCGAGGCGCTCGATCTCGCCGACAAGATCGCGCGCGAGCGCAAGGCCGGCTTCACCGCCCGCTACGGCCGCGCCGACGACACCGACGAGCTGCGCGTCGAGTCCCGCACGCTCGACGTGCGCCTGCCGTTGCCGGGAGAGACCTCGTTGCTCCTGTCGTGGCGCCGGCTCGGCGTGCACGATCCGGGCGGAAGCTTCGATCCGTTCGTCGTCGGCGCCGGTCTCGAGCGCACGTGGGGCGACCTGTGGATCGCGCGCGGGCACGTCGACTACTACAAGCGCAACGACGCCACGGACGGCCTGGGGCTGGGTGAGGCGTCGGTGACGTGGAAGCCCGCGGATCCGGTGCGGCTGGACGCCGGCGTGGCGAAGCAGGTGGTCGAGACCCGGCTGTCGGTCGAGCGCGGGATCACGATGCGCACGCTGGTGGGCGGCGTGGACTGGAATATCAACGACGGCGTGATGCTGCACGCCGAGGGTCACGCCCGCGACTACAGCGACGACAACCATGCCACGCAGCTCGCCGCCGCCGCCCGGGCGCGGGTGCATGCCGAGCGCACGTTGCGCGCATTCGTGACGGGCAACGTCGAACAGCTCCGCACCGACAAGGATCTCGACGACGGCTACTATGACCCGCGGCGCTACACCGAGGGCGGCCCCGGCGCGGCGCTGGAATGGGAGCCCAAGCGCGGCTGGTCGATCGGCGCCGAAGGACAAACCGGCTGGCAGCAGGAGCAAGGGGCCGAGACCAAGCCGTTCTACAACTACCAGGCTAGCGCCGAGTTCGTGCTTGGCAGATTCGTCGTGCTCCAGCTCGAGGGCGGGCGCAGCAACTCCAACCTCACCGTGGCCAATGGATATGCGCAAAGACGCTGGGGGATCTCGCTCGCTCGAAGCTTCTGAGCGCAAGAACATGCTGGTCGCGGCGGTCGTGCTGCTGTCGCTGGCCGTGGGCTTGCGGCCGGCCGCGGCGAAGAGCGTACAGCCGGAGATCGCGGCAGCCGGAGCGACGGGCCCGCTCGTCGCGATCCTCTGCTACCACGATCTCTCGGATGATCCCGACCGCGAGAGCCAGACCGTCTCGCCCAAGTTCCTGAGCGATCAGATCCGGGCCTGCAAGCAGGCGGGCTGGACGTTCATGTCGCTCTCCGAGCTGCTCGCGCGCCGCGACCATCCCGAGCAGCTGCCGCCGCGCGTGATGGTGCTCACGTTCGACGACGGCTACCGCAGCTTCCGGGAGAAGGCGCTGCCGATCCTGCGCGCCGAGGGCGTGAAGGCCACGCTCGCGATCATCACCGCGTTTGTGGACCACCCGCCCCCGGACCTCCCCCCGCTCATGAGCTGGAACGAGATCCGCGAAGTCGAGCGCTCCGGCATGGTGGAGATTGCGTCCCACACGCACGACGTGCATCGCTACGCCACCGACAATCCGTTCCGCGACACCGCACCATCGGTGTCGGCGCGCCGCTACTTGGAGCCCGAGTCGCGCTACGAGAACCGCGAGGAATACCGAGCGCGCATCCGCGCCGACCTCGTCGAGTCGCAGCGCATGCTGCGCGAGCAGCTCGGGCATCCGGCCCGGACGCTGGTGTGGCCTTACGGCATGCACAACGAGATGGCGCGCGGGCTCGCGACGCAGGCCGGCTTCACGGCCACGCTCGCGCTGGGCTGGCGCGAGGTGCGGCCGGAGGATTTCAAGATCGCCTGCCTGCCGCGCATCATGGTGGACCGCACGCTCCGTTTCGCGGGCCAGAGCCTGTCGTGGCTGCGCCAGCCGCAGGGCGCGATGCGCGCCGCGCGCGTGAGTCTCGACGATCTGTACGATCCCAACATGGCCACGTTCCGCCAGCGGCTCGACGCCATGATCACGCGGCTGCGCGCGATCGGCGCCACGCACGTGTTCCTGGACGTGTGCTCGAACGCGGCTGGCGACGGCCGGCTGCTCCAGAGCTACGCGCCCGGCCATCAGGCCGCAACCCGCGCCGACCTGTGGTCCATGGCGGCGGCCAAGCTGCTGAACGCGAAGCTACGGGTGTGGGCGGTGGCCCCGTCCATGAACCTCACGTGGGCGTGGGACAAGCACCCCGAGTGGCGCCTCGCCAGCGAGCCGCATCGATTGGCCGCGACCTCCGCCGGCGCGCCGTCCGATGCGTTCGAGGTCCGCGCGGCCCGGCGCTGGCCCACGCGGCTCTCGCCCGAGCTTCCCGACGTGTACCGGGCGGCGGTGGATTTCTTCACCGACCTCGCCGTCTACCTGCCGATCGACGGGGTACTGTTCGATGACGACGCCGAGGTGCTCGCGGGCGAGCGGCTCGCCTCCAAGCCGGGGGCCGATGTGGCCGCGCGCACCGCGGCGGTCGATGGCCTGATCGCGGACATCGAGAACGGAGTGCATGCCTGGCGCCCCGAGTGCCGGTTCGGGCGGACCGTGGGAGCCGAAGCCGTGCGGGCCCCGGGTCCTGCGCCCGAGACGGCGCAGGATTTCGCGCGCATCCTGCATGACGCTGACCGCACCGTGGTGCGCGCCGACGTGCGCGACCCTGCGTTCGAGCGCGACCCCGCGCGCTGGGTCCAGATCACCTGCCGGCGCGCGGTGCAGCAATGGCGCGGCGAGGAGCAGGCGCGCACCGAGGCCGCCCGGCGCGCAGGCATTCCCAGGTCGGCGCTGGAAGCCGTGCCGCCGCTCATGCTCGAGCTTCCGGTCGACGGTAGGCTGGCCGACGGCACAGCGCTCGCCGCGAAGCTCCCGTCGCTGCTTGCTGAGGCGCGGCGTGCGGGAATCGAATCCTACGTCGTGGGCCCGGTGACGCCGGCGAACGAGGGCGCAATCCCGGCGCGCGTGCTCGAGGCCGGGCTACCGGCGGGGGCGGGCCGGTGGCGCTGAGGGCCAGGGCGGCGCTTCGTCACCGGACGACGTCGAGCTGCATCGCCTGGCGAATCCGTCGCACTCGGACCGTCCGGCAGCAGCTCGCTTCGGACGCGCTCCGGATCTACGGTGAAAGAGCCCGCCGCCTCCTGGACGCCGCATTCTCTCAATCCCTGAGAAGCTCTTGATTCTGGGTGGCGGGTGACGAAGGCGGGAGAGGTGACAATCAGCAGACGCTCGTGTCGCTAACCACCTGCGTTGGGGGGCTGGACCCAGCGCGGCTCATGAAGTCTTCAATCCCGTGCATTGTACCCAGGATGACGACTTGCTTGCGTCCGTCCAATGCCGCCAGGCGTTGCAAGATCCTGCCGCGACGGCGCGACGGATAGGTCCAAATCCAGGTCAAGAATTCCCAGCGGATCCTCTCGGGACAGCCGGGGGCCAACTCCGGCCGCACGCGCCCGAGGTGCCACGATTGGCGTCGGAGCACGCGCCACAGGCAGACGATGCGGGATACATCAAGAAAGACGATGGTGTCGCAGGCCTCGAGCCGCAGGTCGAGCGTCCCACCGTAGTTGCCATCCATGATCCATGTTTCGCCGCGTGCGATCTCTTGGACCTTCGCCCGCCACTCCTCCTCGGGCGTGGGCTGCCAGCCCCGCCGCCAGTAGAGCCGATCGAGATGGATCAGGGGCAGGCCGGTGCGCTCGGCGAGCCGCCGCGCGAATGTGCTCTTCCCCGCCCCGCCAGGGCCGATGACCAGGACGCGCTTCATGGTTTGGAAGATGAGGCAGCCGTGTGACGAACGCCAGCGGCCGCGCTCGTGGACGATCTCGAAGCCGGATTCCCACACGCGTCGCGTCAGGCTGAAGCGGAGGACGATCTCAAGCCGGGAGCGGGCTCGCGCACGCGCGGCACTTCCGCGCCGCTTTCGGAACGACCTCCATGCATTCCGGACACGTCTTGGTGGACGCCGGCGGCGCCGCCGGGGCCGGCTTCAAGAACGCCTTGCCGACCATGAACACGACGAACGAGATGATCACGAAGTCGACCACGCTGCCGAGAAACGCTCCGTAGGTCATGGCGTTGGCCGGAGTGCCGTCGGGCTTGGTGGTCAAGACGAGCTTGAGCGTGCGCCACTCCCCTCCCGGGATCAGGACGCCGATCACCGGCATCAGGATATCCGCCACGAGCGAGCTTACGACCTTCCCGACCGCCGCGCCGATGATGACGCCCACCGCCAGTGCCAGCGCATTGGTCGACAACAGGAACTTCTTGAAGTCTTCCAGCATCTCGGCTCCTTTCGACTGGGAATCGCCCGACGCGTAGCTCCGTTCGCGGCATGGCGACTCCCGTCATCGGTTCGGTGTCGTGGCCGCCACCGCTCCCGCCGTCTGGTGGACGACCCGCGGTAGTTTCTCTGCATATATGAAGTGGTCCGAATGGTCCGGCGTGTGACATTCGACGCACACGGCCTCCGGCACGGCCCTTCGGATGTCGCCGCGCACGGGCTTGAGCACGTGCTCGCCGCCGGGACCGTGGCACACCTCGCACTGCACGTTGACGAGCTTCGTGTCGGTTATCCCGATCCGAAAACCCGACGGGGTGCCGTACCCCACGACGTGACACACGACGCAGCGCGGCTGGTAGTGCCGGTGGACGTCGAGCAGCGTCTTGTAGGAGGCCGCGTGGCGCGTGTCCTTCCACTGCGCGGTCTCGGCCGCGTGGCAGCTCGCACACGCGGCGGCGCCGACGTAGGTGCCGTTCATGCGCCCGGCGTCGTGCGCGAACAGGGGCGGCACGCTGGCCTGGACCGCGGCGCTCGATCCCACGCTGTCGTAGAACCGGGTGAGCGTGGCACGCGTCGTGGGGTCCTCCGGGATGCTATCGCCGAGCCAGGTCGCGTTGATGTCGGCAGCGGTGATCCGGTTCTGGGCATCGAGGCCCAGCGTGGCGCTGCCGATCCCGAAGCTCTCCAGGTTCGCGTACAGCACGAGCGTGCCGCCCACGAATCCCGCGCCGTCGCCTTCCTCGAGCACGACCTCTCCCTCGGCGTTGGTGCGCGTCACGGACTGATCCTCGCTCGAAACGATCACGTCGATCCCGGGAACGGCCGCGACCAGCCGGCGGATCGTGGCGGGCTCGAGCCGGCCCACGACCGCCACCAGGTCGGCATGCGCGCGCATCTTGGGATACTCGCGCCGCAGCACCTCGAGCGGATCTTCGATCGCGAGATCAGTGGCCGCGCGCTCGTATTGCGCATCGCGGATCCGCCCCCTCGGCGGCTCGAACAACCCCAGCACCGCCATCCGCGCGTTGCCGGCTTGCAGCGCGAACCAGGGCGGCGCGATGTGATCGTCGCCGTGGCGCACGTTGGCCAGGAGCCAGGGCAGCGTGCTGCCGCGCGCGGCGTCGCGAAACCGAAGAAAGCCCTGGGCCAGCTCCGTCTCTCCCACCGCCACGGCTTCGTAGCGCATGGCGTTCAACATCGAGAGATAGAGCGCCTGCTCGCCGCGCGCGAGCGCATCCTGCGGGAAGATGCGGCCGGGCTCCGCGAACGCGCTCCCCGCATCGATCGCGAGCAGGGGCGTCCCCTTGGCGCGCAGGCGCGCGAGCACCGTGGCACGGCGCGCAACGCCTCCCGCCTGGCTCGCCCGGCAGCCGCAGTTCTCGAGATACCCGTGCGTGTTGCCGGTGAACGCCAGCACGAGCTTGTGCACGGCGGGCCCGCGCGGCGGCGCCGGCGAGTTCGCAGCCGGCGCAAAGCCAAACAGCGATTCGGCCGGCAGCGGCTCGCGGCCGGTCACGTAGCGCGCGCGGAACGCCCCGGCCGCGGGCTGGTCACGGGCCGGCAGCGACGCCCAGAACGAGCGCGCGGCCAGGCCGGTGCCGGCCAAGGGCACCGGGCCGCCGCCTTTCAGCATCGCGCGGATCGCGCCGCTCAGCGGGCTTCGGCGGTCGTCCTCCCCCGCCGGCGTGCCGGCGCCGCGCCCGCGCGCCTGCGCCGCTGCGGATCCCGGTCGGCCGGCGTCCACCATGGCCCGTTCCAGCAAGACGAGCGCGAGCGGCGCGGCGATCCGCCCGCCGCCGCCTTCGCCCGGCTCCGATTCTTCGAGCGACTCCGAATCGCCGGTGCCGAGCGCCGCGGCGTAGTCGGCGGCGAAGTCGCGTTCGACCTGACCCTCGTCGGCGAGGCCGGCGTGCGCCACCGCCCGCCACGCGACCAATTCGCGGATGCCGTCGAGCACCCAGGGATCGTGCGCGACGATCCGGTTGGGCGCGCTCTTGAGATCGGCGTCGATCAGCCGCTCGACGAAGCGGTGCAGGCGATCCACGGTGAGCGGCGACAGGGTCCCGCCCTGCCCGGTCGCCCATCCGTCGCCCGCGAGCGCATCGCCCTCCATGGTCTCCGGCATCACGACGACCGTGTAGCGATCGCTGGGATCGCGCCCGAGCCGGTCGTGGACGTAACGGATCACGCGCTCGAGCGCCGCCGCCGTTCGCACGCGCTCGCCGGGAGAGATCCTGCGGTCGAAGGCGAGTCGATAGGTCGTCCGGCCCAATGCGATCTCGCGTGAATCGAACGCACCGAAGCCGAGCGAGGCCCCGAGCAGATCCTCGGCGGCCCACCGGCCGCGCACGCCGGGACGGAACGCGTTGCCGTCCAGCCGCCACGGGGTCGCCACCTCCCAGCCCTGTGGGCGCAGGAATCGCACGCGGATGCGGGTCCCGCCTCCCGGCAGCCGATCGGGCACGACGAACAGCGCGCGGCCGGTCGCGAACATCGAGCGCTCGCTCACGTCGCCGAAGCTGAACCCGGTGAATCCCACGTGAGCGTCGCCTTCGCGGACGGCGGGCGTGACGTGATAGCGAACCGTGAACTCGGGGGGCAAGGGCCCGCGCACGACGACGCGCGGCACTCGCACTCCTTCGATCTCGACCGAATCCACCTCGAACCCTGAGCTCCCGCGCGCGTCGACCGCGACCGACGACAGCCGCAGCGAGGAGGTGGTCCCGTAGCCGCGAAGCGAGAGCGAGTCGCGCGGGAAGCCGGACAGGCGCAGCGTCACCTGCACGTCGCCGGATCGGGCGCCGCGCAGGTCGACCTCGTAGCCGAGCCGGGGCCCGCAGCCGCCGAGGACCAGCGCCGCGAGCGCCGTCATGGCGATGCCGGCGGCGGCGCGGTGAAGGGCGAGGCGTTGCGTGACTTCCATCGCGGGCGACAGTAGGGAACGAACGGGCGGCGGGCAATTCCGCCGAGCGCCGGGCTACCGGGTCGTGTCGCGCGGCGCGCTGGACGAGTCGCTCGGCGCCTTCTTCCCCGTGCGGCGCTGCTCGAGCGCGGTCTTGAACGCGGCCATGTCCAGCACCTTGAATTCGAGGCGGCGGTTGAGCGCCCGGCCCTGCTCCGTGGTGTTGTCGGCGATCGGGCGCGTGCTGCCGTAGCCCTTGGTCAGGACTCGGCTCTGGTCGAGGCTCGGGGCCTTGCCTTGCATGTAACCGAGCACCGCCTTCGCTCGCTCGCCGCTCAGCCTCAGGCTGGTCCCGGCCGGGGACGTGTTGTCGGTGTGGACGCCGACCTCGAACTTGACTGTTGGCCAGCCCGACAGCACCTGTCCGATCGTGTCGAGCGCGGGCTTCGCCGTGTCGAGCACGTCCGCCTTGCCGGGCTCGAACACCACGCCTTGAAGCCGGATCATCCCCGTGTCCATGAGCTCCATCTCGCGCTGCCCGGCCTCGGTCACGCAGCCGTCGGGGCCGACCGGCACGCCGGGCGCAGTGTTCGGACACTTGTCGATCCCGTCCGGCACACCGTCGCCGTCCGAGTCCTTGGGGCAGCCGTTCTCGTCGACGACCGCCCCCTTCGGCGTGTCGGGGCACTTGTCGATGCCGTCGTAGACGCCGTCCCCATCGGCATCGCTCGGGCAGCCCTTGGCGTCCACGATCGCGCCCTTGGGCGTGTTTGTGCACTGATCGAGCCCGTCGCACACGCCGTCGCCGTCGCTGTCGATCGGGCACCCGCTGGCGTCGACCTTGCACCCGGGCGGTGTATTGGGGCACTTGTCGAGTCCGTCGAACACGCTGTCGCGGTCGGAGTCGATCGGGCAGCCGTGGGCGTCGACCTTGGCGCCGATCGGCGTGTCCGGGCACTTGTCGAGCCAGTCGCGCACGCCGTCCAGGTCCTGGTCCTTGTACTTGCCGCCAAACACGTAGTGGAGCGCAGCCGTGGCCGCGAAGTTGTCCACCACGTCGGGCGTTCGGTCGCGCATCATCACGGCGCGCGCCTGCAGCCGCAGGTACGTTCGCGGCCCGCCGATGTTGTAGAGGAGGCCGAGCCCCAGGGTGCCGGCCGGCTCGTCGGTCTTTTCCGGCGTGCGTGCGCTGCTGTGGCTCAGGCCAAGCCCAAAGCCGGTCAAGAAGTAGGGCACAGCGCGGCTCTCGCCGGGCCGCATGTTCCAGCGCAGGTCCCCGCCCACGTAAGCGAAGTTGTGGTTGGTCGATGGATTGATCTTCGACTTGGAGAGCGCGGCCACACCCGGGATCTCGAACGTGACCCAGGGCGTGACGCGAATCCCGAGGCTTGCGCCGAACGTCGCGGCATCCTTGATGCGAGCGCGGGTGTCGAAGTTGATGATGCCCGCGCCGCCCGAGACTTCGAGCGGATGGCCGACGACCTGGGCCAGCGCAGGCGCCGGGCAACCGACCAGAGCGGCGGCCAGAACCGCGCGCTTCGACCACCTCATGCGGGCGAGCCTCCTTACGACAGGTATGGCGCGAGGATGCTTATCGAAGACAAAGAAACCGGCAGCTCCGGTCAGACTGCCAGGCGCGGGCAAAAGGACCGGTAAGTGCTACCATCCGTGCCACGGGAAGGTCAACGCGCTTCGGGAGTTTGCAGTGGTGAGGCGTCTGAACGACGGGCGGTTTTCGGGGATTCCGCCGCCCGTTACGAGTTACACAAATGAGCAGCAAAGGAGCACCGATGACTCGCGAGGATCGCATCAAGCGCATCGAGCAATACGCGGCCGGCGTGAGCGAGGTGGAGCAGAGCCTCGCGGGTTTCCCGGCGGAAAAGCTGACGGCACACCCGATCCCGGGCAAGTGGAGCGCGGCCGAGATCCTCCATCATCTCGCCGACAGCGAGACCACTTCGGCACTGAGGCTCAGGCGACTGCTGGTCGAGGACAAGCCCGTGATCCACGGCTATGACCAGGAGCTGTTCGCGAGCCGCCTCAAGTACAACGAGCGCCCGATCGGCCCGTCGCTGGAAGCGTTCCGCGCGGCGCGCGCGACGACCATGCAGCTCCTTCGGCTCATGAGCGACGAGGACTGGACGCGCGAAGGCTGGCACACGGAAGGCGGCCGCTATACTCCGGAGAATTGGCTCGAGATCTACGCCGTCCACGCCCACAATCACGCCGCCCAGATCGCCAGGCTCAAGAAGGCGCTGAGCGCGTGAGCCGAATCGAGTGGCGCAGTCGCCGCCGCACGTTCGAAATCACGGACACGCCGCTCGTGATGGGGATCGTCAACGTCACTCCCGACAGCTTTTCGGACGGCGGTCGCTACGACGCTCCCTCCCATGCCATCGCCCGCGCGCGCGAGCTCGTGGCGGAGGGCGCGGACATCGTCGATCTCGGAGCCGAGAGCACGCGACCGGGATCCCGGCCGGTCCCAGCAGACCATCAGCTTCGCCGCCTGCTCCCGGTGGTCGAGGCGCTGGCGGGGAACGAAAGCGCTTGCTTGTCCGTGGACACGGCGAGCGCGGAGGTGGCTGACCGCGTGCTCGCCATGGGGACCGACATCGTGAACGACACGAGCGGGCTCGGCGATCCGGCGATGGCGGGCGTCGTCGCGCGCCATGGGGCCGGCCTCGTCCTGATGCACATCCAGGGCACGCCCGCCACGATGCAGGCCGATCCGCGCTACGAAGACGTGGCGCGCGAGGTGCGTGACCATCTGCGCGAGCGCATCGCGCGCGCCCGCGCCGCGGGGGTGCGGGAGGAGGCGATCGCCGTCGACCCCGGGATCGGGTTCGGAAAGACCGCCGCGCACAACTTCGAGCTGCTCGCACGCCTGGAGGAGCTGGCCGCGCTGGGGCGACCGGTCATGGTCGGCGTGTCACGCAAGAGCTTTCTCGGCCAGGAGCTCGGCTTGCCCGTGGACCAGCGCCTCGAGGCCGGCCTTGCCGCCACCGCGATCGCCGTGTTCCTGGGCGCGAGGATCATCCGCACGCACGACGTGACCGCGACCCGCCGCGCCGCCTCGATCGCGGCCCGCATCCGCGAGGCCCGCGGGAACCGCGAGCCGTCGCCGCGGTGAAGCCGCGTCGCGACACGGGAGCCGGATCCGACCTCGGCGGCGCCCGGTCCCGCCCCAGAGCCGGATCGGTGACGCCTCGGTCCCACCGCCGACCCGGATCGAACCGCGCTCGCAGCCGCGGGGTCGCGCATGGCCCGGAGCGATTCCCGTTGCGGGGTAGGGGTCACTGCAACGCGGAGCGGGCCTCATTCACGGTCACGTGCGGGTGAAGAGTCGGGGCGAGGGCCTTGCGCGCGGGCGTTTCACCGCGACCCCGTTGGACGCATCTGCTAGATTCGAAGGCGTAACCTGGCCGAGTTGCGATCACTATGAGCCCTGTCCATCACCTCTGGATCCTCGACGTCCTCGACATTCTGCTCGTGTCGGTGCTGTTTTACCGGCTGCTCATCCTCGTCAAGGGGACGCGCTCCGCGCAGATGTACGTCGGGCTGCTCGTGATCGTGCTGGTCGGCCTCATCGCGCGCGAGTTCGACCTGATCGCGATCCGCTGGATCGTCGACAGCCTCAAGACCGTGTGGCTCATCGCGTTCGTGATCCTGTTCCAGCCGGAGCTGCGGCACGCGCTCGCGCTGTTCGGGCGCACCCGCTACTTCCGGTCGTTCCTGCGGGGCGATCACTACGGCGTGCTCGGCGAGGTGGTGCGCGGGGTGGAGACCCTGGCGGAGCGCCGCCACGGGGCGCTGATCGCGCTCGAGCGCAACACCGGGTTGCGCAACTTCGTCGAGACCGGCACCCGGATCGACGCTAAGACGTCGGCCGAGCTGCTCGTGACGCTGTTCAGCCCCGGCTCGCCGCTTCACGACGGGGCCGTGATCCTGCGCGAGGACACGGTGGTCGCGGCGTCGTGCATCCTGCCGCTCACGAGCAACCCACGCATCGCCGCGATGTTCGGCACTCGCCACCGCGCTGCGCTGGGGCTCTCCGAGGAGACCGACGCTGCGGTCATCGTCGTGAGTGAGCAGACCGGGGACATCTCGGTGGCGTTCCGGGGCCGGTTGCTGCGCAAGCTGAACGAGGGCGAGCTGCGGAGCGAGCTGTCGCGAATCTTCCGCATCCGCCCGCAGGACGAGCCAGGGGAGCCCTCGCCGCGGCCCGAAGTGATCGAGGAGACGGAGTCGAGCGCCCCGGCCTCGGAGAAGGCCGCCGGCTGACGCCGCGAGCGCTTTCGCGCACGGTCGCTCCCTAGGATCGAGTGCCAGGGAGCGCACGCCGAACACCCTTACCGGGGTGAATCAGCTCGCGTGGCCGAAACGCTGCGCCGCGCGGGCTCGCGCCTTGGCGGCCTCGACGCTTCGGTCCTTGGGAGGCGCGGTCGTGATCAGGGCATCGAGCAGAGTCCGGGCCGCTCGCGCCACGTCGTCCACCGCTCGATCGAACGCCGCCTGGTTCGGCCGCGACGGCTTGTTGAATCCGCTGATCTTGCGGATGAACTGCAGCGATGCGGCCCGCACCTCTTCGTCGCTCGTAGACGGCGAGAAGTTGAACAGCGTTCGAATGTTCCTGCACATGGTTC
>Ga0066709_100000080_pt1 | contig 34007 bp, 38 predicted proteins | sample GraSoiAngelo_158_FD_79665 | JGI IMG/M metagenome (GOLD analysis project Ga0066709, IMG submission 79665) | Grasslands soil microbial communities from the Angelo Coastal Reserve, California, USA - 14_1009_16_30cm | ecosystem: Environmental > Terrestrial > Soil > Grasslands | place: USA...
AAAAAACTCCGGGGCACGCCGACCGTCGGCGCGATGCCACCCACCAGACCATCAGGTAGCGGGCCGGAAATTCGATGATAGGGTATTGATCCGAATCGCATGGGTGGAGCGCCGTCGTGCGGATTCGACCACACATGGAGTGGGAACGTTCCAATTAACCGCCGTGGACCGCAAGCGCCGCGATTACTTCTGCGTGGGCCTGCTTCGTGCCTTTGCGCGCGTAGAACCGTTCCGTGGTCTGCGTGGTGCGATGCCTCATCGACACGCTCACAGCATCGAGCGGCGCGTTCGCGTCGATGGCCATCTGGCCGAACGTTGCGCGGAAGGTCTTCAAGTGAAACTTCACCTTCGCCCGCTTCTCGATTTGGCCCTTGAGTTTGCGCATCATCCCTTCGGACCAGTAACCGAATTTCCCGTCCGCTCGCCGGAAGGGAATTAGGGCTTCATGAGTCTCACCTGCGAGGAACCTCTCTCGCTCGTCCAGAAAGTCCCGAAGCGCGAGCAGGCCGTCGCCAGCAATCGGAGCGGTCTCCGTGTGCGGCTCTGACCACGACCCCTCGCCCTTCGGGTGGCACACGAGTATGGTCTGGTTCGCAAGGTCGATGCACGGCAGTTCCTGCAATCGCAACTCCTTCGGGCGAAGCCCCGTCGCGGGGCAGAAGCGCACGATGAACCGGGCCACCGAGCCCCACCAGCCGTCGTAGCCCTCCACGGCGATGCGGATGGCCTCCAACTGCTTCTGTGAGAGCGTCTGTGGCAGCCTCGGGGTCGTCTTCGGAATGCGGAATTGCGGTCTCATCTTGAGTTGACCGACAGCCCCGTTGCCGCAGAAGGCCAAGAAGCCCTTCATCGCACGGAACAGGTGCACCTGACTGGTCGCGCTCAGAGTTCCATCCGTATCGCCCTTGCCGCGCTTCCTGCGCGTTCGCCAGAATCCTAGCAGCGCGCCGATGTCGTCTACGGTCATCCTGCTCGGGTTCGTCGTGGACAATTTCTGGTGCGCAAATAGAGTTCGAACGTCCTCATTGATAGTCAGCAGGTCACGCCGCAGTTGCTCTACGGTGAGGGCCGCGCGGTGGTCTTGGAGGGCGCTCAGATAGTCCTTCGCTAACGCGGAGAACGGGTATCGTCCGTTGGCGTTCGGCACTCGCACGAACTTCCCATACGGATTCCGCCGTTTCCGCTCTCGTCTCCCAGTCGTCCCGTGGGTGTTTCCAACAACGGTGTTGCTGGCATCGGGTCTTCTACCTTGCCGACCAGTTGTCCCAACCTGTCCGGCGGGAAAGACATTCAACGGGAGACGGATTACCGTTTCGGGATTGGTCTCATTCCTGGAAGTAGGAGGACCACTCACCGACGGTCAGCGTCCTCCTTGGTGTCCCCGTGTTTCCGCAGACCCGCACCTGGGGCATTTTGGGGGTCCATCGACCATCGGGTCGGTCACTCGGACGCCTCCTCGTAGGGGTCTGGAAGGGGGGAGCGGTTCTCCAGCTTGGCCCCCTCCTTTTGGAAGTGCTCCTCTCCCCGACCCATCGCCCGACCCCTTGCCGTGTGCTTGTCGAGTGCCCAGTCGGGAATCTCCAAGACCGCACGGTTACCCTTGAAGTAGGCGACGGCGTTGTCCACGATGCGTGAGTGAGGGGCACGGACGAGGATGAGAACGGCGTGGACGAAGTACAGCCATGTGTCCTCCTCGTCCAACGGGGGCGTGCCGTTCTTCGGCTTGCGGTCTTGCCAGTTATCATAGAGTGCCCGCACTTGAACGGCCACATTACTATCGGCGACCCCGATGTCCTCGCTTGCGATGATACGGAGGCGGGCCCAAGCGTGGGGGGCGTAGTCGCTGAGGTACAGTTCGGTGGCCCAAAACAGAGCTTCCCGCTCCATCCCCCGCCGAATGCTCTTCTGTAAGGCACTCAGGACCTCGTAGAAGTCGTAGCCCCCGACCGTCGGCCAGGGGAACCGCTTCGGGGCGGTCACGATTGGGCCGTTGTCGGTCACGGGCAATACTAGTTAGGTGCGGTACTAGGGGCTTACTCCTCCCATAGTCACTCTATCCGTAATCCTCTGGCCGAACCGTGCGAGACAGAGCCTCACTGCCTGGGACTTGGACGAGGACTCCGAGCTTGTGGAGACTGACAGGCGACGCTGATTACTTACGAGGACGGACCCTCCACGAGCACGACCGAGTTAGTCGGTCACAAGCGAGGCAGCGGGCGCGGCCATCGTGAGCCTCGCCGCCCTGCGGAACAAGCCATAGCTTGTGGCCCGTGCCGTAACAAGTCGTCGAACTGCTATGAACAACATGCAGCGCAGCGGTGTAGCGGTGAGGACGACGAACCAGCCTATGGTGAGGAGGAGTCCGAACAGCGCCCCACTCAAACCTGTCTAAGCTGGACAAGCCGGAAGGGCCGAGCGCAGGGCGAGGGTAGCGAGGCCCGCTCCGGCGGTAAGGTTGGCATCCCTGTTATTATCTCATCTTGATAATCGAGAAGGAATGCCCAAGGGAGGAGAGTGACTATTGTCACTCTTGCCGTCAGTGACTTGTCACTCTCATCGGCACGGACTTCGGTCGAATGAACACGACAGCCTGGGAAGCCGGTCGGCAGGAGCATGAAGCGCTTCGTTCGGACCTCATGAAACGCGCTCAGTACCAAAAATGGCTCCCTACGACTCACAACGCCAGCCTGCTGAAAGCGCTAGACGGTGAGGACCCACCGTTCATCCTTTACTACTTCCAAGTCCTCGAAGCCACCAGAGACTCCCACGGTTGGAACAAGGTTGGGCGGACGGCCTTGGTCTTCCACCCCAACGACTTCCTGCTCTTGCAGGGCAAACGGCTGCCTACGGCCCGAAAGTACGTCAAGGCCAGGCTGTCAAACCTCAGCGCGAAGAACAAGGCAGGAAGGCAAGGCGTCCTTAGATTGCAGGCTGACGGATTGCTACGCGGAAGTATCAGCCTTCGGCAACTTGAAGGCGAGGGGCTTAGAGAACTTGAGGTGTGGGGGCTCTCCCAAGAGTTCGAGGTTGTCCGGAGGGAGTGCCTCGGAAGGAGGAAGGGATGCCGGGGTCGGTTCGTACCTATCCGGAAAGACCAACAGACCTGCGGCAACGATGCGTGCAGGCAATTTGTCTTCCGTAAGGGGCTCAGCCCTCCCGTTGCGGCCAAGCGACGGCGAGAGCGGGAGGAGAGCCTGCGAGAATGGCGCGAGATAATGGACAGGATGCCTCCGTGACGGATAGAGTGACTATCGTCACGGCAAGGCCCAAGTAGTCCACCACTCTGAAAGAGTGAGATGGAGCGGAGAGGGCGGCTCGAAGAGCTAGACCGAAAGGCGGAGGACATCCGCGATTTCATCATCGATGTTTACTGCGATGTAGACCTCCCGATTGGCCCACTCTTGGACGCGTATAGTAACGCCGTTGCAGAGCTAGTCCAAGAAGAGCGTCGCGGGCGGCTCGTGCCGCGAGTGCTAGATGGCTTGGTTGCTGGCATCAAAGCCGTGAGATGGAGGGACGAACGAAAGCTCATACGTGCCCTCGATGGTCCGTTCGCAACTCTCTTCGTCCTATTGGTTCAACTGATTAAGTCCGGCGACATCTCTCCGAAGGAAGCAGCGACACGGTGGGCACACGAAATTTGCGAAGCGTACAAGGCGACCGGTCCGAGCCCCGACCCGCTCCTTATCAACTTGGAAAACCTTGAGGCCGCATTCACACGAGCGGCTCCCCGTCATGACCGATTCGCCGCGCTGTACCGGCACCGTAGAGGACGCTGGAGGCGGCAATGAGTCCGCGAGGTACCCGTCGGAAGCCCACGATACGAACCAACCGCGCCAAACCCAAAGGTGGCACGGTCACGGTATGTCCGTCTATTCGTGGGCAACAATTCCCGTCGCGAAAGAGGGGTATGCCTGGGCGCAAACCCGCCTTCGAAGAGGCTGACAGTGAAGAGCCGGAACAGGAAGAGCCTGTAAAACGCGCCGCAGCGCATCCCAATGTATTTCCTGAGGGTTCTGCCAAAAAGACGGACAAGGACGGGCATTCTGCGTCAGACAGAAATAAATCGAGCGTCGGACGAGAGATGGAGGAAAGACCGTGACTTGGAGGATGACTCTCCGTCTCCTGCGAGACCAGAAGATGGGCTTGGCTCGCGGGGCTCTCGAAACGATGGCCTCATTCGAGCAGCGACTGGAAGATGCGGGCAGGTTCCTAGGGCTTGGAGATACAATGAGTGCTCAGCGGTCTCTCGAAGCAGCCGAAGGCCATTACTGCGCCCTCGCCAATGGGGCGGGGGACATCTCGGCCGAACATCCCTACGATGGACGGATATTCGGCCTCTACGCCGAAGAACCCGATTGGGATGTACGTGCACTCCAACAAGTCGTACTGAAACTTCGAACCCGATACGAGCGCCTGCTTGAGATAGGTTTTGAAGTCCGGAGATGGAACGAAGTTGCGCGAGCCCAATGGGCAATGATGGAAAACTTGAGGTTGGCGAGACAAGGGCTAGATGACCTTCGCTTGATGGCCTACCTGAACCCACAAGAAGATGGGACGGACGAAGAGGAAGAATGGTTTGACGAAGATGACAAGAAGCGAATAGAGCGGATGAAGAGAGAGTTGGGGCTGACAGACGAAGAGGAGGACAATGGCTCTTCGTAGACGCATCCTCGTGGGTGGCAATTTCATTACAATCGAAGCGCACGATAGAAGCAGTCCTTTCTCAGAGGAAACAGGACGCGGCGATGTCATCTCGAAGTGGGGCGTTGACAAGCGCTCCGCCAAGTGGAAGCATCGAAAGAAGCGCCATCGACGTAGCCGGCGAGCCAAACAATCGGGTGTGGTTCTGGGGAAGTACGAATGAAACGACGTGGGCATCCTTCGAAGTTTACGCGGACCGCCAAAGGTCTGATTGCTAATCCCGAGTACCACGACAAGCGCGAGGCACGGGAAGCGCGGAAGGACAAATTGCTCGACCAAGTAGACGACACCGTAGACGACCGCGACCCCGGTCACGAGGCAGGTACGAACATTGTCGAACGATGAAGAGCCAGAGGATGGCGGCTTTGCGGGCCACATCGAGAAGTTCTCGATTGACTACTTGATGCAAATCTCCCAGCCTATGAAGGACATTAAGACGGCCTATGTGAAGTTGAAGAGAGAGTGGCGAGACCTGCTACCGCACGAACGGTTGGCGCTGTTTCACGTAATGACCGCAAGCTGGACGATTCTGCATAATTCCACCCAAGCTCTCTGCGAAGTTTCGGGGTATCCGTTCGAGAAGAGACTCGAAGCCGCTCAGGAAAGGATACTCAGCAAGTACCGAGGTTACGTCAAACGTCTCAAAGAATTAGATGCCCAGGGAAAGAGACAAGGCGGGAGCAGCTTGGGAGAGGCCATAGATAACTACCAACGGGGCTACACTCTCGAAAAGACTATGACCTTCGTACAGGAAGCTGAACGCGCGCTTTACCGAACCGGGGTTCTGTTATCTCCCCTCTATGGCGGCCACTCTCTTGTCGAAGACTACCGGCAGGATGTACTTTCTGCCACCGTTCCGATAGACCTTGGCGTGGTTGAACCGAAGCCGAATCTGAAGAGGACGAAATGACCGACGACGAAGCCAAGGGACCGGGGGACGCCAAAGTCTGGGTTGGCTCGATGCTTCCTGACAAGATATTCTCTTTCTGCGAACGGCTAGAAAAGCACCCGAAGGAGGTTGACCTCTTGGAGATTCGGCTATTCATTTCCCAGACCTTCGTAGGTCAGGCCGAATCCGATGCGTGGGGCCAATGGCTTACCGAACTCAAGACGCGCCCCCACGACGACCGGGTAATGCGAGCCCGTGACGGCAAACTGCACAAGTATCGTTGGGATGTGACCTTCAGCAATCCTGCGGTCAGAGACCGATTCTTCCAGACGCTCTTCGATGAGCTACGAAAGGCACGGCTCAAGATGGACCAGATTAGCTCGCTCGCCTACGCGATAGGCAGTTGGCGCTCGGGCGGCGAAACCGAGAAGCAGACGCTTCGACCGAAGGGTGGCGGTCCGTCGCAGCTATGACCTTCAACGGCCAGCAAGCCGAACAAAAGGTCTGCGAGCTATGCGGACGCCCGTGGAATTTCTGGCACGAGATGGAGCCAGTCGCACGCAAAATAATGATTGAATCAGGAAGCGGCGGCGCAGGGGTTTTCCTGTGCACAGGTGACAAAGGCAGCGGGAAGACCCACTTTGCCGCGTGGTGGTGCGCGGTTCTCGTAGGTATCAGCGACAATCTTCCTCCTCCGCACAACCCTCCTGAATGGCACATCGTCTGGAACGTCGTGCTCGGCAAGTACAAGGGAACACGAAACAACCAACCACAGGAGGACCCCGAGACCCTGCTTGAATTCGACCGCATCGTGAACGCTCATCCGCGTTACCATTTCGCAAATACACTGGCAGACGCAGAGCGCATCAAGAGCGAGCTACTGCTCGAAGCTTGGAATCGCGGCCGACGCATTCACGTTCTACAAGTGCTCGATGAAGGCCCAGTCGTCGGAATCGGCGGTAAGGCAACGCAAACTTCGGTCTACGACGAACGCTCGATGAGCTTGTACAAGGAAATCACGTTGTCCAGAAAGACGGGAACCGCGCTCCTTGTGATTGCGATTCGAGAGGAGCTTTTGTCGCCCAAGCTCAGGTCCACAGAAGACATCGGTGGCATCGGCTTAATCAATGTGGTGTTCAGCAAGTGGCCGAATGAGATTGAAGATGTAGCTCGTAAATCTCTGAAGGACCAGAGATACAACTACGCCTATGACATTAGCAACATTCCTTACAAGAGGCTAGTTGCGGTTCTTCCCCGCGACTCAAGCTCTATTCTCCCGAGCATCTTATTGGTGGGCGAAGCTGGATTTGCCCGCGACCTTCACCGCGTTCCACTTGGGGCGGTTTGCTTTGACACCTTCAGCATCGCGGGTTACACGAACGGCGAGCTAAACGGGAAACCATTCCTACTTGACAACTTGATTACGAAGATGAGTGACAAGCACTCGTCCGAGATTCCACAGGTCTATTACAACTACTTCCACCCCGTACCACCGGAGTTCACGCCGAAGCAGGAAAAAGAAATCGAGCAGGAATCACAGGAATTTGCGCCGGGTGAGGTAGAAGAAATCTTTGCCCGTGTCACGAAGCCAAAGAAGACCGAACGAGATGTGGAAGAAGACCACGCCTTGTTTGCATTACAGAAGGTTGTGGCAGAAGACCGAGCAGCGTTTCAGAGGTACGGCAAACTGCGATATCCACACTGGACGGACTTGTATCGAGCAGCGAAGGTGAGCGAGGCCGTGTTCTATCGGCTGAAGGACGAACTGGAACTCTCCTACCGCGAAGGGAACGAGGAGGGTTCGAGTGCAGCCGGCCAAGCTTAGGAGACCGTTCCGACGATACTGGAAGGGCGGCCCCAACGCGGCCAAAGACCCGCAGGTCAAGGCCAAGATACGCAAGACCGTCAGACGGACTCTCAGAGGTAAGGTTGCGGCCGGACAATCGGTCGGCAGACCACGGCGCGGCGAAGACTACAGTGACCATTCGATTGTGAACACCGAAGGTCAACAGGTCTTGAATTTGCGGAGCCACGGTGCAAGCATTCGTTCGATTGCGAGAACAGTCGGTTGGAGCAAAAATACAGTCTACGATTTCTTGGCTCGGCATCGGAGCTTGATAGAATGATGTCTGCCTCTTTTTGGGACAGACCTCTTCGTCAGAGATTTCTGGCTTCGCGGTCTGGCCAATCGGTCGTATCCGTCAAACCGCCAGGAAGAGAGAATGCCGATATTGGGCCGGAATTTTGGAGTGTCTGTATTAGCAAAAGTGGCCTCCATAAGACAGCGGGAAAACTCAAACCGCTGTCCGGCGAAGTTAGGGTCGCGCCCCGCGTTTTCTCTGCCTCTTACTGGGACAAAACGGGCCAATGCCAGCGGATGCGGACACGACCGCGACCGCGATTCGTATGGAGTGGACGAGTCGAAGCCGTTGCGACTAACAAGTATTTGTCGGAACGAGTACGAGTGGCCGATGGACTTGTCGGAACGGGAGTGGCGGGATGAAACGGGCGCGGGGATATGTCCGCCGGTCCATCGATGACCCGAAGAGAGGCTACAGTGTTGAGACGCAGAAAGCGTTCATCGCGGCACGGTGCGCGGACGAGGGCTGGATACTGGACGCCACCCGCCCCTACTACGTTGACGTAGGCGGGCACGGCTGGGATATCTCTCGTCCTGAACTGAAGCAGATGTTGATGGCCGCGAAGGCTCACGAGTTCGACATCCTCGTGGTCTGGAGGCAAGACCGTCTGAGCCGTACCGATGACGTGAAGTTACTACTGCGGGCGTTGGTCTGGTGGGGAGTCGCCGTGTGTATGGGCGACCAGAACGAAGTTGCCAAAGAGGAAGGAACGTTGAATCTGCTTCTCGCTGGAATCAAGACGGAGGTAAGTGAAGAGGAACTACGGAAGATGCGGAAGGCAGTCAAAGATGGACAGGCGCGAGCCAGAGTCAAGGGCAAGTCCATTGGACGCAGACCTGCCGGGTTTGCCTTAGTCAACGGCAAGTTGCAATTCAATGAACTGGGGCAAAGAGCGCTGGCTTACAAGGACTTATCAGTGAGGAAGTTTGCGGCGGCACTAGACCTACCACTGAAGCGGGCTTATGAACTTCAGCAGAACATCAGAGCGTTCGAAGCTGGAGACCTTGGCGACCTGATGACGAAACGGACACACGCAGCACGAGACAGAGAGGCTAGGGCTGAAGAGCGGGCACAGAAGAAGCGTGCTGAGACGATTGCTTGGTTGGTAGAAATCGTCCCGGCGAAGTTCGGGAGGTAGAAGTTGGGCAGGCGACTCGACACAATGGCTCTAAAAGCCAAACTCCGGAGAGGGAGCCGCCGATGACCAGCCGGAGGAATCCGGCGACGGGACGATTTGAGAGAACTTGGACGCCCGAGAAAGATGCGGTTCTTCGAGAGTGCTACCGGAAGGTGCCGGACCAAGGGTTGGCCGACCGACTGAATACCTCTGTCGATGTCCTCCAGCACCGAGCCCCTAAACTCGGTCTACGCAAGTATCGTGTCCGTCGGCTGCCGCTTTCCCTGCAAGAAATCCGCGATGCGGACCGAGCCCTTAAGGCCGGCGAATCGTTGCGGTCCATCGCAAGACGGTTAGGTACGTCACATCAAGTCCTGAACCATGCGGTTAAGCGCTGGCGCAGTACCTACCTACGCGAACGAGCCAAGGCTCGCGCACTCGAACTCGCACGCGAAGTTCCACCGCTGACGACCTTCCGCATCTCCGCCACTGTAAGGCGAGAGTTTGGTCTCATTGGGAACGGCAGCTTCCCAACTCCAAAACGCGTTCGCAAATGGCTCGCTGAAGCCGGGCTGGACGGCATCAGTAGGGTTGGACATGCTTCTTCCTCTGTCGGGCAGGTACCTCCAGTGGAGGCGGAGACTTGAAGCCCGTGTGTGCGAAGTGCGGCCTTCCCGCGTTCGACAACTTCGATGAAGATTGGGTGTGTTCGGACCATATGCTCGAAGCGGTACTAGCCGAAATCGAACGAGAGCGCAAGACTCCGCTAGGTCGTATGCGAAGTGGATTGCGGGGGCTCCAAGCATTCTTAGCCCGCTGGACCGCCCGAGAAAAGCCACTGGAGAAGATGTCTGCTGAGGAACTGGAGAACTACCTAATCAAGCACGCAAAAGAATTCGGCATCATTCCTGTAGGTCGGGACGAACGGACCGGACTGATGAAGTTCCGGTTCCAGAACAAGGAGACTCAGTGATTCCGTTCGAAGTCAATACCCGTGGGATATCTTGATTGGACACGGAAGTAGACCAAAGTTATTATGTTAAGTCAGTCATCAGCGCAATGAATGAAACCGGAACTCCGCAAGGAGCTTGAAGCCGAACTGGACCACTTAAGTGCGCGTGTTGAAGCGATTAAGGTCCTGCTCGAAACGCCTGAGACTACTCCAGTCGCCCGTCCTGCGAAAAGTAACAAAGTCAAGGAACCGGAGAAAACCGACGGGAGGAAGCTTCGGTGGCAGACAGCAACGCCCGACCAGAGGAAAGCGTGGGCGAACGCCATTAGGAAGGGACAAAAGAGCAGGAAGCGAAGAAGCAGGTAAGTCAGAAACTTGTCCCCTAGCATCCCACTTCGGCTCTTGTTCGCGTTCCCCAATCGCCCCTATATCATAACCACAGCACCAGAAGTTCTCCCTAGACGATGACTAGGGGCTAAGGTGATTTTACTTAGCTATCGCAGACCTGAGGAACCGTGATTGGCTCGCTTTGTTCGCTCCCTCAGCACAGTCTCGGCCGTAAACCCAACAAAACCCGGCATTCTTGCAATCTCTTCCAGCACCTGAATCGAACGTCTCTCGTCGAATGCCAAGCAGTCATAAGCGGCAGAAAGGCGCACCCAAGGGTCCGGGTGTTCCATAAGGCGCAGTAGTGCAATTCGGCCTTCCCCCCCGCTTTCCCGCAAAGCTCGGGATGCCCGAGTCAGCCGCGCGTTCTGACGGTTGGCGGTCTTTGAATCCCCGACATTGACGGCACGGCCATGTTTGGTCGCCGCATCCACGTACCGCTGAACTAGGCGAAGGACCGGCGACGACGCATGCTCTGCGCTTCCATCTTCCTGCTTCACAATTCACCAGCCAATGCTCTGTTCAGAATCCGCATGCCGAATTCGTATTGTTCCTCGAAAGATTGCGTTGAAAGCCACTCACGGATTGTCAGTTCCCCCGAGATGACCCGAACCTTCGACGAATAGAAGTAGCTGATTTTGTTGTGGATTCGTGTCTCGATTCCAACGATGTTGTCAGGATTCTGAATCCGCTCCATGCCGAAAGCGTTCGTGTTACCTGCTCGCTGTTCCACGACGTGATGCCATTCCGAGTCGGGGTCGCCTCCAAACGGCCTCTTGCCGAAGTCCTTCTTGAACGCGTCGAAGGAGGAATAGCCCTCTGAAGGGTCGGCAAGCGTTTTGGCATTCGCGCCCACCGATTCCGCGTTCGTAAGTCGCGCTTCAGGTGCCTGTCCGATAAATCCCTCCTCTTGTGCGTATGCTCTCGACGCAGTTTCATCAAAGCCGGTCTCTACGCTTCGCGCTTCACTTAGGCTTGCCTTTCCAGCCCCGAGTTCTGCGCTTCCTAGCACGCCGAAATTACTGTATATGCTCACAATCGTTGTGCCTACCGCGAATCCTAGCAAGAACGCTCCGAGGTATTCGCCGGCGGTCGCTGTTCCTCCGCTTAGAACGAATGTGGCCACTACGAAAATTGCGCCAACAACAGTTCCAGCAACAATTGCCTCGGCTATTGCTCCGCTGGGGATACCTAGCGCCAGCAGGGCAACGTTGACCGTAATCAACACTATCAGTCCCTGGGGAGACCCCAGCCAGTTTTGGAAGTTAGACGCCGGAGTCCCCCAAGATTGCGCGGTCGCTCCTCCTGACGAGTCAATATATCCGATTGGATTGTTGCTTGCGTAGCTGTATCCGGGACCGATGGGGTCCCGCTGGGCAAACCGACCGACTACTGGGTCTTGGTATCGCAGCCCCATATGATATTGGCGAATGGTCGAACCGTCATACTCCTGCTGGGCATATTGGAAGCGCTGCGTCGAGCCTTTCAGAATCAGTACGTCTCCGAAGGGCTTGTATCTGTATTTGGCATCGTCCCGAACCGCCGTGTCATAGTAGGTGATTAACCGCACGTTTCCGGGCGAGATATCGTCGTGGTAATAGCGGACGTAGGCAGTTGGCCCGTCTCGCCTCAGCAGAAGTCTGCTCCCGACATACACGTAGTCGGTCTCGGTGCTGGATGTACCAACCCGACTGTACATCATCTTGCTTCCCGAGTACATGAAATACATGGTCTGAGTCGGGTCAATCGTCTTGATGCGTCGGCCAAGGCCATCGTAGCTGTAGGTGTACGTGTTCGACCCGGAAACGACCTTGACGAGTTGCTGCAAGAAGTCCTGAGTGTACGTCGTGGTGACGGAGTTCTCAGTCTTGGTAAGCATCGAGCCGGCGGCATTGTAGGTGAAGCTCATCGAGTTGTACGACAGGGTCTGCAGTTCGTTCCAAGACGTGCCATAGGCATAGGTGTTGGGCGCCGTACACGCAGTCTGCTTCCAGTGCAGGATGTTGCCAACAGCATCGTAGTCGTAACAGTTGTCGATAGGCCCCTGATTACCCGCAATGAACGGACCGGTGAACCGTGCGAGTCTTCCGTTTCCGTCGTATGAGTACGTGACCGTCTTCGGGTTGCTGATTCCATCCGTGCCAGTGTCGTTGATGTACATATTGTCGGTTACGGCAGTAATCTCCGAGGCCTTGTTGTAGGTGTAATCCAGTTGCATGTACGTTTGACTGCTGCTGGAGACCTTAACCTGAGTTGCTCGGTCCCGCGCATCGTAGGCATACTTCTCCTGAAGCGTTGTGTTCGTTGCGCCGCTCCAATAGTAGATGCTGCCGAGTCTGCCGAAGGTGTCATAGGCCAATTCAGCGTACTTGGAAGTTGCGTAGTTAACTTGCCTAATGCGAGCCAACGAATCGTATGTGTAGGCGGCGTGATAGCCGGTTGGATATTGAATGTCAGTTACCTTATTGGCATTGTCGTACTGGTAGACCAGCGATTTGGAAAATTCAGAACCGGACGGGGGGATACTCAACGTCTCTTGGATTACTCTGTGCAGGCTGTCGTACAAATAGCCATTTGTCGCAGTGCTAGTACTTACCGAAGTCAAGTCGTCGTGAGAGTCGTAGAGGTAGGACGTTACAAATGCTGTGTGAACAAGACATCGAACGTTCGTCACCTGTGGAGCCGGGCTGACATCTGTCGAGGACATGTATCCACACTGAAGGGCGCTAATCTCCGCAGGCGTCCACTCGGCCCCGTCTGGTGCCTTGTCCATGAAGTACGTGAAAGTTTGCCAAGACCCGGATGGGCAAGTGAATTCCTTGTCGGCCCCCACGCTCTCGGTTGCCGTGCCATCTGTCTCACGAACAAGGTGCGAAATCTGACCACCGGGTGATGATGTCGCTCTCTGGCATCGACCTTCCCACGTCACATCAATGTTGGTGTAACCACCCGGAACGGTCAGTGGTTGCATCAGGTGCGATTCTTTCTGGCTCGTCGTAGTCGTGGATACGTAAGATGTGGCATCATCGGGAGAAGTTCCGTCGTTCACGCAGTCGTAGTGCGTCGTTGAAGTACATCCTGTAACGCTTGTCCAAGTGTTGTAGTAGGTGGACGTTCCGCTGATTGGACTCAGCCATGTGTCATCGGTAACCGTCTCGCTCGTGACCCGGCCAATGCTATCGTAGGCGGAAACGGAAACCCTCCCCATCACATCGACCGTCTTGAACGCCCGAAGGTTATCATCGTAGTAAACTACCGAGTAAGTGCCGTCTGGGAAGACAGTCATTTTGGGCTTGCCCAGAGAGTTGTAGTAGGTTGTCGTAATCTGCCCTTTTGCATCCTTGCTCAGAGTTACTTCAGAGAGCGCGTTGTAAGAGGCATTCGTCCAGTTTCCATACGCGCGGGAGGACACGTTCCAGACACCGGTTTCGATGGCCCGCCCGAGCAGGTCCGTCTTGACGTATGCCTTTCTACCAACTGCATCGACCGATTCGACCATCCTTGCCTTCTCGCTGATGATGCTCCGTGAGATACCAGAGATTGTAGAGTCGCCGGGCGACTGCGTGGTTAACGTTCTACTGAGGAAGTCGTATGTAAACGTGGAATACTGCCCGCTTGGCAGGTAGGAGTATATTGGCTTATCGTTCCAGCCGAGGGTTGCAAAGGTCGTCAGCTTGGTCCCGAACATATCCATCACGACGCTTCTTGTTGTCCTACCGAGGCCATCCTGATAAGACCGGGACATGTGGCTCTTTTCAACGCCGTTATAAATGTCAGAAACTTGAGAGGCAGTGATAACCGTCGGGATTATGTGAACTTCATCCTCCGACCCATAAAACCGCTGGGTAGCATCGGGCAGCGCACCGAACATAACTGGGGCAGTGCTCGAAGCTACATTCCCGGTAATTGTGGCGGCGTTTCCACCGATTAATCCACCGTTCACGTATATGTAGACCGCCGTCTTTGTTCCTACCTGAGCGTAGGTAACGGTCACGTGGCTCCATTGACCAGAAGGTAAAGTACTATTGGAGCCGAGAGGCTGCCACGAAGCTCCATCATAGAAATACGCCTTAACAAACCGAGTTGAAGTCATCATGACGGAAAACGCGGATTCTTCCTTTACTAAGACGCCCTCAACATCCGTTTGCCCCGATGTTGGATTAACCCAAAGACTAACACTAAAGCTCTGGCCGAGATTGATGTTCGATGCTTGGATACGGTCTCCATTGTTGTTGAAGGTTCTGGCACTGCCTATCTTTCCGCTCGGATTGTTTTGTGTGCCGGTGATTGCCCCGTCCTTGCCGTGACCTGATAGGTCTTCCATGTTCCCTCCAGCCACGCATGGCATCACAACACACGTTGACATGTCGTAGAACAGTTCACGCGGAGTAGATACGCCGTCGTAGGCGGTAATGCTGGTCGGATAGACATCGTCATAGGCGACCGAGGAGCTTGACAGAAGGTTGTAGGTGAATCTCCGGACCTTCAGAACATCGGAAGACGACAAACTGCCGGCGAAAATTCTAACGTCATCGATTGCGCCGTTGAAATAGTGCCCATTAGAATCGTAACCAACTGTAGTTGCTCCCGTTGGAGAACTTGGAGTCGTACTACTGGTTCCAGCCGGATTGCCATCCACGTAGAAGGTGATTGTCGTGCCAGACCGTACCATCGTGATTAAGTGCCAAGCAGAAGTATCGCTAGAGGCGAAAGTGTACTGGCCATCAAACCACGTATTGCCGATGAGACCAGTAAGTTTGTAGCCTGACGTTGCACCCGTTCCACTTCCAATTCCAAACCCATAGCCGTTTGTTCCTCCCTGACCGTTGTAAACCGCGATACCCAACTGAGGCAGGCTGGTGGGCTTTATCCACGCGGCGAGCGTCCAATCTGAACTCTCTACAGCAAGGGAAGCCGTTAGGTGGTCGGCGTTGGCGGTGACAAACTTTCTTGCGGCGCCGTCTACTCCTGCGACTTCGACGGTTCCGGTTATCGTACCTCTCTTGAGATTTGTTCTGGAGTCGGGAACGCTGGCGCAACTCACATCCATAATATATCCTGCATCGAAGGTTTCCATATCAAAGTGCAAAACCTCATAGGGGGTAAGGTCGGAAGGCCCGCCATAAACCGAGGTTTGCACGGGTCTCCCCAACGTATCATACTGTGTTCGAGTCCGGCGGCAGTCAACTGCAAGCGTTCCATATTTGACACCGGTCTGGAAATCGTATGCATAGTAGACCGGCCTGCCGGTAGAACCGCTATCGTCACTCAAATACGGCCTCGTAACTTTGGTCAGATAGTCTTGACCATCCAGCACAGAGTATTCGTGGTTTGTAACATTCGCGCCGCCGTTAATAGTTCTCCCAGCATCGGTTACAGACAGGAGGTTTCCCTTTGAGTCATAGGTTGCCGCAACATACAGATAGGTGCCTTCGTAGGGAACGCGACTCGTCACGGGCAATCCATTCATTTGAGGTCGCAAGTAAGTCTGCGGGCCACCGGGCAACCGTGAATAGTACAAAGACAGAATTCTTGTGCTGGACAGAACGCTATTATATGTGGAAACTTGGTCGATGACACCGTTCCAGTATCTTGCGGACGCTCCATCGGTTCCGACTTGTATGACCGAAGTCGTATCAGCAATAGCCGTTCCTGTTTTGACCCCACTTCCGCTTGCAACTCCGTTCAGGTAAAAGGTGGCAGTCGTCCCATCCCAAGTTACCGCGACGTGATAAAGACGACCATTGACAATGGCCCCCGTAGAATATACGTCAATCGTAACCGCATTCGAGGAAGTCCATCCTATGAACTCCAATTTTCCAGTTGACGGTTTGACGTTGAATCTCCACTCGTTGGTCACGGACCGCTTGTCCATGATGCCTTTCACATCGTCCGTGCTACTGAGACTGTCGGCGTAAATCCACGCAGAGAGCGTCATGGAGCCCGTAGGCAAGTCATATCCAGTATCCACGTAAGCGCTGGTGCCATCTAACTTCAGCCCCAACCCTCCCGAGGACTTGGTGATGTCGCCAAGAACCGGAGCATTCACCAACCTACCATATCTAGAATGCTGCGACAAATCGAAAAGCTGGTCCGTGACGATTCCAGTGTTGTCCGTGGCCGTTGCTCCCTCGGAGAGGGTTTCCATATCATAGCAAAGGGTGGCATCCAGACAGTCTCCGCTGAACTTCTTGCTACCAAGTAACGCGGTATGAATCGAATCAGAAGGCCAGTAGGCAACGTTGTTAACATAGCTGTCAAAGAAAGACGACGACCCGACATCCCGGAAGCTATCTCCGGGCCAAACATTTTTGAGCGGGCCAAAGTAGTACTCTTGGATGCCTCCAATGAGTGAGAAAACTCTGATTTTGACTTGAATCGGAAAAGCAGTAATCCCTGTTGCCCTGTTGTAAAGCAGAACACTGGCGGAATCCCCGCTTTGGGGTCCAATTCCAATCTGTGTATCGTTGTTGGCATAATCGACCTCGATTTGGTTGTTAGACCCGGTCCCTACCGCGCTCAGTCCTGTTATTGTCAGTGATGCATCTGTCTGAGTTGTAGTAACGTCCCAGTCTACTTCTCCTCCAGAGGAGCCGTAGCCAACCCTGTCCCAGTCCAGCCCTACGCCCGCGTCGGCGGTGTTTACCACCAGCTGTATCCATTGGTCTCGTGCATATGGAACCGGACCCATATTAACGGAACTGCCAATTAGATAGCCGCCGAGCGGGTCAGTGCTCGATGGCACTCCCCAGAATGCTTGGTGCCAGCAATACAGACACGAGCCGACTGGGGGGTTGTCCGCAATCCAGAATTGTATGCCGTCTGGACTCTTTCCCGCGGGTATCCGAACATACGTGATGAAATAGGTCGGGGTAACTATTCTCGCGGCCGCCCCCCACCAATGAGCACGCTGTCCGTAGCTAAACAACGTAATGTGTGCGTATGTGTTCCTCAGTGGAATGGCGTTGGGACTTTGCTGCCATAGCCATGTGTCCCCACCACTACCACCGCAAACAGAACTGCCCTGTGGGCAGTTCTGTGTTTGGTCGATTGGTTCGTCGGCATATATGGGATAGGTCGGGTCCCAGTATAGCGCACCGCTTCTCGTTTTTACTAATTCGTCTGCAAACGCGCGTGGCCTAGTATATTTGTACTGCTCGCCTACGAAGAATCTCGTGAGCGGAGACTGATACTCTAGGGTGCCGTCCTCGGCGTAGATTTGTACCGCGGTCTTCGCGTTATCACCGTTCTCATAGTATGTGTAGGCTCCGGTCAAAGCGGAATTGAACGACAACCATAGCGTTGTTCCAGAAACAGTCTGCATAGTCTGGTCGATTACTGAGCCATTTTCAGCCAGAAGGCGGATAGACTGTCGAACTTGGAGACCGGAAAACCCGATATTTAGTGCACTATAGCCCGACTGGCCGGAGCCACCGTTGGCATTGCTATAAATCTTGATGTCATCAATCCAACTGTATAGGCTAGAGCTAGGGAACCCTACCGCGTTCCCAAGCGTAAGAGCCACTGTAGTCAAGACGTGCCCCGCACCCAGGGTAAGAGTGGCGGTAGGCGTGCAAGTCAATCCATCAACGAACAGTCTCCACGGGTGAGTGGAAGTATCCTCGTCAATCTCGAACGTGAATCTATGCCATTCATTGGCCGCGTATGCGTAGTTGCCAACGGGGAAGGAACAACCAGCCCACAACTGCGTAGATTGGTCCCAAACACTGAAAGCTCCATTAAACGCTATCCCCATATAGGACGTGGCGTAATTCGAACCCGTTCCAAACATTACATCGAATTCGGCTCCCCCCGCTATAGAAATGCGAGCCTTAAATTCGATATATCTCGGATTCGAAACCGCCAAGGAATTGGTAACGACAGTCTGGTCTGGTGCAGATGTAGGAGCGTGGATTTTTAGAGACGGGGCTATCTTATCAAATGAGCTATAGTCAATCTGAGCGGGGGTTGCGGCTATACTAGTAACTACCCAACCGCCCTGCCCGGTAGGGAATACGCCGTTACCGAAATCGATGAATTCTGTACTAGATACCGTCGTTTTGGTCAGTCTTCCCGGAGCATAGAAATGATTTTGGTGGTTAGTGTTCGCGTATGACGCGAAGGTATCATTCCCGAGGGCGTCCCGGTGGTAGATTTGGTTTCCCCAGTCGTCAATGGCATCTTGCGTGACGACAGATGCCGATGTTTCGTCTCCGATAAATCCCTCTACCATATGCGGCTGGTCGTTGATGGAGTACCAATTCTGCTGCTCCCCTTTCTTGAGGGAATTCTTGGTGTAGAGTATTCCAGCGTCTTCCGGTGATAGAGCACGATTGAATATCCGAAGCTCATCGATGCTCCCATGAAAAGAGTTGACCCACGTACCAATGAACCAGTCATAGCCAGTACGGGGATAAATCGACGTAATGTCCTTAACATCTGCCTGTAGAACTCCGTTGACGTACATCCGTAGTTTGCCGCCCGCTTCGGCGGTGGCCACGACATGGGTCCATACTCCTGTAGCCGGCACTGCGTCAGAGACGACAGCAACGCTGTTTGTACCATCCTTGCCAACGAACCAGTGAAGCTTCCCACCGACACTCGTATCAAGAGTCAGGAGAAACCCAGAGCCGGACCAGTAGTCCTCTATTATCGGGCTATACGTACCCAATGACGTTCCGGGATTGAACCATGCCGAGATGGTAATGTCACGCACGCTGTTTAGAGAGCCTAAACCCGGAACCTCTATGAAGCCGGTAGTACCGGTATCTCGCGCCTTCCCAATTTTCCCATAAACATCTGCCATGTTCGAAATTGTTCCGTCGTTGCCGTTCCCAGATAAATCCTTCATGTTTGCGCCATTCAGTGTTTGCATGTCATAGTACAGAACCTGTCCGGCGGAGTCATAGACACGAACTGAAGCCGTTCCAGCGGCCGAGTTGAAGATGTACTCGTTCGAGCCCTGAACGGCAGCAGATTTATCCGTTGTGTTGACGACGGCCCTTACTACCTCGCCGTTCTGGAAGTTCCAGCTGAAGGCAAGACTCCGGGCCTTGACGTTCGCTCCGCTTTCGTTATAGATGTCCATTCTTAGGAGCGGCAGAGAATAGGCTTCTGTCCCTTGTGAAACCTGCTGACCGAGTGAATAGTCAGCATATGTGTAATTGACGCGAGCGCCATTCGGGGATTCTACTTTAGTCAACTTCCAGTTACTTAGTGTGTACTTCGTTATCCTGCTAATGGTATCGGTCACCTGAAGTACGCCTGCGCTGTACGTAAGTTTAACCGTGTTTCCGTTGCCATACGAAATCACACCTGTTAAAAACCCCGAAATGCCCCTCCCGGAAGAGTCTTGGATGTTGGTTAATTGCAAGTTCCCCCCTCCGTCTGTCGTGTATGTGATTACATTATTTCCGGTGGTGTCTAGATACGCTTTGTTCAACGACCACACACTGGTGAACTCTTTGATGAATTCCACATAGGCCCCGGAAAGGAGGGTCAAGGTATACTTGGAAGCGCCTACATCGTACTTCAGAACGTATCTGACCCCCGCTGTGTTGTTGTACCAGCGGAAGTTACCGGACTGGCCCGTCAACGACAGTGGGAATCTCTGCCCTCCCTGCATGTGAAGTTCGAAGGAATCAATCCATGGAAGGTCATAGTATAATCCAGTTACTGGGCCAGACGTACTCCAGACCGGGTATCCGCCGGGGGGGTCGGACCAAACGTTATCAGTTCCAGAATCTCTAAAAAACAGCCCCGGCTCACGATAAGCAATAGCAATGCCCGGCTGCCCTCCTATTAGAGTCTGACCACTTACCAGTAAGCCGGTCGTTGGACTTACGACCCCACCGACATCATTTATAAAGGGTGCGCCAAGTTTCAACGCCCATGGATTGTTTGCGGCCGCCTCTCCATCCAATGGAAGGGGGTAATTGACGAAGTATAGGCACTGGTTGGTAGTAGATGCCGTACAACTGTCGAACCCAGACTGGAATGCCCTTACAAACATCAATGGAACAAAGTGACTAGAAATCTGCGCCGCCGTTAGATAGTACGGGTTCGTGTACGCGGTAAGTATTTGCCATGGGCCTCCAGTAATCGGCTGGCTGCTTGCGTATCTAAGGTAGTTAATGTAGATGTTCGGGCTAGTCCCAGACCGTAGGAACAGATATACTGCGGAACCATCTTGCTGGGTGCCAGCCGTCAAGTTCTTTGGGCCTACCGCCGCCAAATCTGGAGTCATGTGCGTAGCCATGCAATTGATGTCTACGGTATAGGATACAATATAGCCCGCAGAATCCACAAAAAAAAGATACACAAGACTTCCAGAGGCGGCCGCTGTAAACAGCCCATCGGTTACCCAAGCACTTCCGATGTCATATCCAGCGTTGGCTATGTCGCTAACGTCTCCACAGACGCTATCCCCGGCGCGAAATATCTTTACGCGGAAATAGCTGTTCCCGCTTACGCTGTCAACCTTGAATCGGGCTACGGAGCCAGTATCCCCGTTAAAGGGTACGACTACGGAAAACTGATTGTTCCCGCTCGCAAAATCCGGCTCGACTGCTACGGGTACTGTACTCGCGCAATTGTGACTGCCGGGTCCAGTACATTCGTATGTCTGCGTTCCTAGTCCCCCACCATCGTCCGACCATGTTACTACAAACAAATTTCCTTGGTTCGTAAAGGTGGCGCTTACGGGTGTTCGAACGTTGTGACAAATGGGGTTACAAGGATGTGTATACAACTGTCGTCCAGTTACAATGTCATCCCAAGTTATCGTGTCTTCTATGATTAGGCCGGTTCGAATTTGGATTGCCCTTAATGAGGAACTATCGGTCCAGAACAGCGCCACAGTCTTCCCGTAGTTGGCGACGGTAAATCCGTAGGGGAACGTGGCACTAGAACTCGAAGCTTGAGCCGCGATAAAACTGGGCCCCCACGATTTCCCGTCCACGCTGGACTGGTATTTCAGAATCCAAGAAACGTCTTTCCAGAAAATCCAATAGCGCTGACCGTCGTAGAACGTCTTGCGCTGTACGCCCGAATATGCTGTCGCGTCCTGTGGTATACCGGCATAGAGCATGGACGGGTCGATGCCTAGGTGTCCCGGCAAAAACGTATTCAGAACCGCATTGCCTGATGAAGGTGCCCCGAAGGTCAACTTGCCGGCATAACTGGTCCCGTAGTCACTAACTGCGTCGGAAACATCCATCTGAAGGCTGAGCCCGTCGCTTCCAACTTTATCCGGTCGAATGGCCGCCCCCGGTAATCCGTCTCTTGTATACCCTCCGGTGCCATAGAGCGTGCCCATCTCTCCGAAGGACAGCAAGCCATAGCCTTGCGTTATGTTGTCGAATCGTTCGGTGCCCCCCGGATACGCCGCCGTGTCAACCGCATCCCATGTCGTAAAGGTCAGCCAGACAATCTGGTACGCATCCGGCAGGCCAATCGACGGTGAGAACGAAATCGTGATGTTGTTCGTGTCTCGCTGGAACCGGTAGTCTACCTTCATGGTGCCCACTAACACGGCGGACAGATACAGCCCGTAGTGAAAAGCGAGTTCCTCGGATGTGGCGTTGTCAACAGTCCCATTCCTAGGACTCAAGAGCGTGAGTCCTTCATACAAGACCAAGAACGCTGACTGGGCAATTTCCTGCGGGTCCGGACCGGGGCTGAGAAAGTGGACGAAGTACGGAGAACTCTTGTTCAGTACAAAGTTTCCATACGTCGTCTCGTACGAGGTTTCGTTCTCCGAGTCCCTCATGGCCACATCTCGGTGGTCCGCGATTTGGATCGGTGCGAAGCTGCTGTTATCCCAGCCTTGCGTAACCGTTCCGGGTTCGACGGGACGCTGCGGCTCATCCGGCGGCGGGACCGGCGGTGGGGGCGGCGGGGGCGTCGTGTTGTTATTCGCGTAGGCCGCCGGGGAGACGACGGGCTCGGCAAATGCGATTTTCACCACGGTCGAGTCGGCAACTATGAACAGCATGAGCAACGTCGCGGTAACGGCGAAGGTTCTGACTAGGCGTCTACCAGCGGACAAGTGTGACCACCTCTAGGAAGAGATTGGCCTTCGGGGCGACCCCTCTCCCTCCCGAGGCCGCACCGGGGTGCTGAACGTATAATGGTTTCCTGCGCTCGCTCATTCGTCAGGCGTAGCTCGCGCTGACTCTGGCTACTCTTCAGTAGTTTCGTCAGCGCTCGCCAAACACCCAACAATGCAGTCGCGTGCTCTCCGCCGGGCCTTCAGTCTCCGGTTAGGTCTACGCCGACGGCGACTACGTTTAGCGATTTGCGTCGTTCGTAAACCGTTTTCTCAAGAGAGTCGGAGTATGCACAAGTTCACGAATGAGCCTACGCATCCGAGGGTCGGCAATCCAAGAAGCGAGGTGTTCCCCGAGCGCTTTCCTGTCAGCAGGTCGTGATAGTGTTGTTGGGTTCCGACTGCAAGCTCCGGAACCAACTAACTCCGCCCCTTGGGCGTGGCCGCTCCGTACTTCCGTTCGAGCCGCAGTGTAACGAAAGCGAGCACGAGCAGTAGGAACAATCCGAATAGAAATAGGACGATACCAGCTTCGGAAGCCGGCGCTCCGAGAAGATAGAAGAATGGCCCCGAAACCAGGGTCGCGGCTCCTCCAACGGTCAGGTACTTCAGAGCCGAATAGAGCGTTTTTGACAATCGAGTCCTCACCTTAGTCAAGCGCAAAGTAATGACGAGAGACTCAATTCCGCGAATGAAATTGCGAAAACAACTCCAAAAAGGAACGTCAGCACCCTCCCCAACTCCGGCATTTCTCGGGAGAATGTCAGGAGTAGACCACCTAGCGATACGAAACCGGCCGTAGTGCTGACGTAGACGAAGACGTAGACCATTGCTCCTTCCGGTTTGGCAGGGTCGTGTAGCTCCGGGACTGAAATGACGAACATCGCAAAGACGGAAGCTATGAGGGACGCGCCAAACGAGAATGCGGCCGCCATGCCGTATACGAAAGCGGTCTGTGACGCCTGTCGAGAAAATGTTGCGACGACAATCGAGAGCGAGAACAATAGGGCAAGTGGCTGGAGCTTGGAAAGCCTCTCAAGAACACGTGGAAATATGGCGACCGCCCATCGTTCAAACTCCTCGGACAAGCTCGGGACAGGCGCTTGTGGGGCGGCTCCCGTTGCGTCTCTCATTGTTGTTAGCCTAGCCTCCCGTGAGTTCGACGTTGACGTGCGCTTCTTTCAGCGCCGTTTGAAACTTCTCGATTGCCTTCTCAAGTTTCTGGAAGACATCAAAGAGGTCTTTGTTGGCTTTCCGAACTTCGGGGTCCGTAATCCAAGACCTTACCCTCTGTTCGAGCAAGGTCTTATCTATCGCGTCCTCGGCCACAACTTTCAGCCAAGGGAGGTTGCTTGCCCGATATTCAACATACAGCACGTCGGCCTGCGTCTTCGACTCCTGAACATTGAGACGAACTTCGTCATCTTTTGCCGCCCAGTATCCTATCATTTCAACGTCTGCGGTGATGTGCTTCAGAATGTACGTGTTCACCTTGTACTCTTTCTCGCTCCACGACCGGGCCGGGACTAGCGTCGGGTAGAATTCTTGCATCCCAGCACGGACCTTCGGCTCAACTACCGTGCGTCGGCGTTGGAGCAGATTCTCATACTTTTCTTGGAGCCTCGTGACTTCGGCCCACTGGGTGAAAACGTCAGGATAGTGTTTGCGTAGGAACACTTCGCCCGTTGAGAGCCCCGGCAGTCGCTGAACATCCAGACCCTGCTCACCGCTGGAGGGCGCAACGTCGCTGGGCAGGGCTTCTTTCGGTATCCCGAGCATAATCCGATTGTGCTGGTCGTGGTCGTAGAGTGAGACAATCTTGACGTGGCTCCACGGCTTCAGGACGGTCCCGTTCAGCTTCCTGTTGGCCTCCTCCCTGCGGCCGCTGAAATGTTGATAGACTTGCCATAGAACACCCGCCAAGCCAGCGAGTCCGGCGACCGTGGCAACCCATAACTGGGCTAACTCGATGGGTTCAAGCGCCATTGCTGGACGTCGCCTCAGAGAGCCGGCCTTAGGATAAATTAGATGCAGGGCTGCGAAAAAGAGAGTGGCCGCGCATTATTGGCACGGCGACAAGTGCCCCTCCTTCCTTAAAGATTGACTGAGGGCTAGCCGAAATCGGGATTGGAGCAGAGCAATCTCGGCACGATTAAGCTAGAGATTCCCATCCTCTCTCCGTGTACCGTGATGTGGAATATCGGCCTTGGAAGGGGCAACGGTATCCCGAAAGGGTGGAAATCGAGCACTCCGTAGCATCAGAAGCTCGCATCCTCAGAGTGAAAAGGCCCCGCACTTTCCTCGTTGGTAGTCCGATGACTATCGCTGGCAAAGTGCAAGTTGCGGGTAATACGCCGATGCCTTCCCAAGCGCCGGCGGGACCCGGATACGGATGGGACTTGACCGTGAAAATCCGTTGGTCAAACGGGCAAGAGAGGAGTCTGCCGACGCGCTTCACGGACCAACTCCAGCCTGGGGGGAGCGTCAGCTTCGGACCACTTCATCCGAAGGTTGAGGTCTCTGGGGTCTTTAGCATCGTACTGAGACACCCATCGTCCCTTGTACTCAAGAGCCCAGACGGAAAGTCGGAGAGCGGCACATACGGTACCGAAGACCATTTGCTGTGTGAGGAGGTCGCGGTGGACATGGGCAGCCTGTACAAAAAGTGGAGTTTCTGGGCCACTCTCGTCGCGGTGGGAGTTTCCGTAACCTCGTTCGGCTTCCTAGTCTTACGTCCGCTTCTCGGAATCCCCTGACAGAATGGAAAAAAATCGTTGCCGCGCATCGAGACAAGCGTGGCGCGACCTGTGGACGGATGCTTAGTAGGCGCATCGGCGTTCGAGCTTCGGCCAAGGATGTTACTCGATGCCGAAATAATCAAGGTCCAGCTTCTTCACTTCGTAGGAAGTAACGAGGGCGACCCCAATATTGTGCTCCATCATCAGGGTGGCGAGTTCTTCTCCATCGATGAGAACGATTTTCTTCTCAATCCGGTCCACATATTCTCTCGCATCCTTCGTGAAAGTCGATGTAGTGATAAACACGCCTTTCTTTGCCCGGTGGCCTTCAAGGCTCCCAGCGAATGCTTGGACTTGCGGCCGACCCACAGAATCTTGCCAACGTTTCGCCTGTACGTAAACAGCATCCAGTCCGAGCCTGTCCTCTTTGATAACGCCGTCAATCCCTCCGTCGCCGGTTCGGCCTACAGCCTGCGCATCCTTGCGTGAGCCGCCATAGTTCATGGCGACGAGGAGGTCCACAACAAGCTGCTCGAAGAACTTCGGGGGACACTGCATGACGCGGTCGAGTAGCTCGTCAGCGAGTCGCTCCCTAAGTTCTGCATGAGCAGTTTCAAGTCTCTCTTGGGGCGTCTCAGCGCCACTGGGCGTGGGTAGATGCTCAGGTCCCTTTTCGTGTTTGAGTGTGTGGAAGGCGACGAACTCGGGGAACTGCATTAGGAACTTTGCATCGATTCCAAGGGGATTCGTCTTCAGTGCATCAAGGCCCCGTGTCGTTATCCGGTATCTGCCTCGACTCGGGCTTTCGAGCAAACCTGCCTTCTTGAGATACGTTCTCGCCCAGCCAAGTCGGTTGTCGAAAACCAACTGCGTACCGCTCGGGAGGGGCACACCACGGTCCGCCGTCGTCACTTTGAGTTCCTTTGCCGCGAACTCGGCCATTTCAGCGATTTCGTGTTCCTTTCCGTCGGCTGTGAGACGCAATATTGGCAGCATGAAGCTCTCGTACGGCGGGACAGGCAACTCGCTTCACCTTCTTGCGGAAATCCGAACCGCCGTCGGCTCGGATTAGAGTTGCGGCGTTCGGCCTAGGGTGGCAGGTTCTGAGCCCGTCTGATGAGGGTTGCCACCTTGATTCTTGCATCCGCGCCTTCCACATTGTTAGACCGCAGGAGTAGTCTAAGCCGCTGCGGACGAATCTCGCCAAGTGTAGGAGGCTCGATTTCGCTCCCTGTGGGCCGCGGGTCGGCGTGCTCGAACGAGAGCGTGTCTTCTTCATCGACCGTGAAAACCCAGATTAGTTCTTTACTCTCAACATCTGCGGTCGAAACGTGGCCCTTCTCGGCAAATTGACCCCGCCATTTCCATCCCGGTAATTCGCAATCAACGCTGACCGAGCCAGCTCTCTTTTGGCCGGTATATTGGATGAATACCCCATACAAAGTCCTCGATTGCCCATCGACCCGGGACCACGACCGAAACTTAAGCCACCGCCTTTCAAATCGCAGTCGAGGCTGTCTAAGTCTCTCATAGGCTTGCCAGAACAAAGCAGCCAAGCCCGCGAGCCCTGAGAGTGTCGCAACCCACAGTTGGGCCAACTCGATGGGTTCAAGTGCCATTACCGGACGGTTGCTCAGAGGCCGCCCTTAAGATAAATCCGATGCAGGCTCGGAAAAAGAGAGCGGCCGCGCATCTAGACAAGCAGCGCGGCCCTTGGAGGGATGCTTGTCACAGGAGCAACGCCGGCTGGCCCAAGACCCTTGCGATTCAGTTTCGGCGGCGAGCCTCCTTGAGGCGTCGTTCGATTTCTTCCACAAGCTCGGGCGTTTCTGCTACGGAAATGGGGGGCACCCGATTACGGAATCTGCCGGGGGTCCAGAAGATGCGTCCTAGGAAATCCGAGGTGGGTGTCTTTCCCTCTCCATCAACGGACTCCCCAGGCCTAAGCTTGCCCTCTAGGAATCGCCGTATTGCTCTGCCGTGCAACGTCAGCCGTGCTTCAAGCTCCGCACTCGACTCGCGTCTCCGAATCTCCTGGGTATCCCAGAAGCCTAGGTGGAAGCCGGTTGCCTCTGCGGGCTGCTTCGCACGACCACCGCGGCCAACGCGAACTACGAACGGAGGAATCCCGATGGTAAAGCCCTCCACTTCCCAGCCACGCAGTTCTTGCGCAACTGCATTGACGGCGCGGTTCATCCGGCCTAGCTGCTCTTCGCTTGGGGGAGTGCCGGGTGGGGCGTACACCGCCGTCGAAAAAGAATGGTCACTAGATACCTGAATGGTCTCGGACAGTCGGACTTCGACCAGTCGGCCCGTCTCCTTGAGGTTCGCGCCGCATGAGGGACAGCTTTCGTGCTCAGCCGTGACGGGACTCGCACACGCCTTGCAGTAGTAGACCGGGCCGGTCATTGGGCGTCGAGAGGCCCCTAGTTTGCTTAAGAGCTTGTAGCGGGTGAGCGAAGGTATCGCTTTCGGCTACAGGTACGCTACCCGCACTTCGGCCAAGTAAAGGAACGAGCGTGGAAAGCTTGATACCGCCACTCCTCTTGAACTGAGCCTAGAGACCACAATCGACGGTGTACAATGTACATGAAGGTAATCCTGGAGAGGGTCTTGGCTAAGAGAGTTGTGTCGAAAAAGGCACTAAGCCTGCGTTCAGGAGGCGAACACACTCCGAACCGTCGTTAGCCATCGCGCCTCGACATCGGCAAGACCCGCTCTCAGCACTCGGCAACGCCGACTTGTCCTCCGGTTGGGCTGGAGGTGAACCGTGTTCGCGTTTGGCCGTTGGACCATATTTCGACGGTCGCGGTGTCCCCACCGAACACATCAAGCTCCACCTGCAACTTGTTGCCCTCTCGGCACGCGACAGGTATGTCTCGGTTCCCCGAGTCTTCGACCGTTGTGATTTCTCCTAGCCCCGATGCCGTGTTCACGCGATACGAGACACGCCAGTCAACGGTTGACCCGGCGAGAACTTTGACCCCCGTGAACCCGGCCGGGCCACGAGGCCAGGCCAATGCTACGATGGCTATTAGCAGAAGGACGGCTATCAACGCCGCTAAGCCCTTCCCCACACTCTTCCTACGAGGAGGTGGCCCTGTAGGTTCTTGCGACTCGTCCACTTGCGTTTGTCCCGGCTGCATCACTTCATCATCCATAGTTTTAGCGTGTCCCACCGGTTGCGCTTCCGAGTGGCGCGCGAGTGCCTGTTCATGATGTAGTGAAAATTTTCATCCAATATTCGCTCGCGTTGAGTAGCCAGTTTCACTCGTTCTAGTTGTTCAATCAAATCTCTTTCCTCGTGACGGGCTAGCCCTCTCCATCGTTGCGGCATACGCAACCCTCTACGTATCAGCTGGAGTGCGGGGTTTAATGATTTCGGTGTTGTCCCGGCGTGGCCTGAGTAGGGGTGGAGAGGTCCTCAACGGCCGCCAAGAAAATCACCGGTGATAATCAGGAAATCTCGATTTATGGCGGCTGAAGCCCTATCCGGTGCTGGAGGATGGCGACGGAGTCTTCTCTGTCCAACCCGTTCAACGGACCGAAGGGCGGCGAGATTTATCTCACAACGGTCAAGGCAAAGGTTGCTTTCGTTGGTGCGGAATACGTGGGGACTGACGGAATCCAGCGCATCTGTGGTCTGCCATTGGGCCTCTTCGTACGGCACTACGCTGGCCCGAAGTACAGGGTTGACCTCGTCGTGTGGAATGTAGTTCGTCCTGACATCCCAAAAGAGTATGAGTGCGACAAGGGCATTCGAGGATTGTTCATTTTCCGCGACCCGAATTTGCCAGTCCCGGACTACGTGGCAAACCTAGGTCGGTTCCTTCCTGTCGTGTTGGGAGTGGACGCCGAGAGCGGGTTTGTTCTCTTGGCGAACCTTATCCTGCAACGAATAGTGGGTATCGTGCGGGCTCTTCCGAACGGAGGCGGATAACGCTGCCTGATAGGCATCGTCACTCCTCCTCCGACGCCTCCGCAGGCGTAAGACCTCCAGACTCCGATGTGCCGGGTCGAGGGCCACCAGACAAGTCGCAACGTGCTCTCGCGTCGGGTGGCTTTTTCCCACGCAGGAGGTATTCGTTGGAGGGCGGTCACGCCTACATGGTCTTCGAGAGAAAGCCGGACAGGGCGCTCTCCTTCACGAAGCAAGCGGTCAAAGGCGGTTTCCAGCCCCTGATAGTTTCAAGGTCCCATCCACGGCACGCTTCAATTGGCGCTCCCTCGGAATCGATTTGGTTGGCCAATACACTCGGTGAGGGCATCGTCCCGCCTGCAAACTTGGAGGGACTCTGGAAGAGACTCGCTTATTTCTTGGAAACTCACAAACCGGGAGTTATCTTCTTTGATGGCATCGAATATCTCGTGATTAACAACGATTTCCCGATGGTTTTCGGATTCCTCGAACAGCTTTACGAGACCGTCGTGAAAACGGACGGAATCTTGATTGTGAGCCTCGATGAGAGGGCTTTCGACTCGAGCGAACTCGCCCTAATTGAGAGAAATTTCATCAACCTGACTGGTCGCGGCAATCTTGCGTTGTTCATCCCTCGTATGGAGTATCTATTGGACGAATGTCGGGCTTTGCAAGCCGAGGTCGGTCTGACGTGGACCGCGATTGACGATTCGTCCCGTCCATTCGAAGAGAAGCTCAACGAGGCCCGCCGAGAGGAGGTACCTTTCGTCGTGGTCGTGGAAGGCGGTGAGTTGACCCTGCGTACCTTGCATGTCATAGAGGAGACGGCCACGAGGTATTGATGACCATCGACAGCCTCGTTAAGGCAGTACGAGACCACAGTGACCCCAGTCCAACGGAGGGGGCGGACTAATGGACATTCGAAATCTCCCTTCTTTGTGCGGGGACCACATCCGGCGACTGGGCGAAATCTACCGCTCGCGTCTTCCAGAGACCGAGAAAGCGAGAGCGTTCGAGGCCGGTCTCCGCGATACCTCGAATTGCCACGACTGTCTACCGCGGCGAAGCGGTGACTACCTTCCGCGCCGAATGAAGGTGAAAATCTGCCTGCTCGGCGAAACTTCCAGCGAAAAATCCGCCATCCTCGCACCTGTTGTTCAAGCTCTTGTCGATGACCGATACATTCAGACACTGGGCACGCAAGTTTCGAAGAAGCAACTTGTCGTTCCGAACCCGACGGGGTCGGGGGACATTCACGTGGACATGATTGTCTGGAACGTCTTGGGCCACGGCGGGTTCCGCGAACTCTTGAGGGAAGCGTACTTCCTTGGCTCGAAGGGTGCCTTGTTTGTTGCTGACGGGACTCGCAGGAACGGGCTTGGTGCCATCGATGGTTGGGCATCCGGCTTGTTCGACGTGACTGGGAAGATTCCAATGGCCATCCTTGTCAACACGAAAGGCCAAGCCCGCGAGAATGTCACCGACGAAGCTGTTGTGGCATCGAAAGCGAAGTCCTACGAGGCGCCTTACTTTTACTCTTCCACGGAGACCCGAGAAAACGTCGAATTGGCATTTCACAACTTGGCGGAGCGAATAGTTGGCGACCGCGTCCAACGGAGCAGTGTAACGAAAGAGGAGCTAGATGGAAAGGAGGGAGCTAACGGCAGTCCGTAATCCGCCGGTACTTTGCGGCCTTCATTTGCGTTGGTTGCGTGAGGCTTACGGCCTTTGGCCGACCGGACCAGCAGAAGACTTCAAGCGATTCCTGAAAGCGGCGGCCCTTGAAACTGAGACCTGCCATTACTGTCTCGGTCTCCGAGGAGTCCAGCATTTCGATTGTTGCCAGCTTCTGCCTGACCCGGACCTTCCCACGAGCACCACTGGGTCCCAATCCATCCCGACTATGGGGATGTCATTGCGATGCTGATAGACCCGCACAGTGGCGTTAGTGCTTGCAATCCCCCTGATTACCGGTGTGGGTCGTGTGGGGCCGTTATCCACTACTTCGACGCCTTCGACCCCGACGCATTGCTTCACACTTGCCGTTATTGTGGAAAGCAGTACCGGGATGGCGACCCTCTCTCCGAGTTTTGCTCGTGGACATGCTCGCAAGATTGGACGGCCAAGGATAGGGAGGAACGTAAGATGCACCGGACGCCCGAGGCGAAGAAGTACATCCTCATGCACATCCTGACCTTGGAACAGATGGTTGTCAGGGCGACCGAGGAAATCTACCGCGAACGTGCGCGAAAAGCACTTGACCGCCTAGCTTCTCAGGACCCGGACGAGACCGTTCGAAACTCGGCGCGGCGAGCGATGGAGCGGCTGGCTAGGCAGTAGCAGCGTGGCGGAGACGTGACGGATGCCGAGAGGAATCGCCTACCTCCTGGCAGGTGAGCAAGTTGATGATGGCTCGTTTCTGAGTGATTGGGCCATCGCCCACGAACAGTTGTACGCTGTGTGGTGGTTCTCGATGCGAATCATTTGGCTTCGGTATTGGAGCGGGCGGCACTCATTTCACCGTCTCGTCGGCTCTCGCTTCCTTGGTATAGTGCCATGCGTCGGGCATTCTAACGAGATTTTCGGCCATAGGGGCTGGTCACAGTTCGGACAGGTCTCTCGGTCACGACTGGGTATCCGAGTCCGGAAGGCGCTCCCTGCAAACACGAGCATGTTTAGGGCAAACCACCCGCTCAAGTAATCGATGAAGGGAGAAGGGATTGCAATAAGATGGACGAGGTCAGCCGCTACGACAAGGGCGAGAGCGACGAGATAGATTCTCACCGTTTGGTCGATTACCTCCTGAATCCTTGTCTTGACGATTACCGTTACCAATTGAGGTAACTCCCGCAGTTAGGGCATTGCTGGGTCCCCTTCGGAATTCTCTGATTGCAGTACGGACAAGGAGCTTGACTAAGGGCGGACAGAATCGCAGCGGCAATCGCCCCGCCGATGATGATTGCGGCAATCGCCCCGAGCGTCTTGGCGAGGTCATTCTTTGCCACACTTGTTTGGATGGAAGTAGGTCATATTTCGGGCTTTGCGTCAAGAATTTGCGTTGCGCTACGCCAGAGCATCGAGGCCGTCGGCCCCCGAGTCGGCCGGAAGGGCTTCTCGTCTGCGCGGACTTCACCGACCTATCGGGGCGGGCAGTTCTCCCCGCTTCACGAGGACGGCCTCGTACTGGGCGAATCCCTCCCTGACCGTCACCTCTCCACGGTGGATTTTCACAAGGGTGTCGTACAGGTCGCGGTCAGTGTTTATCCAATCAAACACTGCTTGCACCTCCCGCCACGTCTTGACGTTCTCTTCCCAGCGCTCGAAGACTTCCGGGTTCGGAAGTTCAGCCATTTCAACCCCCCGTAGCGGGCATGACAAAGCGCCCTCTAGACTGCTCGGGGTGCCGTCAACCTTATGAGAGTCCGTGTGTGATTGTCGCACGGGATGGGAGGATTTGTCCCCCGAAATCAAAGTCCCCATCAATCTGCGTTTCGGACACCAACGCATCAAAATAGGATATGAAATCCGCCGACCCGACGGTACGACGATTCTCACCGCGCCGATTCCGGGTTGGGGCATGCATCTCTCGTTCCACCCGAGCGGCGTCATCAAGGTCAGCGACCGATTCGGCTTTGAGCGCCGCATCGACCTTCTGTCGCCTGAACTCCTTGAGGCGGCCCAGGACGCGCTGCTAGATTTCGTTGAAGACGTCTTGGACTCGGCGGAAGAGGAACCTGAGTTCGACGAGGACTTGATGGCTTTTGGCAACTTCAACTCGTTCCGAGGACGGCTAATGAGGAGGACAGCGTACGGGCTCGATATCAATCCATTCGGTGCGATGAAAGCCGCCGGGTTCGGGTTTCCCTTCGTCTTGGTGGACCCCGACGCGGTCACCGAGTACATTGACACGTTCGGGTCGGGCCCCACGGTCCTCATCGCACCGAAGTCCGAGCGGGTAGTATTTGCGGCGGATACGTCGAAAGCAATGAGCTTCGAATTCAACTTCAAGGACCCGATACGATTCCTGCGGCGTCTGCCGATTGGCAACGAGATTGTCCGAGCTTTCACGGAGACCGTCGGCTACATTGAGAATGCGAGTGAGACCCTCGAAATAGACCCGTCGGAATATCTCGCAACGCAGCTAAGGGGGCTCGATACAGAGCGATTCGCGAAGGACGCCATCGCAGCGCTCGGGACGCCGACGGAGCCGTTCATCAAACGTTTCACGCGAGAGGGGTTCGAACCGCTACAACCGTAGGCTGGAAGGAGCGTGGAAGCGAAGACGGTGCTCGAATGTTTGACACGAAAGGTGCGAGCGACTATGGTATCGTAGTGGAGCCCCTCGGAAGGTCCACGTTTTACGTCACCGTGACGACCGATTTGGAAACCGTATGGGCGGACTAAGGGTCAACTTGTAGAGCGGGACCGGGGGGCCAAATGACGCTAAGGCGAGCAGCGGTCCAATGGTCTGAAAGGACTTCCGGCAGAGAGCGACTGGACCTTCATGGGGTTCCCCTTTTTTCAAGGTCTTCTATTCGTCTGTCAAGGTCCTTTAGTTCTCTGGCTATGTCGCCCAGAATCTCCCCGACCTTCGCGTTCAGTTCGAATAGGTCATCTGAACTTTCCTTGAGGGCATCTACATTTGTGTTCATGTCCTCTAAGGCTTCACCGATTCGACTCATTGCTTCGCCGACACGTTTGGCTAGGCAAGGCGCCCCGACATCCTCCGCGAGAACATCCCACGCAGTCGGATGCTTCGGGAGCCCGGATGCGGGCCCCTGCTGCATCCTAGCGAGGTCCGTATTGAGGTGAGAGACCTCGATTTCATGTTCATCGAGGGGACGGCATGGGCTCGGCGAACGCACACGCATGCGACGGGCGATTGAAACAGGAGAAAGTGGCCCGCCGTGTGGGCGGGCCGTGGGTGGGACCGACTGGGAGACGCAAGGACTACCATCGCCCTCAATTGGAGTTGCCCCACTCCATAAGGTAGCGCCGTCGTGCGGATTCGAACCGCAGACCACCCGATTAACAGTCGGGGGCTCTACCGGACTGAGCTACGACGGCTTGCGACGCGATACAAAGGCGGTCCTCAAATAGTTTCTCAGCCG
>Ga0066709_100000081_pt1 | contig 33451 bp, 27 predicted proteins | sample GraSoiAngelo_158_FD_79665 | JGI IMG/M metagenome (GOLD analysis project Ga0066709, IMG submission 79665) | Grasslands soil microbial communities from the Angelo Coastal Reserve, California, USA - 14_1009_16_30cm | ecosystem: Environmental > Terrestrial > Soil > Grasslands | place: USA...
CTCCCGTTTCTAGACATTAGTCCTCACTCCGCCGAGCGACTTTCCGCTGGTCGGGCGGGCCGGCCGCGCAAGCCGCGGCGTTTCCACCCCTGTCTCACTCCGCAGCGTTGCGTCGGACCCACGGTGAGTCTGTGCGTTCTTCGACGACCCGTCCAGAGAGACGTTCGCCGCGAACGGGCACGCAACCGGCAACTCGAGCCGGCACACAACACTTCTTGTCGTACGCAGCCGTTCTCAGGACGGTCGGGTACGACGAGAAGGGTTGCGGTGAAGCCCAGGAGCCCCCAATCCGAGTCGGATTGGAGGCTCCCGGGGTTGCCACGTCACGGTCGTCGCCAAGACCGTGACTCAGCTCTGGGCGATCCGGTCGTGCGGCTCAGCCGTGCGAGAACCCGTACTTGACGGTGCTGCCGTGGCTGAAACCGTGGTTGATCTTCTTCATGGCTCCCCCTCTTGCTTCGCCCGAATGATTTACTCGGGCTCCTACTGAGAGCAGCGTGCGCCTCGGGGTTTGGACGGCCCTTGGATCCGGCCTGGATCGGCGTCGTGCTGGCATCACCGAGGGGATGCCGGGAGGCGCCCTTCCGGTGAAGGCGCAGCCTCCGCACAATGGGGTGATGCTGCCGGTGTGGATGGCATCCCGGACGCAGCTGCGGCGGCGTCGGGGTGCCACGGTCGGGCTTGCGCTCCTGGTGGGGCTGGCGGGGGGCGTCGTGCTGGTGGCCGCCTCCGGCGCCAGCCGCACCCGCACGGCGATGACGCGCTTCGTCGCGTACAGCCGCCCCGAGGACGTCGTCGTGATCGTGAACGGGGCGCAGGGCGACCCGTCGGATCCGGCCGTCTTCGCGCACGGCCTCGCCACCCGTCGCCGCGTGCTGGCCCTCCCTCAGATCGCGGAGGCGGGTCGCGCCCCGTACCTGTTCCTGTCGCCCGACAGAGCGGGGACACAGGTCGGTTCGATCAACCCCTTCGGCGCCGCCGACGACCACACCTTCCGCACCATCGACCGGCCGCTCGTGCTCCGGGGCCGCCTCGCCCGCGTCGAACGACCCGACGAGGTCGTGGTCGACGACCTCACCGCGGCCCGGCGCCACTTGCACGTCGGCAGCCGGGTGACGATGTGGGCGTTCTCCGCCCAGCAGAACGAGGAGACGAACGCGACCGGGTCGGGGAAGGTCCCCGCGCCCGAGGGACCCCGCTATACCTTCCGCGTGGTCGGGATCGTGCGCGACCCCTCGACCGTCAGCGCCCCGCCGCCGGACGTGACCCGTGACGCGATCTACCAGAGCACCGGCGGCATGTTCCTGACGCCGGCGTTCCTCCGCCGCTTCGCCCACGACGCGGGCACGCCGGTCGAGGTGCTCCCCGGCATGGAGTGGTTCCGCATCCGTCTCCGCCATGGCCCGGCCGACCTGCCCGCGTTCGAACAGGGTGTCCGCCGAGCCGTCGACCCCGGCGACGGCCAGGTCCACCCCGGCTCCGACATCCAGACCGCGGCCGACAAGGCGCAGCGATCCATCCATCTCGAGGCGATCGCCCTCGTCACCTTCGGCGGCCTGGCGGCCGTGGCCGCCCTCCTCGTCGTCGGCCAGGCGCTGGGCCGCCAGGTGGCGTCAGACGCCCGCTTCAACCCGACGCTGTCCGCCCTGGGCCTGAACCGCGCCCAGCTCGTCCTCGTGCCCCTCGTGCGGGCTGCCGTCATCGCCGTCGGCGGCGGCGCCACCGCCGCGGTCGTGGGCTTCGCCCTCTCTCCGCTCACGCCGATCGGGCTGGCCCGCCGGGCCGAGATCCACCCCGGGTTCTCCGTCAACGTGGCCGTGCTGGCGTTCGGCTCCGTCTGCGTCGCGGCCACGGTTCTGCTGCGCGCCCTCTTGCCCGCGTGGCGCGCCGCCCGCACGCTGCCGGACGCGGGCCACGAGCAGGCACCGGCCCGGCCCGGCCTGTTGCTCGGCGCGGTGGCCGGCTCGGGTCTGGGCCCCGCCGCCGTTGCCGGGATGGGGATGTCGTTCGAACGCGGACGGGGGCTCGCCTTCCGCACCGCCCTGCTCGGGACCGTGGTGGCCGTGGCGGGCGTGGTCGCGGCCGTGACCTTCGGCGTCAGCCTCCGCCACCTGGTCGACCATCCCGTCGAGCAGGGCTGGAACTGGGACGTGGTCGTCGGCAACCCGCACAGCAGCGAGGGCCTCATGGGCGACCCGGCCGCGGGCCCGCTCCACGACGAGATGGTGCGGCTGCTGGCCACCAACCGGTACGTCGCCTCCTTCGCGGGGTTCGTTCCCGTCGACGCGATCACCGTCGACGGCCATCAGGTGGACATCGTCGGCGTCGATTCGGAGAAGGGCTCGGTGTTCGGTCGCATCATCGAAGGGCGGGCCCCGGGCTCGGCCGACGAGATCGTGCTCGGCCGGGACGCCCTCGCAAAGCTTCACAAAGGCATCGGCCAGAGCGTCACGGCGCAGGCGGGCGATCGACGCATCACCATGCGGATCGTCGGCGCCTCGCTGCAGCCCACCGCCGGCGACCTGTCGCCCCGGCTCTCCCGCGGCGGTGCCACCACCGTCGCGGCGCTGCAACGTCTCGGTGTGGACGTGCCTGTCCTCCAGTTCGCGGTTCGGTACCGCCCCGGCGTCGACACCCGAGCGGCCCGCACGTCGTTGCTCGACGACTTCGGTCGTGAGGTGCTCCGGCCCTACCCGGGTGGCGAGGTGGGTGACCTCGCGCGGGTGGACTTCCTGCCCTCGGTGCTCGCAGGGCTCTTGGTGGTGCTGGCCGTCGGCGCGCTGGCACTGACCCTCGTCGGCTCGGTGCGTCGCCATCGGCGCGATCTCGCGATCCTGAAGACGATCGGCTTCGTGCGCGGACAGGTCTTCGCCACCGTGGCCTGGCAGGCGACGGCGCTGGCGGCCGGCGCGCTGGTGGTCGGAGTCCCCTGCGGCATGGCGGTCGGGCGGTGGACGTGGGACCTCGTCGCCGGCGGTGTCGGGAGCGTCTCGCCACCGATCGTGCCGCTCGTGGGCGTGCTCGCCATCGGCGCGGCCACGCTCGTGGTCGCAAACCTCCTCGCGGGCGGCCCCGGCTGGGCTGCCGGGCGCGTCCCGCCGGCCGAGGTCCTCCGGGCCGAGTGACGGCGCCGCGCCGCGCGCCCACGGCCCTCTCGTCGACCGCGCCCTAGTCTGCAGCCCGTGAGACGCGGTCCGCGCGCCCCGACGCGAGAGCGTCTCATCACCGTCGCCGTCGTCGCCGGTGCAGTGCTGTTCGTGCTCTGGCAGTTGCAGCCGTCGCTGCTGTTCTCGAGCACGACACCCACGGGCGGCGACACCGGCGGCTACGTGTGGGGACCGCAGTACATGCGCGAGCACCTCCTACCGCACGGGCATCTCACCGGCTGGACGATGGACTGGCACGCGGGCCTGGCCGCCTTCGTCTTCTACTTCCCGCTCCCGTCGTTGGTCATCGCAGTCGCCAGCCTTGTGCTCCCCTACGCGGTGACGTTCAAGGTCGTGAGCGCGCTGGGCCTGCTGACACTCCCCGTCGCCGCGTGGGCGTTCGGTCGGCTGACACGCCTCCGCTTCCCCGTGCCCGCGCTCATGGCCGTGACGAGCGTGGTCTTCCTCTTCGACCACTTCGCACCCCGAGCGCGCGGCGGCGATGTCATCTCGACCGTGCGCGGCGAGTTCGCGTTCTCCTTCGGGCTCGCGCTCGCGCTGCTCTTCCTCGGCCTCGTCGCGCGCGGCCTCGAGACCGGACGTCACCGCGCGTCGGCCGCCGTCGTGCTCGGCGTCACCGTGCTGAGCCACGTCTTCGCCGTCGTCTTCTCGCTCGCGGGCGCCGCGCTGCTGCTCGTCTTCCGCCGCAGCCGGGCAGGTCTCGTCCATGTCGCGGTCACGGTCGGCGTGGGCCTGCTGCTCGCCGCCTTCTGGCTCGTGCCGCTGCAGTGGCGTTACGCCTACGTCCCGCCGACGCGCATCGCCCAGGTCGGGCACTACCTCACCAACGTGTTTCCGTTCGTGAACTCCTGCGCCGACTCCGCCCACTGCGGGCGCGGGCGGTTCCTCTTCAGCCACGTCTGGCACCTCTTCCCGGTGACCGTGCTCGCGGTGACGGGAATCACCCTGGCCGTCCGCCGCCGCCAGCACGTGCTGCTCGCGCTGGGCGCGCTCGGCGCGCTCATGGCTCTCGCGTTCGTGCTCAAGCCCTCGGCCCGACTGCAGAACGACCGCTTCCTGCCGTTCTGGTTCCTCTCCCTCTACCTCCTGGCCGCATACGCCGTGGGCGAGCTGGGTCATCTCGCCCAGGACCTCGTGGCGCGCCGGCGGCGGCGTTACGCGGGGCCACGCGGCACCGAGCCCGCCCTGGTCGCCGCGGTACCGATCGTGGCCTTCGTCCTCGTCATGTGGCTCGTCGGGATCCCGGTGGCCGCCGCCCCGCGCGGGCTGCCGTTGCACGTGACCGACCGGAGCGACGTGCGGGGGTTCATCACCTCCGTGTACGGCGGCTACGAACGTCAGGCGGGGGCCCGCGAGTACCGCGACCTCATGCGGACCCTCGACGCGGTTGGCCGCGACCACGGCTGCGGACGCTTCATGGGCGAGGCCGACCTGCACCCGCTGATCTCGTACGGCAGCTTCAACGCCCTGCTCCTCGTGCCGTACTTCACCGACGGGTGCGTCACCACGGTGAACGAGGGGCTCGAGGTCTCGGCGACCGCGCCCTACGAGCAGCTCCTCAAGAAGGAGCTCTCGCAACTTCCGTTTCTCAGCCTGCAGAATCTTCCCTACGGCCGGCTCGACGTGGCCCGCGGGGTCGACCATCTCCAGTTGCTGGGCGCGCGCTACTACGCGGCCTACACCGCCGGCGCGCGTCGTCAGGCCGACGCCGAGCCGCGCCTCGAGCGGCTCGCCGACGCAGGCAAGTGGCGCGTGTACCGGGTCGCGGACACCGCGCTCGTCACGCCGCTGAGGTTCCAGCCCGCGGTCGTCACCGGGATCGGCGGGCCCGGCCGTTCGTGGACCGCGGTGGGGGTCGACTTCTTCCAGCGCGACCCGTCGGCCTGGGAGGTGCCGTTGCTGGCCTCGGGCCCCCGCGACTGGCCACGGGTCGCGGCGCGACCACAGCCCGCGAAGCACACCAAGGACGGCCTCGTCGTGCTCGGCTCGACGGTCGACGTCGCCGCGCTACGACACCCGGTGACGCCGGCACGGGTGAGCAACGTGCGTCTCGACGACGACCGCGTGTCGTTCGACGTCGACCGCCCGGGCGCGCCCGTGCTCGTGCGGGTCTCGTACTTCCCCAACTGGCGGGCGACGGGCGCACGCGGGCCCTGGCGCGCCACTCCCAACTTCATGGTCGTCGTGCCGACCGCCCGGCACGTGTCCCTCCACTACGGTCGCACTCCGGTCGACACCGCCGGCACGGGGCTGAGCCTGCTCGGCGCGGCAGCGGTCGTCGTCCTCGCCTGGGCCGACCGCGCCAGGGCGGGCGCACCCGACCCCGATCCCGCACCCGCACCGGCTGCCGCCCCGACAGGTCCCGCGCGTCGCCCCGCGCCGGTCTCCCGGAAGCAGGGCCGTTCGAGATCTCGCCGCCGACGTCGCTGAGGTTCAGCGCTCCTCGCGGACCGCGAAGCGCTCGACGTAGAACCGCAGGGCGCGCCGCCGCTCCTCACGATCGAGACCGAAGTCCGCCAGGTCGTAGATCAGGCCTCCGTGACGACCCCGCGGGTGATCGGCCATGAACGAGTCCATCGCGGCGCGCGCCTCGGGTGTCATGGCTTGGCCCGCCACCCGGTAGATGCGCTCGACCATGGCGACGTCGTCGGCCATGAACTCGTCGAAGCGAACGTCGAGCGACTGGTCGGCGGGCAGGACGTCGCGCTCGTCGACGCACGCGTGGAGCATGTCCTCGACGCGGTCGGCCCAGTAACGACCGATCTTCCGGGGGTCGACGCGTTCGTGGCTGAGCCGGGCCGAGTAGCTGATCATGGTGGCGAGCGACGCGGTGATCGACACCGGATCTCGGTGGGTCACCACGAACGTGGCGTCGGGGAAGGTGGCCATCAGGGGCCGGAACTGCTCGAGGTGTTGGGGCGACTTCAAGACCCACCTGACACCGCCGCGCTGCCACTGCAGCACCTTCAGCACCGTCTCGAGGTAGCGGTACGTCGGTGACTGGTCGGTGGACTTGTACCAGTCGCGCCAGGTGGGCATGACGGCCATCGTCTCGAACAGCATCGTGGAGAAGTCGATGGCGAGCAGCTGGATCTCCTCGTGCACGTGATGGGTCGTCATCTCGTGCATCCGTCTGAAGAGGGGCAGCGCGGCGTTGAGCACACCGAGCGCCTGTTCCGTGCGGGCGACGCGCGGGTCGGGCTCGTCGCGCCGCTGCCGTTCGTCGTCGGCGAGGACGGGCTCGAGGCTCTCCCAGTACGGAAGCGAGCGCAGCGCGGGGTCGGCCGACATGAGGTTGTGCAGATGCGTCGTCCCCGTGCGCGGCAGTCCCGCGATGACGATGGGACGCTCGATGCGCAGCGCGTGGATCTCGGGATGGCGCTTGAGCACGTCCTCCACGAGCAACCGGTTCTTCAACAACGTCACGAGCTGCGACCAGGTGGTCGTCACGCCGGCCGGGCTCAGTCCCGCCTCGGTCCGGAGCGCGCCGCACAGCACCGCGAGCGGCTCGCGGAAGCGGGGGTCACCGAAGTCGTCGAGGCCGGTCTGCTCAGCTGCCGCCTCGAGCAGCTCGTCGGGCTCGAGATGCAGGTCGGCGCCCATCGCCGTCATCGCGGTGCGGATCGCTTCGACGTCCGCGGGAAAGCGGGGGGACGCGAGGTCGTCGATGCGCACGTCGGCGGGCCGAGTCGCCACCGCTAACCGCCCGATTCGGCCAGGGGAACCACGCGCGCGGTGGGCCGCGACGGCGTGGCCTCCGGGTGGAACCACCGGAACCAGATTCGACCGCGCGGGTGGCCGGCCGTCGACACCCAGTTGGGATGGCCGGGGTCACGCGGCGCGACCACGATCACCCACGATCCGTCGGCGCGATAGGTGAGCTGCCCACCGTTGATCGTCACGCGCTCGTAGTCGTAGTTGTAGGTGTGCAGGAACGGGTTCCAGAGGCACATGTTCCAGAACGCGCACTCGGGTGAGGTGCCCTCGATCACAAGCGCCTCGTCGTCCGCCAGGTCGAAGCTGCCCATGGCGTACGCGGCGTCGCCTGCCGCCCACCCGTAGGTGACCTGAGGGACGCCATAGGGCTCGTCGACCGAGTTGGGCTCGCCGAGCGCGAGCGGCACGAGCTTGGCCTGTTCCTCGATCCACGTGCGGGCGGCGCGGAAACGACGGGCCAGCGCGGAGTCGTCCTCGCGCCAGGTGCGCGGCGGGTCGACGGCCTCGATGTGCCACTCGGCGCGACGACCGACGACCGGGTCGACGAGGTAGCAGCGCGTGATCGCGCACACCGCCTCGGGCTCGAGCTCGAGCCACGTCCCCGCGTGGGCCTCGGGACTGAGGACCAGCTCGAAGCAACCGTCTGCGTCGATGTCGAGGGCGCGATCGTTGACGGTGCCGACGATGCGCTCCGAGTAGCGACCGTCGTCGGGCCCGCCGTAGACGGTCAGCGACAGGTAGACCGCGTCACCCTTCCGTCCCCGGACGCGGTACGTGCGGCGGGGGTCGATGGGTGCGAACTGGTAGAACGCGTCAGCGTTGTCGCCGCCCCACTTCTTGTAGGGCCCCACGATGTCGACGAACCGCGGCCGGTCGGGGTCGGCCCACACGTACACGTCGAACGCGACCTGCAGCACCGAGAAGGCCCACTTGTAGCCCTCGAGCACGCTCTGGGTGTCGAGCGGTTGCGCCGACTCGCCCAGGAACTTCGCCTCGAGGCCCCGCACCGCGTCGATCAACGCGTGGAACGCCTCACTCGTGCGCAGTCCCCTGTCGGTCACCGCCGGGCACTCTATGCCGCCGCTCGCGGCCGCGGCGCGGGTGCAAGGATGAGCGCCCGATGGAGCCCGACCGGTCTCGAGAGCGCATCATCACGCTCGCCGTCGTCGCGGGCGCCGCGCTCTTCGTCTTCCTGCAACTGCAGCCCGCCATGCTGTTCAAGCACACCACGCCGACGGGCAGCGACCTCGGTGGTCACATCTGGGAGCCCAACTACCTGCGCGGGCACCTTCTCCCCCACGGCCGGCTCACCGGCTGGGCCCCCGACTGGCACGCGGGTGTGCCCGCGCTCGTGTTCTACTTCCCGTTCCCCGCGCTCGTGATCGCGCTGTTGAGCGCGGTCCTCCCGTACACGATCACGTTCAAGCTCGTGCTCGCGCTCAGCCTGACGAGCGTCCCGGTCGCGGCGTGGGCGTTCGGGCGACTCTCGGGTCTGCGCTTCCCTGCGCCCGCGCTCATGGCCGTCGTCGCGGTGCCCTTCCTGTTCGACCACTTCCAACCCCAGACCCGGGGTGGCGACGTCATCTCGACGTTGCGCGGCGAGTACGCGTTCGCCATCGGGCTCCCGCTCGCCCTGTTGTTCCTCGGGCTGCTCGCCCGGTCGCTCGACACCCGTCGTCACCAGGCCGCGGCCGCCGTGCTCCTTGGGCTCGTCGTGCTGTCCCACATCTTCACGACGCTCTTCGCGCTGGCCGGCGCCGCGGTCATCGCCCTCATTCGACCGAGCCGGCGGCGCTTCCTCGACGCCGCGTTCGTCGTCGCCGCGGGCGGGCTGCTCGCGGGGTTCTGGTTGGTCCCGCTGCGCTTTCGCTACGGGTACGCGCCCCCGGGCCTGCACGACCACGTCGGCAAGTACTTCCAGAACCTCTTCCCGTTCGCCAGCCGTTGCGCGGTCCGGGGCCAGTGCCAACCCGGACAGTTCCTGACCGACGAGACGTGGCACCTCGGCGTGGTGACGCTGCTGGCCGTCGTCGGCGTCGTCATCAGCGCGCGACGGGGGCTTCGCATCGGCCTGGCCATCGGCGCGCTCGCGCTGGCGATGGCGGTCGGCTTCGTCGTCGTGCCCGGCGGCCGGCTGCAGAACGACCGCTTCCTGCCGTTCTGGTTCCTGGGTCTCTACCTGCTCGCCGCGCTCGGGGTGGCAGAGGGAGGCCACGAGCTCCAGGAATGGCGGGCACGACGCCGGGCGCGGGGGCGGGGGCGGGGGCGGGCGCGGGACGCGTCGGCGGGCGACGTCCGCCCCGCGGTCCCCACGATCCTGCCGGTCGCCGGACTCGCGTTCGTCGTCCTGCTCATCGGCCTGCCGCTGCGCTCGGTGCCGGGCTGGCTCCCCGTCCACACCGTCGACCGCGGCAAGGTCCGCCTCACCATGGACTTCGCCCTCGGCGGCTACGAGCGACGCCCGGGTTGGCACGAGTACGACGCCCTGATGACCACGATGGACCGCGTCGGGCGCGAGCACGGTTGCGGGCGCGCCTTCGCCGAGGCGGATCGCCCCGCGTTCTCGCGGTTCGGAACGCTTGCCGCGTTCCTGCTGCTGCCGTACTGGACGGACAGCTGCATCGCCACCATCAACGAGGGCCTCGAGGTGTCGGAGACCTCGCTCTACGAGCAACTGGTCAAGGTCGAGCTGACCAAGACGCCGAACATCAACCTCTACGACCTTCCGTACCAGAACCTGGTCGTGGGCCAGGGAGTGGAGCACCTCCAACTCATGGGAGTGCGGTACTACCTCGCCGTCTCGCCGGAGACGAAGGCCCAGGCCGACACCAACCCCGACCTCGTGCGGCGCGCCCGCTCCGGGCCGTGGAACGTCTATGAGGTGCGCGGCGCGCCGCTCGTCGCCCCGCTCGCCTTCCAGCCCGCGGTCATCGAGGGGAAGTACGCCTCCGGCGCGCTGTGGAGCCAGGTAGGGGTGAACTACTTCGAGAAGGACCGTCGCGGACGCGACGTCGCCCTCGCCGCCGGTGGTCCGGACAGCTGGGCGCGCGTGCCGGTGCGCGAGCTCGAACCCACCGCCAATGTCTTCAACCTGCCGGCGATCGGCACCGGAGTGAACGTCGACGCGCCCCGGGTGCAGGTGGCGCCGGCGCGCGTGAGCCGGATCCGGACGAGCGACGATCGCATCTCGTTCGACGTCGACCGCACGGGATCACCCGTGCTCGTGAAGACGTCGTACTTCCCGAACTGGAAGGCGTCCGGCGCGCGTGGCCCGTGGCGCGTCACGCCCAACTTCATGGTCGTCGTGCCGACCTCGCGCCACGTCAGCCTCCACTACGGGTGGACGCCGATCGACCTGCTCGGCTTCGCGCTCACGCTCACCGGCCTCGCCGGCGTCGTGTTGCTCGCCTGGTGGGGCCGGCATCGAGCCGGCGAGGTGGTGCCGGTCGCGCCGGCCCCCGCGCCGGTCGCGCCGTCGCCCCAACGCACCCGCCCGGCGCGCCCGCCGACGTCGAAGTCGCAACGCAAGAAGCGGAAGAGGTCGGGCCGAGCGCGCCGCTGACGTGTCGTGTCCGCTCAGCCGGCGCGGAAGAACGGGTTCCACGGCGACGCGCCTGCCGCGATCACCTCGTCGAGCGTGGGCTCGTGGCGGCTTCCCGCGCGCAGCGCGCCGAGCGTGGCCGCGCGGTTGTTGCCGTACACCTCGTCGCCGTCATCCGCGTCCCAGTCCACCCAGACGGCGGCGATCAACACGAGCTCGTCGACCTGACCACGCGGGATGGCGCCCTCGGACACCGCGTCGACCACCCCGCCCGCGACACCGGCCTGCGCGGGTCCCCACGTGAGGCGGGCGTGCCCGTCGCCGCGCACCTCGGCCTTGTTGACGAAGAGCGTGACCGGCTTGGCCGGAAGGCCGGGCCGCACCACGGCGACGAAGGGTGCGTGACCGTGGGTCGGTGTCGCCAGCGCGGTGGCGAACGCCGCGCCGACCGGGCCGGCCCGGGTGCCGAGCACGGTGTTCACGTGGGCGGCGTTGGCTCCCGTCCCCACGAAGCTCTCGCCGATCTGCACGACCGCGACTGTGCTCAGCCGAGCCGCCCGTAGCGGGCCAGCTTCAACTGGTCGGAGCTCACGGTGTCGGGCTTGGTGTCGTAGGCGAGGAGGGCGACGTATCTCGGCACCCGTCCCGCGATCGGCGTGACCCGGTGCATCGAGTTGCGCCCCTCGAAGAGCATCAGGGTGCCCGGCGTCATCGGCACGCGCTCGACCGCCTCGTGCGGCTCGCCCCGGAGCACCCTCGCCACCTCGTCGTACCTCTCGTCGCCGGCGCTGCGGATGCGGCGCGCGCTCACGAAGTCGCCACCCTCCTCGCTGTCCTGGAGCGCGATGGAGACGACGAAGTCGGTCTGGTCGAAGTGCCATCCCAGCTCGTCGCCCTCGACCATCACCGCGAGGTTCAGCGCGCCCATCGGGTCGGCGTAGCGGTACAGCGGTGAGCGCCCGAGCACCGCGCCGACGAACGTCATCATGGGACCCCACTCGTAGAGGGCGCGCAGCGGGGACGAGGGAGGGAACCGGTCGTACGCGAGCGCGCGTACTGCGGAGCGCACGACGAAGCGCCGCGGGTGGCCCTCGGCGAACGAACGATCGGGACGTTCGAGGTAGGGCGTGCCGCTCGCCTCGGAGAAGTGGGCCTGCGGCACCAGCTCGTCGGCCTCCCGGCACAGGAGCCGCACCGCTTCGGGTGTGAGGAACCCGGGCAGGACGCTGACCCCGGTGGCGGCCAATCGCCGCTGCTCGGTCGCGACGATCCGCTTCGTGGCGGACGCCTCGAGGTCGGTCACCGGCCAGCGCGATCGGTCGATCAGCTTCTCCGGCGCAACCGTGACACCCGCGGTGCTCGTCCTCCCACCGTCCGCCCGCGACATGCGTGCGACCCTAGTGCTCCGCGTCCTCGAGGGGACCGGCCGCGGTGCGTCGGGGCAGACGGGTGGCCACCAGCGCCCCCAGCAGGGCGACGGCGAGCATGAGGGAGTCGATGGCCGCGATGCTCGTGCGCCGGCTCCACGGCGCGGCCTCACCTGCAGCGACGATCGCTCCGCCCAACCCGGTGCCGAGCGCGACGCCGAGCACGTCCGCGAGCTGCAGCCCGGCCGAGGCCGCGCCCACCCCGTCGGCGGGCGCCTCCGCCAGCACGATCACCGACGCCATCGAGTACGCCAGGCCCATGCCGAGCCCGGCGACACCCCATCCGGCGGCGGCCACCGCCACCGGCACGACGTCCAGCAGGACCGTCGCGATCAACCCGATCCCCGCCGCCACCAGCACCAGTCCCGCGATCGACACGGAGCGCACGGACCGGCGGGTGGCCAGCCGCGCCTGTACCCACGCGCCGGCTGTCCAGGTGAGAGTGGCCGCGGTGAGCGCCAGGCCCGCGATCGTGGTGCTCTGCCCCCGGACCGACGTGAGCATGAGGGGGAGAAACGCCTCCGCGCCGAAGAACGCAAACGTCTGGAGGCTGCGCATGGTCACGGCCGCGGGCAGGCCCGGCGCGGCGCGCAGGGCGCCGGCGGGCAGGAGGCGGAGCAGGGCCGGGAACCCCACGAGGCCACCGGCGACCATGAGCGGCAGGCCGACGAGCGAGTGCAGGCCCAGCCCGCCGAGGAGCAGGCCCGCGCCCGCCGCCAACCGCACCGCGGTGCCGGCCTGCGATTCGGACGACGCCGTCGTCGGCCCGAGACCGCGGAGCGCGGGGACCAGGAGGCCGCCGCCGAGTGGCAGCAGCGGCAGCAACCCGAGGAACACCAGCCGCCACGACAGGCGCTCGGCGACGAACCCTGCGACACCGGGGCCGACGATCCCGGGGACCACCCACGCGCTCGACATCACCGCGAACATGCGCGGGCGCAGCGCTTCGGGATAGCCCCGGCCGATGGCGACGTAGGCGACGGCCGGCACCGCGCCCGCCCCGAGCCCCTGCACGGCCCGGCCGGCGACGACCACGCCCATCGACGGCGCCGCACCGCAGATCACGAGGCCCGCCCCGAACAACACGAGCCCGGCGACGAGCGGCGGAGCCGGGCCGCGCGCGTCGGCCTGGTGACCCGCCACCGTGATGCCGATCAGGTTGGAGAGCATGAACCCGCTGAAGGCCCAGCCGTACAGCGACACGCCGCCGAGCTCGTCGACCGTCTTCGGCAGCGCGGTGGCCACGGCCAGCGCCTCGAACGCGACCATGGTGACGACGAGCACGATGCCGATGGTGAGTGCGCGCCGGTGCGCGTCGAGCACGCCGAGAGGCCCGACCTCGTCGCCCATGCGGGGACCGTAGCCCTCGGGAACGTGGGAGCGGCCGTGCAATGACACGGCCTACGATGACCCGGTGGCCGACGAACCGAGTTTCCGAACTTCGCTCCGCAACTTCCGCGAGTACGACGCTCCTCTCGCGACCAAGCTGCAGCTCGTCGTGCGCAACAACCTGATCAAGGCGCGCACTCGACAGAGCTGTTGCGGCAACCACGGTCAGCCCGGCTGTTGAGTGGGGGCCGACGGTCCCCGTGAGGGACCGCACGATCACCACCACGACCACGATCAAGACGACGACGACCATCCGCACGACGACGCGTAGACGCGGCTGACAGCACCCCGCAGGGTGCTGTCAGCGTTCGCCGGGGGGGCGGGGGGTTACGGCGCCGCAGGCGCGTCGCCCGGGCGTTGCCCGACGAGCACGGCGGTGTCCCCCTTCGACACGACGATCGCGCCCTTGTCGTGCACGAGCTGGTCCGCGGAGTCGACGCCCCGGAACTTGGTGTCCGCGGTGACCGCCTTGGTCACCGACACGCCGTCGGGCCGCTCGATGGTGACCGACGAGGCGGAGGCGGCGGTGACCTTCCCCCGGTCGACGGTCACGTTCTCGAAGCCGGTCTTGGTCCGCACGACGAGGTCGCCGTGGACCACGCGGCGCAGCGGACGGAGGAGGTGTCGACGCGGGTGGGCGGCGGCCGGTGCCGAAGCGCTCGGCGTCGTGGTCGACGGCGTCGACGGGTTGTCCGCGGCATAGGCGTACGCGCCTCCGGCCAGGACGAGGGTGCCGACCAGAACTGCGGTGAATCGCTTGAACATGGAACCTCCAGGGCTCACGGGGACCGACGCTCTGTCGTCCACCGATTGCAGCTTGCGGCTCGTGGGTGATGGCCATACCGGCGGCGGATGAGCGAACGATGATGGATCGCAGGCGATTCACAGCCTCTGCACAGCCCCCGCATTCGCTTCTTGTCGTACTCAGCCGTTCTCAGGACGGTTACGCACGACAAGAACGAGCCGGCGGAGTGATTCGGGGTCGGCGCGTCGTCGTTACGCTGCCGATGTGGCTCCTCCCGTCACGTTCCGGAACACCGAGTTGACCGTCGGGCTCGCGGTCCTCGGCGGCGTGATGGGCCTGCTGCTCCTCGCCTTCGCGTTGGTGGCCGAGGTGCCGGTCGTCGCGCGCGCCGGGGCGGCGGCCGTCGGTCTCGCGACCGTGTGGCTCTACCTCGGGCGAATGGCGCGGGCCTCGGTGCGCGCGTCCGACGACGAACTGGTGATCCGTAATCCGCTTCGCACCGTGCGGTTGCGGTGGCGCGAGATCGAGTGCTTCGAGACCCGTCTGGAGATGGGTGGCGTGATACCGCGTGTGGCACTGCGCGACGGGCGCAAGGTGGGGATGTGGGCGGTGCAGTCGCCTCGGCGGCGGCTCCGGCAGGCGGACGACACGGCCACGCGCGCGGTGGCCCGGCTCAACCGTCTTCTCGACGAGCGGCACCCCGGCGAGCGTTGACGAGCTCAGCCCCCGCGGCGCGCATCTCCTCGCGCGCGCCGGCACTCGACGCCTCGGCCACCCCGGCGGTGAGGTCGTCGAGGACCCTCACCGAAAAGCCCTCGCGCCGGGCGTCGAGGACCGTGGCTCGCACGCAGTAGTCGGTTGCGATCCCGGCCACGTCGATCTCGGTGATGTCGTGCGCTCGGAGCCACCCGGCGAGCGACACGCCTTCGGAGGAGACCGCCTCGAAGCCCGAGTACGCCGCCGAGTACGCGCCCTTGTCGAACACCTCGTCGATCCGGCTCGTGTCCAGCGCCGGGTGGAAGTCGGCTCCGGGCGTGCCCACCACACAGTGGGGTGGCCACGAATCGGTGTAGTCGGGGTCGGCCGAGAAATGCGCGCCGGGATCGCGATGGTGATCGCGGGTGGCGACGACGGCGTCGTAGTCGTCGTCGTGCGCGGCCATGTGGTCGGTGATGGCGGCGGCCACGGGCCCACCGCCCACCACCGCGAGCGAGCCGCCCTCGCAGAAGTCGTTCTGCACGTCGACGACGACGAGCGCCCGCATGCTCCTTATCCTCGCAGCGCCGGTGGTCCCGGCTCCAGCAGCAGGGCTTCGGGCGGCAGCTCGGCGAGAGCTGCGACGTGATGCTGACGGATCTCCATGAGCGACGGACGGTGCACGACCTCCCCGCCGCGCAGGACCGGCACCTGGAGCGCACGGCCGATCGGCGCAGGTGAAGGCAGCAGGCGCTCGTCCCGCGCCCGGCCGTCGGCGTCCAGCACCCGGTACGCCCACTTGCGCCCGCCGGAAGTCTCCTTGCCGGGCGAGCGCTTCGACACCGGCACACCGGCGCGCGCCACGAGCTTGTAGATGAGCTCCGCGGTCGGCGCGCCCGAACCGGTCACGAGCGCCGTGCCCACGCCGTAGGAGTCGACCGGCGCGGCGGCCAGCCGCTCGATCTCGCGCTCGTCGAGATCACCCGACGCCACGATCCTCGTGCGCGTCGCGCCGAGCTCGTCGAGCAGGGCGCGCGCCCGGCGCGCGCCCTCCACCAGGTCTCCCGAATCGAGCCGGATGGCGCCGAGGTCGAGGCCGGCGACGTCGACCGCGTTGCGAATGCCCTGCTCCACGTCGAACGTGTCGACGAGCAGCGTCGTGCCGCGGCCCAACGCCTTCACCTGGGCGGCGAAGGCCGTCAGCTCGTCCGGGTGGGCGAGTGTGAACGCGTGGGCAGAGGTGCCCACGGTCGGTATGCCATACGTGCGACCTGCCTCGAGGTTCGACGTGGCGTCGAACCCGGCGACGTAGGCGGCCCGGGCCGCGGCGACGGCGGCCTGCTCGTGGGTGCGGCGTCCGCCCATCTCGATGAGCTGCCGGTCGCCGGCGGCCACGCGCATGCGCGCCGCCGCCGACGCGACGGCCGAATCGTGGTTGAGCACCGAGAGCACGAGCGTCTCGAGCACGACGGCGTCACCGAAGCGAGCCTCGACCGTGAGCACGGGGCTCTCGGGGAAGAACAGCTCGCCTTCGCGATAGGCGTCGACGTCGCCCGCGAAGTGCCACCCGGCGAGATGCTCGAGCGTCCGTTCGTCGACGATCTCGGCCAGGTGCTCGAGCTCGGCCGCGCCGAAGCGGAAGCGCTCGATCGCGTCGATCAGCCGGTCGAGACCGGCGACGACGCCGTAGCGGCGGCCCACGGGCAGACGGCGGGCGAACACCTCGAAGACCGCGCGCTCACCGGCCACCCCCGACTGGAGGGCGGCCTGGAGCATCGTGAGCTCGTACCGGTCGGTGAGGAACGCGGTGCTCGTCGACGACCTGCTTTCAGTAAGGGACGGCCTCACGGTACGACGGTCTACGCTGCCCGGGTGAGCGACACCACCGCGGAAGTCACCGATCTGCTCCAGCAGCTCATTCGGAACGCCTGCGTCAACGACGGCACGGCCGAGTCGGGGGGTGAGGCCCGCAGCGTCGACGCGCTCGAGTCGTACCTCGGCAGCACCGGGTTCGACGTCGAGCGCTACGAGCCCATGCCGGGACGGGCCAGCCTGGTGGCGCGCATCGAGGGCACCGATCCCGCCGCACCGACGCTGATGCTCATGGGTCACACCGACGTCGTGCCCGTCAACCCCGACGGCTGGCGGCGCGACCCCTTCGGCGGTGAGCTCGTCGACGGCGAGGTGTGGGGCCGCGGCGCCGTCGACATGCTGAACCTCACTACGTCGATGGCGGTGGCGTTCAAGCACCTGGCGGCGGCGGGCTTCCGTCCGGCCGGCGACCTGGTGTACCTGGCCGTCGCCGACGAGGAGGCGCTGGGCACCTACGGTGCCGGCCATCTCGTCGAGCGCGAGCGCGACGCCGTGCAGTGCGACTACGTCATCACCGAAGCCGGCGGCTTCCCGATCCCCACGCCCACCGGCAACAAGCTCCCGATCATCGTGGGCGAGAAGGGCACCTGGTGGGGCACGCTGCGCGTCAAGGGCACACCCGGGCACGCGTCGACGCCGTTCCGCACCGACAACGCGCTCGTAAAGGCGGCCGAGGTCGTGCGCCGCATCGCCGAGTACCGGCCGGAGACCGACATCCACGAGATCTGGCGCCGCTTCGTGACGGGCATGGAGTTCGGGCCCGAGCTGGAGGAGCCGCTCCTGCGGGCGGAGGGCTTCTGGGAGCTGTGCGAGGCCCTGCCGTCGGTCGGGCTGGCCCAGCAGGCGCATGCCTGCACGCACACCACGCTCGCTCCGACCGTCGTGCAGGGCGGCACCAAGACGAACGTGATCCCCGATCGCGTCGACCTGCAGGTCGACATCCGCACACTGCCGGGCCAGACGGGAGCCGACATCGAGGCGATGCTCGCCGATGTGTTGGGCGACCTCGCCCCGTCGGTCGAGATCATCTCCCCGGTCGACGACCCGTCGACGTCGTCACCGATCGACACACCGCTCTGGGACACGCTCGTGCGCGCCACCGAGAAGCTGTCGCCGGGTGCGAAGGCGGTCCCGTTCCTCACGGTGGGAGCGACCGACGCCCGCTTCTTCCGCCGGGCCGGCGCCACCGCATACGGCTACGGCCTGTTCAGCAACCACATCGACTTCGACGCGTTCAGCACGATGTTCCACGGCGACAACGAGCGCGTCGACCAGGAGTCGCTGCGCCTGTCCACCGAGCTGTGGCAGGCCGTGGCCCACGATCTGCTCGTCGCATGAGCGGTCAAGCCAGGGTCGGCGAACCGCGCTTGACCCAGTCCGCGTAGGACGCGGCGAACAGCGCGGGCAGGCCACCCGTGTGGAGGAACACGACGCGTGCGTCGTGGGCGATGAGACCCTCGCGTCGGGCGTGCACCAGGCCCGCGAGCGCCTTGCCCGTGTAGACGGGGTCGAGGATCAACCCCTCGAAGCGAGCGGCGAGGTCGAGGGCGCGACGGCAGTCGTCGGTCGGCACCGCGTAGCCCGCGCCGAAGCGCTCGTGGTCGATGAGCACGGAGGCGGTCGGCGCGGGGAGCCCGGCGCGCGCCGCGGCCTCGACCGCCTTGGCCGGCACCTGCTCGTCGAGGTCGGGGCGGGTGCCGACGTCGACGCCGAGCACCCGCACACCGGCAGGGAGCCCGGCGAGCAGCCCGGCATGGGTGCCGCCGGAGCCGTCGGCCACCACCACCCAGTCGGGGTGACCCTCGAACTGGTCGAGCAGCTCGAGCGCACCGTGCACGTAGCCCAGCGCGCCCACGGCGGACGCGCCGCCGATCGGCATCTCGTACGGTCGCCGCCCTTCGTCGGCCAGCCGCGCACAGGTGACGCGGATCGCGTCTTCCATCGCGTAGTAGTCGAGGGGGCCGCCCCAGACGATCTCGGGAGCGAGCAGATGGTCGAGCACCACGTTGCCGGTGGGCGTCGCCGGCTCGTCGGCACCGAGCACGATCGTGCACGCGAGGCCGAGGCGGTTGGCGGCAGCGGCGGTCATGCGCACGTGGTTGCTCTGCCGTCCACCACCGGTGACGAGCGTGTCGCAACCGTGCGCGATCGCGTCGGCGCAGAGGTACTCGAGCTTGCGGGCCTTGTTGCCGCCCCCGGCCAGCCCGGTGGCGTCGTCGCGCTTCACCCACAGCGCGCCGGCCGTCATCCCGAGCCGGGCGCCGAGCCGCTCCATCGGCTCGAGCGGCGTGGGCAGGTGGGCGAGCCGGACGCGCCGTTCGAGGGGGTTCGCCATCGTCGGTGACGCTACCGTCGTACCGTGAGCGAGGCGCTGGCACGACTGGTCGCCGCCACCGAGGCGGCGCTCGGCGATCCTCGTCTCGCCGACGACCGGGCCCGTTGCAACGCCATCCGACCCGCGATGGAAGCGCTCCTCGTCGACCCGGCACCGATCCCCGACTCGGCACGCGAGCCGCTCGACGGTAAGGCGGTCGGCAACGTGCTCCACACCGACGCCCTCGGCCGCTTCCACGTGATGGCGGTCGTGTTCCCGGAGGCAACGTCCAGCGGGGTGCACCACCACGGCTGCTGGGGCGTGATCGGCTACCTGCAGGGGGGCGACGAGGAGACGCGCTACCTGCCGGCCGCCGGCGGCGGCGACACGGAGGACCGCGCCGACCTCGAGGAGGCGAGCCGCCACGTCTGGCACCAGGGCGCGGTCACCTACCTGTTGCCCGCCGAGGCCGACGGCGAGGGCTGCTGGCACCGCGTGCGCAACCCCGGACCGGGCACCGCGGTGAGCGTGCACGTGCTGTGCCGCACACCGTCCGACCATCCCCACCGCTTCTGGGACCGACAGACGGGCGCGGTGGTCCCCTACCCCTTCGTCGAGGCCGCACCCGGCCGCTGGCGGGCCGAGGTCGTCGGCCTGACCTGACCGGTTGAAGAGCTGCCGTGTCGAGCGGGATCTACAGGTAGGGCAGCGGGTCGACCGGCGTGCCGTACACCCGCACCTCGAAGTGGAGGTGGGGCCCGGTGCAGTAGCCGGTGCACCCCGACCGACCGATGACCTGGCCTCGCGTCACCCGGTCGCCGGGCGCGACGAGCAACGCGCTCTGGTGCCCGTAGAGCGTGGCCAACGCGTTGCCGTGGTCGATGACGGTTGCGTTGCCGTAGCCGCCGTAGGGACCCGCGAGCACGACGACCCCGTCGCCGGCGGCCCGGATCGGGGTGCCCGCGGCGACGCCGAAGTCGACGCCCGTGTGCATCCGCACGTCGCCGAAGATGGGGTGCACCCGCGGCCCGAAGCCCGACGTGATCGGCCCGTCCACGGGCCGGGCGAACAGGCCGCGCCGGGCGGGGGTCGCCGTCTCGCCCCCCTGCCGGGCACGCAGGAGCTCGGCCAGGTGGTCGGACGTGACCTGCAACGCCGCCAGCTGCGCCTCGAACTCGCCGCGGCGCGCCTGGATCTCGTCGAGCGCCCGGCCCTGGTCCGCCAGCTCGGCCCGGACCTGTCCCCGCAGGCCGTCGGCCTCCTGACGGTTCTGCTCGAGCGCGGCCTTCCGGCCTGCGACGGCGTCGCGGCCGGTCTGGGACGCGAGGCGCGCCGCCTCGGCGTCGTCGCGGAGCCGCTCGACCTCCTTGCCCAGCTTCTGCGCCCGGTGCAGGGAATCGGCCTGGGCCTGGAGCACCGCGCTGAGGTAGCTGCTCGACGCCGCGAGCTGCCGCATGTCGCGCACGTGCAGGACGAGCTCCGCGTAACGCCCGATGTCGGATCGGCCCATGTACGCGGCCAGCGCCCGGCGGCGGAGGTCATCCCTGGCCACGCCGAGCTGATGCCGCGCCTCGGCCAACCGGTTCTCGATCTTGGCGACCTGCGCCTGCTGCGCGTCGAGGCGTTGCTGCGCGGCGTCGAGGTCGGTCTGGACCGCCGCGATCTGCCGGTCGATCGTGGCCACCCGACCGTCGAGCGATCGGCGCCGGGCCGCGGACGCATCGATGCGGCCCAGGAGCGACGACTCCTCGGCGGACGCCTCCGCCACCTGCGCGCGCAGCGTGTCGAGCTTCGGGTCGTGCCGCGGGGTGGCGGGCGCAGCCCCGACCGGCGCCGGCCGCAGACCCAGGACGAACACGCCCACGATCACCACGAACCGCGCGGCGGTGCGCACCCCGTGTTTCACATTGTCCACTTTAGCCACACCAGCAACGAAACCGGACGCGGGCCGCGCCCGGCTGCCCGAGCTCGAGGACGGCGGCGCGGCGGGGCCGCTACACGTCGAGGAAGCGGGTGACGGCGAAGGCGGAGCCGACGGCTCCGACCATGGCGCCGACGAAGATCAGGAAGACGCCCGTGCCGGCGACGTCGGTGGTCGAGACCGCGAACTGGCGGAACAGCTCGACGTTGCGCACCGCGTGCTGGGCGAAGTTGCGGAGCACCCACACCACTCCGAACGCGGCGGCGGCCCCGGCGACGCCCTGGAACAGACCCTCGAACATGAAGGGGATCCGGATGAACCAGTTGGTCGCGCCCACCAGCTTCATCACCGCCACCTCGCGACGACGGGCGAAGATCGCCATACGGATGGTGTTGAGGATGAGCATCGACGCGGCCAGGAGGAGCACCAGCGCCACCGCCCACAGCATCAGCTGCAGGATCCGCGTGAACTTGAGCAGCGCCTTGATCTGATCCTTGGCGTAGACGACCTCCTCCACGCCGGCGCGGGCCTTGAAGCGCTCGCCGATCAGCTCGACCTGCTCGGCCTGCTGGGGCACCACCCGGTACGACGGAGGCATCTGATCGACGGTGAGGCTCTCCTGGAAGTCGGGCGAGTTCTTGAACATCTGTTGGAACTCGCGGTGCGCGGCCTGCTGCGACACGTACTTGATCCGCTTCACCTCGGGCATGGCCCTCAGCTCGCGCTCCACCGCCCCGCTCTCGGTGGCGGACGCGTCCGGCTTCATGAAGATCGAGAGCTCGACGCCGCCGCGCCACTGCAGCGTGGCCTTGTCGACGCCGCGCTTGAGCAGGAGCGCCCCACCGACGAGCGCGAGCGACACGGCCACCGTGAGCACGGCTGCCGATGTCATGAGGAAGTTGCGCTTGAGGTTGTGGAACGTCTCGCGTGCGACGTAGTCGACCTTGATCGCCATCAGCCCAAGCAGCTCCTAGGTGTACGCGCCGTAGACACCGCGCACCTGATCGCGGACGAGCGTGCCCCGGTCGAGCTCGATCACGCGACGGCGCATGGCGTCGACGACGCTGCGGTCGTGGGTGGCCATCACCACGGTGGTGCCGGTGCGGTTGATGCGGTCGAGCAGGCGCATGATGCCCTCTGACGTGCTCGGATCGAGGTTGCCCGTGGGCTCGTCGGCCAAGAGGATCAGCGGGCGGTTGACGAACGCGCGCGCGATCGACACGCGCTGCTGCTCACCACCGGAGAGCTCGTTGGGCAGGTTGTCGTGCTTCTTCGCCAGCCCGACCAGGTCAAGGATCTGCGGCACCTGCGATTCCACGACGTGCTTCGGGCGCCCGATCACCTCGAGCGCGAACGCGACGTTCTCGTAAACCGTCTTGTTCGGCAGCAGCTTGAAGTCCTGGAAGACGCAACCGATGTTGCGCCGGAGATACGGGACCTTCCAGTTGCTCAGGTTCGCGATCTCCTTGCCCGCGACCCAGATGCGCCCCGCGTCGGGCCGCTCCTCCTTCAGGAGGAGGCGAATGAACGTGGACTTGCCCGAGCCCGACGCGCCGACCAGGAAGACGAACTCGCCCTTCTGGATGTCGGCCGACACGTCGCGGAGCGCGACGACATTGCCCTTGTAAGCCTTTGTGACGTTCTCGAGACGAATCATGGAGAGGGGTGCGGGGGCGGGTTGGGGGCGCCCCGCCGAAGACGCCGGGCCGAGGTTAGCACCCACCGCCTACGCCAACGCACCTCGCGCCGGGTGAGGCACGCTTCGTGTCGAGGGTCAGGAGGACGCGGTCAGGAAGCCTGGCGGCGCCAACGCAACCACGCCTCCATGAACTCGTCGAGATCGCCGTCGAGCACCGCCTGCACGTTGCCCACCTCGTGCTCGGTACGGAGGTCCTTCACCATCTGGTACGGGGCCAGCACGTAGGAGCGGATCTGGCTGCCCCAGGCGACGTCGCGCTGTTCGCCCGCGAGGGCCTCGAGCTCGCGTCGCCGCTCCTCGCGCGCCTGCTCGGCCAGCTTGGCCGCGAGGATCTGCATGGCCCTCGCCTTGTTCTGGTGCTGGCTGCGCTCGTTCTGGCACGACACGACGATGCCGGTGGGCAGATGGGTGATCCGCACGGCCGAGTCGGTGACGTTGACGTGCTGGCCCCCCGCGCCCGACGATCGGTAAGTGTCGATGCGCAGGTCCTTCTCGTCGATCTCGACCTCGCCGCTCTCCTCTTCGATGAACGGCACCGCCTCGAAGCTGGCGAAGCTGGTCTGGCGGCGCGCGTTGGCATCGAACGGTGAGATGCGCACCAGCCGGTGCACGCCCTTCTCCGCCGAGAGCAATCCGTACGCGTAGCGGCCGCGCACGATGAAGGTGGCCGACGTGATGCCGGCCTCCTGACCGGGGGACACTTCGTCGACCTCGAACGAGAAGCCGCGCCGCTCGGCCCAGCGCAGGTACATGCGCAACATCATCTCGGCCCAGTCCTGCGCGTCGGTGCCACCGGCACCCGAATGGATCTCACACACCGCGTCGCGCTCGTCGTGCTCGTCGCGGAAGAGTGAGCGCAGCTCGAGGCCGTCGAGCTCGGTCGCGAGTGACGCGACGGCCTCCTCGAGCTCCGGCGCGAACGACTCGTCGGACTCCTCGTGCGCGAGCTCGAAGAGCGTCTCGGCATCGGACACGCGCCGCTCGAGGCCGTCGAGCAGGTCGACGTCCTCCTTCACGCGGCTGTGCTCGGTCGTCACGCGCCGCGCGACCTCCTGGTCGTCCCACAGTCCGGGTCGCCCCACCTCCACGTCGAGCTCGCGCAGGCGCGCGCGCCGGCCGTCGATGTCGAGGTACGCGCCGGCCTCGGTCAACCGCTTGCGCAGCGCGCTCAGGTCGTCGGTGAAGTCGCGCATCGCCCTCTCAGGCGGTCACCGGGACAGCGTCCTCGCTCATCGGCCGTGGCAGAGCTTGAACTTCTTGCCGCTGCCGCACCAGCAGGGCTGGTTGCGTCCGAGCTTCTCGTGGTCCGCCTTGACGACGGGCTCCTGGATCACGTCCTCCTCGGGCAGGCCCGCGGCCAGCTCGGGGTCGCCGACCTCCTGCGCCTGCCGGGCCGCCGCCTGGATCATGCCGCCGCCGTCCTGGATCGGGTCGTCGGGCCCCGAGTACTGCACGTTGCCGACCGTCGAGTCGCCCTGGTCGACCACGACGTCGAGGTGCATGACGTACTTCACGAAGTCCTCGGCGATCGCGGTCATCATCGCGGTGAACATGGCGTAGCCGTCGCGCTGCCACTCGACCAGCGGGTCCTTCTGGCCCATGGCCCGCAGGTTGATGCCCTCCTGGAGATAGTCCATCTCGTAGAGGTGCTCACGCCAGCGCTGGTCGATGATCGACAACATCACCCGGCGCTCGATCTCGCGCACGACGTCGGGGCCGAGCTGCTCCTCGCGCTGGTGGTAGTAGCCGGTGGCCTCCGCCAGCAGGCTCTCGTAGACGTCGTCGGCCCGATCGGCCCGAGCCAGCTCCTCGGCGGTGAACTTGGTGGGGAAGTAGGTCGACGCCTCGGCGAGCAGGCCGTCGAGGTCCCAGTCCTCCTGGAAGTCGTTGGGGCAGAACGTGGACACGACCGCGCTGATGGCGTCGTCGAGGAACTGCAGCGCGTCTTCGCGCAGGTCCTCGCCGTCGAGGATCTGCTGGCGGCGCCGGTAGATCACCTTGCGCTGCTCGTTCATGACCTCGTCGTACTTGAGGACGTCCTTGCGGATCTCCGCGTTGCGGGCCTCAACGGTGTTCTGCGCCCGCTCGATCGCCTTGGAGACCATCTTCGCCTCGATGGGCACGTCGTCGGGGAGGGCCTTGCCCATCACCCAGCTCATGGCGCCCGTGGCGAACAGCCGCATGAGCTCGTCCTCGAGCGAGAGATAGAAGCGGCTCTCCCCCGGGTCGCCCTGACGACCCGACCGGCCGCGCAACTGGTTGTCGATGCGGCGGCTCTCGTGGCGCTCGGTGCCGAGCACGTAGAGGCCGCCGAGATCGCGCACCTTGTCGCCCTCGGCCCGGCACTCGTCTTCGTACTTCGCGAACAGCTCCCGGAAGCGCGCCTCGCTCTCGGGCGAGTCGGGGTCGAGTCCCTCGGCCGCCGCCTCGAGGCGGGCCATCCCCTCGGCGTTGCCCCCGAGGATGATGTCGACGCCGCGACCCGCCATGTTGGTCGCCACGGTGACCGTGTGGAGGCGCCCGGCCTGGGCGACGATGATGGCCTCGCGCTCGTGCTGCTTGGCATTGAGCACCGAGTGCGCGACCCCCCGCTTCTCGAGGAGGCGACTCAGGCGCTCGGACTTCTCGACCGACACCGTGCCGACGAGAACGGGCTGGCCCTTCTCGTAGCGCTCGACGAGGTCGTCGACGACCGCGCCGAACTTGGCGTCCTCGGTCTTGTAGATGAGATCGCCCTGGTCTTCGCGCACCATCGGCACGTTGGTGGGGACGGGCACGACGGGCAGGTTGTAGGTGTGGGCGAACTCGCCCGCCTCGGTCTCGGCCGTGCCCGTCATGCCGGCGAGCTTCTCGTAGAGGCGGAAGTAGTTCTGCAGCGTGATGGTGGCGAGGGTCTGGTTCTCCTCCTTGATGCGCACCCGCTCCTTGGCCTCGACGGCCTGGTGCAGGCCCTCCGACCAGCGCCGCCCCTCGAGCACGCGGCCGGTGAACTCGTCGACGATCTTCACCTCGCCGTGCTGGATGAGGTAGTCGACGTCGCGCTTGTAGAGCTCCTTGGCGCGCAGGGCGGCCTGCAGCTGGTGGACGTAGTTCGCCGACAGCTCGTCGTAGAGGTTGGCCACCCCGAGCGCGCTCTCGACCTTGTCGATGCCCGCCTCGGTGGGCGCGACCGTGCGCTTCTCCTCGTCGACGTCGTAGTCCTCGTCGCGCACGAGACCGCGCACGATGCTGGCGAACTTGTAGTACGTGGCCGCGGCATCGGCGACGCGGCCGCTGATGATCAACGGCGTGCGGGCCTCGTCGATGAGGATCGAGTCGACCTCGTCGACGATGGCGTAAGCGTGTCCGCGCTGCACCATCTCGTCGCTCGACATCGCCATGTTGTCGCGCAGGTAGTCGAACCCGAACTCGTTGTTCGTGCCGTATGTGACGTCGCAGGCGTAGGCGCGGCGCTTCTCCTCCGGGTCGTCGATCTCGGGCAACACCGTGGCGACGGTGAGGCCGAGCCACTGGTGGATCTGCCCCATCCAGAGCGCGTCGCGCTTGGCCAGGTAGTCGTTCACGGTGACGAGGTGCACGCCCCTGCCGGTGAGACCGTTGAGGTAGATGGGCAGCGTCGACACCAGGGTCTTGCCCTCACCCGTCTTCATCTCCGCGATCCACCCGAAGTGCAGCGCGGCCCCGCCCATCAGCTGCACGTCGTAGTGGCGCTGGCCGATGACCCGCTGGGCGGCCTCGCGCATGGTCGCGAACGCCTCGAAGAGCAGGTCGTCGACGTCCTCGCCCCGGGCCAGGCGCTCACGGAACTCGACCGTCTTGTGACGGAGGGCGTCGTCGCTCAACGCCCGCATCTCGGGCTCGAGCGCGCTGATGTCGGGCACCAGCGACTGCAGGGCCCGCTGCTTCTTGCCCTCACCCGCCCGAAGGACGCGGGTAAAGATCGACATGCGGGGCAGTCTACCGGCGGGGTGTCACGTTTCCGGTGCCTCCCGTGAGCAACGATGACCCCGTGGTGACCGTGATCGAGCCGGTCGGCCCGCGTCTGCGGGCGATGTCGGCGCCCGCCCGCGTCCTGGTCGGGATGATCGCGGCCTACGTGGCCGTCTTCGGGACGCTGACGTGGCAGCAACAGTCGAACTTCGGGCCGTTCGGGTTCGACATGGGGATCTACGACCACGGCATCTGGCTGATGTCGCGGTTCAAGGACCCGTTCATCACCGTGCGCGGTCTCGAGTGGTTCGGTCACCACGTCATCGGGGTCACGTTCCTCTTCGTGCCGTTCTACTGGCTGGGCGCGGGACCGCACTTCCTCTACCTCGTCGAGACGGTGTGGCTCGCGGTCGGCGCCGTCCCCATCTGGCTCCTGGCGCGCGACCGGCTCGAGAACCCGTGGGCCGGCCTCGCCCTCGCCGCCGCCTACCTGCTCTATCCCTCGCTCGAGTGGATCAACTGGTGGCACTTCCACCCCGACGCGCTCGCGATCACCCCGCTGCTGTTCGCGTACTGGCTCGCCACCCGGCGGCGCTGGGGCTGGTTCGCGGTCGCGGTCGGCCTCGCCCTGTCGTGCAAGGAGGACGCCGCGCTCGCGGTCGTGATGCTCGGGCTGCTCGTGGCGTGGAAGATACGACGGCGACCCGGGCTGCTCACCGCCGCGGTCGGCGCGGTCTGGTTCCTGCTGGCCACGCGGGTGATCCTCCCCTCGGTCAACGGGGTCGGCACCTTCTACGAGTCGTACTTCGCCGGTTTCGGCAACGGCTCCGGTGAGATCGCCTACAACATCGTGCGCCACCCGAGCCGCGTCGTCGAGACGGCCACCGAGGCCGGGCGGCTCGACTACTACCGCCAGCTGTTCGCCCCCGTCGCCTTCCTGGCGCTGGGATCGCTGCCCGTCCTGCTCATCGCCGGTCCGCAGCTGCTGATCAACGTCATCTCCGGCTTCGGCTACACCCACGACATCCGCTACCACTACTCGTCGCTCGTCATCGTGGGCGTGATGCTCGCCACCGTCGAGTCGGCGGCGCGCTATGGGGGGACTCAGGCCGGACGCCGGTTCCTCGTGGGCCTGGTGGCCGCGACCGCCCTGGCCGCCAACGTCGCCTGGTCGCCATCGCCGATCGGCGTGAAGTTCCACTCGGGGATCTGGGCCCGGCCCTCCCCCCGCCACCAGTCGCTGCGCGCTGCGCTCGACCTCGTGCCCCGGCACGCCGGCGTCACCGCCATCTACTACCTCGTCCCCCACCTCACCCACCGCGTGCTCATCTACGAGTGGCCCAACCCCTTCGTGCGGCCCCCCGCCAACTGGGGGGTCAGGGGCGAGCACCCCGGGAACCCCGCGAAGGTCGACTACATCGTGGTCGACACCGATCTGCTGGGCGACCACCGCGGCCTCTACGACCGGTTGACCGCACCCGGCGGCGAGTTCAGGAAGGTGTGCGAGCGCGAGCGGGTGGTCGTGGCGAAGCGGGCGCGCCCGCCGGGAGAGCGCGCCGCGAGCTAGCGGATGTCGAGCAGCTTCTCGCGCACCGCGTAGACGACAGCCTCCATGCGGGAGTGCAGGTGCAGCTTCTCGAGGATGTTGCGCACGTGGTTCTTGACCGTGTTCTCCGAGATGTAGAGGTCGTCGGCGATCTCACGGTTGCTCATGCCCTGGGCGACGAGCTTGAGCACCTCGAGCTCGCGGTCGGTGAGCCGGGGGGCGGGGAACTGCTGCTTCTCCTCCGCCCGGCGCACGAGCGTGTTGAACTCGGTGAGCAGCTTCGAGGCCATCGACGGCGAGATGAGGCTCTGGCCCTGCACGACGGCCCGGATCGCATCCGCGACCTCCTCGATGGAGATCTCCTTCAGGAGGTAGCCGGTCGCCCCCGCCTTGATGGCCTCGTACAGGTCGTCCTCCTCGTCGCTCACCGTGAGCATGAGGATCCGGCTGGTGGGGATGACGTCGCGGATCGTGCGGGTGGCCTCGATGCCGCTCATCCGGGGCATGCGGACGTCCATGAGCACCACGTCGGGTGCGAACTCCTCCGCCTTCTTCACCGCGTCCTCGCCGTCCTCCGCCTCGGCGACGACCTCGATGCCCTCCTCCGACTCGAGCACCATGTTGAGCCCGCGACGGAACAGCGCATGGTCATCGGCGATCAGCACCCGAATGGGCTCGCCGTCGATCACACCTCTCTCGTCCGCCACACCGCTCCTTTGGTTGCTTCGCTCACGTGCCGTCGATCAGGCCCACGTCGCCGTCGTTGCGGCGGTACACGACCGCCGCGCGCTCGGTGTCGGCATTGGTGAAGAAGTAGAAGTCGTGGCCGAGCAGGTCCATCTGGAGGGCCGCCTCCTCGGGGGTCATGGGCTTGATGGCGAAGTGCTTGGTCTTGACGATGGTGGGCAGCCCGGCCCCGGGGTCGTTTGCGTCGTCTGTGGCTTCTCTGTCGCGAGTGTCGTCCTCGTCCGCTTTCACCGAGTTTACCGACTCGTGCCTCCGCGGATGGGAACGGCCCAGCAGCTTGCCCTTGAGCTTCGCCAGCTGGTGCTCGAGCTTGGCGACCGCTTGGTCGAGCGCGGTGAAGGCATCGGACGAGGCCGCCTTGGCGCGGACGATGTGCCCGTGACCGGCGAGGACCAGCTCGCACACCTCCTTCTCGGAGATCCGCGGGTTCTTCTCCTCCATGAAGTGGACCTCGGCCTGGTCCATGCCCTGGAGCAGCCGGCCGAGCCGCGCGACCTTCTCCGCCGCGGCCGCCCGCAACTGCTCGGAGACCTCGATGTTGCGCCCGCGAACCGTCACGTCCATCCGCGCCCTCCATCGCTCGAGGTGTCGCCGTGTCGAGGTGTCAGTCGGGCGCAGTGTAAGTCAGCGGACCCGTTCGGAGACGAGGCGGTCGACCATCGAGCGTGCCAGCTGTTCGGCGGTCGGCTCGCCCTCACGCGCCAGGCGGGCGCGGGCCCGCGCGACGGCCTCGGGCCGGACCCACGGCTCTGCCTCCATTCGCTCGACGGCGGCCGGTGGGATCTCGAGCGTCGCACTCATCGGTGGCATCACTAGTTCTTTCGGACTACATCGCTCGTAGCTTGAGCGGCGTGCGGGCCGCGGCCAGCCCGTGCACGTCGACGGCACCCGCGGCGCGCAACGCCCGGGCGGCCGCGGTCATCGTCGCCCCGGTGGTGACGACGTCGTCGACGAGGAGGATGCGGCCACCCGGCGCGTGCCCGTGACCCCTCGGGCGAGGGGCGCGGGCCTCGAAGGCCCGGGCCGGTAGACGGCGCGCCGCGCCGGCCCGGCCGGTCTGGGGCGGACCCGGCGGCCGCGTGAGGAGCGGGCGGCACGGGCGGCCCAGGCGGCGGGCGACCAAGCGGGCCAGCAGCGCGGCCTGGTCGAAGCCCCGCCGGCGCCGCCGCGACGCGGTGGTGGGTGCCCACGTCACCACGTCGACCTCGCCCCGGTCGACGAGCGCGGCCATCGCACCGGCGAGGAAGCCGGCCGCGGCGCGTGCGTTGCGGTACTTCAGGCGCGCCACCAACTCGCGCCCCACGCCCTCGTACGCGAGGAGGGCGGTGCAGGTGTCGAGCGCGGGAGGCACCCCGAGCGCGGGTGCCCGGCGGAGCCCCGCGGCGCACGTGAGGCACGGCGCCGGTCCCCGGGCACCGCAACACGGGCACGTCGTCGCCAACAGCACGCGTCGAACCCTACGGATGGGGTGAGACAGTGTTTGCTGGTCGCTTCGCTCCCCCGGCCGGGGCCCCAACCCCGGCCTCCTCCCGAGCGTGGGGCCCCTGCCCCACGCCGGGCCGTGTTTGCTGGTCGCTTCGTGTCGCGCTCAACCACCGTCACGGTGGTCGGGCGCGACGGGAATGCCGGTGGTGCCCCGGTGCACGCCGTCCTCGGTGACGTAGGCGGTCACGAGCTCGGCGGGGGTGATGTCGAACGCCCGGTTCTCCGCGGTCGCGCCATCGGGCGCGAGGCGGTGGCCGCCGATCTCGAGCACCTCGTCGGAGGACCGGCGCTCGATGGGGATGGAGGCGCCGTCGGGCACCGCCGGGTCGAACGTCGAGCGCGGCGCGACGACGTAGAACGCCACGCCGTGGTGACGGGCGAGCACGGCCAGGCCATAGGTCCCCACCTTGTTGGCCACGTCGCCGTTGGCCGCGATGCGATCGGCGCCGACGAGCACGCAGTCGACCTCGCCGTCGGCCATGAGGGCGGCCGCGGCGCCGTCGGCGACGAGCGTGTACGGGATGCCGAGACGGCTCAGCTCCCAGGCCGTGAGCCGTGCGCCCTGGAGCACGGGCCGGGTCTCGCCCACCCACACCTGCGGCCCCAGACCGGCATCGTGCGCGGCCCGCACCACGCCCAGGGCGGTTCCCCAACCGACGCAGGCGAGCGATCCCGCGTTGCAATGGGTGAGCGGGCGGACGCCCTCGCGCAGGAGTGTGGCACCGTGGGCGCCCATCCGGCGGTTGCGCTCCACGTCGTCGACCGCGATGCGGACCGCCTCCGCCTCGGGGTCGTCGGCGCCTCGGGCCCGGTCGACGCCCCACGCCAGGTTGATCGCAGTCGGGCGCGTGGCCCGCAGACGGGCCGCGGCCGCGTCGAGCGGCTCGCCGTTGCGCACCGCCAACGCCACGCCCATGGCTCCCGCCGCGCCGAGCGCGGGCGCGCCCCGCACCGCGAGCGACGCGATGGCATCGCACAGCTGGTCGACCGTGCGGCACTCGATGAAGACGAGCTCGCCCGGGAGGCGACACTGGTCGATGAGGCGCACCACCCCGTCCCGCCACTCGATGGTCGGCGGAATGGGATCGGTCACGGCCGGGTCACGCGAAGAAGAACTCGGCCGCCGGCGAGCGCTCCTCGAGGATGTCGTCCATGCGCGTGCGGACGATGGACTTCATCTCGGGGTGCGGGAGCACGTAGAACCGCTCGTGCTTGACCGCGTCGACCACCTGACACGCGACCTCGGCGGCGGGCAGGCCGCTGGCCACGATCTGCTTCAACAGCTCGCGGCCGACCTTGTTCATCTCGGGTTCCACCGGGTTGCGCAGGTGGTCGGGGCGGTTGCGATCGGATTCGGCGATGCGCGTCTGCACGAAGCCCGGGCAGAGGACCGACACGCGCACGGCCAGCGCGTTCAATGCCAGCTCGCGCTGCAGGGTCTCCGAGATGGTGACGACCGCGTGCTTCGACGCGTTGTAGGGGCCCATCATCGGCGCCGAGGTGAGACCGGCGATCGACCCGGTGTTCACGACGTGGCCCTCGTTCTGCTCGACGAGCCGCGGCACGAACGCGCGTATCCCGTGGATGACGCCCCACAGGTTCACGCCGAGGACCCACGCCCAGTCGGCCTCGCTGAGCTCCCACATGGTGCCGCCCGCACCGACACCGGCGTTGTTGCACACGACGTGGAACGTGCCGAACTCCTCGACGGTGCGCGCGGCCAGCGCATCCACGGCGGCTCCCTTGGACACGTCGGTGCGAACCGCGAGCACCTTGGCGCCGCTCGCGCCGACCTCCTTGGCGGCGACTTCGAGCGCGTCGTCCTCGATGTCGGCCATCACCACGCGCATGCCCTCCGCCGCGAACGCATCCGACAGCGCCCGGCCGATGCCGCTGGCCGCGCCGGTGATGACGGCGACCTTCCCCTCGAGCTCGTTCACCGCATCCCCTTCTTGGCGTAGTCAGCCGGGCTGAGGACGGTTTGGTACGACAAGAACGGGTGGGGGGTCACGTCCCCACCGTCCAGGACGAGAGGTACTCGCGCTGCTCGGGTGTCAGCGTGTCGATCTCGACGCCCATGGTGTCGAGCTTGAGCCGGGAGATCTCGCGGTCGATGTCGGGGGGTACGTCGTAGACACGCGGCTCGAGCGCGCCGCCCTGCTGGAGGACCCACTCGGCCGCGAGGGCCTGGTTGGCGAAGCTCATGTCCATCACCGCCGCCGGGTGCCCCTCGGCCGCACCGAGGTTCACCAGCCGCCCTTCGGCGATCACCAGGATGCGCTTGTCGCCGTCGGGACCGGCCACGAGGAACTCCTCGACGAAGGGCCGCACCGCGCGCCGACGTTCGCCCGAAGCCATCTGGCCGAGGGCCTTCAGGTCGATCTCGATGTCGAAGTGACCCGAGTTGGCCAGGATGGCGCCGTCCTTCATGGCCTCGAAGTGCTCCCGGCGCAGCACGTCGCGGTCGCCGGTGACGGTGATGAAGATGTCGCCCTCGCGCGCGGCCTCGTGCATGGGGACGACGCGGAAGCCGTCCATCACCGCTTCGAGGGCGCGCAGCGGGTCGACCTCGCACACGAAGACCTGGCCGCCCATGCCGCGGGCCCGCGACGACACGCCCTTGCCGCAGTACCCGTAGCCCGCGATGACGATCTTCTTGCCGGCCAGCAGGACGTTCGTGGCGCGGATGATGCCGTCGAGGGTCGACTGCCCGGTGCCGTAGCGGTTGTCGAACATGTGCTTCGTGTCGGCGTCGTTCACCGCGACGATCGGGAAGCGGAGGGCGCCGTCCTTCTCCATGGCGCGAAGGCGGATGACGCCGGGCGTGGTCTCCTCGGTGCCGGCGATCACGTCGGGCACCTGGTCGGGCCGGTCCTGATGGAGTCGTGACACGAGGTCGCATCCGTCGTCCATCGTCAGCTGCGGACGCTCGTCGAGCGCCGCGTCCATGTGGCGGTAGTAGGTGTCGTGGTCCTCGCCCTTGATGGCGAAGACCGCGATGCCTTCGTCGCGCACGAGCGACGCGGCGACGTCGTCCTGCGTCGAGAGCGGGTTCGACGCACAGGCCACGACGGTGGCGCCTCCCGCTTTCAGCGTGCGCAACAGGTTCGCCGTCTCCGTGGTGACGTGGAGGCAGGCCGCCATCGTGACGCCCTCGAGCGGACGCTCCTTGGCGAAGCGCTCCCGGATGCTGGCGAGCACCGGCATGTGCGTGTCGGCCCAGGCGATGCGCTGGCGCCCGAGGTCGGCCAGGCC
>Ga0066709_100000082_pt1 | contig 33148 bp, 34 predicted proteins | sample GraSoiAngelo_158_FD_79665 | JGI IMG/M metagenome (GOLD analysis project Ga0066709, IMG submission 79665) | Grasslands soil microbial communities from the Angelo Coastal Reserve, California, USA - 14_1009_16_30cm | ecosystem: Environmental > Terrestrial > Soil > Grasslands | place: USA...
GCGCTACCGCGCGCTCGGGATCAACATCGCGCTCGGCACCGACACCTACCCGCAAGACCTCATCCACGAGATGCGCTGGGCCGCGCTGATGTGCCGCCTGGCCGACGGAAGCTTCCGGGTCGGGCGGCCGCAGGACGTCTTCGACGCCGCCACGCTCGGTGGGGCGCGCCACCTCGGCCGCGACGACCTCGGCCGGCTGGCGCTGGGCGCCAAAGCCGACATCATCGTGGTCGACCTGCTCCAGCTCAACTACGGCGCCGTACACGACCCGATCAAGGCGCTCGTCGACTGTGGCAGCGGACGCGACGTCGAGACCGTCATCGTCGACGGCCAGGTGCTCGTGGAAGGAAGCCGCGCGGTGCACGTCGACGAGCAGGCGTTGTTACGAGACGTGCAGGCTGAGGGCGAGCGTCTGTGGAAGGCCATCCCGCAATGGCACTGGACCGGCAAGCCGCTCGACGAGATCGCGCCGTCGAGCTATCCGGTGCGAGGGGCGCACTGAGGACCGTCGATACCATCCCACCCAGAGGGAGCCAGCTCAGATGCGCGGTGAGCGACGAGCTCCGCCGATTCTTGCTCACTGGGCACAGATGTCTTTGAACGGTTCGCGATTCCCGGGCGAATGGTCAGCGCGATGTGGCACTCTGGCGCGGCGACTTCGATTTTTGTCAGAGCGTGGCCGCGACGGTGGCGATCGGGGCGCGATGAGCGCCCCGACGGCTCACCAGCAGCGAAGCGAGTCGTGCAAGATCGCGACGAGCTCGGCCGAGCCGACGGCTCGCGGCGCACCGCTCAGAAGGCGCGGCTGCTTCAGCGTGCCCTCGACCAGCGCGGGGACGTCGCGCTCGCCGTAGCCGAGCGCGCTGAGGCCGTTGGGAACGCCCACGTCCCGCATGAGCGCGACCAGCGCGCCGGGCAGCGCTTCCCGCGCTTCACGCTCGGAGAGGCCGGCCGTCGAGACGCCCATCAGCTCTGCGGCACGGAGGTGCCGCTCTGGCGACGCGGCGTACGTGAAGCGAAAGGTGGCCGGGGCCGTCACGACGACCGAGACCCCGTGCGGGACGAGCGCGTGGGTGGTTCGATAGCCGCTCGGCACGTAGTCACGCACGAGGCCGGCGATCGGATAGCCGAGGGCGTGCGGGATGTGCACGCCGGCGTTGCCGAAGCCGACGCCCGCGTAGTTCGCCGCCAGCGCCAGATTCACGCGCGCCTCGAGGTCGAGCCCGTTGAGCACCGCCCGCCGCAGGTACTTGCCGACGTACTCGATGGCCTTCTCGCACCAGATGTCACTCGCCGGGTTGGCGCCGATGTATGCCGGGCGATCGGGTGGGTGGTGCTTGAGCCGAGCGTTGTACGGGCGCGTCGTGTACGACTCGATCGCGTGCGTCAGGATGTCGGCGCCCGCGGCGGCCGTCACCTCGGGCGGCGCGGTGAGGGTGTTGAGCGGGTCGACGATGCCGAGGGCTGGGCGCAACAGCCGGTGCGACACACCGGCCTTCACGTGGTGGTCGAGGACGTGGGTCACCGCCACCGCCGTCGTCTCGCTCCCGGTCCCCGCGGTCGTCGGCACGGCGACCAGGGGCTTGAGCGGACCCGGGACCGGCCGGCCACGGCCGACGGGCTGGTTCACGTAGTCGAGCAGCGGCGCCGGATACGTCGTCAAGAGATTGACGGCCTTGCAGGTGTCGAGCGCGCTGCCGCCGCCGACGGCGACGAGCCCATCGAGCTCGCGCTGGCGGGCGTACTCCGCGGCTTCTTCCATCGACCGATCGGTCGGCTCGATCTCGACCCCGTCGTAAATGTCGGCCTTGACGCCTTCTTCTTCCAGGAGCGCGCGGATACGGTCGGGCAGCCCCAGCTCGCCGATGTGCCGGTCGGTCACGATCAGAACCCGCTTGAGCCCGAGTCGACGGGCGTCGTACGCGATCTCGTCGGTGGCGCCGAGCCCGAACTTGATCGGCGACGCCTCCATCACGAACACCGTCTCGGTCGGCAGGGTCACGCCCTTCATGCGGTTCCTCTCTTTTAGCCGCGCCTCGGCCGGCGGGGCCCCAGCCCCGCGACGGCCTGCAGCGCGCACCTCGCCGTCCACCGATTATAATCGGCCCAGTGGATCGATCGCCGCTCCCCGCCCCTTCCCCGTCGCCGGGCACGAAATTCGGGGCGCTTCACCACCGTGACTACCGTCGCTACTTCGTGCTGGTGCTCCTCAGCGCGACAGCCGACAACATCGAGCACGTCATCAGCTACTGGGTGATCTTCCAGGCGTTCCACTCGCCGACGCTCGCGGGGTTCGCCGTCATCAGCCACTGGGTGCCTTTCCTCCTCTTCTCGGTGTACGCGGGCACCCTGGCCGACCGCTTCGATTGCCGCAAGCTCATCCAGATCTCGCAGGGGCTGTTCGCGCTCGCGTCGCTCGCGTGGGCCGTCCTTTTCCTCACGGGGACACTGCGCATCTGGCACGCGGCGGTGATCTTGCTCGTCCACGGAGGGGCCGGCGTGATCGGGCTGCCGGCGTCGCAGCTCATCGTCTACGACATGGTGGGGCCTGAACGCCTGCCGAGCGCCATCCGGCTCAACGCCACGAGCCGGTATCTGGCGATTCTTCTCGGCCCCGCGGTCGGCGGCGGGCTCATGCTCGTCCTCGGCCCGGGCCTGGGCCTCCTGACCAACATCCTCATCTATGTTCCATTCACGCTCTTTCTGCTGCGCATCCCGTACACGGGTCACCGGCGCGACGGAGGGCGGCGCGCGTCCGGCTTCGGGCTCGTCGAGATCCGCCGGCTCCTCGCCGAGGCTCGCTCCGATCCGCGCTTGCTCATGATGATCGTGCTGGGCGGCACCACGTCGTTCCTGGTCGGCAACGCCTTTCAAGCCCAGATGCCGGAGTACGCGCACAATCTCGGGGCCGACGAGACGGGCACCTGGTACAGCGTACTGCTCGCGGGCAACGCGGCCGGCGCCATCATCGGCGCCTTGCTGCTCGAGAGCACGGCGTTCATCCGGCTCAGTGCGCGGACCGCGATCGCGTGCGCGGCGGTCTGGGGCGTGTCGATGGCGCTGTTTCCGGCGGCGACGAGCTATCCGGCGGCGGTGGCGCTCCTCGTCCTGGCCGGCATCTTCAACATCGCGTTCACGTCGATGGCGCAGACCATCATCCAGCTGCTGGCCCCGCCCCACCTCCGGGGCAGCATGGTGGGACTCTTCAATACCTCCATACTGGGCCTGCGCGCCGGCAGCGGCCTGACGGTCGGCGTTCTCGGCGCGGTGATCGGCGTGCAGTGGTCGCTGTCGCTCAGCTCGGCGGCGGTCGTGCTGGTCGCGCTCGGCCTGCTCGTCGCCGACCTTCGCGCGCGACCGCGGCCCGGCTTCTTCGCCTAGCCGGCGGCTCAAAAAGGTCCATCTGCTTCGTTGGCGCCCTCGCATCTGGACCTTTTTGAGCCGCCGGCTCGATCTTCAGCGTTCGGCGACCGCGGCCGAGAGGCAAGCGCGGTCAGGCGCCGACAGTCGCGCGGATGCTCTTGAGGTGCTCGTCGATGTGGTTTAAAAGGATGCCGCCGACGACCTGCTCGACGCTCATCGGCGGCATGCCGGTAAGGACCGTCCCGCTCTTGGCGAGATCGGTATCGCTGAGCCCGCGCAACACCGCGGCGGCCGCGGCCGCGCTCTTCTTGTGCAGCGCGACGGTCTCCGCCTTGGTGGCCTTGGCGTGCTCCTGGGCGTGCTTCGCGTTCATGTCGTGGAGCATGTCCATCGTGAAGTTCGAGATGGACTGGCCGCCCGCGACGGTCTTGATGATCCCGGCGATCCCCTCGTGCCCCCCCGCCATGTGGTGCGCGACCACGCCGACCGTCCACTTCTCCGCCGACGTCGTCTTCTTCCAGTCGGCGTCGCTCAGGCGGTCGAGCACCGCGGTCGCCTCCTGGACTTTCGCCTCGAACTGTTTCGCCAGCGCTTCGGCCTTGGCTGCCATACGGTCCTCCTCTGTCACGACGGTTCGCGGCTCCGTTTCGCCACCCCGATGATAACGCGTCGTTCAAGGCCTCGTCGCGCCGACGTCCGCGCGGTCACGCGTTCTTGACAGCGATCGGAAGGTCCGCAATGTTCTTCGCACGTCCGATCCCCCGGAGGAGGCCCTGATGAAGCGTCGAGCCGATGTCGCCGTCCTGGCCGTGCTCGCGGTGCTGGTCGGAGGAGGATCGGTCCCAGCTCAGCCGATGTCGGCCATCAAGATCGGCCTCCTGATGCCCGGGACGGGCCCGTTCACGGTCAACGCCCAGCGGATCACCACGGGCGTGCGCCTCTTCTTCCGAGAACCACAACCAGGTCCTGGACGCGTACGTCCAGGAGGTTCGGAAGGCCGGCAACGAGTTCCACAACGCGTGCGTGGACAAGGTGCCGCAGCTCGGACATCCGGCGGACATTCCGTTCCCGCCACGCTAGACTCGGCCGGGACCCGCAAGACATCCGCGAACAAGGAGAGCCAGCGATGAGATCCCACGTGTTCCGCCGGGCGTTGCTCGTGCTGGGCCTGGCCCTCGTGGGCCCCGCCGCCCAGGGCCAGGAACGCGAGCCGGTGAAGCTCGGCATCATCTATACGAACACCGGACCGCTCGCTCAGCTCGGTATCGACATGCGTGACGGCGCCCTCCTCTACTGGAGCCAGATCGGCCATCGAGCGGGCGGCCGCCGGGTCGAGGTACTGACCGAAAGCACGGGCAGCAACAAACCGGACGAAGGCCTGACGAAGGCCCGGAAGCTCGTGGAGCGCGACCGCACCCACATCCTGGGCGGGATCATCGAGACGCCCGTCGCCTACGCGCTGCGCCCCTACGTGATCGAGAAGAAAGTGCCCCTCATGATCATGAACGCGGGTGCCGACGGGCTCACCCAGAAGCAGCGAAGCGACTATGTCTTCCGCTGCTCGTTCTCGAACAGCCAGGCGTCCCACCCGCTCGGCGAATGGGCGCACAAGCAGGGCTATCGCAAGATGGTCCTGATCGCGTCCGACTTCGCGGCGGGCCACGAGCACATCGGGGGCGTGGCCCGGACGTTCGTCGCAGCCGGCGGCCAGGTCATCCAGGAGCTGTACCCGCCACTGGGTGTCCCGGATTTCGTGCCGTACCTGACGCAAATCCGGCGCGACACCGACGTCGTGGCCGTCGCGATCTTCGGATCCGACGCCATGCGGTTCGTCGGCCAGTACGCCGAGGTCGGCCTCAAGGGAAAGATCCCGCTGATCGCCAAGGGCGGCCTCACCGACGAGAGCTTCCTCGATAGGCTCGGCGACCCGGCCCTCGGCATCATTCTCTCGTATCACTGGAGCGCCGCCCTGGAGCTGACGGAGAACCGGCGCGTGCGCGAGGCCTTCGAGAGCAAGTACAAGCGGCCGATGAACGCGCCGGCGGAACAGGGGTACCTCGGGTCACAGATGATCGCGCGGGCCCTCGAAGCCGTGAAGGGCGACGTCGAGAACCTCGACGCGTTCCTCGCCGCGCTCAAGAAAATCGAGGTCGAGGGGCCGCGGGGGAAGGTGAAGCTCGACGCCTTCCACAACCCCGTCCAAACCGTGTACGTGCTCCGGACCGAGCGAAAGGGCGGAGTGCTCCAGAACGTGCCGATCGCCAGCTATCCGAACGTGAGCCAGTTCTGGACGTGGTCCCCCGAGGAGTTCATGGCGATGCCCTCCTACGTCGACCTGAAGGGCAAATGGGCCAAGTGATCGAGTTGTCAACGGTCATGAGGTGGGCGATAGTGCTGCCCACACACGAGGAGGTGGCGCTGGACTCGAGGATGACCCCGTGAAGTTCGGCGCCGGCTTCTGGGGCCCGTTCCCGCTCGGCCGGTACGTGGAGTACGCCGTGACCGCCGAGCGGCTGGGCTTCGACGCCGTCTGGATCGGCGACACCCAGCTCCTGACCCCCGACCTCTATTCGGCGATCGCCCTCTGCGCCAACGCCACATCACAAATCCGCATCGGCAGCGGCGTGACCAACACCGTGACGCGCGACCTGACGGTGACGGCGGGCGGCATCCTGGCCTTGAACGAGTTCAGCGGTGGACGGTGCCTGCTCGGGGTCGGCGTCGGCGGCTCAGCGGTGGGCACCGTCGGGTTGGGCGCCGACGGCGCCGCCGAATTTCGCCGCAAGCTCACGCTCATCAAGGCGTTGGTGGCTGGTGAGACGGTGACGCTGAACGGCGTCGAGGTCCGTGGCAGGATCGCCGCGCCGCGCGTGCCGGTCTACGCCGCCAGCTCGAGTCCTCGGGTGCTCCAGGTCGCCGGCGAGCTGGCGGACGGCGTCATCCTCAACGTCGGGGTCGTGCCCGAGCTGGTGCGCGAGGCGCTGGCCCACGTGGCGCACGGCGCGCGCCGGGCAGGCCGCGACGCCGGGTCGCTCGACGTCGTCGTGATCGCGGGATCCTCGATCGGCACCGACGGCGCGCAGGCCATCAACGAGACGCGCTCCTGGGCGGCCACCACGCTCAGACGCGTCGGCCCGTGGGTGGCCGCCGGCGGCGACGCGATGCGCGCGCTGGGCGCGACGATCCTCGCGCGCTATCGCTGGGACGAGCACATTGCGCTCGATGCCGCGCATGCGCGTCAGGTGCCGGACGACATCGCGAAGAGCTTCGTCTTCGCGGGGACGGCCGCCGACGTGGCGCAGACGGTCCGGCGGCTCGAGGCGTGCGGCGTGACGCACGTGCTGCCGCTGCTCATGGGGACCAACATCGCGGGCACGCTCGAGGCCTGGAGCCGTGAGGTCATGCCCGCCTGGCGAACGCCGTCGATGGCAAGGAGATGACCATGCAGGTCTACGCGTTCGATCTGATGCCCTGGCCGCACCTCGCCGAGGCGTCTTATTACCCGGACTCGAACCGGCTCTATGATCCAGCGCTCGGCCGGCAGGTGTACGACGAGCACTTCCGACAGATGGAGCTCTACGAGGAGTGCGGCTACGACGCGATCTGCATCAACGAGCACCACGCCAAGCCCTACGGGCTCATGCCGTCGCCCAACCTCATCGCCGCCGTGCTCACCCAGCGGACGAAGAAGATCAAGATCGGCATCTTCGGCAACTTGCCCGCGCTCCACGCGAATCCCGTCCGACTCGCCGAGGAGGTCGCGATGCTCGACGTCATGTCGGGCGGCCGCATCATCTCGGGCTTCGTGCGCGGGGTGCCCCAGGAGTTTCTCGCCTACAGCGTCCCGCTCGCCGAGGCCCGCCCCCGCATGACCGAGGCGTGGGACCTGGTCGTGAAGGCATGGACGGAGCGCGAGCCCTTCGCGTGGCACGGCAAGTATTTCAACTTCGACCGGGTCTCGATCTGGCCGCGCCCGCTCCAGGTGCCCCATCCGCCGATCATCCTGCCCGCCGACAGCGACGAGGGGCTCGAGATCGCGGCCAGCCGCCGCGTGCCGACCGGCTCCGCCTACCGGTCGGTCGGGCGGGTGCGCGCCGTCCTCGATCGATACCGGGCGCTGGCCCGCAAGCACGGCTGGACACCCGGGCCCGAGCACTGCCACCTGGTGCGCCACGTGTACGTGGCGGAGACGAACGCCCGGGCGCGCGAGGAGGCGGAGCCGCATCTCGACTACTTCTGGCAGAAGCTCCTGAGCTACCATCGCGGCTCCTTGGCGCTCATGGGGCAGTCCCCGCCCCCGCGTCCGGCGCGGGTCGAGAAGGCCGAGGACGTGCCGCTCTACGAGTTCGACTTCGATCTCTGCCAGAAGGAAGGCATGTCGATCGTGGGCGACCCCGACTACGTCATTCGCGAGATCCGCGCGCAGACGCGCGAGCTGGGCGTCGGCGTCTTCGTCGGGCTCTTCCAGTTCGGCTCGCTGCCGCACCCGCTCGCCCAGAAGAACATCCGACTCTTCGGCGAGAAAGTCTTGCCCGCGCTCAAGCGTGGCTGAACGGGAGAACTGACCGGTGACGTTCTGGGTCACCCAAGCCCTCAACGGGATCTCGTTCGGCATGCTGCTGTTCCTGCTCGCCGCCGGGCTCTCGCTGATCTACGGGCTCATGCGGATGCTAAACCTGGCCCACGGCTCCTACTACATCCTGGGCGGCTACGTCGGGCTCGCGACGATCAGGGTCACCGGGAGCTTCGTGCTCGCCGCGCTCGCCGCCACGGCCGTGGTCACGCTGGTCGGCGTCGTGATGGAGCGCTTCTTCCTCCGCCGCTTCCCGGAGCAGGAGCTCCCGCAAGCCCTCCTGACCTTCGGGTTCCTGTTGATCTTCGCCGATCTCTCGCTCTGGCTCTGGGGCGGCACGCCGCAAACGCTGCCGAAGCCCGAGATCTTCGAGCGATCGATCCGGATCGGCGCGATCGTCTTCCCGAGCTATCGCCTCTTCGTCATCGCCGTGGGGCTGGTCATCGGCCTCGGGCTCTGGTGGCTCCAGGAGGGCACGCGCCTGGGCGCCATGATCCGCGCCGGCGTGGACGACGCCGAGATGGCGCGCGGCACGGGCGTCAACGTCGGCTTCCTGTCCACCGCCGTGTTCGCGCTCGGCGCCTTCCTGGCCGGACTCGGCGGCATCATCGGCGGGCCCTTCGTCGGCGTCTACCCCGGGGCCGATTTCGAGATCCTCGAGATGGCGCTGGTCGTCGTCATCATCGGCGGGCTCGGCAGCCTCAAGGGTGCCTTCGTGGGCGGCCTGCTCGTCGGGCTCCTCGACAACTTCGGCAAGGCGCTCTTCCCCGAGCTGGCCCTGTTCACGGTGTTCGCGCCGATGGCCATCATCCTGGCCATCCGGCCCACGGGACTCTTCGGCGTCCGGTGAAGACGCGCCTGGCGAGTGGGGCGGCGGCGCTCGCGATCCTCGTCGCGCTGCCCGCGGTCCTCTCCTCCTACCAGTTGAGCTTGCTCACGAAGATGCTCATCTTCGGCATCTTCGCCATGAGCCTCGACCTCCTCCTCGGCTACGCCGGGCTCCCGTCTCTCGGCCACGCCGCATATTTCGGGGTCGCCGCCTACACGGTCGGGCTCTTGGCGCTCCGGGTCGCCAACAACTTCTGGCTCGATTTTCCCGCGGGGCTCCTGATGGCCGGTGGCGTGAGCGCGCTCTTCGGCCTCTTCGCCCTGCGCGCCCGCGGCAGCTACTTCCTCATGATCACGCTCGCCCTCGGCCAGGTCCTGTGGGGCATCGCCTTCGGGTGGCGCTCGCTCACCGGCGGCGACGACGGGCTGCCCAGCGTGCCGCGGCCGCAGCTGCCGCTGCCGTGGGCGCTGACGGAGGGCGTGCCCTTCTACTACTTCGTGCTGAGCTTCTTCGCGCTCGGCGCCGTCGTGCTATGGGTGATCGTGAGCTCGCCGTTCGGGCGGGCGCTCGTCGGCATCCGGGAGAGCGAGCGCCGGATGGAGGTGCTCGGCTACGACGTGTGGCGCTACAAGTACGTCGCGTTCATCCTGGCCGGGCTCTTTGCCGGGCTCGCCGGCAATCTCTTCGTCTACTTCAATGGATTCGTGAGCCCGAGCTATCTCAACATCGTCTTCTCGGCCTCGGCGTTGCTCATGGTCATCCTCGGCGGCGCCGGCACCTTGATCGGCGCAGCACTCGGGGCCGCCGTCATCGTGTTCCTGGAAAATCTCATCAGCGCCTACATGGAGCGTTGGGTGCTGGTCCTGGGCGTCATCTACGTGCTCGTCACGCTCTGGGCACCTCACGGGCTCGTTGGGCTCGTCCGGCAGCGCCTGGGAAGCCCGCCGGCATGATGGCCCTCCAGGTCGAGCAACTCTCCCACCGCTTCGGCGGGCTCCTCGCCCTCAACGACGTGAACCTGGTCGTCGCGCCCGGCGAGCGCCTGGCCATCATCGGCCCCAACGGCGCGGGCAAGACCACGCTCTTCAACATCGTCACCGGGATCTTCCGCCCCATGGCGGGGCGGATTCGCCTGTTCGGCCAGGACGTGACCCGGCTGCCGCCGCACCGCCGCGCCCAGCTCGGGCTGGCTCGCACCTTCCAGATCACCACGCTCTTCCCGCGGCTCACCGTGCTCGACAGCGTGCTGCTCGCCGTGCAAGGGCTCGACCCGGTCCGCTTCGCGCTCCACCGACCGCGTGAGACGTATCGCCATCTCCTCGCGCGCGCCGAGGCGCTGCTCGTCGACTGGGGGCTGGCCGACCGGTGCCAGCAGATGACGGGCCGGCTCTCGTACGGCGAGCAGCGGCAGGTCGAGCTGATCCTGGCCCTGGCGGGGGCGCCGAAAGTCCTCCTGCTCGACGAGCCGACGGCGGGCCTGTCGCCCGCCGAGACGGCGTCGGTGACGGAGATGATCCGGCGGTTCTCCCGTGACACGACGATCCTCTTGATCGAGCACGACATGGACGTCGCCCTCGACCTCGTCGATCGCGTCGCCGTGCTCTTCCAGGGGCGCGTCCTCGCCGAGGGGAGCAAGGACAAGATCCGGAGCGATCCGGAGGTCGCGGCCATCTACCTCGGGACCGACGACGATGCTTGAGGTCCAGGACATCCACACCAACTACGGCGAGAGCTACATCCTGCAGGGTCTCTCGCTGCGCGTGGGTCAGGGGCAGGTCGTGGCCGTCCTCGGAAGGAACGGCGTCGGCAAGACGACGCTGATCCGCTCCATCATCGGCTTCACGCCGCCGCGGCGCGGCCGCATCGTGCTGCGGGGCGAAGACATCACGCGCCTGCCCGCGCACGAGATCGCCCGGCGCGGCGTGGGGCTGGTCCCGCAGGGACGGCGCATCTTCGCGTCGCTCGCCGTGAACGAGCACCTCGAGATCGGCCTGCGCCACGGCAACGGCGCCGGCTGGAGCTTCGACCGGGTGCTCGAGCTGTTCCCGCGCCTGCGCGAGCGTCTCCGGAACCGCGGCAACAAGCTCTCCGGGGGCGAGCAGCAGATGCTCGCCTGCGGCCGGGCCCTGGTCGGCAACCCCGACATTCTCTTGATGGACGAGCCCTCGGAGGGGCTGGCGCCGCTGCTGGTGCGGGAGCTCGGGCGCATCCTGGGCCGGCTCAAGGCCGGGGGCGCGTCCATCCTCATCGTCGAGCAGAACCTGGCCTTCGCGCTCCGCATCGCCGATTACGTCTACCTCATGAGCAAGGGCAGGATCGTCTACGAATCCCGCCCGGACGAGCTCCTGCGCAATCCCGAGGTCAAGGCGCGCTACCTGGGCGTCTGACGATGGACGTCGAGTGGGACGCGGGTGACCTCGGCTGTGGCGAGCTCGTGCTCGAGCTCCGCCTGCGCATGGACGCGATGCCGCCGGGGTGCATACTGAAGCTCGTCGCCCGTGACTCGGGTGCGCCGGCCGATATCCCGGCGTGGTGCCGAATGACCGGGCACGGGCTGGTCGAGGCGGCGCATCCCGTGTACTGGATCCGCCGAAAGGAGAGCTGAGCCATGGCAAACCGGTTCTGCGTCAATCTCACCCACGCCAAGGACGATCCTGACCGAGCGACGGTGGCCTTCGTGTTGGCCAACGCCGCGGTGGGCTCGGGCAAGGAAACGCTCGTGTTCCTGAGCATCGAAGGCGTACGTCTCGCCCAGAAAGGGTACGCCGACGACGTCCGCGAAGAAGGGTTCGCGCCGCTGCGCGAGCTGATGGAGAGCTTCGCGAAGGCCGGGGGGACGATCTTCGTGTGCTCGCCCTGCTTCAAGAAGCGCCGGCTCGACGAGAACAACCTGGTCGCCGGCGCTGCCATCGTTGGCGGTGCGAAGCTCGTCGAGTTCCTGGCGGACGGGAGTCCCTGCGTCAGCTACTGAGCCGCCGGCGCACGCTCAGGGCGAGCGCCGGAGCGGCCGAGTTCGTCCGCCGAGGCTGAGCGCGGCACCGCTCGACGCAACGGCACGGTCTGGATCTGCCGCGGTCGACATCGCGTCGGCCGCGAGGAGGCCTTCGGCCGCCTCCATCCCGCTCTGCAAGTCGCCAAGGCTCGTCACCTTGCCCATGTCCACGCCGATCGAAACAAGGGTGTCGGCGATCGTGTGCGACATGCCGGTCACGATGATCGACGCCCCCAGGAGCCGGCACGCTTCGACCGTTTTCAGCATCTGCTGGGCGACGTCCGGGATCATCGTCGCGACGCCGGTCAGGTCGATCACAACCGCCTTCGCCCGGTTCGCCCGTATGCTCCTCAACAGCTCGTCGGTCAGGTGCTGCGCGCGCGGAGCGTCGATCGGGCCGACCACAGGCAGGATGAGCAAGCGCTCGCGGATCCGCAGCACCGGGGTGGACAGCTGGAGGATCGCCGCTTGATGCCGCCGCAGCTTGTCCTCCGTCTCGCGGCGGTCGGTGACGTCTTCGGCCGCGCCGAGAATGCGGACGATGCGGGCCTCGGCGGCACTCCAGACCGGTTGGGCGTGACAGAGAAGCCATCGCTCCTCGCCATTCTTCGAAGTGACCGGGATCTCGAGCGAGAGGCTCTCGCCCGACAGGAGCCGCGTGCTCGCGTGGCGCAACGTCGCGACCGCACCGACGTCGAGGAGAGGCTTCCAGCCATCCGGGCCGACGAGCTCTTCCAGCGCATACCCCGTCACCCGCCTGAAGCCCTCCGTCGCCGACTCGACGACGACGCCGCCGTCGGGGTCGACGCGTGAGACGACCGCGAAATCGGAGGTGAGCTCGGCGATGGCACGATGGAGCTCCTCGCTCTTCTCGAGCGCCTCGTAAGCCCGCACACGCTCTCGAGCCTCCTTCAGGCGCTCTTCATCCGCCCGCCGGCGGTCGGCCACTGCGGCGGCGAGCACGAGCGCCGTGAGGGTGATCACGCTCATGTAGGCTTGCAGCGACAGGAGCGCCACGTTCGGCATTTCCTGCGCGAAGGGGCCGAAGCCGGACAGGGTGCCCCAGAGCGCGATGCCCGACAGCACGAGGGTCGCGCTGGCCGCCTCGCGCTGACCGAACCGGTACGCCAGCCAGACGAGCGGCGGAATGCCGAGGAACGGGAGTCGTTGCACCGGAGGCGAAAACGATCCGCTGAACACCAGCTGGCCGACGCCGATGACCGTCAGCAGCACGAGCAGGGCCTCGATCCAGCGGGCCTGGCCCCAGCGCACGGGGCGGCCGGCGCTCCAGAGGAGCAGAGGGGGCGCGACGATGAGTGCGCCGGCGGCGTCGCCCAGCCACCAGGTCAACCAGATGGCGCCGTAGTCCGCCCAGGCGGCGTGCCCGGTCAAGGCGAGGCTCGTCACGCCGATGGTGGCACTCACGGTCGTGCTGACCAGGGCAGCCAGGCCGGTGAACTTGAAGACGTCCGCGGCGCGATCGAAGGCTGCGCTCCCGCGGGCGAATCGCGTCACCAGGGCGCTTCCCGCCGCGGCCTCGAGGGTGTTCCCGAGCGCGATTCCGAGCGAGGTTGTGACCGATCCGGCCGTCGTCAGGTTGACCAGGAACGCGGCGACGAAAATGGCCGGCCACACGCCCAACCCCAGCCGGAGGAAGGCCGCCAGCGCGATTCCGGTCGGCGCCCATACCGCCGTCGCGCTCGGATGCACCATGGCGAGCATCAAGCCGAGCTTGCCGGCGACGAAATACACCCCCGCCAGGGTAACGAGGACCAGGAGGCGCGAGACGGTATTCACCCCAAGCGCTCCGTTCCACTCACGATACACGAACGGCGGGCTCCATTCGACGATTGCCTCGGCCCGCGAGTGCCACTACGATCCCAGGAGTCCGGAGTCACGGGGCGCGCGCCCGAGGCGCGACCGCCGCCTGAAGGAGGACTGAGCCTCATGGAAATGGACGCCCGGGCTCGAGCGCCGAGGGGCACTCGGCCGTTCACCGGAAAAGAATTCCTCGAGAGCCTTCGCGACGGCCGCGAGATCTGGATTTACGGCGAGCGCGTCGACGACGTGACGACGCACCCGGCCTTCCGCAATCCCGCCCGTATGCTGGCGCGGCTCTACGATGCGCTGCACGAGCCGGCCACGCAGGAGCTGTTGACGTGCGCGACCGATACCGGCTCCGGGGGCTACACTCACCGGTACTTCCGGGCGCCGGCGGGCGCCGAGGACCTCGTGAAGGCCCGCGACGCGATCGCGGCCTGGGCGCGCCTCACCTATGGATGGATGGGCCGCTCACCCGACTACAAGGCCGCCTTCCTGGCCACGCTCGGCGCCAACGCCGAGTTCTACGCGCCGCACCAGGACAACGCGCGGCGGTGGTATCGCGCGGCACAGGAGCGCGTCCTCTACCTGAATCACGCCCTGGTGCAGCCGCCGGTCGACCGGCACCGGCCGCCGGACGAGGTCGCGGACGTCTACGTGCACGTGGAGAAGGAGACCGACGCTGGCCTGCTGGTCAGCGGCGCGAAGGTCGTGGCCACCGGCTCGGCACTCACGCACGCGAACTTCATCGCCCACCCGACCACCGCACCCATCAAGACGAAGGAGTTCGCGGTGGTCTTCATCGCCTCGATGGACACGCCCGGGGTGAAGCTGATCTGCCGCCCGTCCTACGCGATGACGGCCGAGGTGATGGGCAGCCCGTTCGACTACCCGCTCAGCAGCCGCATGGACGAGAACGACGCCATCCTGGTCCTCGACCGGGCGCTGGTCCCCTGGGAAAACGTCTTCGTGTACGAGGATGTGAAGAAGTCGAACACCTTCTTCGAGAACTCCGGCTTCTTCCCGCGCGCCATGTTCCACGGCTGCGTGCGCCTGGCCGTCAAGCTGGACTTCATCGCCGGACTGCTCCTGAAGGCGGTGGACGCCGTCGGCACCAGCGAGACGCGCAACGTGCAGGCGTCGGTCGGCGAGGCCATCGCGTGGCGCAATCTCTTCTGGGGGCTCTCCGACGCGATGGCCCGCACGCCCGCACCGTGGGCCGGCGACACCGTCCTCCCCAACCCGGAATACGCTCAGGCGTATCGCGTCTTCTCCACCGTGGCCTATCCGCGCGTCAAGGAGCTCACGGAGAGCATCCTCGCCAGCGGCCTGATCTACCTCAACTCGCACGCCGTCGACTTCCGTACGCCGGCCCTGCGCCCGTATCTCGAGAAGTACTTGCGCGGCTCCGACGGCACGGACGCGGTCGAGCGGATCAAGTTGATGAAGCTTCTCTGGGACGCCGTCGGGACCGAGTTCGGCGGACGGCACGAGCTGTACGAGCGCAACTACGCGGGCGCCGCCGAGACCATCCGCGTCATCACCTGGCAGATGGCGCAGACGAGCGGGCGGGCCCAGGAATTCAGGGGATTCGCCGAGCAATGCATGGCCGAGTACGATCTCGACGGCTGGACGGTGCCCGACCTGATCACGCCCACGGACGTCAATCTCTTTCTCAAGAAGCCCCGGTGAGCCCCGCGGCGAGAGGCTATCGTCTGTTCTTCAAGAGCCAATCGATGACTGCTGACGGATCGTCCGCAGAGTCCTCGGCGCGAGACGGCGCCGGTGACTGGGGTCGGAGCTCTTCCTGCGCGCGCGCCGGCGCCTCTGACCGAGGCGGCGCGGCATCGACCGTCACGCTTCGCCCAGGAGGCTGCGCTTCGGGGTGGCGGGGCGAGGGGTAGCCTTCGGCAATGGCCTCTGGCTCCGGCAGAGTGCTTGGGGATGGGACCTCGGCGGGCAGCGCGGCGACCGGCTCCTCTCGTACAGTGTGCGCGCCAGAACGAGATTCGCTCGGCGCCGGCCTGGCAGGCCGACGAGTCACGTCCATAGGCTGCGACCGCGGGGCCACGATCGACTCCGACGCGCCGTCTGAAGCTGGGGCCGCGGGATATCCAGATACCGGAGATTTGAACACCTCGAAACGCCACGCGACGAACGAGGCCATGACGACAAACGTCGCGGTCACGAGAGCAGCAGGCCCGAGCTTGATCAGCTTACGGCGGACAGCCGTCACGCTGGAGCCACCCACGCGATTGCTCGTCGAGTGTGTCCGTTGGGCGCTGGGGCCCTCGGTACTGAGCGAGGTACTGACGCCAACATCACCCTGCGGCCGGTAGCAGTAGCACACGCGAAAATCTCATGTCAAGCGAAACAGCGCGGGGAAGCGCGGGAAGAGGATTCGGATGACGACACGACCTCTGGAGGAAATGCCGCTCGCCAACCTGGACAGCGTGGTGCGGGAGGCCTTGGCCTACTTCGAGGGGCCGGGGCGGTCGACCGATGCCCGAGTCGATCAGTGGCAGGCCCGGGATGTCCTGATGCACTTCATCTACTTCCACGACGCCACCGCGTGGGGCATGCAGTCAGCGGCCCTCGGTGGACCGCCCTGGCCCGTGCCGGCGGACTCAGACCGGGTGAACGAAGTGTGCCGTCGTCTGCACCAGCACGAAAGCTTCGACGAGCTGCTGGCTCAGGTGCGGCAGGCGCACGCACGGCTGATGGGCGCCGCTCGGAGCGCGCCCGACCTCGACAAGCCCTGCTTTCGCCGGGCGAACGGCGAGGTCATGACCGGCCGCCAGCGGTTGGAGGCTCTGGCGCATCACTGGGCCGAGCACGTCCGGCAGCTTCAAGCGGCGGCCAAGGCTTGAACCGGTAGACTCGACGCGATGCGTGCCGTGGCGAGCGCATGGCTCGTGAGCCTCGGCGTTGCGACGCCGGCCGCCGCCGACCACGGCGGCCCGCTGCGCAGCGCGCCCATGAGCCCCCTCACGGCGGCGCTCGTGTTCGCGGGGCTCGCGCTGCTCGTCGGCGCGGTGGTCGTCGTGGTGGTCAAGGTGTTGACGAAGGAGCGGTAGGCGCTCCTCAGAGGTCGGCGACGTCGACCCCCTGGCCGCTGGCAGCGCTCCCGGCCACGGCTTCGGTGAACTCCATGTAGCGAACACCATCGTCGAACGTCGTGCGGGTGATCTTCTCGAGTCCACGGATCGCGTTGACGAACTCTTCCTCCACTCGCCAGCCGATCCGTCGCTCGGCCGGAATCGGGATCTCACGCAACTCTTTGTCGCCGCGACGTCCGCCCGAGAGGCGCTTGGCATCGGCCTCGATCCGCAGCGTCCCCTCGGTCCCGAAGATCCAGACCTCGCTCGGGGGCGCCAGCGCGGTCACCGTGCTGAAGCGCAGGTGAGCGACGGCGCCGCCGCCGAGGGTGGCGAGGCCGCCACCGAGCGTGGCGAGGATGTCGACGTGATCGGGCACCCGCACGTCCTGCCACGCGCCGGTGGCATCCTTGCGTCGGGGCACGGCGATCTTCGTCATCGCCGAGAGCCGGCGGGCAGGACCGAGCCATCGCAGCAACGCCTCGTACCAGATGCCCATGCTCATGACGTTGAGGCCGCTGAGCGCGGCATCCTGGCGCCAGTGCAGCGGCTCACCGGGCTCGACGAAGCGGCCCTGGGTGGCCTGGATCTCGACGGCGAGCACCTCGCCCACGTAGCCCTCGGCCAGCAACTCCTGGAGCGTCGAGTCGACCTCAAGCGTGTTCGGCGCCGGCACCAGTTGAGCGACGAGCTGGGGCGCCCGGCGCGCGGCATCGAGCATCGCTCGCGCCTCGGCGACGTTCATGGCCATGCGCGCCTCGCAGAGCACGTGCTTGCCGTGCTCAAGGACGGCCCGGGTGATCTCGCTGTGTGTGTTGGGCCAGGTGCCGATGCAGACCGCGTCGATGTCCCCCGCCCGCGCGAGCTCGCGCCAGTCTTCGTAGACGCGCGCGATGCCGAACTCGCGCGCCACGCGCTCGGCCGATTCCTTCGAGCGGTTGGCGACCGCGACCAGCTCGATGCCCGGCTGCGCCCGGAGCTTCGGGATGTGATGACGACGGCTGTTGGCGCCTGCGCCCACGAACCCCACGCGGATCGTTCGCACGGTCATGGTGCGGCATAGTAGCACCGTGAGCGCCCTTTGGCTGCGGGGCGTGTTAGGATCGAGGGCACCATGGCCCACAAGGGAATGAAGTTCGGAATCTTCCTGGCACCGTTCCACCGCATCGGCGAGAACCCGACGCTGGCCCTCTCTCGCGACATGGAGCTCATCGAGTGGCTCGACTATCTCGGCTACGACGAAGTCTGGGTCGGCGAGCACCACTCGGCGGGATGGGAGCTGATCGCCTCGCCCGAGATCTTCATCGCGGCGGCGGCCGAGCGCACGCGTCACATCATGCTGGGATCGGGCGTGACGAGCCTGCCCTACCACCATCCGCTCCTGGTGGCCCAGCGCTTCGTCCAGCTCGACCACATGACACGCGGCCGCTCGATGCTCGGCTGCGGCCCCGGCGCGCTGGTGTCCGACGCCTACATGCTGGGCATCGAGCCGGTGACCCAGCGGCCGCGGATGGACGAGGCGCTCGACGCCATCATGCTGCTCCTGCGCTGCGAAGAGCCGGTGACGATGAAGACCGACTGGTTCGAGCTACGGCAGGCGCGGCTGCACCTGGCGCCCTACACCGAGCCGTGCTTTCCGATCGCGGTGGCGAGCGTCATGACCCCAGCGGGTGTGGTGGCCGCGGGCCGGCACGGCCTCGGCGTGCTCTCGCTGGGTGCCGGGCTCCCCGGCGGGCCGGAGGCGCTGGCCAATCAGTGGAAACTCGCCGAGGAGACCGCCGCCAAGCACGGCAAGCGCATGGACCGCAAGGAGTGGCGACTCGTCGTCAACGTCCACGTGGCCGAGGACGACGAGGAGGCGCTGCGCCAGGTCAAGCGCGCCGAGCGACACGAGACGATCACCTACTTCGAGGAGACGCTCGGCCGGCCGCCGGGGCGCTCGGACGATCCCCTGACCGAAGGCGTGAAGATGGGCACGACGCTCGTCGGCTCGGCGGACACGGTCGTGCGTGGCATCGAACACCTGCAGCGGCTGAGCGACGGCGGCTTCGGCGGCTTGCTCTTCCGTGCCCACGAGTGGGCGACGCGGGAGCAGACGCTCCGGTCTTACGAGCTCTTCGCCCGCTACGTCATGCCCCGCTTCCAGGGTTCCACGGAAACGACGCGGGGGTCGAACGAGTGGGCTCGCGACAACCGGAAGACGATCTTCAGCCCGAACGTGGAGGCCATCCGCCGCGCGTTCACGGACGCCGGCCGTCAGGTGCCGGCGGAGTTCAAGCAGCGGACCTCCGGCGCCCGCGATCTGGGGCCGGCAGCCGAGTAGCCGGGCCGGCGGGATTCAGAGCGTCTTCAGATACTCGATCAGGTCGCGCTTCTGCGCATCGGACAGGTCCGTGCCGTAGTCGTGACCGGCATTCGACTGCCCCGGCCCGCTGACGTCGAGCACATAGCGGCCGGCGTCCACAAATCCCATCCGCGAATCGTCGTAGAGACGAGATCCACGTCGAAAGGTCCTGGCGCGAGAAGCCGGTGACGTCAGCAGGTCCTACATCGTGCGGACGGAGCCGTTGTGCAGATACGGCGCGCGCGCCCACACGCCCGCCAGGCTCGGCGCCCAGTAGCGCTGCGTGCCCCGAAACCCTGGTTCGGACGACGGCCGGTACCCAGTGAGCTCGAGCTCGGCCAGCAGGCGATTGAGCCGTTCGGCCTGGAGCGGCGTGAAATTCTGCGCGCGCCGTGGCTCGGTCCCGATCTCGGCAGCGGCGTGGAGACGGCTGTCGTTCTCGGGGCCGTCGCTCGACCGCTAGAACCGCGCGCTCGTAACCTCGTGCGCCTTGAGCGCGGGCAGCACCTTGCTCCCGAACCGGTGCAGCTGCTCGAGGAACATCTCCTGCGGCATGGCGCCGCGGTTCATGTTCACCAGCACCGTGGCGGCGCCGGCGTGGTCGGCGGCCGTGACGATCCGCTCGATCACCTCGTCCGGCGTCCCCCACGGCATATGCTCCGCCTCGCGCACGATGTCCGCCATCGTCATGTCGCGAAAGCGCTCGCACGAGCCCTACACCCCCGGCAGGTTTTCGCGGCGCAGGTAGTCGAAAGACGACGAGCTCAGATAGCCGGCATCGCGCTGGAGGCTGGCCTCCGAGATGTTGCCGTGGCTGAACAGCGTCTGGTTGAAGTAGAGCGTGTAGGGACCGGCCTCGCGCACCGCCTGGGCCTTGCTGTCAGCCACGTGTGCGCTGGCCTGGATGATCAGGTGGTTCGGCGTCAGCCGATGGCCGTGCTCGGCGAGGCACCGGGCGTAGTAGCGGATGATGTCCTCACGCAGGCCGCGCTGCGGAAGCAGGCCCGGCGTGATCGGAATGTTGTGGCGCCCCGCCCACTCGATCGTCTCCTTGCTACCGGTGACCGGCACCCAGACCGGAGGATGCGGCGATTGCACCGGCCGCGGCCAAATCGCGACGTCACGATACGACCAGAACCGGCCCTCGAACGAGAAGACTTCCTCGGTCCAGGCGCGGTAGATGACCTCCCAGGCCTCTTCGAAGCGGGCACGCGAATCGGCGAGGGGCACTTTGTAGACGTTGTGCTCGCGCGGGATGCCGCGGGCAAAACCGGAAACGATGCGGCCGTTCGACATGCAGTCGAGCATCGCCAGCTCCTCGGCCAGCCGGAGCGGGTCGTGCAACGGGAGCAAGTTCCCGTAAATGAGGAGCTTCAGCCGCTGCGTCCGCTGGGCGGCCGCCGCGGCCAGGAGATTCGGAGAGTTCATGAGGCCGTAGGGTGAGGTGTGGTGCTCGTTGAATCCCACGCCGTCGTACCCGATCCGGTCCATCGCCTCCCAGGCCGCGAGGTGCTCCGCGTACGTGCGGACGGCCACCGCGGGCTTGAAGTGGCGCCTGGGCAAGGGCCAGGGCAGCTCCTTGCCGTCCTTCAGATGGTCCAGGTGCTCGTCATAGGGCAGGAGGTCGAAGACGAAGACCCTCATGGGCGCCAAGTATGCTACAAGCGTCCGCTCCGCCCAACTGCGACCTGCTATCATCCAGGGCAGAGAGAGGAGGCCGTCATGTCCACCGAGACCGGGTACACGCTCGACCAGTTCCTCGCCGACACACGGGCAACCATCAAAACGAAGGGCATTCCGTCGGGCCTCGCGGAGATCCGCGACCACCTCGAAAGGCTCCTCCACAACCCTGAGCTCTTGAAGAAGCACCTGGGCGACCCGGTGCCATATCGGGAGCGCACGACGATCGGCCACGATCCCGAGACCGACGTTCACGTGCTCGTCCACGGCCGCGAGAAGGGCGGAAAGTCCGCCCCGCACGACCACGGCCCGTGCTGGGTAATCTACGGAAATTACAAGAATCCGACGCGGATGCGCCGCTGGCGGCGCCTGGACGACGGGAGCAAGGCGGGCCACGCGGAGCTCGAGGTCCAGCGCGAGTTCCTGAACGAGCCCGGCCATGCCGCCGTGTTCGCGGTCGGTGACATCCATTCGATCGAGTACGGCGACGACACGTTCTTCCTCCGCGTCACGGGCGGCGACGTCGAGAGCAAGAAGACGCTCCGCTTCGACGTCGACAAGAAGACCGTCCACGTCGCCGACCGCGCCCTCGGGCAGCGGTAGTGCGAGCTGAGGCGCGTCGCGCGACGAGGCGAGCTCTTCAACGCTCGAGGGTAGTGCGAGCCGAGGCGGTGCCTCCGCCGAGGCGAGTCCTTCCCATGCTCCCCTTCCACACGCTCTCTGAGGAGAGGACCTGAAAATGTCGTACGACCTGGTGATCAAGAACGGCATGGTGGTCGACGGATCCGGCCTGCCGCGGTATCGCGCCGACGTGGGTGTCCGGCACGGTCGCATCGTCACGATCGGTCGCATCCGCGAGCGCGCGCGCGAAGTCGTCGATGCCGAGGGCCAGGTCGTGACACCCGGCTTCGTGGACGGCCACACGCACATGGACGCCCAGATCTTCTGGGATCCCCTCGGCACCTCGTCGTGCTGGCACGGCATCACCAGCGTCGTGATGGGCAACTGCGGCTTCACGCTCGCGCCCTGCGCGGCGGAGAACAAGGACCTCGTCGTGCGCAATCTCCAGCGCGCCGAGGACATCCCACCCGCCGCCATGGAGGCGGGCATCGAGTGGCGCTGGACCACCTTCCCCGAGTTCCTCGACTGCCTCGACGTCTTGCCCAAGGGGATCAACTACGGCGGCTACGTCGGCCACTCGGCCGTCCGCACGTACGTGATGGGCGAGCGCGCGTTCGAGCAGGCGGCCGGCGAGGACGATCTCCAGGCGATGGAGCGCCAGGTGCGCGACGCCATCCGCGCCGGCGCCATCGGGTTCACGACCTCGCGGTCGCCGGCCCACGAGACACCCGACGGACGTCACGTCGCCAGCCGCCTGGCGACCTGGGACGAGGTGCGGCGACTGGTCGGCGTCATGGGCGAGCTGAACGCCGGCCTCTTCGAGATCGCCGGCGAGGGCGTCGACCGCGCCCCGGACGATCCGGGGCTGCGCGACTACCATGTGCGGCTACGCGATCTCGCGGTCGAGACCGGGCGCCCGGTCACGTTCGGGGTCTTCAGCCGTCGTGGCGTGCCGGATGTCTGGCGGAAGTACCTCGCCCTTCTCGACGAGACGGCCGCCGCCGGCGGTCGCATGTTCGCCCAGGTGCACAGCCGCTCGCTGAGCGCGTTGCTCTCGTTCAAGACCCAGATGCCCTTCGACCGGCTCCCGGTGTGGAAAGAGCTGCGCGCGCTCCCGCTCGCCGAACAGCGGCGGCGGCTTCACGACCCCGAGCAGCGTCGCCGGCTCGTCGAGGCCTCGGGCGCGCGCGACGACCGACGCACCGTGGGGGCGGAAGCCCGGCCGGCCGACTACGACTGGCTCCTCGTCTTCGACACCGTGGAAGGGCCGCATCGGACGGTGGCGGAGGTCGCGCGCGAGCGCGGCCAGCATCCGGCCGAGACGATGATCGACCTGGCGCTCGCGAAAGACCTCGACCTCTTCTTCCTCCAGCCGGTCGCCAACGAGGATCAAGATTACGCGCTCGAGCTGATGCGCCATCCGAGGGCCGTCGTCACGTTCTCCGACTCGGGCGCGCACGTCTCGCAGCTCATGGACTCGTCGCTCCAGACGCACCTGCTCTACCACTGGGTGCGCCGCAAGCAGGCCTTCACCCTCGAGCAGGCGGTACGGATGCTGACGCTCGTGCCGGCCACCCTCTGGGGCTTCGCCGACCGCGGGCTCATCCGCGAAGGGATGGTGGCCGACCTCGTCGTCTTCGATCCGGAGACCATCGCCGCCGAGATGCCGGAGGTGGTGGACGATCTTCCGTCCGGCGCCCGCCGTCTGGTTCAGCGGACGCGCGGCATCGCCGCGACGGTCGTCAACGGCGAGGTCCTGCTGCGTGACGGCAAGCACACCGGCGCGCTTCCCGGGCAACTGCTGCGCGGCCCCCTCGCGCGGAGGGCGTGAGCCGAATCGAGGAGCGCCGAGGGGTATGGGGGGCCGTCGAGGCCCCCCATGTCCTAATAACCGACGCGCAAATTCACCTCTGGGGCGCGGACGCTCCCGACCGCCCGTGGCCGCCGGGCGGAGCGCGGCTGGCTCACAAGCCCTATCCCGTCGGCAAGGACCAGGCGCTCGCCGGAATGAAGGAAGCCGGCGTCGATCGCGCGGTCATCGTGCCGCCGTCGTGGGAGGGCGAGCGAAACGATCTGGCACTCGAGGCCGCGCGACTCCACCCTGACCAATTTGCCGTGATGGGGCGACTGGCGCTCGAGAAGTCGGAGAGCCGCGCGCTCGTCGATGGACGGAGGCGTCAGCCGGGGATGCTCGGCATGCGCTTCACGTTCAACACGGAGCAGCAGCGGCCGTGAGGAGCTACCCTGGCTCTCGGCCGACGACAAGGAGTGGATGATGGGTCGGGCTATCTGCGAGTGGCTCGGCTGGCCCCTGCTCCGGACGACCTGATCCACCCGTTCGACAACGGCCCGGCGCGTGTACCGCTTAAGCCACGAACCTCAGGCTCGACTCGCGACCGGGCGCTCCGCCGCATCGAATACGGGATTCTCCGTCCGATCGACCAGCGCCTCGCTACCCTCCGTGGGGAGCATCTCCGCGTAGTTCTGCGCCCCGTCGATGTCGCCCGCCCACACTTCGCGGGGCAGCTCGTAGAGCACTTCGATGCCGTGACCGTCGGGATCCGCGATGTACACGCTGTGCGTCATGCCGTGGTTGACGCGCCGGAGGAACGGCACGCCCTTGCTCTGGAGAAAGGCCAGCTGCCGCTGCCACGACTCCCGATCGGGCCAGGCGATCGCCACGTGATTCAGCCCGACCCGACCCGGCATGAGGCTCCACTGCTCGGGAGCCTGGTCACCGTTGCTCTGCGTGACCTCGGCCAGCGCCAGATCGTGATGGGTCACGTCGCCGTGCGCGTCGAGTCCGCTGTAGAAGCGCATTTTCGGACGCTGGCGTCCGGGAATGGGCTTGAGCTCCGCGACGCAGCGAAAGCCGATGATCTCGGTCCAGAACTTGTGCGACACCTCGAGGTTCCGCACGTTGAGGACCATGTGGTTGATGCCGCGCGGCGGCAGGGCCTGCGGCGGGGGAACGTGCGCAGCGTCGTTGGCCATGGTGCCCTCCCTGATCGGCAACTTCCGGTCGACGGCCTGTCTCCCGGGACAGCACGAGCATTGTACGGTAGCCGGCACGGAATTGCACCCGGCCGGAGGACGATCACGCGGCCTTGGCGGCCCCCCGGACGGCGATGCCCTCTCGGTGCAGTCGCTCGGAGCACCGCTTCCGCAGCTCGTGCAGCACCCGGTACTGATCGCTTGGTGTCGGGACGTAGTAGCTCACCGTGATGTCGAGCGAGCCCTCCGTGACGCCGGACAGGAGGCTGACCCAGGGAGCCGGGTTGGCCGAGAGCCCGGGGACCTGCCCGGCCGCGCGCTCGATCTCGTCACGCAGCACCTTGATCACGGTGTCCGGGTCGGCCGAGTCGTCGACGCTGATCTTCAGCCGGAAGGCGCTGCGAGGCTCGGGCAGATCGTAGTTCGTGATCGGTTCTTTCGCCACGACCTGATTGGGAACGACGACGACGTCGTTGGAGAGCGATCGGATACGCGTCGACCGCCAGCCGACGTCGATCACGAACCCTTCCACGCGGTCGCCCAGCCTGACGTGGTCTCCGACACGCAACGGGCTGTCGGCGAGCAGGTGGATGCCGGCGAAGAGGTTCGACAGCGTATCCTGGAGCGCCAGGGCGACGGCCAGGCCCCCGACGCCGAGGGTGGCGAGAATGGGCGCGATCTGAATTCCCAGGGTCGACAGCAACACCAGGAGCCCGACGACGAGGACGGCGATGCGCGACCCGGTCTGCGCGAGCCCGGTGACGGCTACGCCCGCCATGTTTCGCTCGACCGCCCGCGCGACGAGGTTACCGGCGAGCCCGGCCAGCGTCACCGTGACGGACAGGACGAGGGCGATGTTGAGAGCCGTCCCGAGCTGGTGATGCCAGCGCGTGGGCAGCAGGGAGAAGTCCTCGGCGACCCCGTTCGCGACGTAGAGCCCGACGACCACGCACCACCAGAGCGACGGGCCACGAAACGCCTTGGCACCGGCGCTCAACACCTCGGACGTCGGCGCCCATCGTGGGAGGCCCGTCAGGATCAGCCGGCGCAACGCGAGGGCGATGAGGGTGGCAGTCGCGAAGGCGCCGGCAGTCCAGCCCAACTGCCAGAGAGGGGTCATGGTTGCATCCTCAACGGACCGCGGGGGCAGGCTTCAGCTTTGCGGTTCTGCCCGCGTCAGACTCGAAGCCGGGGAAGACCGCCTCGATGAAGGCATTGTGGAGCAGGCCGCGCACGACCTCCCAGGTGCGGATCTGCGGTTGGTCCACCCGCCCCGAGACGTTCATCACGGTCGCGATCTCGCGCCGCGGGCGATTCTTCAGAACTTTTGCGGCCACGCTCACGATGCCCTCATAGAGCTTCTCTCGGAAGCTCTCCGGGCCCTCTTGGGACATCTGCAGGCCCCGCACGACCGGCTTGATGTAGCCGTCGAGCGCGCCGTCTCTTACGCGCAGATCCGCATACATCGAGAACTCTCCGGCGGCCACGTCGAATTTGCCGTACGCGCGCGCCAGGTCGCTCATGCTCGCCATCGGCGTGTCCTCCACCTGCACCTTGAGGTCCAGGTCGCCGCTCTGCGTCTGGGGTCGGAACAGCGCCCAGACTTGCGTATCCCCGGTCCCCATGAGCTTGCCCTTGAGCCGCGCCGTCGCGTTGCCCTGCATGCGCTGATTGCTGAGGTTCTCCATCACGAGGTCTGCATTGGTCAGAACCATTCGATACGAAGGGTTCGCGGCCCGGTTCTCGAATCCGAGGTTGGCCCCGACGATGTCCAGTCGATCGATCTTGAGCTGGACGCTCGGCTCGTTGGAAACGCTCTGCGCCGCCTTGGCGGCGGATTGGGCTCTCCCGGTCTCGACCTCAGCCGTCTCGGGCATGTGCACGTAGTCGACCGCCGGCGCTTCGACGAGAACGTGTTCGAGGACCGCCATTCTGAACTTGGGCGAGTACTCGGTGCTTCCGACGGCGGTCAACGTCCCGTTGCGGACCGACAGGTTCACGCGATTGGTCACTGGTCTGAAGTAGTCCAGCTCGATCTGGTCGAGCCGGAACTGCGCGAGCAATCCCGGGTGCGGGTCGGCGAGGAAGTCGGCCTGCCCCCGGAGCCAGAACCGCCCGGAATCGAACACCACCCCTTCGACAAGGACGTCGGACGGATACACGCGATCCTTCGATCGGATGTTTCGGATGTTCTCCACCGTCGCATTGAGGCGACTCAGGTGCATGGGCTTGAACGGTCCCCGGTCGAGATAGGTCACGTCGCCGTCGGTGAGCCGCAGTCTGTTGATCTCGAGATCGAGCGCCACGGCCTCGAGCGCCTGCTGCCATCCGCGGTCTGTCAGTGGCACGTCGCTCGTCGCTTCGGTCTTGACGTGCGTGAGGTCCACGTGGATCCTCGGCCGCTCGAACAGGATGTCTGCCACCACACGGCCGTGGAGAAGCGCGCGCCAGTCCAGAGTCGTCCGGAGGCGATCGATGTGGCCTACCGGCGGGTCAGGGTTGGCGTCCTGAGCAATGGTCGCGTTTCTCAGCTCGAACCAGGCGCCGAGCGGGTGGATCTCCAGAGCGCCGATCCGGACGGTATAACCGGTCAGGCGGTGGTTGACTTCTCGTTCGATGTAACGGCGCAGCGGCTCTCCCGTCAGGAAGGCGACCGCATAGGCCAGCAGGATCAGGGCCCCCGCGACGACGACGGCCCAGCGCCACCGCCTGAGCGTTCGTCCGAGCCACTGGATAGCTCGTGGATTCCAATTGCGCATATCGTCGGGCTTCGGTGCGATGGGCGCGGGCGAGAGCCCACGCTCAGGGCTCCCGCGGCCGAAACAGCCGCTTGTAGACGTCGAGCCGTTGCATGGTCTCTGCGTCGAGCTCGCCGGTCACCGGGAGCTTCTCGGCCAGCTGGTACTTCTCCAGAGCCGCTCGCGTCTGCGGACCGAACATCCCGTCGATGGGCCCGGGATGATAGCCGAGGTCACGAAGGGCCCGCTGAGCCTCGAGAACGAATGGCGGCCTTTCAGCCGCCGGGCTGAGCCGGTCGCCGTCACCCTGCACGACGATCACCGCTGCGCTCCCGAGCAGGTCCCACCTGGTGTGGTGGCGCCTCTCCGCGAGCCGCGCCCGTTCGAGCTAATTCCGTCATTTCCGAGATCATCACCGATCGACGCCGGGTGGTCAGTAGAGCTCGAACGGGCCGCTCTTCAAAATCACGACCGCGCCGAGCAGCGCGGTGGCGCAATGGCGACAGTAGGCGACCGACTCCAACGTGATGGCGCAGGCCGAGCAACAGGCCGCTCCGCACTCGAGACAGCCGAAGCGATGCGCACCGGCGTCGGCCTTGCAGCGACAGGGGCGGGAGAGCTCCTCGACGTCGGTGAAGTGCCTCGTGCGCATCGCGCTCCTCCTCCGTAGCTCGCCGCGGGGCGTCACGCCGATCGCCGAACCATGGTCGGCACGACGCCGATCCGCGACTCGACTCGCACATCGGACCGCAGGTGCGATGCCTCGCGCTCGATGAGATGAAGCGCCGCCTGGCGAAGATCGTCGGACGGGACCTGGCCGGCCACCTCGACCGTGATGGGCGAGCCCTTCCACAGTGGCACGCGGGCCGTCGGCGTGATCGGCAGGCTGAAGAGCCTGGGGTCGCGAAGAACCGCATCGGAGATCTGCGCCTGGACGACCACGGCCTCGCCGTCACGCTTGCGCTTGAGATCCAACATCTTCACCAGCGCTCCGAGAATCACCAGCACGGCGACCACCGAGACCGCGACCGCCACCGCGGTCATTCCGCCCGCTGGAGGCGCGCCGCCTGGAGACGGGCTGGACGTCTGGGGTGCGAGAGCGCCTTGGGCCCAGCCACTCGTCGCGGGCCACGCCACGAGCGCGAGCACGGTCGTGATGAGAGTCGCACGCATCGCATGGATGGTCTTCATGGCGTCACCTCCAGCCGCATGGGTGCGAAGTCCATGCCAGGCGCGTACTTGCGATTGGTCGAGGAGTTACGGCTCCGCGAACGCAAAAGGCAGGGAACCTAGTGATAGGACACCGGAAACTTCTACACGCCAGAACCGTAAGTTCTACACGCCGCCCACAGGGATCCCAAGGCGCGAGGATCGTATTGGAGAGAGCGACCCGATGTTTTTTCATCCTTGCGATGTAACGGTTACACGGCGCGTCGGTCTCGGATCGTACGCAAGCGTGTGAGAGCGCGCGAACACTGATCAAAGGCTCGTGGCACTTCGTTTGCTGCGGTGGGATGTGTACAAGTTGTCTGTGTGTGTAGCAACGGTAGTTCAGCAAGAAGTCCTGGTAAAGGGCCAGGCCGCCCAAACGAAGGAGGTCTCGATGATCCGAGTACTGGCAGTCCTCGTCGCAATTCTCTTGACGGCGTCGCTGAGCGTCACCGGGGCGATCGCTCAGATGCCGAAGACCGAGCCGGCCCAGCCGAAGTCGATGGAGCAGAAGTCCGACAAGATGGGCCAGAAGGTCGAAGGCACGATCAAGACCGTGCGCGGCAACATGGTCACGCTTGAGGATGGGACCCAGCTCTCCATCCCGAGCTCGGTCAAGGTTTCCAAGGCCCAGCTGAAGCCGGGTGCGCAGATCAGTGCTGAGTATGAAGAGAAAGCCGGTCAGAAGGTCGCGACATCCGTCCAGATCAAGGGCTAGGGGCATCGCCCCAGGAGGATCAGAGAATGAGAAAGTTTCTTTCCGGACTTTTTGCGCTTGCGTTAGTCACGGGCCTCGCCGCTGGCTGCACGGACTCGGGCCAGAGTGGCCGTGTGGGCGAGAAGCCGGGCAGCGAGCGGACGCCCGCGGCCTCGCCGCCGACCTCGCCGTCGGATAGCGGCAGCACGCTCGGCAGTTCTCCGGGCAGCAGCCCCTCCCCGGGCAGCACCGAAGCCCCGAAGAACATGCCGGCATCGCCGCCCACCCGGTAGTAGGGATCTGAGCCTCGCGGCGGCCTTCCGCCGCGAGGCTTCCTCTCGGCCGCTCCGGGCCCTCCCGCCATCAGGGAAAACCCTCAAGCCGGCCTCAGGGAACCCCCTTCACAGGCCCGGCTGGGGTGTGTCACAATTGGCTCGACCTAGGGAAACGCGGTAGCCCTCAGCTCCGGTCGATTCCCGCGGCACTTGTCTCTCGAAGGAGATTGCGCTGCCCGCACTGCGCCGAGCCACTGCCGTCGCGTGCTTCCTGTTCCTGCCCGTCGCGGTCGTTCTGGTCGGCGGCAGCAGCGGCCGAGTGGTCATGCCGCTCTGGCTCGACCCGATCTCGCTGGCGGCCCCGTCCGACCCTCGAGCGCTCAGCACCACTGAAGAAGCCGTGCGGGGGATCGCGGCGATCATGGCCAGGCGCTTCGGGCTCGCGGTCCCGGATCGGGTGACGGTGTACGTGTACGGCGAACGCCGCGCCTTCGAGCAGGGCCTCATCCAGGACGCTCGAGTCTCGCCGATCCTCGCCGCGAAGCTGAGCGACTTTGCGATCGGCGTCGGCGCCCGTGGGCAGGTGCTCCTGTACGATCAGCCGCGAGACCGAACCGAGCGCGAATGGCTACGGCTCATCGCCCACGAGCTCACTCACGTGTCGCAGATCGAGCTCGCCGGCGGCGAAGGGCGCGGGGAGCAGTGGCTGGCGGAGGGCATGGCGGAGTGGGTCGCCTATTCCACGCTCGAGCGCCTCGGCCTGGACGCGCTCGAGCGACGACGCCTGGCCGCGACGGCCGGCCTTCGCAGCCACCCCACGCTGCTCCAGAACGGACTCGATCTCGAGGCGCGCGGAACCCCTCGGGGCTTCACCGCCTGGCACATGCGCGAGGGCGCGCTTCCGACCTACCAGCTCGCGTTTCTCATGGCTGACTATCTGATCGAGCGCCTGGGGTTCGACCGGATGAAGGGGTACTTCGCGTCGTTCAAGAGCTCGAGCGACCGCCGAGCGAACTTCGAACGCGCCTTCAACGAAACCATCGCCGACTTCGAGACCGACGTGCTCGCCCACTTGAAGGCGGCCTCGGCCCTCTGACCGGTGACCGGATCAGGCCGACCCGGACACGACTACTTCGCGAAGGTCGATCCCGCCTCGTCTCCCTCGCCGCGCAGCTTGCGGTAGAGGGACGCCAGGCTGATCCCCAGCAAGCGGGCCGCCTTGCGCTTGTCCGACTGTGTCGCCAGGACGTCCATCAGGTGCTGGCGCTCGAACCGACGGACCGCCCCCCGCAGATCCTGCGGCGGCGCTCTGTGGGTCGACTCGGTCTCGGCCGACAGCTCTCGGAAGGACAGGAGGTCGCTGCCGCCGAGGACCATGGCACGTTCGAGGACGTTCTCGAGCTCCCGAACGTTGCCCTTCCACGGCCGGCCGATGAGCGACCAGAGCGCTTCGCGCTCGACACCGAGGCATCGCGTGCCGAGCTTGGCGTTGAGCCGGTCGACGAGATGATCGACCAGGATCGGAATGTCGCCCCGCCGATCACGCAGGGGCGGCACCGTGAGGTGCACGACGTTGAGTCGGTAGAACAGATCTTCGCGGAACCGCCCGGCCTCCACCTCGCGACCGAGATCTCGATTCGTGCTGGCGATGATCCGCACGTCGGCGGGCACGGGCTTGGTGCCGCCCACCGGCAGGATGCACTTGTCTTCGATCGCGCGGAGCAGCTTGACTTGTAAGAGTAACGGAAGCTCGCCGATCTCGTCGAGGAACAGGGTGCCGTGGCTCGCCGCCACGAAGAGCCCGGGATTCGCCTGCACCGCCGTCGTGAAGGCGCCTCGCACGTGCCCGAAGAGCTGGCTCTCGAGCAGCGCCTCCGGGATCGCCCCGCAGTTGACCGGGATGAAGGGCGCGGCGTGTCGCACGCTGTCGCTGTGAACCGCGCGGGCGACCAGCTCTTTGCCCACACCGCTCTCGCCGGTGATCAGCACGTTGCTCAGCGTACGGGCCGCCAGCGCGATCTGCTCGCGCACGGACCGGATCGCGTCGCTCTCGCCGACGAGGGCCTGGCTGGCGGATGACCGCGGCTGCAGCGCGCGATGGACGAGCCGATCTTTCCAGAGCGTTTCTCGATACTGGATCAGGCGCTGCACGCGCTCCTTGAGGTCTTCGATGGAGAACGGCTTCTCGAGATAGTCGCAGGCGCCCCGGCGAAGCGCGGCGATGGCGGTCTCGAGTGCCGCGTACGCGGTCATCACGATCACCGCCGCCCGCGGGTTGAGCACCCGCGACCGCTCGAGCACCTCGAGGCCATCGAGGCCCGGCATGACGATGTCGGTCAGGATGATGTCGAAGTCCTGTTCCTCGACGCGGGTCAGGGCCTCCTCGCCACTGCCGGCCGTGGCTACCCGGTAGCCCTCGGCCGCGAGTGACCAAGTCAGGATGTCCTGGATTGCCGGCTCGTCGTCGACTACAAGGATCGACGCGGTCATCGTTGGGACCACCTTTACTCTCGCTTTTGACGCAGCCCTGGTGCTGCTGGGACATCCGGTCGATGGCGGACGCGTCGCGCCCGACTGAAGCCCCCTTGCTACGCTTCTCCGCTCGGGCGCGACCCTAACACAACAACTCTCTTCAGCACCATAGCACCATGGAACAAGGTGCGACCGCACGATTTCTCAGACTTGCGAATTTCGCCCTTCCCCCGCTCTCATGGCTGGGAATCGCCGGTGGCGCGTTGCGGCCGTTCCCGCTGAGATTCGAGCGTTTTCACTACGTTTCAAGCGATCGATTGTCTGGCACGCCCCTTGCGCTTGGTTGGCGCGCGCTCGTTTCGAGCCGTGCACTTCACCAAGGAGCAGGGAAGACATGTACACCACTACACGCCTCGAACTCATACTGTTACTTCTAGCGCTGATGCTGTTTGGCATCGCCACTCTGATTCAAGCCCAAGCGCCATCGACGACTACCGCAGTGACCAGCACAAGTGTCACGGCGCGTGATCCTGGCGTGCGCGGTGGGCCGGCGGGCGCGGGCGGACCAATCAACGGGTTGACCGCCAGGCAATACGAGTTCTTTACGGATGGCAAGGCGGACTTCGAGGAAGTCGAGGTCGTGGCCGATGGGCTCGGCGCGCGGATGAACCTCGACAGCTGTGCCGGCTGTCACGCCCAGCCGGCAACGGGCGGTACCAGCCCGTTCGTGAACCCGCAAGTGGCGTTCGCCTCGAAGGACGCCGGCACCGACCGGGTCCCATTCTTCATCACGCTGAACGGGCCGGTGCGCGAAGCTCGGTTCAAGTTCAACCCGGACGGGACGCGGGACGGGGGTGTGCATAACACCGCCACGATCACAGGGCGTACGGGAACCGCCGGGTGCGTGCTGGCTCAGCCCGACTTCGACACCCAGGCCGTCAACAACAACCTGATCTTCCGGATTCCGACACCGGTCTTCGGCGCGGGCCTCATCGAGCAGATCCCTGACAGCGTCATCATGGCCAACCAGGCCGTCAACGCCAGCAGCAAGCAACAACTCGGCATCGGCGGCCATCCCAACCTCTTCGTGTCTGGGAGAACGATCACGGGGCGGATGAACAACAACGGCAGCGACGGAACGATCGCCAAGTTCGGGTGGAAGGCGCAGAACCAGACCCTGCTGCTGTTCTCGGGCGAGGCATACAACGTCGAGATGGGCATCACGAACGAGTTGTTCCAGCAGGAGCGTGAGCAGAACCCGAACTGCCAGTTCGCCACTCTCCCTAATGACGTCACCGACACCGAGGTCACGAACACATCGGCCGGATTGAACGCGATCGAGAAGTTCGCCTTCTTTCAGCGATTCCTGGCGCCGCCCACCCCGTCTCCAGACACGCCTGGGGGCGCGTCCTCGATCAGCAATGGGCGCAGCTTGTTCGTGA